>Ga0181601_10000834_pt1 | contig 25723 bp, 18 predicted proteins | sample 041ome_8_FD_133020 | JGI IMG/M metagenome (GOLD analysis project Ga0181601, IMG submission 133020) | Coastal salt marsh microbial communities from the Groves Creek Marsh, Skidaway Island, Georgia - 041407BS metaG (megahit assembly) | ecosystem: Environmental > Aquatic > Marine > Intertidal zone... | reverse complement strand
TATCGATGCAGCTAGTGAGAATATTCTCAGCCTTGCTGCAAATGTTGCAAGTTCAGAAGACATCAGCGATTTAGAAGAAAGAGCTACAGAAATAACAAAGATTGAATCTCAAGGATTAACTGGATCTGCTGTTGATGACTTACTTGCAAAACTGGTAAACCCGAACTTAGTAGATGAGTCAGGCAGTTCTCCTGCTATCGATGATCTAGTGAATCAAACTAACGATATAATTGTTTATGCAGCCTCAACTGGTAGTACAGAAGTGAACAATGAAGATGTAACATCCGATGATTCGGACAATGGTGGGAATACAGGATCAAGCGCCGGAGGAGATACACCTGATGTCGACCTCGGTGATTATGATTGGACTGACCCAAAAATTTCTCAAAAAATAACTTTCGTTACCAAATCAGTTACTGGCGGTCTCGATCAAGCAAAAGCCGAGGAAGTTTTTGATGTCTATGGAGATATTGATCTTTTGAAAGATGATTTATCTCTAACCCTTACCGACGATGCTGATTATTCAAAATTGGCAAATGTTTTAAATCTGGGATTTGATATCGAAGATCTAGGCGAAACAGACTTCGATTACGACTTTTATTCCGCTGCATATGCAACCGAAGGTGGCGATTCATTTAGCGGAGGCTTGAACATTGATCAGGCGAAGGAGGCCAAGTCTCTAGGATACGAGATCTCCGAACTCAATAATCTTTCTAAACTCGTCAACAACCTTGAGAATGATGATTTTTACACTGTTGGCTCTCTTGCAGGTAAGGATCTTGCTTTAATCGTGGATGCACTGGAATTAGACTCTGCTAATTTTTCTCAATCCGATGCCTTGGCAATCGGGGGATCTTCATATACTTCACAAGATCTGGACTCTATTAATACACTGAAGAATTCGGTCACTTACCATGTGCTTACCGGTACTCCACTAGACGATGAAGGAAATTTCGATTACTCAACCACTTCATTGAATGTAGCCCCAATAACTGTAAACGAAATTTTGGGATTCACGCCTTCACAAATTTCGAATTTAGTCAGCTACGATGATCCTGGTGTTTCGTACGCTCTTTTTAGAACACTGCAAAATTTTAGTACTGAATCTGATATTGATACTAACCTTGAAGGTATTGGACAACTCGTGAGTGATGTCCTCGCAAATCGCTCATCTTTTGACGATGCTCCCGCTTACAATGCTGACGACATTCTTAACAAAAGCTACATCGATGAGTTAGCTTATTTCCTTGATAATTACAATATCCTCGGTCAAAACGGATCTGAATTGTTGTCCTTCATTAATGATGGAAACTCTATAACAGAAGAAAATTATCTTTCTGGCTATATCAAGTACCTTGCCGCTTACACAGGCTCGCGCACATTTGGAGATGATTTTGATACTGCTGTTGCTGACATTCCATTGGACAATGTAACTCTTCTTCCTGGTGCTAATTTTAATATCAGTGGTGTTCATAATGTATCCTCCCTGATTACACCTGCCCCGCTAACCAACAACAATGTAGATAGCGATGACATCAAAATCCTCGTTGCCGGTGCCGCAAAAGATTTCACCATCACTGGAGACCTCACCATTCACAACGACAACAAGGTAGAGGACCATGCCCTGGTATTGGCTGCAGCTGATGATTTTTATCTAAGGTCCGAGTACTCTTCCGAGAATAGCGAAGACTACACCAATCCAGAATCGATCAATATAGAATATACTGGATCTAACCTGGCTATCGCCTCTCAAGATACAATGGTCTTAGTAAACGCCAACATAACAACAGGCGGTAACCTTGCAATTGGTACCCTCGATGAGTTACACATCGGGCTTTCTGATAATCACCATAGTATAATCACCCTAGGCGAGGGTGGCAACAGTCCTAGTCCTGATAACCTTTATCTATACGCGAATGACTTAATCTCCGTTAATGGGCTGGATATAGAAGGATATGTTTCAAAAGTGTACATGGAAGCTCACACTCTTGCCTTAAGAGATGTTATGTTTCCAGCAATGTCTAGGGTAATGCTCCGTGCAAAAACCGGTGAGTTAAACTTTAATCCCACTCCTATTACAGGACATGTGAACCTTTACGGGACTGGACATGAATCAATACGAGGTGGTGCCGACTTGTTACGCTCAGACTTTGAAGGATCAATCGGTCACTATAACTCCGTTGAAAAGCATCCGAATGGCGAGCCGTACATTTCGGTTCGAGCACAACAAGCTAATTAAATTTCAATCAAAACCATTTATGAAAACACTTAAGGCTTTCTTAGTTATATCACTATTTTCAAGCTCTGTTATTGCACAAAATAGTGCCAATAATAGTAATAAAAATGCACTACGTGACAGAACCTATCAGCCGGAGGCTGCAACTGTTTTTGGTTCAGATAGTTCAAAAAATGATCAACTCGATGTATCTGAGAGTGATACAGGTGCTCAACGCCCAGTTTTGCTAAAGAAGAATGGTCTATCATACTTTTTTGGATATGATTCCAAACTTTTTTATCAATCTAATCCACTCGCCGATTCCACAGAATTAAAATCAGAAATTGCTACCGGGGTTTGGAAAAGTACATTCTTTTCAGGTGCTGGTCTTGGTGTCATCGATATGGATAGCTTCATCTTAACTCCTTATGTTGGTTTTAGCTTATCATCTACGGATTATATTAAATCAGATGAGCTTTTGAACGAGCAGGATTACGAGAGTACAAATGCGTACGCTCTATTGCTTGCCCAATTTGGGAATGGATGGTCAGGAAAAGTAGGGGTATCGTATTCTAGTGATTATCTAACATCTGATGGTGAGGAAGTCTTCAAAGAATTCTATCCCAACTTTTCATTGATGAAATCCTACACAATCAACGACTTGCACAGAGGCTCATTTGAAACTGGTGTTGGGTTTCACAATAGTGATGTTGACCCTATGCTAGGGGGTGACGATATCGACTTCAAAAGGAATTTAGATTTATTCGCTTCCTATGCTTTTAGCTCGACCTTTGGAGCCATTACATTATCTCCAAAGTATAAAATTAGTTATCGTGATTATCAAAATGGTTCAAATAAAGAGCGTAATGACCTCATACATGAGCTCTCGCTAGATTGTTCTGCTTACTTAACCAGCTATCTCAAAATCTCTACATCCATTGACTACATCAACCAAGACGATTCTGAGGACGATGCAGATTATGAAAATTATGATGTTGGTGCCAGTATCAACCTGATGGCACGCTTCTAGTGCCATTTATTCGTTGCTGAATACTCCCTTAGTTTTATCTGCCTTTTTTTTCACGGCAGTTACATTATCAGCTAAAAATGTATCCTACACCTTCGGCAATGTTGACTTAGTCGAAGACTCCAACACCACTCGAATAACCACTCCCATAATTGGGGAGTCTATTCCTAACAACCTTTTTGTAGGAACTGGTCCGGGTTCGCGTATTGAAGTTACTAATGGAAATGATGTATGGCGGTTGGGTAGCGTAAGTTTTGCTTCCTGGAAAGCAGATAACCATTTTTGGATCCATTCCGGGAGTGCACTCTATAGTTCGAAGGAAGAAAAAAAAGTAATTTTCTCAACCAGGCATTCTAGTTGTACATTTACAGGAAAAGGTACAATCATAGTTGAAGCTCTTCAGAATGGAGGGCTTAAGTTTATTCCCTTTGAAGCAAGCGGATCCATCTACACTGACGATGGAACTCATAAAATTATTAAAGATGGCAGACTTCTTTTAATTTTAGATTCTCCAAGCAGACTTGGTGATGCTTACGATATCGACCTAATGCTCATGCTGAAGTCCAGCAGGTTAATTAATGCTTTTCCTGATTTGTTACCCACATTTGGTCAAATGTATTTGGCTCTCTATGTACAGCAACTTACACTTAAAGGTAAATTCGATGCATTGATTGGAGACGCACCGACTAACGATAATTTACAACTTTGGGCTTTTGGTAAAAACTTACCTACAAAATCCCCCAAATCGCCAAAAAGTAAATAAGCATTACTGGGTAATTTGCTATAATTTGGGTTGAAGTTGATTTATTAGAAAAAAACCCTTCAACTCTAGAATAGAAAAAGAAATTGGTCCCAACCTGCCTGTAGGCTAAAAGAAGAATATACTATAAATGAGAATGGCTTCCGTCACAAAAAGCACCATTTGAAGAGTGCTTGCAGTTGCAAAGGGCGTAGCTCTTCTCTTCGGTAATCTCAATTTTCATTGGGGAAAAACTGCTTCCCTTGTGAGAACCATCACAAAAAGGCTGCTTGCTGGATTTCCCGCAGGTGCACCACCAATATTGTCCAGGTTCTAGCTTGAGGACAGATGGTGACTTCGAAGCAATGTGTGGCTTCTCTTCGCTCATCAATGCCCGCTCTCTTCGGAGTTTTCAGAGTAAAGCACCGCATCAACATAAACCTTGGATGCTATGATGCCGAGCAAGAGTACTGCGAACATCACTACGGGAACGAGAATGATGGGCAAACGGTTCTTGGTGTGACCAAATTGCGGGTTATCAATAAATTCTGAACTCATAAATTAGTATTATTAAATAGGAGAGATGGGTCAATGAGGTTTGAGTAAAATCGAGCATGTTTCCCAATTACTCTACTACCCAGGAATTTTTGCCGACTAGGAGTTCCTGGAGGTTTCCTTCTCCCTGAGCCTGAGCCGATTTGATCTGGGAATGGAGAGCATCTTCATAAGTTTCACGACCTTCAATATGGCGAAGAATTCCAAAGGGTGTGGGAAATGCAGGATAGGCCATTTGGGCAAGAATAGAAGCATAGGCAGGATTGGGAGTCTTGGAATGGTGCACGAGAAAGTCAGACTCTTCAACCCCGTTGCCTAGTTCCACAACTTCCGGGTCAAATCCATTTAAGCGTATTCCCTTGTTTTCACCAAAACGCAAGGGCTTGCCCTCTTCCAGCATTAGTGCCTGTTCACTCCTGACCTCTCTACCTGTCACTGTCTCAAAGGCATTGTTGTTGAAAATTACACAGTTTTGAAAGATTTCAACAAAGGATGTGCCTTTGTGGGCATGGGCTGCCTTGAAAGTCTCCACCATATGCTTTTGATCTGTATCTGAGGTGCGGGCAACAAAAGTGGCCTCACTACCTAGAGCGAAAAGCAATGGATTGATCGGGTAATCCAGGGAGCCAGCAGGTGTACTTTTGGTCTTCTTGCCCACCTCGGAGGTGGGGCTGTATTGCCCCTTGGTCAGGCCGTAGATTCGGTTGTTGAAAAGTAGAACATTGATATCGAGATTCCGGCGCAGGAGGTGCATCAGATGATTTCCCCCGATGGACAGACCATCCCCATCACCTGTGACCATCCAGACGGACAGGTCAGGATTTGCTGACTTCACCCCTGTGGCCACTGTCGGTGCACGGCCGTGGATGGTATGAAAACCATAGGTGTTCATGTAGTAGGGAAAACGGCTTGAACAGCCAATACCGCTCACCACCACGAATTTCTCCTTGGGCACACCCAGTTCAGGAAGGGTTCGCTGAACCGCGTTTAAAATGGCGTAGTCTCCACAACCTGGACACCAGCGGACATCATTTTCAGTGACAAAGTCCTTCTTGGTCAGGCTGCTTTCTTCAGTGTTGGTCGTACTCATGAAATGTTGTGCGGTTAGGATAATTCTTTGTGAAAAGCAGCCACCAGTTCGGACACCTTAAAGGGCTTACCCTGCACCTTGGTAAGAGGAATCGCATCCACCAGATATTTAGCACGAAGAATAAAGCTGAGTTGCCCTAAGTTCAACTCAGGTACGATGACTTTCTTGAATCGTCCGATTATATCTCCCAAATCTTTGGGGAGCGGATTGAGGTGCCTGAGGTGTAAACTGGAAACTGAAAATCCTTCCGCCTGCATTGCCTTGGCCGCGGAAGTAATCGCACCATAGGTACCACCCCACCCGATCGCCAGTAATTCTCCTTCTGCTTCACCGTGTATCTCAATGGGAGGTAGGGATTCGGCAATACGCTCCACCTTGTCCGCCCGCAGATGGGTCATTTTTTCATGGTTTTCTGGATCATAACTAACACCACCATCTTCTGACTTTTCTAAACCGCCAATACGGTGCTCCAATCCGGGTTGACCTGGAATTGCCTGGGTGCGGGCAAGAGTGTCGGGGTTGCGCTTGTAGGTGATGTACTTCTCACCGGGTTCGGCAAACTTGGATATAATGGCAGGAAGATCAGAGGCATTGGGGACCAGCCAGGGCTCAGCACCGTTGGCTACATAGAGATCGCTAAGAAAGATAACTGGAGTGCAGTACGTCAGGGCGATTCGGCAAGCCTCGATGGCACTATCAAAACAATCAGAAGGGGAGTGGGCAGCAACCACAGGTAAAGGGCAGTCTCCATGTCTGGAAAAAAGACTTTGTAAAAGATCACTTTGCTCGGTTTTTGTAGGTAAACCTGTACTTGGCCCTCCGCGCTGGACATTACAAATAACCACAGGAAGCTCAGTGATGCTGGCCAGCCCTATAAACTCGCTTTTTAAGCACATGCCAGGACCACTGGTTGCAACGACCGATAAATCGCCAGCAAAGCTCGCACCAATTGCCACACCCATTGCCGCAATCTCATCTTCTGCCTGTACTGTTTTTACCCCGAACTTTTTAAGGGCGGACAGACCTTCCAACACGGGAGAGGCTGGTGTGATGGGATAGCCTGAATAGAGTAATTCACGTTTGGCACACTGGGCACCGGCAACCAAGCCGTAGACGGTCGCTTCATTGCCAGAGATTTTCCGGTATACTCCGGGCTGCACAACTGCTTTCGCAAGTTGATAACGATTACGGGCCGTCTCCATGGTATCACCAAGATTGAAGCCTGCTTTCAGAGCAGTCGAATTGGCTTCAGCAACTTCGGGTAATCTCTTACCCCACTTTTGATTAAAGAAATTGAGGGTCGGCTCCAAAGGTCTGCCGTAAACATAGCACATAAACCCAAGGGCAAAGAAATTTTTGCAACGTGCTTTGTCTGAAGGTTTAAGAGGACTTTCTGAAAGTGCTTCTTTGGTAAGAGTAGTTAGGTCTAGCTCAATAAGTTGATACTTTTTACGAAAGTCTTCATCTTCCAGAGGATTGATCTCGTAACCCGCTTTTTTGAGATTCATTTTTTTAAAAGAATCAAGATTCACAACTAGCAATCCACCTTCCGGTAAATCGGCAATATTTGCCTTGAGGGCCGCAGGGTTCATCGCAACCAAGGCATCGGGTTCATCCCCAGGCGTCAGGATGGTGCGGCTTCCAAACTGGAGTTGATACCCGGAAACACCAGCGAGCGTGCCAGCGGGAGCCCGGATTTCTGCGGGGAAGTCAGGGAGCGTGGCAATGTCATTACCGGCAAAAGCGCTGGAATCGGTGAAGCGCTCACCGATGGTCTGCATGCCGTCTCCGGAATCTCCGGCAAATCGCACAACGGCAGACTCAATTTCTTCAAAGGAATCAGATGCTTGACTCATTAATTTAGGTGGTGGGAATTAGGAGATAAAAAACGCTACATTTATGATCGCTAACCAAGGCATTCACAACGAAATTCTCAATTAAATGTCACTCCTACCGAACGACAAAAGTTTTCGGATCAATGAACAATAGGTAAAAATCACAAATTAAAGGTGGGCAAAGGGAATGGGAGGAGGTTAAAAGCCAGAGATAAACGGGAAGAATCGCTTAAATTTTCCCGTACTCCGTGCTTCATCCTAGGTTCAAATAAAATGAGCTTTCCAACCTCCGGCATAATTTCCAAATCTGAGGCTCCGTCCTGATGAAAAAAAAGATTTCCCGACCTTTTTTCACATTGCAGGTATACAACCCCGGAAAGGGCGGAAAAGTTGTCATGATCATGCAAGCCTGTCGACTCACCGGGCATGGCTGAATTAAACCAGAATGGTGGGTACGCATTACCGCTCCCATCCAAGGCCTCGTAGATCATGCACAGGGAACGCGCAAATTTTCCCGAACCCAACTCACGGGCATATCGGATAGGGATGCGGGCCTCCGGTATCAGATCGATGGGAAGATAGGCATTTTCCCACCTGTCATTGATCCGGTGGGAAAAGGTCAACTGATCCTGCTGAGCAAGGTAGCTTTTCAACAATCGAGGAACCCATTCCTCACATGCAGGGACAAAGGTTTCTATCACTTTCCCATTTCCCCAGCGATATTCCTTAAGCATCTGTTCTTACTATCGGCCTGCCGGGTCAAGCAGGTCAAGGAGAGGTTGTACTTTTTTGTAGGTTTCCCTCATCTCCGTACAATCTGGCCAGAAAAACCCTTCTGCCAAATACCCGGGAGTAACAGAGCAACTTACCAGGCTCCAATCATCCGAGGAAACCGGATCTGGAACCACACCGAAAATAATCCCCGCACGGATGGTCCATTGCTGAACTGAGCCTGAAAATTGGGCATTTCCTATATTCATGCTCTGGTAGCGGCCTCTGTCAAATTGGTGTAGGGCAAGGGTGGCACCGTCGTGGAAATACCAGGTTTCGTCTGCGTCCAGCTTATGCAGTCTTGATACTTCTCCCCGCTTAAGCAGGTAAAGAATCGTGGTTGAGCAGGGCCGGAGCCCATTGGATGAATCCACCTGAATGTCAGATTCATAGGTTCTCCTAAACCAACCGCCCTCAGGATGTGGCATTAGGGACAATTCCCTGATCACTTCCTCCGCGGTTTTCTTTGTCATACCCTATCAGACTATCAGTGCCAGTAGCCTTTGCAAAAGGGAGGCAGCGGTAAAGGGCGAAACGAGATCCCCTTCGACCGGGGCCAACTCCACCATATCCATACCCACACATTTTCTTCCTTTCAAAGCAGACTCGACCAGGTCAATCGCCTGATAGTAGCCCAACCCTCCCGGCACTGGGGTACCGACCGCAGGCATGATACTTGGGTCCAACCCATCCAAATCAAAACTCAAATAGACCAATTCTGGAAAATCGTCGGGAAGGGAAAAGAAAGATGTATTTCCACGCACTAATTCCTCACCATCCATAAAAAACACTCCCTTGTGCAGCCGAAACATCCTCTCCTCTTCGCAGATCGCCCGCACACCGAGCGATGCCAGTCTGTGCCCTTCTTTTACCAACAAATGCATCACACTAGCATGCGAGTGATCCTCTCCCCCATAACTTCTGCGCAGGTCGGCATGGGCATCGATTTGAATGATTCCAATTTTTTCTCCGAACTGTCCAGAAATTCCCCGGACTGCGGCCCAGGTCAGGGAGTGTTCCCCGCCCAAAGTTACGGGAAGTTTTTTTTCCTGAATGATTTGCTGGATACGCCCCTGCAGTTCGTCTAGGCATTCCCGGTGATCCACCGAACAGTTGATCGGGGACTGTGTAAAAATCCCATTCTCACAAATCGACGACCTTTCCAGTTCATGACTGGCCCGAAGCAGGGCATCCGGACCGAGGCAAGTACCGGAACCATAGGAAACAGTTTTTTCCATCGGGCAGGGAATCACCTGGATTCTTGCTGTTTCCAGAACATTTTCAGATTCCTTTAACTCAGATCCCAAAAATTGCGTAGTTGAATTATTTTTCATGACAGGCGGTTTACAAAATCCTCATAATCAAATTCCTTGATCATCGTTAACTGATCAGTTGCAGAGTTCCACAGGGCGATGGCGGGCAGGCAGACCCCATTAAAAGTATTGGTTTTGACCATCGTATAATGAGCCTGATCCAAAAAGGCCAGGCGGTCTCCCTGAGCCAATGGTTGCGGGAATTGATAATGCCCAAAGCTATCAGCGGTCAGGCAACTGGCACCTCCAAGAAAATAACCATACTGCCCATCATCTGATTCCCCCAACAGGGCAGGACGATAGGGTGCCTCAATTACATCCGGTGAATGGCAAGTGGCACTCAAATCAAGCAGGGCATGCTGCTTTTTCTCCGCGTCCATCAGATCAAGCACAGTGCCAACGAGGATGCCAGCATCCAAAGCCACCGCCTCGCCAGGCTCGAGGTAAACCTGGCAACCATACTTGGCCGATATTTCCTTAATCAGAGCAACCAGGCCATCCCGGTCATAATCTGCCCGGGTGCAATGATGCCCACCCCCAAGATTGATCCATTTAAAATTCCCCAAAGCATTCCCCAGCCGGTTCTCGACATGGGTCCAGGTTTGCAGGAGGGGAGAGAAATTCTGCTCACACAGGGTATGCATGTGCAACCCATCAAAAGGAGATAGATCCGCTTCTGTTAAATTACTGATTGGATAACCGAGACGGGAATTCACCGCAGAGGGATCATATTTTGGATCAAGTCCCAGCGAAATTTCAGGATTAATTCTCAATCCCACGGAGACCCCGGCCACCCTCGCCTGTTCGACTCCATTCGCAGAGGGTCGGTTGAAAATCACATGATCGGAGAGCAAGCAGATCTCGGTAAATTCCGTGGGTCGGTAGGCAGGAGAAAAAGTCGAAAGCACCTGAGATTTCCGGGCACTCAGCAATCCCTTCTCACGGGCCAACCTCGCTTCCCACAGACCGGAGGCGCAGCAACCGTCGAGGTACTCGTCCACCAATCCCGCAAGGGACCACATCGAAAACGCCTTTAAGGCGAGCAGCACCTTTGCTCCGGAACGGTCCCCTATATCCCTCAGCACCTCCAAGTTAGCCCGAATCTTTTGCTCATCCACGACATAGCAGGGAGTGGGCACCCGGTTGAGGTCGAAATCGACAAAGGCGCCCGGGCCTCCACTTTGGGTGGGGAGCATTAGAAATTGGGTGCTTTCTCTAAGTCGTGCACTTCCCAGGGTAACCCATGCTGGTTGAGCATATTCATGAAGGGATCGGGGTCGAGTTGTTCTATATTGTACACTCCCCTGCCCTGCCATCTGCCCTGAAGCATGAGTGCGGCCCCGATCATAGCGGGCACGCCCGTGGTGTAGCTTACGGCCTGACTACCGACTTCGCGGAAGCAGTCCTCATGGTCACATACATTGTAGAGATATTTGGTCACCTGCCTGCCAGATTTTTCACCGGTCACGATGTTTCCAATACAGGTCTTTCCCTTGGTACGCTCACCCAGTCCACCGGGATTTGGAAGCACCGCCTTTAAAAATTGCAGTGGAATAATTTCAAGCCCTTCATAAATCACCGGCTCAATGGATGTGAGCCCCACATTTTGAAGTACCTCCAAATGCTTGAGGTATCCATCACCAAAGGTCATCCAAAACCGTGCACGGCTGATTTCCGGAAAGTGCTTTACCAGGGATTCCAGTTCCTCGTGGTACATCAGGTACATATTTCTTTCGCCCACCTGTGGGAAATCAAAGGTGTATTTATGGGAAAGTGCCGGAGTTTCCACCCAAGTTCCATCTTCCCAGTGACGGGCAGGTGCCGTGACTTCCCGTATATTGATTTCGGGATTGAAGTTGGTCGCAAATGGATGCCCATGGTCGCCCCCGTTGCAGTCTAAAATATCAAGGGTATCGATGCGGTCAAAGTGATGCTTGTGCAACCAGGCGGTGAACACATTGGTCACTCCCGGGTCAAAGCCCGACCCCAGCAGGGCCATCAGTCCCGCTTGCTCAAATCTCTCCTGGTATTCCCACTGCCAGCGGTATTCAAATTTTGCCTCATCCTTGGGCTCGTAGTTGGCGGTATCGAGATAAGGAATCCCAGTTTCGAGACAGGCATCCATCAGAACAAGATCCTGATAAGGGAGGGCTAGGTTGACCAGCAGTTCAGGCTTAACCCGCTCGATAAGACGGACAGTCTGAGCGACCTCATCCGCATCCACCTCCGCTGTCTCCACGCTGACCCCAAAGCGCTCCTTGACCGAACGGGCCACTTTCTCGCAGGAGGATAACCGCCGGCTCGCCAGGGTGATCGAGGAAAAGACCTCGGGCAATTGTGCCATCTTGTGAACAGCAACCGAACCGACCCCGCCGGCTCCAATAACCAATACTTTCGACATCGTTTTATCCTTTCTCAGTCTGATTCGTAATAAGTGTATCCCCGCAAACTTTCACGGTAGGTGGAAACCAATTCCTTTAGTTCTTCGAGAGTGGCCCCGTGCTCCTTGACCGCAAGCTCCGCCCGGGCCTTAAATTTTTCCAGCAATCTCTTGGGCTCATACTCCACATAACTGAGGACTTCGGAAACGGTGTCCCCCTCCACCTCATCGAGGAGTTCAAACTCACCGCCATCCTTGAGGCAAATCGTAACCACATTGGTGTCTCCAAAAAGATTGTGTAAGTCCCCCAAGGTTTCCTGATAGGCCCCGACAAAGAAGGCCCCAAGGTAGTACTCCTCGTTGTCCTGCAGGCTGTGCAGGGGAAGGCAGTCCGCCACTCCGTCTGCCACCACAAAACGGTCTATCCGGCCATCACTATCACAGGTAACATCGCAAAGTACCGCATTGCGGTCTGGTTTTTCGTTCAAACGAGTCAGCGGAATAATTGGATGCAACTGGTCAATCGCCCAGACATCGGGCAGGCTCTGAAAAAGGGAAAAGTTACAGTGGTATATATCCGCCATCCCCTGTACACGCTGGTTTAATTCCTCACTGCATTCTATGTCGTCGAGATTTTCCATCATCGCCCGAATTTGCCCGAGTATTCTTTGATGGGCACGCTCCGCCCGGGCAAGCACGGGCAAAGAAAGTCGTCCCCTTCGGAAAAGGGCCCGCAGTTCATCGCGGTAATAGGTGGCATCATTGAGGGACTCAAGCAGGCTCTCACGATCCAGTCCCTCCGACAACTCAATCAGGGTACAAAGAAGAGGGTGGTCCCCCTCCTCGGACTCCACCACTCCATCGCTTTCATAACTGGTGCTCTCCAAGACACTAAACAAAAGCATGGAGGACTGAGCCACACAGGCACGTCCGCTCTCGGTGACAATGCATGGGTGCTCCACACTCGCATCATCCATTTCAAAACCCACCGTTTCCACCACACTATAACAATACTCTTCAAGTGAGTAATTGATGGAATTGGGACTGGAGGAATTTTCTCCGGTGTAATCGACACCCAAACCTCCCCCCAGGTCCAGGTAATGCAGGTTTGCACCCAACCTTCTGATTTCTATAAATAAGCGGCTTGCTTCCTGGGCAAATTTGCGGATTTCAATCATGTTGGGCACCTGACTGCCCAAATGAGAGTGCTGTAGGACCAAGCAGTCCAGTAGTTCTTCCCTGCGCAGGGTCTCCACCACTTCCACAACCTGGGCAATGGAAAGGCCAAACGAAGATCGGTCCCCACTTGTTGCAGACCAGTACCCACTGACCACATTGACCAGCTTCACCCGTACCCCCAGCGTAGGTAGGATACCAAGCTCTCGGGAAACCTCAATGATCAGCTTCAGTTCGCGCACGCTTTCCATCACAATCACGGTGTGCATTCCCAATTTTGAGGAAAGCAGGGCGAGTCGGATAAATTCTGAGTCTTTATATCCGTTGCAAATAATCAATGCTTCCGAATCCACATTCTGGGAAAGGGCAATTAAAAGCTCCGCCTTGGAACCCACCTCCAATCCGAAGTGATACGGCCCCCCGTACTCCGATACCCTCTCCACCACATGGGCCTGCTGGTTTACCTTGATCGGAAAAACACCGCGGTAATCCCCGCGGTAACCCACCTGCTCAATAGCAGTAAGAAAACTTTCATTGATCGCCCGGATGCGGTGATCCAAAAAATTAGACACCCGTAATAAAACGGGAGTCTGTATGCCACGCTTCTCCAGTTTTTGGATCACTTCCGCCAAGTCGACTGGTTGGTTCTCTGAACACAATGGATCATGTAATCCAATATTTCCATTGGGCAGGATGCCCACTAATCCATCTCCCCATCGGGAGATTCCATACATATCATAGTCCATAAAATTTGCCTGGTGTAAGAGATTACGGAGGAGGTAGGGGTGAGGAATGGAAGATGGTCGGGACGGTGAGATTCGAACTCACGGCCTCCTGCTCCCAAAGCAGGCGCGCTAACCAGACTACGCTACGTCCCGGTACCAAAAGATTCACCATGGACTATTTTTTCTCACTTTGCAAAACCAATCATTCCTTCCTTTTCCGTTTCTGATGACACGGAATTTGTTTGGCAAAACGCATCATCGCATCATGATATGTTGATACGTTTATGAGTGATTTTTCAAAGAACCGACCGCAGGAAAAAGACATCCGTGCAATTTTGGACAGGAGGATCCTTATCCTCGATGGAGCGATGGGCACCATGATCCAGCAGGAAAAACTGGTGGAAGAAGACTTTCGGGGTGATATTTTCAAAAATCATGCGGGCGAGCTCAAAGGGAACAATGATTTGCTCAGCCTTACCCGTCCGGATGTCATCCGTAAAATTCACCAGTCATACTTTGCCGCCGGCAGTGACCTTGTGGAAACCAATACCTTCAGTGCCACCAGTATTGCCATGGCAGACTATCACTTGGAGGACATTGTTCACGACCTCAATGTGGCCTCCGCTCAACTCGCCCGGGAAGCCGCGGATGAGGCCATGGCCAAAGACCCGTCCCGTCCACGGTTCGTCGCGGGGGCCATTGGCCCGACTAACCGCACCGCCTCCCTCTCTCCCGATGTCAATGATCCCGCCAAGCGCAATGTGACCTTCGATGAATTGGTTGATGCTTACTACGCTCAGATCGCAGCCCTGGTCGAGGGTGGAGTCGATATCCTCATGCCGGAGACCACCTTTGACACCCTTAATTTGAAGGCGGCCATTTTTGCCTTGGAAAACTTCTTCGATTCCACGGGCAGTCGCTTGCCGGTCATCCTTTCCATTACCATCACCGATGCCTCCGGTCGTACCCTTTCCGGGCAGACCACCGAGGCCTGCTGGAATTCCATTGCCCATGCCCGGCCCCTCGGGGTGGGATTGAACTGCGCCTTGGGGGCAGATGCGATGAGGCCCTACCTCCAGGCACTTTCCAAGAATGCCGACTGCTTTGTCCACTGTTACCCCAATGCGGGCCTGCCCAATCCACTCGCTCCCACCGGCTATGATGAAAAACCAGCCGATACCGCGGGAGCCCTTTTTACCTTCGCAGAGGAAGGCCTTCTCAATATGGCCGGTGGGTGCTGCGGAACCACACCCGACCACATTCATGCCATCGCAGAAAAATTAAAGGAAGCCGCTCCCAGGAAAATGGTTGATGTGGAACCTGCGATGCGGTTGAGCGGGCTTGAACCTTTCGAAATCAAGGGACAATCAAAATCCCTGATCATGGTAGGCGAGCGCACCAATGTTACCGGTTCCCCAAAATTCAAGAAATTGATCGAGAATGGGGACTATGATGCCGCCCTCAAGATCGCCAAGCAACAGGTGGAAAACGGGGCCAATATCATCGATGTAAATTTCGATGCCGCCCTCCTCGATGGCGAAGAGTGCATGACCAAATTTTTAAACCTGGTGGTTTCCGAGCCCGATATTTCGCGCGTGCCCATCATGATCGACAGTTCAAAATGGTCGGTCATTGAAGCGGGTCTCAAGGTCATCCAGGGCAAATGCATCATCAACTCGATCAGCCTGAAGGAGGGCGTGGAAGCGTTTAAAAATCATGCCCGCTTAGCGATGAGGCATGGTGCCGCGATTGTGGTGATGGCCTTTGATGAAAAGGGACAGGCTGCCACCCTCGAGGACAAGGTAAGAATCTGTGAGCGAGCCTATAAAATTTTGGTTGAGGAAATAAACTTTCCCGCATGTGACATTATCTTCGATCCCAATGTACTCACCCTAGCCACGGGTATGGATGAGCACAATGCTTACGGGATCGACTTCATTGAGGCGGTCCGGGAGATCAAAAAACGCTGCCCCCATGCTCGCACCAGCGGGGGAATCAGCAATGTCTCCTTTTCCTTCCGGGGGAACAACCTCGTCCGCGAAGCAATGCATGCAAGTTTTCTCTACCATGGCTGCCAGGCTGGGTTGGACATGGGCATAGTCAATGCGGGCATGCTCGCAGTTTACGATGAGATTGAACCGGAACTGAAGGAACGGGTCGAGGCTGTCGTCCTGAACAAGTCAAAGAATGCCGGAGAAGAATTGCTTGCCCATGCAGAACTTATCAAGGACCAAAACGAAAACCGCAAGTCGGAAGGACCGGACCTTTCCTGGCGGGAAAAACCGGTGGCCGAACGCCTGACCTACGCCCTGGTCAAGGGAATCGGAGATTATGCCGAGGAAGATGCTGAAGAAGCACGCCAATTATTAGGCCGTCCCCTCGAGGTGATCGAAGGCCCATTGATGGACGGAATGAAAGTAGTCGGTGATCTTTTTGGGGATGGAAAGATGTTTCTTCCCCAGGTGGTCAAAAGTGCCCGGGTGATGAAAAAAGCGGTCGCCTACCTTGAGCCCTTCATGGAGGAGGAAAAAGATGAATCCGGATCGGGCAAGCGGGGAACCATGGTCATTGCCACCGTCAAGGGAGATGTCCATGACATCGGCAAGAACATTGTCGGAGTGGTCCTTGCCTGTAATAACTGGGAGGTAATCGACTTGGGGGTAATGGTATCCTGCGATAAGATACTCGAAGCCGTTGCCGAGCATGGGGCCGATGTACTTGGACTGAGTGGGCTGATTACTCCCTCCCTCGACGAAATGATCGATAACGCCAAAGAGATGCAAAGGCGGGGCTTGCAAATCCCACTGCTCATCGGAGGAGCCACCACCAGCCGTGCCCACACTGCGATTAAGATTGCCCAGCACTACCAACCACCAGTCATTCAGGTGGCGGATGCTTCCCTTGTGGTCAATGTTTGCAACGATGTCCTCCACCCCCAGAAGTCAAAAAAGTACATCGAGGACCTGAAGTCCGACCAACAGCGCATCCGCGAGGAGTACGAAGCTCAGGGGGAAAGGCCCCTGCTTTCCCTTTCCGAGGCGAGAAACAAGGGCGTTTCCTGCAACTGGGAAACCCAGGAGATCGCCAAGCCATTGACCGAAAATCTCGGCGTGCATTATTTTGAACCGTCCCCCGAGGAAGTCCTCGATTTCTTCGATTGGTCTCCCTTTTTCTGGGCCTGGGAACTGAAGGGCACCTATCCGCAAATTTTCGATAGAAAAGGCAGCGGGGAAGAAGCCAAGAAATTATTTGAACAGGGTCAAGTATTGCTCGAAAAAATTATCAAGGAAAAGAGTTTTAGGTGTCAGGCAGTGGTCGGACTTTGGCCTGCCCATGCCCGGGAAGATGACGTGGAACTTTTTTCCGATCTTTCCAAAAAGGAGATGCTCGGAGCGTTCCGCTTTGTCCGCCGGCAGCAGGTCTTGCCAAACCAACCCCAGTACTGCCTTTCCGACTACATCGCACCAGAAGAATCCGGACGGATGGACTTCCTCGGTGCCTTCGCGGTTAATGCGGGCAAGGAGGTAGACGAACTGGCCGACCGGTACAAGGCGGAACAGGATGATTTCACTTCCATCCTCGTAAAGTCCCTGGGCGACCGCTTTGCCGAAGCCACCGCCGAATATGCCCACAAGCAAATCCGCGACCTTTGGGGATTCGGCCAGTCGGAGGGGCTGAGCAACCAGGATCTGATCGCGGAAAAATACCGGGGCATCCGCCCCGCCGCCGGGTATCCCTGCCAACCGGACCACACCGAGAAGGATTTGATCTGGGACCTCCTCCGGGTAAAGGAAACCATTGGTCTCGAACTCACCGAGTCCCGGGCGATGAACCCGGGTTGCTCCGTATCCGGCCTGTACTTTTCCCACCCCGATGCCCGTTACTTCAGTGTGGGCAGCCTAGGAAGGGATCAGGTTGAGGACTACGCCAGACGCAAGGGCTGGGATATTGAGCAGGCAGTGAAGTGGTTGCGTCCCAACCTTGGGTTTGACGCCTAAAATTCCCGCCCGCCTCCAAACCCAAGTGCATTCCCCTTTGGCGTTGCAGGACGGGGCAGGAAAAAGTATATCTTTGCGGCTATGAAGGAAATGTCCCCCTTAGAGGAAATCCGCCATTCCGCCGCTCATGTTCTCGCCACTGCGGTCCTCCGCTTGTACCCGGACACCCAGTTGGACATTGGTCCACCCACTGACTCCGGGTTTTACTACGACTTTGATTCCGAGATTCCATTCACCCCCGAAATCCTTCAGCAAATCGAGGATGAAATGGGTAAAGTAATCAAAGAAAATCAGCGTTTCGAAAGACTGGAGATGGGCAGGGATGAAGCCATTGCCATGATCAAGGAGATGGGCCAGTCCACCTACAAACTGGGCAGGCTTGATGATATTCCCGAAGGTGAAACTATATCCTTTTACCGCAACGGGGAGTTTCTTGACCTCTGTGCCGGGAGCCATGTTTCCTACACTAAAAAAATCAAGGCGTTCAAGTTACTCCATGTTGCCGGGTCCTACCACCGAGGGGACTCTTCCCAAAAGCAGTTGCAACGGATTTATGGAACCGCTTTCCCGACCAAAGACGAACTCGCCCAGCACCTGGAGCGTATGGAGGAGGCAAAGAAGCGCGACCACCGGGTGGTTGGAAAAGACCTCGGCCTTTTTCATATCGATGATCAGGTCGGGCAGGGTCTCGTCCTTTGGAAACCAAACGGGGCCATCATCCGACAGGAACTCGAAGGATTTATTACCGAGCAACTCAACCAGCAGGGATATTCCCAGGTCTACACCCCCCATATCGGCAAGCTCGATCTCTACCGTACATCAGGCCACTTTCCCTACTATCAGGACTCCCAGTATCCCCCGATCATTCATCGCGAGTGCCTCGAGGAATTGGCGGAGGAAGGATGCACCTGCTCCGATCTTTCCAATAAACTGGATAAAGGAGAGATCGACGGGTACCTCCTGAAGCCCATGAACTGCCCGATGCACATCCGCATCTTTAAGTCCGAGCAACGCTCTTATCGCGACCTTCCGGTCAGGTTGGCGGAATTTGGCACCGTTTACCGCTGGGAGCAATCCGGCGAACTCAATGGCATGACCCGGGTGCGTGGATTTACTCAGGACGATGCCCACCTCTTTATCCGCGAAGACCAATTGCAGGATGAGATTCAGGGCTGCCTCAGCCTGGTCAAACTCGTCTTTTCTACCCTTGGCATGAATGAATACCGTGTACGGGTGAGCTTGCGCGATCCTGATTCGGACAAATATGTAGGTGCACCCGAGGCCTGGGACAAAGCTGAGGCTGCCCTCCACCAGGCGGTGCAGACCCTTGGTGTCGATTATGAGGAAGAATTGGGCGAGGCAGCGTTTTACGGGCCTAAAATTGATTTCGTGGTCAGGGATGTGATCGGACGGGAATGGCAGTTAGGCACCGTGCAGGTGGACTACAATCTGCCGGAGCGTTTCGATCTCACCTATGTGGGGAGCGACAATCAGGACCACAGACCCGTGATGATCCATCGGGCCCCCTTTGGGTCCATGGAAAGATTCTGCGGGGTGCTGATCGAGCACTTTGCAGGAAATTTCCCCACTTGGCTGGCCCCCGAACAGGTAAGAATCCTTCCGATGAATGATGAACTGATTCCCTTTGCCCAAAACTGCCTGAAATCGCTCAAGCAAAAAGGCGTACGGGCCAGCGTGGATGCACAGTCGGCCAAACTCGGGGCCAAAATACGACGGGCGGAAACGGACAAAATTCCCCACTTGATGATCATCGGAAAAAGGGAAGCCCAGGAAAACCAGGTCTCCCTGCGTTCGAGAAGCAACCCGGACCTTGATGGACCCCAGGCGGTGGAATCCGCGGTTCAGGCCATCACTGAAGAAATTTCTTCCAAGGCCCTGCCCAAGTCACGGACCCCCGCATCTTAACTTCCTTCCTTGCTCAGGGCATGAAGAATTTGTCCGAAACCACTCAGTCCGATAGGAAAAAATTAATGATTTTTGCTACCGAGCTTTCTGTGCTTCATATTTGTTTAGCCGTACCCTTCCTTCTTCTGATCCGGGTCTATCGGTTATTTTCTCCGCTCAAACAATTGATCCTCGGCCCTTATGCCAGGTGTCGCTTCCATCCCACCTGTTCCGAATATGCTCTGGAGTGCTTCCAAACCCTCCCCCTCCACCTCGCTCTCTTTCGATCCGTGACCCGTATTTTCCGATGCAACCCGATGCACACCGGGGGCTACGACCCGGTGCATCCGCCCTGCGAACATTCCACCTCCCTTTCTGAGTGATGGCTACCGCACTCCACCCTGCACCCACCCATTGCACACCAGGAGATAACCTCACTGGCTACCTGGCTGGACTGGTGGATAAAGCAAAAATCCGCCAATACCCCCTCTTTTCCTCGATTTCCTACAAGACTTCCTTCTCCGATCCTCTCGCCCTGCTCGAGTCTTTGCACCAACCGGACAGTCCCCACTGTTACTTTGAGAAATCGACTGATGAATTCTCCATCGCTTGCGGGGAATACCTCGCCCAGCGCGAATTTCAGGGAGAGAATCGTTTTCAGCAGGCCAAGTCATGGTCCAAATCGCTTCTGCAATCCGTGGAACGGGCGGGCGATGCTCCTCTTGCCGGGTCCGGCCCTACCCTCTTTCTCACCGCCCCCTTTGAATCCGAACAGACCACATCCGGACTACCCGCCCTTTCTGTCTTCCTTCCCCGCTGGCAGGTGGTTAATCAACGGGGAGAGCACTTTCTTGTGCTAAACACCGAAATCCAGCCGGACTCCAATCCTCACAAAATTCAGGCCGATCTCGACAAAAGGCTCGAATCCATGGTTGGACTCACCTACGAACTAAACAGCCCGACTGACCGCATGACCACCCCACTGGGAGCTTCCCGGGAAAATTTTGATTACCTCGATGGGGTATCGAGTGCCCTCCATGAGATTCAGTCAGGCGAGGTTTCCAAAATTGTTCTCGCCCGGCAGCTTACCTTCGATGTCCATGCCGAGCTCTGTCCCTTTTCCATTGCCCATGGCCTACGGGCAAGATTTCCCGACTGCCACGCCTTTTCCCTGTCTGCTCCCAACCAGGGAGTATGGGTGGGTGCAAGCCCTGAGACCCTCGCCCATCTTCGCGGAAACTCCCTGCGTACCGAAGCACTAGCCGGCTCCGCCCCCCGCGGGCCCTCCGCCGGCAAGGATGCCCACTGGGGGAAGACCCTCCTGGCCCGCGAAAAGGAGGTTCACGAGCACAAATTAGTCATCGAGAGCATCCACCGTCGACTCGCCTCCGCCGGGGTAACCTCTCTTCACCAAGGGCTTCCTCGCCTTCTTCGCCTGGCCAACCTTCAACATGTACGGACCCCGGTGGAAGGAAAAATCCCACCTGGGCTTCATCCCTTTGACATTCTCTCCGCCCTTCACCCCACTCCGGCGATGGGGGGCACCCCCCGCACTCCTGCCCTTAGCAGACTTGCCCAGATTGAGCAGTGCCCACGCGGTTGGTACTCCGGAGTGGCCGGATGGATGGATTCGCGAGGAAGATCAGAATTTATCGTACCTATCCGTTGTGGCAGATTGTTCAAAAACTCACTCACGCTGTACGCGGGAGCTGGCATTGTTGAAGGATCCATTCCGCAACTCGAAAAAAATGAGACCGACTGGAAGTTGCAAGCCATGCTTGAAGTGATCACTGGAAGCCCTAAGCTTCCGGATTGAATGACCGCTGAACCAGACCCCACCGCCCACGCAAACTATCTTTGGGGCCATACCACGGCCCGGGGCCTCGCCGATCTCGGCGTGGATGTGGTTTTTTTCTCTCCCGGATCGAGGTCCACACCCCTTGTGCTCGGGTGCGAGAGTGAGCCCCGCCTCTCCTGCGTCCCGGTATTGGACGAACGCACTGCGGCCTTCCTTGCCCTGGGCCAGAGCAAGCGAACTGGCAGACCCGCCGCACTTATTTGCACTTCAGGATCTGCTCCCTCCCACTGGTATCCTGCGGTTACGGAAGCCTCCTACTCGGGCATTCCCCTCCTGCTCCTCTCCGCGGACCGCCCTCCGGAACTCCAGGAATGCGGAGCCGGGCAAACCATCAATCAGGTTCATTTATTTGGTACTTTCGTGCGGGGATTCCATGCCGTTCCTTTGCCGGCAACCGATCCCGTGTCCCTGCACAGCCTGCAATCCGTTCTCCAGCAAGCTTACTCCCAGTCCACCTCCAACCGGCCTGGCCCCGTCCATCTAAACTTTCCATTTCGCGAACCCCTCTGGCCGGAATCAAACCCTCCCCCTGCCCTTCCCCAACTTTCTTCGTTGCCCACCCTTGCAAATTCTCTCGTGGATCCTGAGGACAACAAGCCTCCGGGAAAACTGCCCCATGCCCGTTTCCCCGTCCTGATCGCCGGACTGGACTGCCCCTCCAATCTGCCCTCCAATCTGCCCTCCAATCTTGACTCCATCCCCATCCTTTGCGATTCCCTCAGTCCATTCCGAGAAAGCGGTCATCCTGCCCGCATCCTCAGGTATGAACATCTGCTCAGATGCCCCGAATTTGTTCAGTCCATCCGCCCGGACTTATTTATCTTGCTCGGACCTCTGCCCACCTCCAAGACCCTGCGTTCCTGGATCGAGCAAAGCGGGGCAGCACGGGTAGTTATCGAACCAAGCGGCAGAAAGGTCGACCCGTTGGAAGGACCCAGCCGGCCTCTCACCTTGAATTATGATGAAATGTCAAAGCTCAAGCTTGGTGCTCCCGACCCTACCTGGCTGAGTGTATGGACCCAGGCAGAGCGGACAGTGGAGTCCAGTCTGCACACTGAACTTGCACGACTGCCCATTTCCGCCGAGCCAAAAATTACCCGCGTTCTCTCGGAACACCTGCCGGCAAGATCACTGCTTTACTGTGCCAACAGCATGCCTATTCGTGACCTTGAATGGTTTTGGAAACCGGGCAACCTCGGGAGGAGGCTCTTCGGAGCACGTGGGGTCAATGGGATAGATGGTACCCTGGGCACTGCCTTGGGACTGGCCCATCTCAGCGAGCAACCCACCTATCTCCTCTGCGGAGATCTCGCCTTTTTGCACGACTCCAACGCCCTGCTTTTTTTATCCCATTTGATCGGTTCACTCACCGTAATCCTAATCAATAACCAAGGGGGCGGAATTTTTGAACATCTGCCCGTTGCTCAACTTTCCGAATTTGAGAAATGTTTCAGCACCCCACAAAACTGTGATTTTAAAAAGCTGTGCGAAGCCCATGCCCTTGAGCACTTGCTTTGCGAAAACGAAAAAGACCTGATTTCATTCCTACACAACCCACCTGTGCAGGGCATGCGGGTGATCGAAATCCGAACGGACCGCAAGGCGGACCGGGATACCCGCAGGCACCTGCTTGCCCTTTCTCCAAACACCTAATTCTTGCCGGGCATGCCTGAACTTGCGGAAGTTGCATTCGCTTGCACCCAGTGGAAACCTGGACTGAACCGGCCCATCCAGTCGGTCATAACCCATCCAATGTCCCGGGTTTACCGGGATGAGAACCGTTCAAACTACGGTAAGCAACTCACCGGGAGAACGCTTCGATCCTTCGATACTCATGGCAAGCAAATGCTCTTTTGCTTTTCCGGAAATTGCTGGCTAGGGCTCCATCTGGGCATGACCGGTTGGTTGCATTGCGAACCGAAAGGCTACCAACCCGCCAGGCACGACGCCCTAGTTTTGGTCCAGGCAAAACAATCGCTGGTCTTTCGGGATCCCCGCCAGTTCGGAAGGCTACGACTCCATGTCGGGAAGGAATCACCTGACTGGTGGAACGACCGGCCAACATCTATGTTAAGCAAGGAATTTAATTACCCAATTTTATCCAACGCCCTCCATCGCCATAAGAAGCGTCCTCTCAAAGCTCTCCTCCTGGACCAGCGGTATTTCCCCGGGATGGGCAATTGGATGGCCGACGAGGTGCTTTGGCGAGCAGGCATCCATCCGGATTGCCGGTCCGCCAACCTGGAGGAACTACAGAAAAAAACTCTCTTTCAGCAGATCCTCTTCGTCGTGCGTGGAGCCATGAAGTCGGTCGGTACGCACGGGGGCGACCCGCCGGCAAACTGGCTCTTTCATCAAAGATGGCGGGATGGGGGCATCTGCCCAAAGTCGGGCACATCACTAATGCGGGCAGAGATCGGGGGACGTACCAGTTGTTGGTCGCCCGTTTTACAACCCCTGGGAAAATAGTTTTCTCGCCTGCCTGCAATCGTTCTCGATTTGGGCGGTCAGCTCATCCACTCCGGAAAATTTCTTTTCCGGGCGCAACCGAACAGCAAGTTCCATCGTCAGGGATGCACCCTCCTTCCAAATCGACACATCCGGGCATTCGAGGCAGTGGATCTCCAGGAGTGGAAACTCGGCACCCTCCTCCACAGTTGGGCGCAATCCATAGTTGGCAAGGGCGGGTATCCGCTGCCCAGTGGTTTTCTCTTCTGCCCAGCCTGCATATACACCAAAGGCAGGTTTTGCCTCCGGGCTCCATCGCAGGTTGAGAGTGGGATACCCGATAGTCCGGCCCAGTGCCTTGCCCGCAGAAACACTGCCCGAAACGAGGTACTTCCGTCCGAGCATCTCAGTGACCTGGTACATCTCGCCCACTTCCAATGCCTTGCGAATGCGAGAACTGCTCACGGGAAGATCGCCAAGAATGAGAGATTGTGCCACATTCACCCCGATCCCGGCACGGGAGCCATATTCGGTCAAAGCCTGAAAATCGCCCGTCCGGTCCTTGCCGAAACGAAAGTTTTCTCCCACGCAAACGGAACGGAGGATAGGCACCAACCCGATCAGGTAGGAAACAAATTGATCGGCCGGGATTTCGGACAATTCCTCATCGAAGGGCTGCATAATCACCGCAGACACTTCACTTGCCAAAAGTTGAGCGGCCTTGTCCTCCGCACTCATCAAGAGAGGCGGTTCCTTGCCGGGTCTCAGCAATGTGGCCGGATGCTTGGGAAAAGTAAGAGCGGCGGTACTGCCAGAAAATTTTCCAGCTTGCACACGGGCAAGATCGAGAACCGCACGATGCCCACGGTGGACCCCGTCAAACATGCCCAAGGCGAGGCAAACTCCTTCCTTCCATTCCCTTCCAAAATGGGCAATCGAGTCAAAGACTCGTTCCATCATTACAAGACATGGGAGGGCACGGCCTGATGCACAGGAATCAAGCGGTGCTGAAACTCGCCCAGGGGAACCTCCTGAATCTGCTCAAGGGTAAGAGCATCAGATATTTGAAACTGATCAATCCGGGTGCGGCGGAGGCTTTGCAGGTGAGCACCGCAACCCAGGCGCTGGCCGAGATCGTGCACCACCGTGCGTACATAGGTGCCCTTACTGCAGGCCATAAAAAACTTGCCCACCGGGGATTGCCAATCATCCAGCTTCAGTTCATTGATTCGGATAAAGCGGGGCTCCCGTTCCACCGTCTTGCCCTTGCGGGCCATTTTATAAAGGGGCACACCGTCTATCTTTTTGGCGGAGAACATGGGAGGAGTCTGATACTGATCACCCAAGAAGCCCTGCATTTCTTTGAGGACGACTTCCTCGCCCAGTCCATCAGGCAGGGGCTTTTCGGCAACCACCTCGCCATCCGCATCCTGGCTGTCCGTTTCCACACCCAGTAAAAATGTACCCTCATAGGCCTTGTCCAAGCTGATCAGAAACTGCGAGACCTTGGTCGCCTTCCCGATCAGCATGATCAACAGGCCCGTGGCCAATGGGTCAAGCGTACCGGCATGACCGATCTTTTTCATCCGCAATTTTCGTCGCAGGCGGTCGACCACATCGTGGGAAGTGATGCCCTGTGGTTTGTCGACCAGCAGGATGCCTTCGTAGTCCAAGTCCTGTCGCGAACT
>Ga0181601_10000827_pt1 | contig 25851 bp, 23 predicted proteins | sample 041ome_8_FD_133020 | JGI IMG/M metagenome (GOLD analysis project Ga0181601, IMG submission 133020) | Coastal salt marsh microbial communities from the Groves Creek Marsh, Skidaway Island, Georgia - 041407BS metaG (megahit assembly) | ecosystem: Environmental > Aquatic > Marine > Intertidal zone... | reverse complement strand
CCCAGCGCCGCGGTAACCGGCATTTGCCGAAACAATTTACGGCTGGCGTCGGTGCCAATATGCCGCCCTACAAACCGGAATAGATAGCCCGCAATGCCAAGCCCGATTATGCCTTGAAGCAGCCATTGGAAAAAGATCAGCTCTTTTACAAAATACAACCAGAACATCTGATATAGCGCAACTGCGGCAATCACATAGCCAAAGGCCCCGGCAAGGCTCATCCGGTCACATGCCGCTTTTAGGCGCGCTATCGGCAGGGCCCGTCCGAGTGGGCGTAATGCCAAGCTGGCAAACACTATGCCCCCAAGCCACATCACTCCGCTTATGCTAATCATCTCACCACCTCCCCTATTTTGGAATCCGCAAACGCGGATTTGACAAAATGGCCATGATATCAGCCAACAGGTTTAGAAGTATGTAAGCGGCGGCAAACACAAGACAGCATGCCTGCACCACCGGAATATCGCGGATTTTGACACTATCCACAAATAACTGGCCAATGCCGGGGTAAACAAACACCACCTCAACAACGACGACACCGGTGATTAAATAGGCAAGATTAAGCGCCACCACATTAATGATAGGCGCCAAAGCATTCGGCAAAGCATGTACCACAATCACCCGGAACGGGCTGAGGCCTTTAAGCCGCGCCATTTCAATATAGGGCGATGCCAAAAGATTAATGATGGCGGCGCGGGTCATCCGCATCATATGGGCGGTCACAACAAGCGTCAGCGTCAGCGCTGGCAGCAATGTTTTTTCGAGCCGCTCGGCAAAACTCATACCCTCAAATATGTTAGACAGTGATGGCAATATGGGGTTCAGAACGGCAAACACCAAAATCAAAATATACGCCACAAAAAATTCTGGGCTGGAAATTGATGTGAGGGTGCTGACATTCGCTACCCGGTCAAAAACTGAATTGCGGTAAAGCGCCGCCAAGATCCCAATTGTTAAGGATACTGGAACGGCTATGGCGGCGGTGACGCTGGCCAGAAAAATTGTGTTGGCAAAACGCGGCGCTAGCTGGGCCGCCACCGACCCAAAGTTGGATACACTGGTTTGCCCAACATAGGCGCCGAAATTCGCCTGCGCAAAACTGGTACCAAAATCACCGCGTGCGGCGCCAGCAAGCCAGTCGAAATACCGTGTGACGATTGGCCTATCAAGGCCCAAATCAGCGCGAATAGCGGCCACAGCTTCGGGTGTCGCAGCTTGGCCTAATAGGGCCTGCGCGAAATCTCCCGGCAGCATATTCACAGCCAGAAAAATGATAATCGACACCAAGAACATGGTTAACAAACCAAGCCCTAGGCGTTTTAAAATTATCGAAAGAATGCCCATGTGGTTTTGTATCTAAAGCCTATCCCAGCTTGCATATTCCATAGTTAAGGCTGGTCTCCACACGACAATGGTCGTGTGGAGACAGCTTTAGGCTATGGTTTAAGCAAACCACCAACGCTTTGAGATACGTGAGTTATCAAGCATCCACAAATTGCCAACTTTCGGCCCATGTGCCAGCTTGGTTGACGCCGCATCCAGGTAGTTTTGATACATTGGAATGATGGTGCCGCCTTCTTGCGAACAAAGCGACTGCATTTCAGTGTAAATATCGCGGCGTTTGGCGCTGTCAAGTTCAGACCGGCCGGATTTCAACAGCGACTGGAAACGCTCATTTTCCCAGCCAGCTTCATTCCATGGCTGGCCAGTTTCATAAGCGGTTTGGAACATCCAGTCTTCGGTTGCACGCCCAGACCAATATGATGCGCACCATGGCTTTTTCATCCATACGTTTGACCAATAGCCATCAGCTGGCTCTTGCACAACATTGATCTCGATACCGCATTTGGCTGCCGAGTTTGAATAGAGCTGGCCAGCGTCTGTGGCACCGGCAAAGGCCCCTTCAGACACATGCAGATCAAGCTTCAGATTACTCATCCCAGCCTTTTTCAAATAATGCTTTGCCTTATCAGGGTCATACTGAATTTGTGGCAAGTCAGCGGCATAATATTGGTTAGCCGGTCCAATTGGGTGATCATTACCAATGGCGCCATGGCCCAACAGGATTTTGTCGACCATTTCCTGACGGTTAACCGCATATTTCAGGGCCTGACGGACATTCACATTGTTAAATGGCTCCATCTTGCACAGCATTGGGAAAACGTTGTGCATGTTGCCGGTCACTTCGATGATGTCAACATTCGGGTTGGCTTTCATCAAAGGCACGGTTTTGAAGTCAACGCGGTTTACGGCATCAACCTGGCCGGTCATCATGGCGTTCATGCGGGCTGATGCATCGGCAATCGCAATGGCTTCAACCTCGGCAAAATAGCCCACCGTGTCGGCGCGGTAATGATCTTCAAACTTTTTCACCAAGGTGCGCACGCCAGGCTCAAATGACACAACCTGATAAGGGCCGGTGCCAATGCCTTTGCTGATGGCTTCGGCAATCATGCCGGCTGGGAAAATGCAGATATGGTAGTCTGATACCAGATAAGGAAAGTCAGCACTGCCAGACTTTAGGGTGAATTGCACCTGCGTGTCGCTGAGTTTTTTCATTTCAGAAACAGATGACACAATAGGCTTGGCAGCAGATTTGGCGCCTTCCTCAACATGCATTTGCATCGAGGCTATAACGTCATCGGCACCAAAGCTTTTGCCGTTATGGAATTTTACGCCTTTGCGCAGGGTAAAGGTCCATGTTTTCGCATCAGCTGTCGCTTCCCAGCTTTCGGCCAGCTCTCCACGCAAGCTGCCGTCAGAGGCAACTTCGGTAAGGGTTTCAAATACACATCCGGCGCCCATGTTGATCATGTAGTTATCTGAATGGGTGCGGCTGTCCCATGTATCAGATGTATTGGCACCGGCAAGGCCCAGCCGCAGACGGCCACCATGTTTTGGCGATGCCATAGCGGGCATGCCCATGGTTGACAACAGTCCGGCAGCGGCTGTTGTTTGCAGCATCGTTCTTCGCGTAAATCGGCTTGTCATAATTTATCTCCTCCACAGAATTATAACTATGCGAACAGGGGTGTTTTATTTTATGCAGTCTCAAAATTGAGCGCACTCATTTTGATATGCCCCATTTTGATATGTCGTTACCGTTTGCTGTTACACATTATCGTCATAACAGTAACACAAACTTTTAATGGTTTGACAAGTGCTAAAGCCGCCACTGTGCTGATTGTTGGTTCAGGCAACCAGCCCCTCGGTTTTTAGGCGGCTAAGATAGTCCTCGCGGTTTACATAGGCACCAGCCATTCTACGTTTTCCGTGAAATGCCCCCCGACCATGCAACAACCGCCAATTATCAAAAATCAGCATTTCCCCTGGCTTTAGCTGGTAGCGCCATTGGTAGGCCGGATCATTAAACAACTGGTCAAGATACCGAATGCCAGCATAAAGCTGTGTCATGTCTGGTTCGGCCAGCATGATGGTCTCACGGTCGTAATTGTTAAAGGTGACTTGTTGTAACGTACCGTCTTTATGATGCCGTAAAATCGGCCGGCTAGCGGTCAAAATGGCGCCGTCACCCTTGTAGATGCCGGTAACCTCTATGCGGCTTAACGCGTCATAGAGGGCGGGGTTGTCATGTCGCAATTTTTGCGCCACCGCAAACCCGTCGACCATAATGGACTCGCCGCCGGTGGCGTCATATTCCAGACATAACAGCATTTGCAGTCCCGGCGCGTCAATGCTGTAGGTTGAATCGGTGTGCGGCCGCAATTCTTTTGGCGTATAAGCGCTGTCAGCCATATCGGCATTGGCCTCAAACTCCCATAGCCCGCCAAAAATGGTTTCGCGAATATAGCCGAGTTTTTGCGTAATGTCGGTCACCGAGCGGCGCGTCAGTGGACAGCCGGTCACCAGTGCAAACCCATAATCGGCAAGTCGCTTCAACAGCGCCGCTGTGCCGCCATCTGCCAGGCAATGGTCAAAATCAATCGAGATTGCCGTATGGCTTAGACTGCCAGCATCCCACAAAGTCGGTGGCGGTACATCTTTGGTCTTGGTGGGCTGCTGATAGGCGGCGAGAAAGGTGCCATCATAGCTAACAGCGTCATCAAGGTCGGGCCATTTGATGTGGATCGTTGATCCGTTCTTTGCAAGCGCGGCATGCTCTGGACGAATATCGGCGGGCAGCATGGCGGTAAATAATTCACGCTGATAGCTGCGGCTGTCAAAACTGACCGGGTCGCGGGCATTATCACGCAGCCAGAAATAGCTGAAGCGTGCCTGCGCATTATTCGTCCATTCGACCGCCAGCCCGTCAGTATTCAGCTTGTAAGATTTTATCTTCATGACCCCTGCCTCGCTTAATCATCCCCTGCTAGCAGCCTGCCAAAGATTTTGTATCGATTTCAAGCAAAATTCGTCCCGAGACATGCCGTTTGATGGCGTTGGACCTGACACATGTGCTGGGCAAGGGTGCCAGCATAGGCCGCCTATCGCTGTCAAAACCAATAATTGTCACCATGCACGGGATGGCTTTATAGTGGAATAGAATCGGGCGCCCGGTATTTAACGTGGTTTTGGTATGTCGCGGGCGGCGGGACAGTTATTGTTATGGTGCAGTGAAAGGAACATTTATGGGTGATTTTGAACAGGTGCTGACAGCCATGCGGCAGGATTTTCACCGGCATCCTGAACTTGGATTTAAAGAAACCCGCACCAAGGCGAAAATTGCTGCGCGTTTGCGCGAACTTGGCTTGGATGTTTATGAAGGCGCTGGGGTTGTCGGCATTTTAAAGGCCGGCACCGGCAACCGCGCGATTGGCCTGCGCGCCGATATTGACGCTCTGCCCATTCACGAAACCAGCACACATGATTATGTGTCTGAAACGCCGGGCGTGATGCATGCTTGCGGCCATGACGGGCATACAACGATGCTGCTTGGTGCGGCCGAATTGCTCAGCCAGTCGCAAGATTTTGATGGCACCATCGTGTTTCTTTTCCAGCCTAATGAAGAACATGGGCTTGGCGCCTTGGCGATGCTTGACGAGGGTGTGCTAGAACGCTTTCCGATTGAAGAGGTCTATGGCATTCACAATTTGCCGGGTGCGCCGGCTGGCCAAATATCTACCCGTGTCGGACAAATCTGTGCGAGTGAGAATTTGTTTGAAATCACCATTAACGGTCAAGGTGGGCACGCATCGATGCCGCATGTTGGTGTTGATGCGATAACGGTTGGCGCTGAAATTGTGTTGGCGTTGCAGACCATCATCGCCCGCAAAATGCCGCCCAGTAGCGGCGCGGTGGTCTCGGTCACCGAATTTTTAACAAACGGGCAGCGCAATGTGTTGCCGGGCCAAGCTATTTTGAAAGGTGATGCACGCGCCCGCCAGCCCGATGATCGCAAGGCGCTGGAAAAATTTATGCGGCAGATTGTTGACGGTGTTGCTGCCGCGCATGGGGTGAGCGCGCACGTTAGCTTTGTTACCGAATTTATCGAGACGATTAATGCCGAAGCGCCAACCAAAGCGGTGGTGCGGGCGTCAAAATCGCTGGGGTTGGACACAATTGACAACCGCCCCCCAATGAGTTTTTCCGAAGATTTTGCGCATTTCAGCGCCGCTGTGCCGGGCTGTTTTTTGCTTTTGGGGAATGGTGACAGCGGCGCGTGCGGCCAGCCTTTGCATGCGGATGATTATGATTTTAATGATGCAATCCTGCCAATCGGCGCGACCTTTTGGGCGGCGCTTGCCAAAGACCGTTTGCCTCCATCACCGCGTTAGACCAGCGCTGAAATTTCAATCAAGACCAAGCGTTTTTTTCTTGGCCTCGGCCCAGCTTAACAGCGTCATATCAAATGTCAGCGCCATCAAAGCCACGCATAGGCCAAGCACAAAATTCTTGCCTAAATCGGTTCCAGCTAAGGTGCGTTGCAGTTCCTGACCAAGATCCTGCGTGCCAATAAAGGCGGCGATAATAACCATAAAGAACGCAAACATAATGGCCTGATTAAAGCCAATTGCCATTGTTGGCAGTGCCAAAGGCAATTGCACATTACGTAACTTTTGGAGGCGTCCGGCGCCTGACATATCGGCCGCTTCGATCAGTTCGATGGGAACCGACCGCAACCCCTCAATGGTGTAACGTGTTAACGGCACCATCGCGAAAATCAGGATCGAAAAAATCACCGCAACGTCGGTAATGCCAAACAGCATAATGGCTGGGATCAAGTACACAAAGCTGGGGAATGTTTGCGCGGTATCACACGCCAGCAACACCCGTCTTGACCATTTTTCACTATTTGACGCGACAATGCCAAGCGGCACGCCAAGAATGCTGGCAATAAACACCGCTGATAAAACCGAATATAGGGTGATGACCGAACGGTCCCACCAGCCGGATAGGGCGACAAGACCAAAAAACACCGCCGCATAGACCGCTTGCCGGCGCCCGCCTAATGACAGGGCAAAGGCCACCACAAATAATATAAAGGCGCTGGTCGGGATAAATAACAAAAAGTTACGGAACGGGATCAGCACCTGAACATTAAAAAATGCCCGCAAAAACCCGGTGACATCCTTGACAATCTGAATGTCCAAAAATGCCTTTATATTAGTGTCCAGTAGTTTGCCTTGACTGAAATTTTGCTTGCGGCCGATCTCTGCAAGGATATCAACAAAATAGGCGGCAATGCTGAGCGCAACAAACACTCCTAATGCTAAACACAGGGTTTGATGCCGCGTGAACCAAGATGTGCCGCGTTCAAAATGTTCAGGCTGTTTGACAACCCATGCTTTTGACAGCCGGTCCAGCATCACCGCAATAAGCACGATGGTTACGCCGATTTCCAGTGAGCGTCCCAGCTTAAAGCTGCCCATCATCGCCAGCAATTTTGCGCCCAACCCAGGCATGCCGATAAAGGCGGTCAGCACCACCATCGCCAAACACAACATAATTACCTGATTGACGCCTACCAGAATTTCGGTGCGCGCAGACGGGATATAAACATGCCGCAACATCTGCCATTTCGTGCAGCCGCTCATCTTGCCAGCTTCGACAATTTCTGGCGGTACTTTTTTCAGCCCCAAAGTGGTCATCAGGATCATCGGGGGGATTGCATAAATCGTCGTCGCTACAGCGCCGGCTGTCGGTCCGACTTTGAAAAAAATCACCGCTGGCAAAAGATAGGTAAAAAACGGCAAGGTCTGTAACACCGACAGAATCGGTCGCAATGCCATATCAACCCATTTTGACTTCCACGCCCAAATGCCAAGGCTAAGGCCGATGAAAAATGCCAGCGGCACCGATACCGCCAGCACCGAAACGGTTTGCATGGCGATTTCCCACTGGCCGATCAATGCAGTCCATACAAAGGTGCCGCCTCCCAAAAGGGCGAGCCGCCAACCACCAAGGTAATAACCAACAACCGCAGTAATGCCAGCCAGTGCCGCCCATGGTATCGGACCAATATATGGCCAGCGGCGCTTGCCATAAAAAATATTAGCAGAAATATCGAGCAGCGTTTCGAGGCCCTCGGTTAAGGCGCGGGTAAAGACAAGCAATCCCAAATCGTCTTTGACATAATTGAAAAGCGCATCAAGCCACAACGCAAACGGCGGGACATAGGATTCATGCAACCTTACCAGTGCCTCGGGCAACCTGTCATTGCCATGCAAAATCGTCATCAGCACAGCACATAGGGTCAGGCCTAACGCTACCCGGTTTTCACCGCTTAGAGATGATAATTTTGCAGTCACATTCACACCAAATACCTAGTTGCTCAAGAGAATTTTCAAAGCATCTTGCCGCGTCATGGCCCCAATGATTTTGCCGTTTGACTGTACCGGGATGATGTCACGCTTATCAGCAACCAATGATGGCGCCAGACTGCGAAGCGTTTGGCTTGCATTGACCGGGTCGCCGCTGCCTGTGGCTGTGCTGGTCGCCAAAACGCCAGCCTTTACCACTCGCGCTTTGTCGATATCCTCGGTAAATTTGCGCACATAATCGGTGGCCGGGTTCAATACCACCTTGTCGGGGGCATCGCATTGTTCCACCGCACCGTCTTTCATAATGGCAATGCGATCTGCCAATCTGATGGCTTCGTCAAAATCATGCGTGATAAATACGATGGTTTTGCCAAGCATTTCTTGAAGGCGCAAAAATTCATCCTGCATTTCGCGGCGTATCAGCGGGTCAAGGGCTGAAAATGGTTCGTCTAAAAACCAGATATCAGGCTCAATCGCTAGTGACCGGGCAATGCCAACACGCTGTTGTTGGCCACCTGACAATTCGCGTGGGAAATAATCTTCTCTGCCCTCAAGGCCAACCAATTTGACAACTTCCATGGCGCGTTCGATACGCTCATGCTTGTCCTGTCCGCGCATTTCCAAGGGGAAGGCGACATTTTCTAAAACTGTTCTGTGTGGCAATAATCCAAATGATTGGAATACCATGCCCATTTTTTCACGCCGCAGCGCTATAAGGTCTTTTTCAGCAAGCCGGGTGATGTCTTGGCCGTCAATTTCAATGGTGCCGCCAGTGATATCGTGCAGCCGCGAAAAACACCGCACCAAAGTGGATTTGCCAGAGCCTGACAAGCCCATAATCACCAGAATTTCGCCATGTGCAACATCTAGTGTGACATCCTTTACACCAGCGATGTAGCCGTCATTGCGGATATTATCATAGCTGTGCGATGCCGGCATTGCCGCGAGATATTTTTCAGGGTTTGGGCCAAAAATTTTCCAAACATTTTGGCAAGAAATAGCAGGTGTTGTGGTCATTATATCGCCTTGTAAATTTGGCCTCGTCAAGAGTTTAGACGAGGCCAAACAAAATTACAGTAGGTTTTTAAATCTTAGTTGAGCCAAGATTTCCAAACTGCCTCATTATCGGCCAACCATTTTTCGGCAGCTTCTTTAGGCTCCAGCTCATCAATATCAACAAGCTTGGCCATTTGCGCAATTTGTGGGTTGGTGAATGAGATTTTGGTCAAAACGTTATACGCATCTGGCCATTTGTCCTTCATGCCGTTCCAAGCTGCTTTTTTCAGATAACCATTGGCTGGGTTGCCACAATCATAAAGCGCGTTTGGATTTGGACCAACTGATGGGTCCTTGTCACAGCCATCGACCCAAGTTGGGAATTCAACGAATTCACCTGGCCATACAGCTTCGGCAAAGTTTGGTGTCCAGTTAAACACAACAAGCGGACGCTTGTCTTTTTCAGCGGCACCAATTTCGGCCCATAACGCGGCGGCAGAGCCGGCGTTCACCACGGTGAAGTCCATACCCAGCGCAGCAACCCGTTCCTGGCCATGCTTTAGCCAGTCTACCGGGCCGTCAAGATAGCGGCCTTTGCCACCAGTTTCGGCTGTGGCAAATTTGGCAGCGCACTCGTTCAGCGCTTCCCAAGATGGCAGACCAGGACAGCTGTCTTTGGTCCACATCGGATACCACCAATCTTCACGTGTTACCGCGTCATGATCGCCAGCGTCATGTAGGCCACCTTTTTCCAGAGCCGCCCGGAATGATGCGCCAAATGCGCCTTCCCAGACTTCAAGTTCGAGTGTGACATCGCCCATACGGACTGATTCATAGACGGCTTGGCTGTCTGTAGTGACATATTCAACGTTATTACCCATTGATTCGAAAATCTGGCCGACAACATTTGACATCACGATTTGTGATGACCAGTTGTGAATCGGAATGACAATCGGATCAGCGCTGTCAGCCTGCGCCGCAAATGGTGTTGCGGCCATGATGGCTGCGGCTGTTAAAGTCGCAAGTTTCTTCATTTAACCCTCCCAAAGTATAAATAGTCAAACGCTTGTCCAGTATTTTTGCGTTTTGCTGTCATGGTGCCCCAAAGGGCGCCCATAGGTGATCGCAAACCCGTAGTGATAGTCGCGGCTTTATTCCTGATGGTCAACTTTTTTTCTTATGGCTCCAAAATAATTATTGTTTTTTTGCCGCTTTATTGGGCTCATTTTTGGTGAAAAAACGGTAAATGTCGGTTTTTGGTATCGTTAGGTCTGAACAGGCCTTTTTTTTCACTGTGATTGCGGTCAGAGTGACATTAGAAGGAGTCGAATCCATGCGATTTTCAGGATTTAAAGTCATTTCAGAAGCGTTGCGCGGCCACAAAGGCTGGCAAGCCACATGGCGCGATGCAACGCCAAAGTCTCATTATGACTATATTATCATTGGCGGCGGTGGCCACGGGTTGGCGACCGCCTATTATTTGGCGCGGCGCTATGGCAAGGCAAATATTGCGGTTTTGGAAAAAGGCTGGCTTGGCGGCGGCAATGTTGGCCGCAACACAACCATCATCCGCTCAAACTATATGCTGGATGGCAACGAGCCCTTTTATGAATTGTCGTTGCAGCTGTGGGAAGGTCTGGAACAGGATCTCAATTATAATGCGATGGTCAGCCAACGCGGCATTTTGAACTTGTTTCACACCGATGCCCAGCGCGACGCCTTCATCCGGCGCGGTAATGCGATGATGCTGAACGGCGCTGACGCTGATTTGCTGAGCACCGCGCAGATCAAAGAGCGCTATCCGTTTCTCAACACAGAAGATGCCAGATTCCCCATTAAGGGGGGGCTGGCGCAGCATCGGGGCGGCACGGTGCGGCACGATGCGGTGGCATGGGGCTATGCGCGGGCGGCAAGTCGGCTTGGCGTCGATATAATTCAAAATTGTGAAGTCACTGGTTTTGATATCAAAGATAATCGCTGTGTGGGCGTAGAGACCACCCGCGGCACCATTGCTGGTGGCAAAATTGCCTCTTGCGTTGCTGGCTCATCAAGCCGGGTCATGGGCTTGGCCGGCATGCGTCTGCCTATTGAAAGCCATGTTTTGCAGGCATTTGTGTCTGAGGGTCTAAAGCCGCTTTTGCCCGGCGTCATTACCTTTGGAGCGGGGCATTTTTACTGCAGCCAGTCGGACAAGGGCGGGTTGGTGTTTGGCGGCGACATTGACGGCTATAATTCCTATGCCCAGCGAGGCAACCTTCCGGTAGTTGAAGATGTGTGTGAAGGCGGCATGGCGATTTTCCCAAATTTGGGCCGCTTGCGATTATTGCGTATGTGGGGCGGCATTATGGATATGTCGATGGACGGATCGCCGATCATTGATAAAACGCCTATCGAAAATCTGTATTTCAATGGCGGCTGGTGTTATGGCGGCTTTAAGGCAACGCCGGCATCGGGCCTGTGCTATGCGCATCTATTAGCCACCGATACACCGCATGAAACTGCTACGGCCTATCGATTTGATCGCTTTGAAAAAGGCTTGATGATCGATGAAAAAGGCCAAGGCAACCAGCCAAATCTGCACTAACGAAGGGTGATATTATGATTATCAACCACCCCCTTTTGGGGCCAAGAGATTCAGCAGAGTTCACCTATCTTGGGGATGCAAGCTTGATAGACCGGCCTGATGGGCTGGCAGAGGATGCGTTGCCACGCTTTATTGACTACGGCTATTTGCGTAACAATATCGCCGGCCAGCATCAGGAATTATGGTTCCATGAGCAGGGTGACCGCGCATGGCTCGTGGTGACCAGAGATACTGTCACCCATGACATCATTAAAGTAGAGCTTGCCTCCGAGGTGGCGCGCAGCAGAGGGCGTTCACAATGACACAAAAACGCAGACTTTCAGGTGGCCTAATCGACCGGCAACAGGCGCTTAGCTTTCAGTTTGATGGTCGCAAATTTACCGGCTATCAGGGTGATACGCTGGCTTCTGCCTTGTTGGCGAATGGCGTTCAGCTCATGGGTCGCTCGTTCAAATATCACCGCCCGCGCGGGCCAATGACTTCGGGCTCAGAAGAGCCAAATGCCATTGTTGAATTGCGCGATGGCGCCCGCAAGGAACCCAATACGCGCGCCACCACCATCGAACTTTATGATGATTTGATCGCCAACTCGCAAAACAGATGGCCGTCACTTGGCTTTGATATGATGGCGGTCAATGACCTGTTTTCAAATTTCCTGACTGCCGGGTTTTACTACAAAACCTTCATGTGGCCGGCGGCGTTTTGGGAAAAGCTGTATGAACCGATTATCCGCCGTGCTGCCGGGCTTGGCTCGGCAAGTCTGGAAGGTGATCCAGATTGCTACGATAAGGGATTTTTGCATTGTGATCTGCTAATTATCGGTGGCGGGCCGGCTGGTCTGGCGGCGGCGCTTAGCGCTGGCAGATCGGGTGTTGATGTGATTCTTGCCGATGAAGATTTTCTGATTGGCGGCCGGTTGAACCTTGACAACATGACCATGGATGATCAGTCAGGCGCCGCTTGGGCCGCTGCCGCGGTAGCCGAATTAGCCAGCCTGCCGAATGTCAAAATCATGTCAAGAACCACGGTGATTGGCGCTTTTGATCATGGCATTTACGGCATGGTGGAACGCGTTGCTGACCATTTGCGGGAACCGGCTGCTGGGCAGCCACGCCAGCGCTTATGGCGGGTTTACAGCAAATCAGCATTGTTGTGCGCCGGCGCAACCGAACGGTCTATTGCGTTTGAAAATAATGACCGCCCGGGCATTATGCTGGCCGGTGCGATGCGGGCCTATGCCAACCGCTGGGCGACCGCTGTTGGCGACCGTATCGCCATTTTTACCAATAATGATGACGCCCATGCTACTGCGCGTGATCTGCATGGCCGCGGTGTTGAAATTGCTGCGGTCATCGACAGCAGACCAGACGCGCCAAAAAGTGATGATTTTGAGGTGTTGGCCGGATCAGAAGTGGTCAACACCGATGGCCGTCTTGGGGTGAATTCAATTGATATCAATACGCCGAATGGCCTGCGCCAAATGCAGGTCAGCGGGCTTGGCGTTTCAGGCGGCTGGAACCCGAATATTCATCTGACCTGCCACCAGCGCGGGCGCCCGCAATGGGATGAAACGCTGGCGGCGTTTGTGCCATCAGCTGACCTGCCGCAAGGTATGCATGTTGCCGGTGCTGCAAATGGTCATTTAACTACGGCTGCGGCGCTTGAAGATGCGGTGGCCACAGCCCAAAAACTGGCCGCAGATTTTGGCGGTAAACCCCACAAATTCGCCGTGCCGAAAACCACGGATAGCGCCGTATCTATCTCGCCGTTTTGGTATGTTACGGGTACCCAGCGTGGATGGGTCGACCAGCAAAATGATGTGACGGTCAAAGATATTAAGCTTGCCCATCAGGAAAATTTCCGCGCGGTTGAACATCTAAAGCGCTACACAACGCTGGGCATGGCCACCGACCAAGGCAAAACATCAAATGTGCTTGGGTTGGCGATTATGGCGCATACCGCTGGCCAATCCATTCCAGATACTGGCACGACAATTTACCGCCCGCCCTATAGCCCGACCGCGATTGGCGTTTTGGCCGGGCGCTCACGCGGCAAGGAGTTTCGTCCAGTCCGCAAAACCCCCAGTCATGTATGGGCTGAAGAGCAAGGTGCGGTATTTGTTGAAGTTGGCATGTGGTACCGGGCGCAATGGTTCCCACAAGATGGTGAAATCCACTGGCGCCAGTCGGTTGACCGTGAAGTGTCCACAACCCGTGCATCGGTTGGGGTTTGTGATGTGACAACTTTGGGAAAAATTGATGTGCAAGGCACCGATGCGGCGACCTTCCTCAATAAAATTTACTGTAATGCCTTTGCCAAGCTTGATGTTGGCAAAACCCGTTATGGATTGATGCTGCGGGAAGATGGCATTGCTATGGATGATGGTACCGCGGCGCGGTTGGCTGAAGACCATTTTGTTGTGACCACAACCACCGCCAATGCGGTGAGCGTGTATCGCCATATGGAGTTTAACCGGCAAGTGCTGTGGCCTGATTTAGACGTGCAATTGATTTCGACGACTGAGTCATGGGCCCAATTTGCCGTGGCCGGGGTGAATGCCCGTAACCTGTTGCGTAAAGTTATTGATGCGGAATTTGATATTTCCAACGAAGCATTTCCCTTTATGGCATGTGGTGCTGTCACGGTATGTGGCGGGCTGCGGGCGCGGCTGTTCCGCATTTCATTTTCTGGCGAGCTGGCCTATGAGATTGCGGTGCCGACACGCTATGGCGATGCAATGATTCGCGCATTGATGGCGGCGGGTGAGGAGTTTGGTGGCTGTGCCTATGGCACCGAGGCGCTTGGTGTGATGCGTATCGAAAAGGGGCATGCGGCTGGTAATGAATTGAATGGCACAACCACAGCGCTGAATTTGAGCATGGGGCGGCTTGTGTCATCCAAAAAAGACTCAATTGGTGCGGTGCTGTCGCGGCGTCCGGGATTAAACGGTGATGACGCCTTGAAACTGGTTGGCTTTAAGCCATGCAACAGCACCGATACAGTGCCAGCCGGCGCGCATTTGATGACCAAGGGCAGCGCCATCGATGCGGCGCATGATCAGGGCTATATTACCTCGGCGTGTTTTTCACCAACGCTTGGCCATCATATTGGCATCGGATTTTTGAAATCCGGCGACCAACGTCTTGGTGAAATTGTCAGATTGGTCAGCCCGCTGACAAATATCGAACATGATGTCGAAGTGGTATCCGCCCATTTCGTAGATCCTGAAGGAGATAAACTTCGTGCCTAAGCTACACAGCCTATCCCCTCTTGGGTTTTCAGAACCGCAAAAAATAGTGGTTGGCGATTTCACAATTAGTGAAGTCACCGACCGTGCGATGGCGTCAGTAACCGCACGCAAAGATTGTGGTGACCGCACAAAGTCTGTTTTATCGAAAATCCTAAAGCAGCCAGCCCCAGATGTTGGTGAATATACAGCCGGCGCAATTGACGCTTTCTGGACCGGGCAAAATCAATGGATGCTAGCAGCGCCATTTGATAACTATGAGGATATTGTTGGGGCGTTTGCCGGCCAGTTTGCTGGCATCGCATCCTTGACCGAACAAACCGATGGCTGGTGCCGTTTTGCGATTGACGGCGCAGCGATCGAGCGGCTTTGTTCGCTGCTGTGCAATATTGATATGCGGCGGCTTACCCCCGGTAAGGCCAGCCGAACATCTGTTGAACATATCGGTTGTTTTGTGGTGCGCCTTGCTGATGATAAAATTCAGATCATCGGGCCGCGCTCTAGCGCTGACTCGCTGCATCATGCCATCAGCACAGCCGCGCAATCGGCCGCCTTTTAGCTAGCCCGCATCGCCGGCCCATAATGAGGGCAATGAAATATTGCCCTCAACCCGGTACAAGTTGATTTGGCGGCGGTCATTTTCTGGGCTAAGCTTAAAGCTGGCTATATAATGCCGCCGAAATACCCGCATCTCACTATAGCCAAGTTCAGCGGCGATCACTGATATTTTCTCGTTAGTGTAAAGCACCAATTGCCGGGCGGCGCGCATCCGCATGCTGCGATAAAAGGCAAAAGGGCTGTGCCCGGTTGCCGATTTGAATAGCCGCTCCAGATGTCGGCTGGTCACCGAAATCATTGCGGCGATGTCTTCAACTGACAGCGGGTCATTAATGTGACTTTGCATTAGTGCGATGGCGTCATTGACGGCTGCTGGCAGGCTGTCTTTAGTAAAGGACTCATCTGGCACCGGGGTGATTTGTTGGATGCCACTTTTTCGCATCATCGGGTGCTGGAACCAGCAGGCAACTTCGGTTGACACATGCGAGCCAAGCCGCTCTTCAATCAGGTTTAGCGCGACCTCAAAGCCGCCGGCGGCGCCAGAGGCGGTGACAAAGGAATTGGAAATTTCGATGATTTGGTCAGACGCTAGATAGCTTGGAAATTCTTTTTCAAAGGCGGCCCGGTAACACCAATGCACCGATAGCGGTACTGTTGATGCCAACTTGGCGCGGGCCAGCGGAAATACGCCGCCGCTGACAGCACAAAAAACGCAACCATGGCGTGATAAACGCCTCAATATCCCAACTGATTGCTCGTTCTGAAATTGGGCCTTTGGGGGCGCCAAAAGCACCAGATAATGCATAGTGTCAATTGCGGATAGGCTATCGGCAACGTCAAAGGTGATATTGGCGCTGGCAGTCACTGGTCGGCCATTTTCCGACACTAACCGCCAGCTGAATGTATCTGATTCAGACACCTCGTTTGCCACCCGCAATGGCTCAATCATTGAGGTCAGGCAAGCCATTGGAAAACCCTCAAAAATCAGAAAGCTAATATGCGTTGTTTTCACAGTTGTCATGGATGTGCCACTGGTGATTAGAAGTTTGCCCGTGACTAGTAAATAGGGTAATTTATAAAGAATGCAAATATACTTGTCAGGCTAAGGAATATGTCAGCACCACCACAAATTGCAAAAGTTGAACTCGGGCAGGACCCGCACGCCACCAGAGAGGGGTCTGAAAAGACGCTGGAAATAGCTATTGGTCGTGAAGTGCATGCGTTTCGCAAGCAGCAAAATATCACCGTTGCCGAACTGGCTACCTCGACTAATTTATCGATTGGCATGCTGTCCAAAATTGAGAACGGCAATACCTCGCCCTCACTATCAACTTTGCAAACAATTTCCAATGCCTTGTCGGTGCCGCTGACGGCTTTTTTCCGGCAATATGAAGAACAGCGCGCGGCCGTTCATACCAAAGCCGGCAAAGGCATGGAGATTGAACGCGCTGGCACTCGCGCCGGTCACCAATATAATTTGCTTGGGCATATCGGCAGCAATTCTAGCGGGGTGATTGTCGAACCTTATTTGATCACGCTTGATGATGAGTCAGACACGTTCCAAACTTTTCAGCACAGCGGTATCGAAACCATTTTTATGCTTGAAGGCGAGGTTGATTATTTGCATGGCAATAAAATCTATCCGCTAAAGCCGGGCGACACATTGTTTTTTGATGCAGATGCGCCTCATGGACCAGAAAAGCTGGTCAAATTGCCAGCGCGCTATTTATCGATTATCAGCTATAAGCAAAAAGCCTAGCCGCGGCGCAAAAAAGGCCGTTCGTAGACGGCCTTTTTTCTGGAGGATAGACGTATTTTCGGCAGGTGCGGCCGTTATTTTGCCCAGATCTTATTTTGCCCAGATCTTATTTGGATAACGCTGGTTCGCTATCCAAATCCGGGAACACACCAGGTGATGTTGGCAGCCCATCATCATATTGCGATAGATAATCCAGCATCATTGGCCGGTTATTGATAAAGCCTTTATAGGTTGCCAACTCCACCGGCAGGTCACGAATGACACGGTGCAGGCGCCGGCCCCATTTCGGCACCGTGACAAGATCTTGAAACGAGATCAGATAACAGCGAATAGGAAAGACCAATGCATTTGACCGTGGCAGGCGGAAGAAGGATTGCAACTCGACCCGCAAATGCTGTTTCTTTCCGATATTTTCGGGTGTTAAGGTGGTCTTTTGAATGCCCCATTTGTGATAATTTTCTGGGCTTGTATCCAATAGCGGGTTGACCGTCATTGTCCAATTTAGGCGGCGCGCTGGGGCGCCTTGCTTGACGGCAAGCAGAAATTTCAGTGCGCGCTGGAAAATGCCCATCTCATGGGCCAGCGGCACCGGCGCATGCCATTCAAAAAAGTTCATGCCAATATCAAAATCAAGCGACCAATCGGCCTGGGTGGTGACCATGCCAGCATCCATCCACAGATTATCATTGCGCTGGTCGAGAACCGCAAAATCACCCTGTGCCTGCCGGGTAATATATTCCATAGGACCATAAGGAAGGGTGGTTTCATCAAGGAATGTAAAACTTTGATCAATGCCAAGGGGTTTGTTTACCCACCGCCATTTGTCACCGTCACGATAGAGCTGAAACAGCTCTGGATAATCTTCTGACTTTGACACCATGATCAGTTCTAAAAGATCCCAGCCGGCAAGCGTCATATGCGGCAATGACTGGCACCGCAGTGGGTCTTCGTCAAGCACAAGGGCGCGGTCTTCCATTTCGGACACATAATGTTCGTCAACATCAAACCGATTTTCAAAAACCGAACCGGCTGGCCCGCCGCTATGTTGCTCCATATTCACCGAATACATATAGCTGTCTTCGTGGAATGGGAAAGGAAAGCGCTTGATGGCCCAGTCAGAATTGCGAAATGAATACTCCCCGCGGAAGGATTCTTTATTAAAATTGATGGTCATCTGTTTCCACCTTTCATTAATCTAGCGGTCAATAATGAGGGTTTTCCCCTCAAACCGGCTGACACAAGGCATGATCTTGCCACCACTGGCCTTTTCATCATCCTCGAGCCAATGGTCATTATGAACAAGGCTGCCGTCACATTGCAGAACGGCGGTTTCACATTGGCCGCAGGCGCCCGCCCGGCAAGAAAACGGCGCATCAATGCCAGCGGCTTCAATGGCTTCGAGCAGGCTTTGCGTTTCGGCAACGCTGATGGTCGCGCCGGTTGATTTCAAGGTCACTTCAAAAGGCTTGCCGGGGTCCGGCGCCTTAAATTCTTCCGAATGCACATTCTGGTCGGGCCAGCCCATTTTGGCGGCGGTATCATGCACCCATTCGATCATGCCCTTTGGCCCGCAAATATACACATGCGTGCCCAACGGTTGACCTGCCAAAAGCGTCTCAAGATTGATAAAGTTTTTGTCTTCATCATAATAAATATGGGTTTGATAGGGGTGAATTGCGGTAAGCTCGTCAACATAGCTTGCCAAATCGCGTGACCGCACCGCATAGTGTAGTTCCCAAGCCCCACCGGTTTTGGCCAGCTGTTTTATTTGTGCCAAAAACGGTGTAATGCCAATGCCGCCAGCAATGAACAGCTGCTTTTTGGCGCGCAAATCAAGAGGGAATAAATTCACCGGATAGGTCAGGCGCATTTCATCACCGACCTTGACTTTACTATGCATAAATAAGGACCCGCCGCGGCCATTGTCATCGCGCCGCACAGAGATTGCGTAATGCGCGGTATTGGCTGGGTCGCTCATCAATGAATAAGGGTTGCGGCGCAGAATGTCACCATCATGCATTTCAATAACGGTATGGGCGCCGCCCGAAAATGGCGGAAATGGCTTGCCGTCCTTGCGTGCAAACTCAAAGCGCGTCACCAATGCGTTCAGCGGCACAATATTGCTAACGATTACATCAATAGGGGCTGGGCCCGGCTTTGATCTTTGAGGGGCGGCGCTCATTTATACAACTCCACTTTTTCTGGCACGTTACCTGGATCTTCGGCATCTATACATACGCCCTGAAAGGCCGCAAGCCGGCGCGAGTAATGGTCGCGTACAAATAAGTTTAACCCGCAATGGCTGCATTCAAAGGGATCGGTCATCACATCTTCGGTGATGCCTTTACAATGCACGCATTGCATGCGTCTGGCGACCGATCCGCGATGCTCGGTTTGGATAAATTCATGCGGAATGCCGGCGGCCATGGCCTCGTTTTGAGCTTGTCCCATCAAGCCTTCGGTGCCGGCTAGATAGACTTGCGTATTCATATGCATATCCGACAATACACGGCGCAGGCGTGGCACCGCCGCGGCATAGCTTGGCCCGATGTATAGCTGCGCCGGGCGCAGGGCTTCCAGCTTTTTTGTGTAGGCGGTGCCGGTAGATTTTGGAATGTAAATAATATGCGCTGTGGCGGCGATGCCGGGGTCTTGCTTGATGACCTCAAGGATCGCTTCAGCGCCTTCGGCATCAGCGATAAAAAGATGGCTGGCGCCTTGGCGTGGTGACAATGTCCCATAGACCGGCCGGCTTTTGATGCTCTCTGGGAAGTGAAATTTTGACATTGCTCCGGGGCCTCTCAGATAGAATATTTTGATAGATGAGCGTGCCAGTAAACACGCTCATCTATAAGTCATGGTGATGTTAGCCTTTGGCGGCGCGGATAGCCTTGTCCTTGTCATAGAACGGCATCTCACCAGCCACACAATTAATTTGCGTGCCATCATTATTCTGCACGGTTAGTTTAACACCTGGTTTGGCGCAAGCAACCGGCATGCGGGCAATGCCCACATTATGTTTGTTCAGCGACGAATACATGCCGAAGGTTACAACGCCAACCGCTTTGCCATCTTGCAGCAATTTTGCGCCCATATCAGCTGGGGTTGTACCGTCTAGTTGAACACCGTAAATTTTAAAGCGCTCTTTGCCTTGTGCGGCGTAATGATTTTCAGCGCCACGGAAGCCGGTTTTGCCAGGTGATACGGTAAAGTCGAGGCCAAGTTCCCACAAGGTGTCGCCGCACGGCTCATTGTCAAATGGGAAGGTTTCTGAATTGTCGCCTGGGTAGAACAACAAATAGCTTTCAACACGCAACAGATCCAGCGTTGAGAATTGTACCGGCACAATGCCCATAGCGGCGCCATCTTTCAGGATATTGTCCCAGACATGAACCGCATCTTTGGCACCGACAAAAATTTCATAGCCGCGCTCGCCAGTGTAGCCGGTTCTTGAAATCATTACGGCGCGCCCAAATAGCGTTGTTTGCATAATGCCAAAATAGGCAAGATCACGAATGCCGGGCACATGTTTTGCCAGAAAATCAACAGCAACTGGGCCTTGCAGTGACATATCATGCAAATCATCATCAAAGGTTATCGCAACATTTTTGCCAATGGCGCACATGGTGAGCTGTTCGTGGCCGGTACCCGTGCCATGTACAACCATCCAGTGATTAACTGACAATCTGTAAATCACACAATCATCAACAAATTTGCCGTCATCATTCAGCATGCAGGCATAAACCGCACGCCCCGGCATGATTTTTTCAACATTACGTGTGGTCGCCCGGTCAATCACCGCGGCGGCATGCGGCCCGACAACATGAACTTTTTTCAAGCCTGACACATCCATCAGACCGGCCTTTGTCCGAATCGCAAGATAGTCTGCTTCGGCGCGCTCCGGCGTATGGTCATAGAACCAGGCGGTGCCCATACCGTTCCAATCTTCCAATTCGCCGCCAATTGCATTGTGGCGCTGCGCCAAGGCGGATTGCCTCCATATAATTGCCATCGTTGTGATCTCCCTTTGGGTAAAATTTGGTAACTGTTATTGAGGCGCAACTGACGTCAAAAATCAATAGCTGCGCGAATATTTTTTTACTCACAGGAATTATTATGTCGTGCTGCGTCTAGCGTGCGAGGCCGCTTAGTGTGGCGCTGGCGCCTGTATCGCTATTATCGGTTGGCGGGTCTGTGCGACGCCGGGCGAGGGCAATGGCAAGACGCAAAAAAAAGGCCATCAAAAGATGACCTTTTTATGCGTTCTGGTGAATTACGAAATTTATCTACCAGATCTGAAAAGTTGTTTTGGTTCGAGAGGCATGTACCTCTCGAACCTGAGGGTCTTAATAGCGTTCAATAGCTGCCTTCGCAGCCGCTGCATCACTTTTCGCTTCGGCAGCTTCCAGCTCGTGGCTTTCAGCCTTGAACTGTACACGGTGCCAGCCCAGCCAGAAAATGACACAGACGATGGTCATTGTTAGCTCCCAGCCTTGGAAGGGGTAAATTGCCCCAACTTCACCAAGGTCAACAGCCCAGCTTGTATATCCAATCGTTGACATGTGTTTCTCCTATGATTTCATTTCGGCTTTTTCGGCTGCCTGAACTTCAGCTATGGCAGCTTCATAAGTCGCGTTGTCGTCGAAATCCAAACCACGCAATTCGACAGACCGTGGCACCCGTAGGACACCCATGCTGGCCTGAATTTTGGTGACGATGAAGGCTGGCAAGAAGCCAAGCACAAAAAACATAATAATCGCACCAATGAACTGACCCATCGGGTTGATTGTTGCATAGCCTTCATATGGTGACGATGGTGCGCCCCACAACACAAAGCCAGCAATGATCAGGCCGATAAAGCCGGCATAGCCATGAACAGCAACGGCGCCAACCGCATCATCAATTTTGAACTTGCGTTCAACCCAATAATGCATCTTGTAGGCGAATACCACACCAATTGCGGCAATGATCATGGCTTGGATCGGGTGGTACAAATCGTTACCTGCAGAGGCCGTAATAATGCCTGCAAGCCCACCTGAGAACGTCCAGAAGGCATCGCCTTTCGACACGATGTAGGCTGCCATCAAGCCACCAGAAAGTGACAAGATAAAGTTCAGCGTAATCGCACCCAAAGTGGTCGGTGCCAAATAGATGTTGGTCGCTGTCCAGGTTGCCCCGGTAATTTGGCCATCAATAACCTCTGGTGAGATCACCGGCACGTTACACGCGGCATAAAAGCCCCAGAAACCGGTATAGATGGTGAAAATACCAATTGTTAACAGCCATGGATTTTGCGGTGGAATATCGCGTGGTTCACCTGATTTGGTAAATTTACCAAGGCGTGGACCAAGAACCGCAAGCACGCCAAGCGCATACCCACCGGCAATGGCATGAATCACGCCAGAGGCATAAGCATCATGATACCCAAGTTCACGCACCATCCAGCCGCCGTAATGCCAGCCCCAAGCCGCATCAATGATCCAGAATACCGACCCAATGAGAACGGCATGGACCCAGAACGCGCTGGAGCGGATACGCTCAATGACTGAACCTGAAACGATAGAGGCTGCGGTCCAAGAGAACAGCAAAAACGCTGCCCAGAACACACCACTGATACGGTCGCCAAGGTTTGTTGCCATCGTTGGTGATGTTGGTAAATTGGCGCTGCCCATGTCATGGTTCAGACCACCAAATAGCGGAAAGTCTGGGAACGCCCAGTAAATCCACCATCCGAACAAATAAAATGTCACACTAACCAACGGAACAATCATGATGTTTTTCATCAATGTGTGCATATGGTTGCGGCGACGGCTCGCAGCGACCTCATACAAACAAAATCCAACGTGAATTAGGAACATAAATACCACTGTCACCCAATAGTAAAATTCGGTGAATACCGTGGTTAGAGCATCTAGGTTGCTTCCCATGTTTCTCCCCATGCTTAAAAGTTTTCAATATGTGTTTTCGTGTTTGTTGATTGACCTTTCCCGCCTAAAATCAGCAAACATCGTAAAACCCTAGAGAGGAAACTTAGCCTTGAAAAGAAAATTTTGCATGCTGTGAAATTTTTATTCTTTATGGGAAGATTATCAGAACCATTTTAAACGATGATTAGGAGGGGTGTTGGCCAGTTGCAGAGCTAAATGCCGAGATAAGCCCGTTTTACATGTTCATTGTTCATTAATGTGTTAGCTGGGCCATCAAGTGCCACGCTGCCGGTTTCAAGAACATAGCCATGCGCTGCAAGCCCTAAGGCGATTTCCGCATTTTGCTCAACCAAAATAACCGCCACACCTTGTTTGTTGATATCAACAAGTATTTTCGCAATGTCTTGAACAATGGCAGGCGCCAGACCAAGTGAAGGTTCATCTAATAATAAAACGCGTGGGTTAGACATTAGTGCCCGACCAATTGACAGCATTTGTTGTTCACCACCACTCATGGTGCGGGCCAACTGATATTGTCGCTCACGAAGCCTCGGAAACCGTTGAAATACCATTTCTAGGTCGCGCGCAATGGCGTCTTTGTCATCGCGGGTAAATGCCCCAAGACGCAAATTTTCGGTCACTGTTAAATCTTTAAAAACCCGCCGGCCCTCAGGCACATGTGAGATGCCAAGTTTTACGATGTCATCAGGCTCTAAGTGGGAAATTGGCTTGCCGTCAAAAATAATCTGACCGTCACTAGGATGGCTAAGCCCTGAAATGGTTCGTAAAAGTGTGCTTTTTCCGGCGCCGTTTGACCCGATAAGCGTGATAAATCCATTTTCCTCAAGAGCCAGTGAAACGCCTTTTAATGCCGCGACATGGCCATAATGAACGTGAATATTTTTAATTTCCAGAAGCATGTTATTTTGCGCCTCCGAGGTAAGCCTCAATTACTTTTTCATTGCTACGAATGTCTTCAGGTGTGCCTTGCGCCAGCACCTCTCCAAAATGCAAGACTGTGAGGTAGTCACAAAGTCCCATCACCGCTTTCATGTCATGTTCGACCAAAACAATCGTCACCCCTGCTTCTTGCACTTTTTTGGTCAAGCCCATCATGGTGTTGGTTTCTTCCGGGTTCATGCCGGCAAAAGGCTCGTCCATAAGTAGAAGTTTTGGTTCAGAAGCCAGCGCTATGGCTAATGCCAGCGCGCGCTGTGAGCCAAGTGGCAGGTCTGCAGCTGGTTGGTTACGACGTTCGGTCAATCCCATGAATTCCAATACTTCTTCGACTTTATCATGGCATTGGCTTTGCTGAGCTTTGTCGGCGCCAAGTAGCGCCGAGAGAATATTGGTTTTACCCTTTTTATGGGTCCCCACCATGGCGTTTTCATATACGGTCATTTCCTGAAATAAGGTGGTTTCCTGAAAAGTGCGGACCACGCCAAGGTCGGCAATTTTGTGGGGCGGTTTTCCGGTAATGTCCACACCATCATAAGTGATAGCGCCACTGGTTGGCCTGTAAAAACCAGCAACATTTTTAAACATTGTGCTTTTGCCAGCGCCATTCGGGCCGATCAGCCCACGAATTTCACCTTTGTTCACGGCGAAACTGACATTGTTTAACGCGGTCAAACCACCAAAGATCTTTGACACATTGCTTATTTCTAACACAGTCATTTGGCGGCCACCTCCAATCAGTCTTCGGTCAATGATGTTTGCTTAGGTTTTGGTCTGTCGCTGAACCAGGATTTGTATTTTTGTGGCAACCCCTCCAAGCCCATCGGCAGAAATAAAATTGATAGGATTAATACAGCGCCATAAATGGCCGGGCGAACAACTTCAAAACTACGGATGGCTTCATCAAAAACTGTCAAAACAACGACACCAATTATTGGCCCAATAAAGCTGTTATAGCCCCCGACAATAACCCAAATTAGGATAAAGACCATAAACCCAATGCCGACCTGATTTGGTGTTACGCTTCCCAAATAATGCACCTTCAGACCACCGGCTATGCCAACAAAAAATGACCCAAGGATAAATGCCAGCGCACGATAGCGCCATGCGTTCACCCCAACCGATTCTGCCAACGGTGCCTTCCAGTGAATAGCGTTCATGGTTAGACCAACGCGTGATTTTTCGATCTTATAGAGGATCAGCAGACAAGCGCAAACCAAAGCCAGCGAAAAATAGAAATAGGGAACGGGTTCCAGAAAATCTATGCCGAATAAGATTGGCGGTTCAACCCCGCTAAGCCCGCCAGTGCCCCCAAAGATGCCGACAAATTCAATCCAAGTCAGCCGTATCGCTTCGCCAGCTGCAAATGAGCCAATCAGAAAATAAAATTGTGTCATCCGCAAGAGAGGAAAGCATAATATGGCGGCAACCACAGCTGCTGCGATACCGGCTAACGGCAGTGTGAACCAAATTGACATGTCAAGGTTGAGAAATAGTAACGCAGCAGTGTATGCCCCCACCCCCATCATCACGGCATGGATAAGAGACCACTCACCAGTTAATGTCACCAGTCGATAGCTGCAGACCACCAAAACATTGATCGTGGTGAAAATCAGTAAATCTTGATGGTGATATTGCAGCAGATGTGGCAGCACCAATAACAACAGGCCGATTACCGTAAAGGCAATCACGTTAGGCGGGGTGATAATCCGATTATTGCTATTCACTGACCCGCACCCCCATTAGACCTGATGGCTTGGCAATCAAAACAATTACCATAAGAATCAAACCGCAAATGGTTGCGACTGTGCCACCAAAATACACCGTCACAAATGTATGGAACATGGCGTATAAAATTGCGGCGAGCACAGCGCCAGCTAAACTGCCCACGCCGCCAACAATGGTCACTATAAATGCGGTAATAATAACATTGTGTCCCATATGCGGGTTAATGTTGGTAAGCGGTGCAATCAAACCACCCGCCAGCCCGGCCAGGCCAGCGCCTATGCTTATCGCGATAAGTGATACTTTGTTGGTATTGATGCCTTGAAGCGCGGCGGCTTCGCGGTCGAGTGCCACCGCCCGCAAGGCCCAGCCAAATT
>Ga0181601_10000819_pt1 | contig 25975 bp, 21 predicted proteins | sample 041ome_8_FD_133020 | JGI IMG/M metagenome (GOLD analysis project Ga0181601, IMG submission 133020) | Coastal salt marsh microbial communities from the Groves Creek Marsh, Skidaway Island, Georgia - 041407BS metaG (megahit assembly) | ecosystem: Environmental > Aquatic > Marine > Intertidal zone... | reverse complement strand
GTACCTCACGAGCGATTTGTTGACGCTCAGAGCGCTCGCGGTCGGGGGTTTATCCGCGGCGATGGTGTTTCAGTTCTTTAGACCCGCGCCGTTGTGGCTACCGATTCAGTGGAACGCGTTGTTTGTCGCCATCAACGTGTTTTGGGTGGCAAAGTTGTACTACGACGAAAATTTCGCCGACGCGTACGCGACGGATGAAGAGCGGGGACTGTACGCGAGGCATTTCTCCCACATGCCCCTGGGAGAGTTTCGACAGCTGTTAAAGATTGGTAAGTGGAGAGATATCGCTCCAGGAACGGAGCTGACGACGGAGGGCAAGGTGAACGAACACGTGTTCGCGCTCGTGGATGGCGAAGTCGAAGTCGTCATCGGCGGCAAGCACGTGAATAGCATCCAGGCGCCCTCCTTTGTCGGGGAGATGAGTTTGATGCGGTCGATGACTGGGAACGCGGGGCGACGATCGTCGTTAACGACGGCGACGGCGATGACATCTTCGTCGTCACCCAACCCAGCCCCGCGCGTGGCGAGCGCCACCGTCGTCGCGCAAAAGGGTGTCGTCAGAGTCTTTTCTTGGGACGACAAGGCGCTTCGCCGGCTGATGCGAGAAAACGAAGTCATTAAGAGTGGCGTGCACGCCGCCGTCGGCGTGGGTTTGGCTGAAAAGCTCTTAAACACGCGCGTCATGTCGACAAAGATGTTTGAAAAGCACCCGCAAGAGGTGCGAGGCGCTATTGCGTCGTGAGAGAACGTCGCGCGCCGCCGTGTGTATCATCATCACGAAATTAAAAACTCACGTCCCGTCGCAAAGGGGATATCCGGATGACAAATGTACTAATGAATGACTAATCTGCTGCTGCTGCTGCTGCTGCTACGTGTAAAACACTACAATAACAACGCATCCTACTACTACGATACGATACCAGTCTAGAAAATAATATAACGACAGTCATCATTCACATGATGACGCACGAGGACGACTGCGGCGGCTCAAACTCGCCCCACCCCGCGTCTCGTCCTCGCCCAATTCCTTCACACGGTGCGAGTTCCCCGACCAAAAACTTCCCCCACACGTCCTTCCTCGCCCCCGCGCTGTGCATGTCGTAATCCACCGTGTTATCCCTTCCGAGCGCGCGTAAAATCGGCGCTGGTCCGCTCGGATGCGACGCTATGAAATCCGAGCCGTCGTACACGCGTCCGCGCGCCACCAATACGACTCGACCGTTTCGTCTCGCCCTGCGCACCGCGCACGCCGTCCAAGCCCCCGACGACGTCGGTACCGATCCACACATCGCACACGTCGTTTCATCGTCTTCACCTCCGCGTCCTCTCTCCGCTAAATCCTCTTCATCGATCCGTCCTAAACTAGTACTACTCTCTCGTCGTCGCTCCGCGACGCCGACAACCCTCTCCAACGACACCGACGAACTGTCCCGTTCGATCACCTCCACCGCCGCGCTCCGCTGTTCCACCTCGAGCGAGAGTCTACGCTTTTCATCGAACGTCTCCTGCGGTTCGTACGACGTCGACGTCGACGGAGACGCCGTCGTCGGCGCTATCTTCGCGTCGATTCTCGCGCGGGCTTCAATCGAACTGTTGTCTCGTCGAATGTACGTTCGCGCGCGCGCGCGACTGAAAGTACCCATGACTTTTGTTTGTCGAGGCAATGACGACGACGACGACGACGACGACACCGTTTACGGACGACGTCGCCCGAACGTTCGGAGTGTTCGATGCGCCGGACTCGATCGACGTCCGTCGACGAGTGAGGTTTGTGACTGTTTTTTCATTTGTTGGATTTTGTTTTCTTGTTTGTTTCTTCCGAGCGAACGATCACGCCTCGTCGCGCGAATACATCGTTACTTTGTTTAAAATCTACGTGTTCTAATGAATGAGAGAGGTTGTACTATGTGAATCTACCGTCGTCGTCGTCGTCGTCGCCGTCGTCGTCGTCTTCGATTGATATCCAACACCGGAAGAAAGCTTCATTCCGGCGGTAAATCGCCCTCGGCTCGGAAACGCGCCATGGCGGCCGCAGTGGACGCGCGCGCGCGTCTTCGCACGGTGCGAGCATCCATAGAAGATGGATGCTCAGTTTCGGCCGGTTTCGGCGGCGGTGGAGATCCTGGCGGCGGCGGAGGTTGGTTGTCTGAACTCGGTGCGATTTCGACGCCGGGAATGTTCGCCGGCGGCGCGCCGGGTGTCGGCGCGGACTTTTCATCGCGACGAAGCAGCGCGTTGCTCGCCTCTTCAGCTTGCCATTCAGCCATGAGTTTGGCTTGGAGCTCTTCCGCGGATGTTGGCCAGATGTGCGCCGATTCGTCTTCTTCGTTGTGTCTTTGGCGCTTTTGGCGATCGTGGCGATGCGGTCGGCTTCGGTGACTCCTCCATTTTCCCTGTCTGTCTCCCTCCCTGATTTCCTCGTCCCACTTGCGAGCGTTGGCCCTCTGGTACTCATGAATTCGAATGTGTTCCGTGAACCACGATTCGTACTCTTCCGGCGTCTCGCGCTGTCCGGCTTGCCACCCGGGAGGCGTTTGCTTGTTTCTGCCCACCGTCCAAATCTTTGAAGGCAAGTCTCCCTCCCACACGCTTCGTCCACCGATGAGCCTCACCTCGCTCAGTCCAGCGACTGGTCCGTCATAAACACCGAGTTTATCGTATGGAGCCGGCGCACGAACGCCTAGCTTGAAGAATAATTCCCCCGTCACTCCTACGCGATCCTCTGTGCACGGCTTGATGCGAATTGTTCCGGATGCGCCATCGTACCGCATCACCCTTCCTTGATAGTACGCGCTCGACGGACCACTTCCCTCGTTCAAGAAGATCTTGTACGCGATGATATCGTTCATTTTAAACGACTCGGCGAGCGGGAACTCTCGTAATTCCTCATCCGTCATTTCGCTCTTGAAGACGAAGCGTTCCCACGCGTCTCTGGGATCCGCTTCGGCGGCTCTTCTCATCTCTTCGTACCGTTCCTCGCGGTGCCTGCGAATAACGTCATCCGACGCCCACTCTGGAGTTCGAACGTTTTTATACAGTTCTTCGGGGGTGCGTTTCGGTTTCGCGTCGTAATCCGGAAGCGGCTCTGGACGGTATTCCAAACGATGCCGAGCGTTTCGCTTCTCATTCAGCCTTTGCTGTTGTTGTTGTTCTTGCATCGCCGTCGTCGTCACTCCGCGAACCGCCTCGCCCACTTCCATTTGTTCTCCTCCTTCTCCTTCTTCATCGCTCACGATTTGTAAATCCTCTATCGTATCGAACGCCGCTCGTCTCTTCGCGCGCTTGTTGCTCTTCCTCCTCGCGCTCCGACTCGGTTTGTTCCGTCTCTCCTCTTCCACCTCTTCCTCTTCGCTCACCGCTGGCGCGAGAGACGCAAACACCCGACCGAGAGGCGTTCGAACGTATCCGTGGTGCGCGATGGCGTCTATCGCACCGCGTTCGTTTTGCGCGGCGTTCGCAAACAAAGGCGAAGTCGCGACGCGTACGACGTCGTCGTCTCGTACGACATCCATCGCCAAGTCTTCGTCCAAAAGCGCGTACCCATCGACGCTCAGCGCGATCGACGGCGATAAAGCTACGTCCGTTTCGCGACGCCTCGCGACGGCGTCACCGGCTATCGTGCGTGAGATGCGTGCGCGAACGTCGGCGATCGATTCGTGAGTGCCGATTGGAAACATGAATCTCGACGGTGTTTCTTCGCTTCTCGCGACGTCATTCGAGACCTCGACGCGGGCGCGAGTGGTCGGCGTGGACGCGGTCAAGGGTGTCGACCGCCGAGCGATGAGTTCGCGGTGGGAAGACGACATTCCCTGCCTCGACGACGCGCGCGGTGGCGTCTGAGGCTGTATGGACGGTTGGGATGGTTTTGGCTTGTTCAACTTGCTAGACCTACGCTACAGAGCTAGACGCAGTACGGAGCCCACTGCGCGACGACGTCTGGGGATCCATACCAAGGATCACCCTTGGTGTTTGGCGAGTGGTAGGCGCGAAGGATCACCTCCTCGGCGCCTGGTAGGCTGTGAGCGGTTTCAATCGGGCACACGCCGTCGCCGACAACGCCGGCGGCTGAACCGCCAGTGTTGGCGGCGTACGAAATGCCGCACGAGTACCCGCGCCAGGCGCGGCGAATCTTATCGAGAAAACTCAGATTATTTGCATTCTCCTTGAGCTCAACGCACAGCGCCTCTGGGAAGGAGTTTGCGCCGCGAATGTAGTCGCCGGCCACGTTGACGTATCGAACGCCGACTTCGTGAGCTCCGGGATACAAATAATTCGTGAAACATAGAGACGAGCCGCGCGCGTTTTCGCTCAACGCCGCGTCGTCCTCACCGACGCGTTTCTCAATCACTCGCCCGAACGGGTACGCCTCCGCAGATGCGTGTGGCGTGCCCAAAGTGATGAGCGTCTTGACGTATTTCGCGCCGCTGTATCTCTTCCCGCAATACGCCTCGCCTCCCATCCAAAGCCGCGCCAACCAGCCCCCCGCGCTGTGACCGACGATCACGACTTTTCCATCTCTCGCCGCGAACGCCGACGCGCGCTGGACGCACGCATCGATCCCATCGACAATCCGTGAAAAATCTTTCCCGCCGAGCGTCGGATACCAATCCGACGCGCGCGTCGGCGCCACGAACACCTTCACCACCGAACCCGCCTTCGCTTTCGCGCGCAGCTCGCGTTCGAGCGCGTCTCGCATCCCTTCATACGCCTCCGCCCCCGATAAAAACCCGGGAACGACGACGACGACGACGGCATCGTCGTCATCGTCCGCGCTCGAGGTCGTTATCCCAAACAACGCCGCATCGTCTTCACCCGATGCCCTCGACGCGTTTCGGAACCGATCCTTCGCGCCGCGTCGGCGGTCGCGTAGGTGGTTTCGCGCGACGACGCGTCTCGTCGTCGTCGTCGTCGTCGTCGTCGTCGTCGTCGTCGCGCCCACGCCGCGCATTCGTTCGGCAGTCTGAAGACGCACCCGCGGCGGACCGGGGCCCGAAAACCGGTTCGGAGCTTAAACTATGGGGTCTTGATGGCGACTTACGTAACTTGATACGATCTTTAAACCCGCATTGAAGGCTTTTTTAACGCCGATTAGAGGGACGTACGCGTCCGTTTGAGGAAGCCCGAGACGCTGGCGCGCGTCGCCAGAGCGCGACGACGTTCCCGCGCCATGGTGTTCTTCCTCGATTGGTTCTACGACGTCCTCGCCTCGCTCGGGTTGTGGCAGAAGAATGCGAAAATTTTATTCCTGGTACGACGGGTCGCGATGGATGACGCGACGAATCGGGCGACGACGACGACGACGAAGGAGAACCGGATTGGGACTCGGCTGATTTTCGCTCGCGAATGTGGTTCCGCGGGCTCGAGGCGGTGGGCGCGCGCGTATCGACCGGTGACGACTGACGCGACGGTGTGATGCGACGAATGATAGGGTTTGGATAACGCGGGAAAAACGACGCTGATGCACATGCTCAAGGATGAGCGATTGGCGCAGCATCAGCCGACGCAGTACCCGACGAGCGAGGAGTTGTCCATTGGGCAGATCAGATTCAAGGTGAGAGCGACGGAACGCGATGGAAACTAGTGAACGACGGGAACGAGACGACGCGTCGATGGCGAATGAATGACACGCGCTCGTGGTGTCAAACTCGGAGGAGGAGCCGGGTGTGGGCACGGAGGTGTTTAGTTGTACTGACGGTTGAACGTTTGTCTCGTCGATCGCGCGTATAGGCGTTTGATTTGGGTGGGCACGAAGTCGCGCGTCGCGTGTGGAAGGATTACTACGCCAAGGTGGACGCGATCGTTTTCCTCGTCGATGCGGTCGATAAGGAGAGATTCATGGAGAGTAAGAAGGAACTCGATTCTTTGCTTGGCGACGACTCTCTCGGAAACGTGCCGTTTTTGATTTTGGGGAACAAGATTGACATTCCGCACGCGGCGAGCGAGGAAGAGTTGCGTCACTGCTTGGGATTGACCAATTACACCACTGGTAAGGGGAAGGTGAACTTAGAGAACACGAACATGCGCCCGATCGAAGTCTTCATGTGCTCCGTCGTGCGTCGCATGGGCTACGCCGAAGGGTTCAGATGGGTGTCGCAATACATTTAAGTTGAAAAATTTTAGCACGGGGGAGAGGAGAGACAAGACAAAAAGCAACGCATGCGATGAACATAGTATTGAAGAATAAAACATCACAATCATTCATCACCACTTATGACACTACCACTACTAAAATAAAGTCTTTGCTAGACTCTAACGCGCCGCTTTGACATGCGCGAGGCGGATGGACCAAAGTCGGTTCAATTCGAGGTGCGGAATATTCATTCGCGATGAAGCTGTGTCGTACATTACAACTTTCAAGAAACTGATGCTGACATAAATGAACAATGTATTGAGGGACGTCGAGGTGCGCGAAGCGCTAAAATGCACACACTCGCGAGCGGTTATGAAATCTCATCACTGGCTCGTCATCGGTGGTGGCGTTTACAACTGTTGAGTGTACTTGCCAGACGCCTTTTCGAAACCAATGGTCGGGAACTGAGTCGCGAGAGCCTCGACATCCTTGGTCAACGCGGTGAGTTCCGGCCATTCTTTGGACTCGAGAGCTTCGCGGAAGTCCTTGAGCTTGGTACCCTTGGACGCGGCTTTGACGTCTTGGGCAATCTTAATGCCTCTGACGATGAAGTCGGCGACAGTTTCGAAGTCCTTTTCGGTGAAACCACGGGAGGTCAACGCCGGAGTACCGATGCGCAAACCACCCGGAACCATGGCGGAGACATCACCCGGAACAGTGTTCTTGTTGCACGCAATGTGTGCCAATTCCAACACGCGCTCGACGCGAGAGCCGTCGACGCCATTCGGGCGCAAGTCGAGCAAAGCAAGGTGGTTGTCGGTACCGCCAGAGACGAGCTTGATGCCGTGTTCTTGGAGGCGCTTCGCGCACGCTTGCATGTTCTTCATCACCTGATCTTGGTAAGCCTTGAACTCCGGGCTCGCAGCTTGCTTGAGCGCGACGGCGAGACCGGCGATGGTGTGGTTGTGGGGCCCCCCTTGGAGACCCGGGAAGACGGCAAAGTTGATCTTGTCCTCGAGGTCGTACATGATCGGGTTACCCTTCTTATCCGTACCCTTTTGACCCTTGCGGTAGAAGATCATCGCACCACGCGGACCGCGGAGGGACTTGTGCGTGGTGGTCGTGACGACGTCGGCGTAGTCAAACGGAGACGCCACGGCGCCGGCGGCGACCAAACCAGAAATGTGAGCCATGTCAGCCAACAAGATGGCGTTCGACTTGTCCGCAATGGCACGCATGCGCGGGTAATCGTAGAGTCGCGCGTAGGCGGACGCACCCGCAACGATGAGCTTCGGGCGGACGAGCGCCGCCGTCTTTTCGCACGCGTCGTAGTCGATGAGACCCGTCGACTCGTCGAGGCGGTACGGCACAGAGGTGAAAAAGATGGACGTGGCGCTAATCTTCTTCGTATCCGTTTGGTAACCGTGCGACAAGTGTCCACCGTGCGGGAGATCGAGCGCCATGATCTTATCGTGCGGCTGCAAGAGCGCCGTGTACACTTGGAAGTTGGCGGGAGAGCCGGACAACGACTGCACGTTCACCCCCCACTTTTCCGGGTCCAAACCAAACGCTTCGAGCGCGCGCTTTTGGCACAAACTCTCCGCCATGTCGATGAACTCGTTCCCACCGTAGTAACGCGCACCCGGGTATCCCTCAGAGTACTTGTTAGTCATGATGGAACCCACGGCATCCATCACAGACTTGGAGACAAAGTTTTCAGACGGAATGAGCTCGAGCCCCTTCCACTGTCTCGCCTTTTCCCGCTCGATGATCTCCGCCACTTCCGGATCCACCTCATCGATCGAGGCGTTGATAATCTCCGGCCACTGTTTGCGCGCGTAAACAAATCGTCGACATCCTCCCACCGTCAGTCATCCCTCCTCCCTCGTCCTCGTCCTCGCGTCCGCTCGTCCGACGCGTCCTTCCCGCTTTCGGTCAGCCCCCCTGACGCGCGCGCGTCCGCGTCCTCTCGCTTTCTCCTCATCGTCGTCATCGAATCGCGCGCGGCGTCTCTGAACGCGTACCTTGACGTGCGGATGCGTCGCCTTAATCTTCGCGTACTCGTCCGCGTTGCTCACGGCGCTCGCGCCTTGCGGAACCGCCGCCTGCGGGAATCAAAAATAAATCAACAAACCACCCCTCGTCAGTCATCGTCCCGTCGCATCGATTGATTTCATATCATTTCGTCGTTTCGCGTCGCGCACGCACCGAGTAAGATTTCTGTTGCGACACCGCCGCCGCGCACGGTCGCATGACCGTCGCGCGTCGCGCCGCCGCTCGAACAACCGCCCGCATCATCGTCGTCGTCGTCGTCGAGCGCGCGTGTGTGTGACGTGTCCCGTTGGGTGACGACCGGATAACGACCGATCGGTGCTCTACATTGATTTACATACCCTGATTGTAGTTATTTAAAACACGCATTCAAAGGGGTTTTAGAAGCATATATGCACATACACGAGTGCGCGCGTGGGGAAAAGCACGAACGGGTCGGTCGGTCGGTCGGTCGGTCGGGTGGTGCCGACGACGGGACGCCGACGGGGCGTCGAGAGAGACGGCGCGAGAGCCCGTTATCTCTTGGACGTCGACGGTTCGTCGAAAGAGGCGGCGAGAGACGCCGTCATCTCCGGGGCGAGGAGGTAGGCCAACGCGCCGACGCCGATGACGTTGCTATCCGTCGCGCTGTTCTTCACCGTCATGACGGTGGCGCTGTTCCAACGCGTTTGCAGAGGGGTGGTGCACTGGAGTTTGTCCCACTGTCGAAGCCAGGCGGTCTTCTTGATGTCACCCGGTGGGTTTGGGCACTGAGAGCCTTCTCGACCCGCCGTAACCTTGGCGAGCAAGTTGCCGGCGGCGTCGGTGTACACTTTGATCATAGCCATGGCGCCTTTACCGCCGCCGTCGAGAGTGGCGATCCAGTGGGCTTCAGTCGCTGTGTGCGGCTGGAAGTACGCGCGTTCAACCGCACCCATTCGTAAACATCGTCCTGACCACGAGGAGCCGCACACGCCCGCCGACGTGAACACGACGCGTCGAACGTCGATATCCATGCCCCACGTGCCAGCGCTCTTCATCGTCCAAACGTTTGTGGTTGAGATGAACGCGCTATCGGGGAACGCGTGCTCGAAAGACGGTACCTTTGTGTCACCTTTTCGAGCGATGGTATACTGCAGTTTTGTCGCCCAAAAGTTGTAAGAGAAAGAACTCAAATCGTGATCGTGCCAAATGGCGCTCACATCGTACTTTGCGACGGAGCACTCCGTCCTTGAGCAAGTGTGACCAAAACTATAGCGTTTCGAGGCGATTTGACGAACTGACAGGCGGTCAGTGGAGCTTTTGACAACCTCCAACATTGCGAGCTTCATCTCGCTCGCTGGATACGGATCGACAATGGCCATAATCCAACGAGAAACATCCTCAGTTTCCGCGAAGCGTTTATCGCGTTGCACCAAGGCGCGCCCAGAAGGACCTTGTCCATCAGCTTTGAGCGGTAAAGCAGTGCGAATGGTGATGAGGCGGGCATCGTCGCCTTCCCCTAAATCGAGACCTTGCTCGTCCGCGCCAATCGGCACGTCGTCAGAGAGCGGCTGATCGACCCATTGAGTCTCGACAAAGCCCTCGGGGCACGTCGTATTGCACAATCCGTAGACGTAATGGATGTCTGCTGTCTTTTCCAGGGTGGCCACGCGGTTAAAGTACTTGCCGTACATCTGAACGCACGGCTGCTTGGCGAGCGGTGAGTTGTAAGAGCCAATCTCCTTTCTCCATTCCCCCGTCACCGGGTTGCGAAACGCAAAGCCATACTCAAAGTTTACGTCGTTCGTCGTCACGCGCCACGCGCGTTCTTCGCTGTCCAAGACGACGCGTTCCATCTGCAGCGCGTCATGGTTTTCGAAAAAGGAGGTCGACCCGTAGTTGTGGCGCACGAGGTAGCCCTCGGGCGCGCCCGTGTAAAAGAACTCCGCCATCCCCAGTTTGGTCTCTCTGTCCATGCACTGCGTGTGCAGCGTGAACGTGCGCGTCATTTGTTGCTGACTCGGCGTCGGTTTCGGCGCGAGCAACGGGTGACCGTCCCCCGGGCGCCATTGCTCTCCGCTTGTCCCCAATCCTTCGCGCAACCGACCGAACGCGAGCAATCCCACGACGCCGACGCCTACGCCACCGCCGACGGTGACCCAGGCGCGAGACGCGCGAGACGCCTTGTCCCTCGACGACTTTAGCAACGGCGTCGACGCATCCATGTTTCGCACGCGTCGTTCGTCCGTCGCTGGGCCGTCTGACAATGCGGGCGATCGCGCGTTGAAAAAGGGTGTTACACACGCCGGTGTCCGCACTCGCGCGCGCGTCCGCGATCGTCCTCGCAAAACAGAGCTCTGGAAACCGATCGAACGGGTGACGACGACGACGCGATGCGAGCGTACGGTGCCGCGCCCCGAGACTGCGAGTCCACCGCGGAGGACGCGGACGCGTTCACGCCGTCGACCGAGACGATTCACCGAAGAAGAGACCAAAAATTCCGAGTGATCAGCCTCGCGGTCGCGGTCGGTGCGCTCGTGGCGTGCGGCGCCGTGATCAACGCCTCGCGCGGTGGAAACGTATCCACGCTCGGAACCGTTCTCGCGGCGGAGACCGACGACGGCGTCACGGGGGCGGACCCGGCGACGCCGCCCGGTCCCGCGGACGACGTCGAGTGCTTGACCGCGTGCGGCGCCGACGTGGAATCCAGCATCATGGATCTCTTAGACATGCAAATGTGCGATAAACTCGACGGCGTGGATAAATCCTGTTTATCCGCCGACTTGTGCCAGAGCGTGCGGGAGAGCATCAAGGCGGAGTGTCCCGACGCGCTATGAACGCGCGGTTCGGACGCCGCTCGGCGGCGGGCGGGCGGGTAGCCGCGTTCGTTCCCTTCCTCCGTAGGCTTCTGTTTTGTTTATTAATCCACAACACACCCATGTATTTTCGTCTCATCAACCATCGGGTCTCTCTCTCTCTCTCTCTCGCGCGCTCTCTCTCTCTCTCTCGCGCCGTTTCGATCGACCCGACCGCCCGACCCGCGCGTTCTACCACTTGGGAGACAACGACGATTCATGAACCGTCGATTCACGTGTCCAGGGTCACAGACATCGGTCCACTTATAGATTGATGGGTGTTTTTTCAATGTTATGCGTATGTGTAACCGACCCGGGGCGCGAGCGACGACTCTGACTCGGATGGATGGATCGATCATCATCGACGACGATGTGGATAAAACGGGCGACGAACGCGAGTGACGGACGCGCGACGAAACGACGACGACGACGACGACGACGATGATGATGACGACGACGATGGGTTCCATCGCGGGACGAACGGCGCCGCGAAGGACGACGACGACGAACCCGAAGAAACGAGGGACGTGGATGCCCGCGAACGCGGGCACGGGCAAGTTCATAGTGGGTGGAAACTGGAAGTGTAACGGCACCGAGGCGTCGGTGAAAGCGCTGTTGGAGGAGCTGAAGTCTGGGGACGTCGGGGGAAACGTCGATGTGGTGGTGGCGCCGCCGTTTTTGTTCATCGATGAGGCGATGGAGGCGTTGGGGGCGCCGTACGAGGTGGCGGCGCAAAACTGCTGGGTCGAGCCGGGCTTGGTGGACCCGACGCACCATTACGACAGCGATACCGGGGCGTTTACCGGGGAGGTGAGCGCGGAGATGTTGGAGGATTTGGGCGTGCCGTGGGTGATTCTTGGACACAGCGAAAGACGAGCGGCGCCGCATAACGAATCGAATGAGTTTGTGGGGAAAAAGGTGGCGCACGCGAGATTTCACGGGTTGAACGTCATCGTGTGCGTGGGCGAAAGCCTGGAAGAGCGCGAGGCTGGTGAGACGATGTCGGTCATCTTTGATCAACTTCGCGCCGTGGCGGACGAGATTGACGATAAGGAACACTCGAGCTGGGGTTCGAACGTGGTCATCGCGTACGAACCGATTTGGGCCATCGGTACGGGTAAGGTGGCCACTCCGGATCAGGTGCAAGAGGTTCACGCGTCCATTCGCAAGTGGCTCGCGGATAACGTCAGCGAGGAAGTGTCCATGGCGACGCGCATCCAGTACGGCGGTTCGGTGAACGCCGACAACTGCGAGCAAATCGCCAAGCTTTCCGACATTGACGGCTTTCTCGTCGGCGGCGCCAGTCTCAAGGGGGCTGACTTTGTGAAGATTTGCAACGCCTCGGCGATCCACTACAAGGCTGTCGGCCGCGTGCCGAGCGCTCGTTAAATTACGAAATCAACCGCTAGCACCACCGCGTTTAGAAGACTTGTCTCGTCTTGACCACCAATCGTGTTTTTGGAATTGTCGCCGCGTCGTTGTGATGAAAATTGTGAGCAAATAAAAAGTCGACGAATAATTTAGACGTCTACAAATCTGTGCTATTACATTCTGATTGTGTATCTAACAATCATTTCTACGGTGCTATTGAATTCGCCCCAAACACTCGGCGCGAAGACTCGTCTCGCTGAACAAGGCGCCGATTAACCCGCGCAGTTCCTCCGCTGTGAACCCGAGCGCTCGCGAGCGTCCTTGCTCCCAGTCGGCGGTGATGTCTCGAAGCGGCGCGCTGAGCATCAACCCGAGCTCTCTCGCTTTGAACCACTCCGTGCCCACGGCATCGACGAGCGCGCGCGAAGCCGCGGTGTCACCCTTTGCGCCGACAAGCCCGTCCGTCGCGAAGGCGGCGCCGAGGAGCTCGGTCAACGCTTCAGATTCTTCGACGGAGATGTCTTCGATTGACAAAACTTCGAGCGCGACGCGACGGGCGTAATGAAGCGCCAGCTCGGCGGCATCCTGCGTGCCTAGCGGGTGCGGCAAAGCGTACATGCTCACCGTACCCGCGCGATGAATGACGTGTCGAGCTCGCGCGATCGACTTGGCAATGTTCGCCTTGACTTGGGCTTCGCCAGATCGAAGAAATCCATCAGCCACGTCGAGCGCCGCGTGAAGCTCCCCGAGCGCTCGCTCGTTCGCGTCCGATCGCGTGGCGTCTCCGAGCGCTCGCAGCGGCTCGACGGGCCACAGCAGTGCGGGTTCGCGTCCAATCTGTCGCTTCAGCGCCGGACCTCGCGCGTAAACGCTCGCGCAAAAGCGATTGGCGAGGTGATGACAATCGTTGTAAAACACGACGGATGACGTGTGAATCGAACGCAACTGCTCGGCTCGCGTTGCGGTGACGCACGCGCGGAAGAGATCCAAGCAATCCGCCGCCGCGGCAGCCAAGTTTGCCGACGCGCGATGCGCGTGTGGACCGAGCTCGCACGCCGACTCGAGCACCCGATCGACGTGTTCAGTCAACGCATCCGCCGCGGCGCTCACCGTACACGGGGCGCAATCGAAAAGCGTTTCTCTGCGCGACGCGCCCGTCTCATCACCCGTTCCGAGACCGACACCGAATCGTCGTTCGCCGCCGTGCTCGTTCGCCGCCGTTCGCACGAGCGATGCATCATCACTCATCGCGAGCTCTCTCGCCCGAGCGAGCACTTCGGCGCGTCGAGTCTCCGCTTGGCTCATCTCCGTCGCCAGCGCTTTGGCTTCGAGCGGACCGAGCGCGCCGCCCGCGTACGACGCCAAACCGTCCGGGGGCGGTGGGACAAACCCACAACTCGACGCCACGGCTTCGACAGCGCACGTCCGATCAACCGCGCGCTCGTCCGTGCCTTCGGAAAGCCACGCGGCGACGCACGCCGAGGCGACGCGCGGCCAGGCTTCGCGTCCAATCGCGTCGGCGACTGAATCATTCGGCAACTTTGCGCGAAGCCATCGCAACGCGTCCTCGAGCGCCGCCTGGGCGCTCTCATCTTCGGCGCCATCGATGGTGGTCGTTCGCGTCGCCGTATCGTAACGTAAACATGACTCATCGGCGACGACGCGAACCGTCTCCGTCGCCCCGGCGAGAATCATCGGCTCTAAAAACTCTTCGACGAGGGCGATTGAAGTCTGGCGCAACCGCTCGCGCGTCTCATCCGGTCCCACAAAGTGCAAGTGTTCGCACGACTGCGCGAACCGTTTCGCGTCGATACCGATGGATTTCTCGTGCCGATCGACGACAAAACTCTCCCGCGCCTCGCGTTCGATGCGCTGACGAAACGCGGTCGCGACGCCCTCGGCGCGCGCGCGCACCGAATCCGCATCCTCGGCGTCCGCGTCGCGTCGCGCGAAGACGTCCAACGCCGCTCGCGTACCTCTCGCCGCTCGCGCGAAATCCGACGTCTTCAACGAATCTCGCACCTCCATTTCCGCCCGACTCAACGCCGCGTCTCTCTCCTCGGCTTCTCTCTTCGCCCGCGCGTCTTTCAACGCTACTCGAGCGTCTTTCCACGCGCGCGCGAGCTCCGCCAACCGACGCGCTCGCTCGACGTCCTCGCCTTCAAGCGACGACGACGACGACGATAATTCCGACGCACCCTCTCCTCCATCGACGCCATCGCGACGATGAAACGATTTCAAAATGTCTTCGCTCGCTCGAACCGCCGTCTCCACCGCCGAATCGTCGTCGTCGTCGTCCTTCGCGGACGACGACGGGCGTCCTCGGACGTCTCGCGCCGCGCGTCCTCGCGCGCGTCTCAACCTCCCCACCAAAACCCTCGCGCGTCTCTCCCACGCGTTCGCGTACTCTTCCATCTTCACCCGAATCTCCCCGTCGTCCTCGTCGTCGTCCTCCTCGTCGTCGTCTTCCTCGTCGTCGTCTCTTCGTCCTCCTCCCTCTGCCTCGCGCAACAGATTTTTAATCATTAAAATCTCCACCTCGTTCCCATCGTCCCCCTCCGTCCGTCCTTTCCTCCCCGTCGTCGTCGCCATCCCCGTCGTAACCGCCGCCATCGCAACACGCGGACGCAAACGCGGACGACGACCCGACGACGACAGACGGTGACGACGACACTGTGACGACGACGACGTCGGGGTCCGCGGTGCACCCAAATTCGACCCGCGAGAAGACGAACACTCGACTACATGGATTTCTATCTCATGATACTATTAATACGAATACCATATAGAAAATAGTAATACCGGCATCTACTTATTTATTTTTCTTGTCGAACCTCGAACCGAATCGGATTCTGTGAAGACGCGTCGACAGCCGCGCGTTTACCGCGTCGAACGCGATCGGATTTGGATAGATCTATGCATCTGTCTGTGTAAACAGTGTGAGATCTTAGATTTTGGTCCATGGATGGATGGATGACTCAGCACCCCAACAGGGGTGACGTTTCGTTTAATGAAATGACGTGAACGCGTTTTACGTCCGTCGACGGCGGGAGATACCGACGCGTTTGACTTTGACTGGTCGGAGTCGTCGTCTTCTATTTCGTCTGTTCGTGCGTTCGCTTTAGCGCTTCTTCTTCTTGAACAAAGCGCATTCATTCATTCATTCACGCATTCAATCCTTCATTGGAAAAAGCGCAAAAGAGCCCCCACCCAGCGGTGACACGTGTGATTGATTTGATTTAAATCACCATCGATGGAGAGCCGGAAGACGAACGACGCGCGAACCCCGCTCGAGGCGACGATGCCACGAACGGATTCGTACTACGCGAGCGAATACAACGGCGCGTGCGGCGCGGCGGGACGGCGGAGCCTTGGGAACGAGAACGAGAAGGGCGACGACGACGCGCGCTCGCGATGGGGCTTGCGCGGGTACAACCCGCCCGCGCACCTTCGATTGGACGGGTACGCCTACGACGAGGCGGAGGATTCCTTCAGCGCGCGGGTGAGAATGTCTAAGATTGTTCCGCGGACGATCGATGAGCGCGAGGTGGCGTACGGCGAGGATTACGCCGGTGGGTTGGAGGAGGAGGACGGCGTCGGAGCGGGCGGGTTGGCGCTCGAAGCGGAGGACGCGCGAGGGGCGAGGCGGGTTTCGGGAGGGATGTCGTCTCGGCCGTCGTGGGGACCGAACGCGTACGCCGGGTCGTGTGCGGTGTGACCGTCGCATGCGAGGGGTAGGATGGCCGTGAACGGTCTCTCTCTCGGTGGACACGAAACCATTATTTCATTTCCTTTCATTCTTTCTCGTCGCCGGCTTCGGACGACGAGACGCGCGTACGCGTCGTGTACCATTACGCCGGTATGTTTGTATTGTAATCTACACCAACTTTACAACGACAATAACGACAATAACGACGACAATAACGACGACGAGAGTTTAACTGAGGTTTAGAAATAATCACGGCTAGACGGTTTCCCACACGACGCGAAGCGAACCGACGCTGGGCGCCCCGGCGACGGCGTCCCTCTTGGCGGCTGCGGCAAACTTTTCTTGCATGCGCGTCAACGCGTCGATGGCGTTTGACTTTGACGACGCGGAACTATTCCTCTTATTATTACCACCGCCTCCGCCGCCGGTGCTTCCCTTGGCGTCTGGACCGAAGAGCTGTCGCTCTGTGGCCATGTACGCCTGAAACTCGTTGACGACGACTTCTTCATCCGAAACGTCGTACCTCAACTCTCTGAGAAACTCGACCCAAATTCCCCGCTCCTCGTCGCTCAACGCCTCGCTTCGATAAAAACCATAGCACCACTCTGCGAAATCCGCTCGCGCGTACCACAACCCATGCATCGCTTCGTGTAAAAGTGCGTCCCGAACCTCTCGAACGTCGCCGCTCGCGCACACGGCGAGGACGCACGCTTCGTTTCGCGGCGTCGACTCGTCGAATTGATACCACTCGCACTCCCAAGACCCCTTCGCGCCGTTACCACCGCTCGCGGACGACACATCGGTGTACTTTCCATCTTTTTCCTTGCGCACCAATCTCGCCGCGGTCAACGCCTCCATCATCATCCGTTCGTCCTCCCAAAGCTCGGCGTCGTCGGCGTCGCGCATCGAGTTGAAAAACTCGCACACCGACCTCACCCGCGCGTTGTGTCCGCTGTAATTCGCCACCCCGCCCCGGGCCCCGCTGGGAAGGGCCGCGGGAATGGACCCGCGATGTTCGGGATCCTCCAGGTGCATCGACACCCGTCCGAGCGCGCGTCGCTGCGACGCCGCATCGCTGAATGCCAAGAGGAACACGCGCGGGGAGCCGCTCCACCGAAACACGCGAACGTTCGCGCGCGCCGACGTCGACGCATCCTTCCCGCGAGACGACGAAGAAAAATTCAGCGCATCGATGTACGCGTCGAGTTCGATGGACGGCGCGTCGACGCCCGTCTCGCGCCCCATCGTTGTGGGTCGACGACGCGTCGGAGTGTGACGACTTTTTCAGACATTTTTTCTTCGCTTTTTCGGGCGCGGCCGCCTTCAGACGACGACGACGCGCGCGGCGACGGGAACGACGCGCGCGAGACGACTTAAAGGAGCGAAAGAAAAACTCCTCCGCCGCGAACGCCGCGATCGGTTTCGAATCGACGCTCGGAACGCGTCTCGACGGGACGATGATGATGATGACTTCCGTGACTTTGAACGCGTCGGCGTGCGCTCGAGCATCGGCGCGCGCGCCGACGTCGCGTCGCCGCGTCGAGCGACGTGGGAGAAAGGTGCGCCGACGAAGGATGGATGAATGCGTGGGAAATAAATGATGTTTTGCGAATTTCGCGCGCGCGCGGTGCGGCGACGGGCGGGACGCGCGCGGTTCGGTTCGGTTCGCGGTTGAGGGAAGCGACGCGTCGATCGTGTCTCGTTCGTGTGTGGTCGACCACCGGTTTGAGTCGAGACGTCGAGGGCGCGATGGGCGGAGAGAGAGAGGTGAGAGTGCGAGAGCGTGATTACTGACGCGTGTTCGCGTGTTCGTTTGATTTTATCATCGTCTCTAGGGTGCCGTCGTCGTTCGGGCGAGCACGGATGCCGAAAACCAAACGCGGGTGAAGGTTTTGTCTGAAGCGTTGCCGTATTTGCAGCGTTTCGCGGGGCAAACCGTCGTCGTCAAGTACGGTGGGGCGGCTATGAAGAGCGACGAACTCAAGGCGGCGGTAATTCGTGATATTGTGTTGCTGAGCACTGTGGGAATTCGACCCGTGCTCGTGCACGGTGGTGGTCCGGAGATTAACGCGATGTTGGACAAGGTTGGCATCGAGCACAAGTTTTTGAATGGGTTGCGAGTCACCGACGCGGCGACGATGGAGATTGTCGAGCAGGTGCTGACGGGTAAGGTGAACAAAAGTATCGTTAGTCTCATCTCCACCGCGGGTGGAAAGGCGGTCGGTATTTGTGGTAAGGATGGTAACCTTTTGCGCGGCGTCGTCAAGAGCGAAGAACTCGGATTTGTGGGCAAGGTGACGTCGGTCGACACGACGCTCATCCACAACCTCGTTGAGGCTGGGTACATCCCGGTAGTCGCTACGGTTGCCATGGATGCGAGCGGTCAAGCGCTCAATGTGAACGCGGACACCGCGGCAGGTGCGATTGCGGCTAAGCTTGGCGCCGAGAAGCTCATTCTCATGACGGATGTTCCTGGCGTGTGCACCGACAAGGATGATCCTTCCACGCTCATCCGCGAGTTGACAATGGATGAGACGAAGGAAGCCATCGAGAAGGGTGTCATCGCGGGTGGTATGATTCCCAAGGTTGAGTGCTGCATGAGTTCAATCTCGAATGGCGTGAAGAGCGCGCACATTATTGACGGTCGCGCTAAGCACTCGTTGCTTTTGGAAATCCTGACGGATACTGGCGTCGGCACTGTGATCACCTCTCCTGTCATCGCCGTCTAAGCTATACTATTACATCGCGAACCACACCCACTCCTATCTATCTAAGCTAAAAAAATTTGTTTGTATGTGTTTTCATACCGAAACATCACTCCAAGGAAAAAGGTTTGCATCTCCTCTCGCGGCTTTCGAAGCAATCGCAGTCGCACGGTCGCCTCTTAAATTTCTCTTCACCCTGCGAGCGTTCGGTCTGCTCTCGACACGCGCCGCAACAAAAAACACCCTCAGTTTCGCACGCATCGCACGCGATGAGGACGTAGTGACAGAGTCGTCCGGAACATTTTCCAAGTCGACTGGATGCATGGCCGCAGCCGTCGCACCAAGCCGTCTTCGGCAACTCATCTTCTGGTCCAACCTGCACAGTGCCTCGAGCGTCGAAGACGTAATTCGAACCCTTGAATAAACTCTCAGATTTGTCGATTTTCTTCGCGTAAGACACAATACCGCCCTCCAACTTGTGAATGGTGCGAGGACGCAGTTCCTCTGGAAGCTTTGTCGCTACGTACGTGGCAACTTTTTCGCATCTCACACCACCCGTGCAATAAATGTACAAATCCTTCTTTGCCATTTTCTCCTTCAAAACATCCTGACGCGCGATAAACCACTCCTTGAGCTGCGAAAAACGCCGGACCGGGGCGAGATCAGCGCCCGTGAACGAGCCGACGCGGCTTTCGTAAAAGTTGCGCACGTCGAGCACATAGCTTTCACCCTCCTTTCTAGACGCCAGAGCTTCGTGCCAACGCTCCGGGGTGAGACTATCGATATTTTCAGACTCTTTGACGCCGAGTTCCCGCTCCCCGAACGGGCAGAGCTCGTCGACAAACCGCACGCTCAGATTTGGAAAAAGGTGAGCGCAACCAGGCTCTGGTTTGTAATCAACCGCGCCCTCTCCTTTCAGCGCCAGCGCATCGAGAGACTCTATGAAATCCGTGAAAGCCTTCATCGTCGACGGCTCCGAGGCGGCGAGAGAGGCGTTTATTCCCTCCCGCGCGACTCGAATCTTACCAGTGAGCGCTCCCGGCGGCTGTTTTGCACCGAAAGCTACGATTTCGTCCGCAACCTCTGCCGCTCGGTCGAGCTTGACGTACTTGTAAAACGAGATGACTGTGCCGCCTGCATTCGGTTCGCACGAACACGTCCTCTTTATGGGATCGGACTCGCCGACAGCGTTCCTTCTGGAGGTGCTCATCGTCCGTGCGTCGCTGATTTGTGAGGAGCAAATTTACTTTTACAATTCTTCTACGAATGCTGTAGCGCCGAGAGTCAATGGTTCGACGGCGACGGGTTGGCTAGGAGCATCGTCGTTTGCTTTGGATGCTTCGTTCAATTTCTTTGCGGCGGCTATACGAGCGGCAGTGGGATCGAGTTCAGGTTGAGCGTCCTTTTGGAATTCGTCGCGCAGACGTCTGCGAGTCCAAATTGCTCCGAGAAGTAAACGCCACTTGAGGCAAGATTCTCTGTACATTTTGGCTTCGATGGCAGCTTTGCGAGCCTCTTCGACTTCTTCGTGTCTCTTCAGTAACTCGTTCTTGAACTCTTCGCAAACGACAATGCCATTGAAAACGGGAAGCGTTTTACCACCTGCCTTGTACTCAAAGCCTACGAGCGCGGGCGCATAATCAATCTGCATCATCTTTGCCGTCTTGTATATTCTCGGTAGGTTAATGTGTACAGTACCTGGAGGCGGCAACGCATTCCCGTACAAGTCGACGTTGCCTCTATCATTTTTGGGGACGAGACCGCCTACGGCGGCGGGAGGAGTCCATGGCTCTGTTTGCCATTCGCCGTACAAAGCAATGTCCCCAGACATTCGCGCAGGATCAGCCGGGCAATCGTCTCGAGAAGCCATTTCAATTCTCCACTCTTCAGATTCTAAGCGCTCTCTGGAGCCCTCGGCTTGCGTCATGAACCAACCTTCTCGAGCGCGAGTCAAAGCTTTGATGCGAGCCTGCGACGCTCTGCTATGAATTTTTCGCACAGGTGACTCCAACAGCTCATCTAACACGCGGCGTCTACACTCGCTCTTCCAACGCTCGGCGCTCTTCAACTCTTTGACGCACGATCGCGGGAAGACGGGCTCTCCGGCAATCAAACCTTTCACTGGATGCCGAGGATGTATGCACTGCGATTTTGTCAGAAAGCGCTCGACGGCCCAGAGCGGGTGATTCTTTATCTCAGTCATGGTTCCCGGCACGCGCTCCTTGGAACTCCGTGTATCCATTTCAAATAATTCCGCCGCATCGGCGGCTTCGATCAATTTTCTAAGCTCTGGTGACGCGTCTCTTGCAACGCCATTCTGATGCAGCATTTCGACATGCTTTGTAACTTTTTCCCACCATTTCCAATCGGGGGTGCGGTGATGCAATGCTTGTGAAAAAGCGATTGCATACTTTCGCGTCACATCACGAGCGCCTGAATCGCTATAAAATGCGAGCACGTACGGCATGGATGAGCTAGCGTCAGCCGTGGTTCCACGTTTTCTTGTTCCAAAGATGATTTCGGGAGCGTCAACAGAGCCTGATTTTGATGGGACGACGCTCACCCAGCGCGCGTTACCCTTCGCGTCCGGTTCCAAACCATGCCGAGCGCAAAGTACTTCGCACCAGTGCCTGACGAAACCGTCTGCCAAGAGAGGTTGCACCTGCGGAAGACGTGAAGATTTCACCACGCCCATGGCTTCGAGCCGCGACGCGCTCGCTCGAATCGGCACTGGCTCTAACGAAGACACGAGCCGGCAAACCATCCCGAGGCCTTGACACAAAGACGCGAAAATTGCACAACTTTCCTCTTCCGACATCGCCATTCGGCCGCGTTGTGACCACACCCTAGAGAGACGAGAGGCAACACCAACTACGCCGCCGCACGTCGACTTTCCGGCGCGGCACATCGCCTTGCCAAACTCGCGTCGACGCCAACGAGCATCCTTCACAACGTCGCGCCTGCCGTCATCATCATCATCATCACCATCATCATCAATCGATATCGGAGGCGCCACGGCGTTCGAGAACCAATCGGCGAGCATGGCTAAAGAACTCGCCTCCACCGTCGACGATTTCGTAGCGCACGCATCGACCAAATTTCTCGGTACGCAGGAGACCAGAAGCGCTCTGAGCAATGCGCTCGATGCCGCGGACCGCACTATGCGACCTCTAGCTACTAAACACAAGACGTGCGCGTGATGCGTCGCCAACAACGCCGTTCTCTCTTCGTCGTTCAATCTCCGAACCTTCTTCTTACGCCTGCCCACGTTTGCCTCCTCCACGGCTTTCGGATCCCGAGTCTCCTCCAATTTCACCGTCTCTTCCAACTCCACATCCGGAACGTACGCACCGTAATCATACTCATCCACGTCGTCCCACTCATCCTCTTCCACATCGCTCGCGTCCGCGTTTGTCTTCGCCTCGGCTCCACACGCTCCGACTCCGTCAGCCGCTCCCGTCTCGTCTTCCGTCATGCGTCGAAACGGCAGCGGCACGTTCAAACGCCGCGCCACCTCATCCACCCCGCGTCCCGGAAACGTCATCATCCCGCCCGGAAACGTCGCCGTCGTCCCTTTGTCGCCGTTCACATCCGTCGCTCGGTTCGCACTCGCACCGTCATCAGCGTCTTTGCGCGCTTTGCTTCGCTTTCGTTCGAGCGTTTCTCGCACCGCGCGTTCCGACCTAGCCTTGAGCGACGCGTCGGCGCCGGTTTCGTCGTCTGCGCGTCTCTTCATCGTCGGGTTGCCTTCCGTCCGTCCTATCGCACCGTCAGCGCCGTCGTCATGATGAGTGTTCGTTTGCAACAAACGAGGCTAGGAATAACGCACCGAACCACATTCGCCGCCTCGCGCAACCGCGCGCGACGCAAAATCGACCGTCCTGAGCGATACATTGTCGATTAAAAATTTTCTTCATCGTTCGGTCGCGTCCGTCGTGGCGGATTCGCGCGCGCGAGGACGCGCGAGGACGCGTGCGTTCGTTCGATACAAAAATTTGTGACATTGTCGTCGTCGTCGTCGTCATCGTGTGTACGAATTAGATCGATCGATTGACGACCAAGGAGGATGACGACGCGCGAGATGGATCTTCGAGCGCGGGCGAGACGGACGGATGCGATTGTGGGGTACCGCGGCTGTGGTGCGCGTGAGATGGGACGTGGATGGAAATGTTGGGATTCTCGGCGCGCGACGGCGTCGGACGCCGCTCGAGCGTTGGCGTTGCGTGACTTTCGTGATTTGGACGATGTGAGCGGTGCAGATGCGGTGCGAGGGTGCGATAAAGTGTTCGGGTCGTGTTGGTTGTCGGTGGACAAGGCGATGATCAGTACGAAGGATAATAAATTGTTTGAGATTGAACTGGACCGACTAGGCCGATGCGGCGGCACGATATTTCGCGAGGTGGCCCTCGGGTCAATCAAAGAAAATTCTGCGCGTCCGAGACATTGGTGGGGTTTGAATTACTTTCCACCGATCCTTTCTGGTCACGAAGGGCACGGGACGGTGGCTGCGCAACCGCCGCCGGAGATACGTAGAGGCGGCGGGCACGCCGTATTGACAAATGTCACGCGCGAACACATCGTTTCGAGCGGAGGTCCTGGGCACGACATTATCGCATTTGCGAGAGTTGATGGCGTCTTGACGCCAAAGTTGGCTCTGAAAGGACACACAGATGTGGTTTTCGGAATGGATTTCGTGAGCAGAGACGATCTCGTGTCGTGCTCTCGAGATGGCACCGTGAAGCTCTGGAGCCTTCCATACAGCACATCAGGCGCGAGCGAGAGCGTCATAGCGCCTAGCGTTTCGATTGCACCATTGGCATCGTGCACGCATTTCTCTGATCGCATACGCAGCGTGAAAGTGGTGGATCGATTGCCCACGAAACAAATAGCGACCGCATCGTCGACGGGATTGATCCATCAATTGGACGCCTCAACTCTCCAGCTCATCAATCAGGGATACCGGTGTCGAGGTTATCTCGAAACTGCGTGCATGGCGACGAATGGGCAAATAGTTGCGGTAGGTTCGCGCTCGCACATTGGCTTTGCTGATTTTAGACAGCGCACGCTGTATGCGTCCGTTCCGTTGCCGTACGACGACGTAAATTCTGTTCGCTCTTTATCCTTCGACGGACCATCCAATCTCCTCACCGTTGGTGGAGGGCGTGGCTTGATTAGCTTTTACGAAGAACGAATGCGCCGCTATCTGGAAGAGCCTCTGTACGGCGGAATCCATCAGTTGTACAACATGGATCCGTGCGTCCAACTCAACGATGAAACGCTGTATCACGATTCACAATTTTCCGAGTATTTGGTTCCAGCGATACTCACACACGCTTGGGATGAAACCGGGACGCGATTATTGGTCGGAGGCGGGCCTCTTCAAGCAGTTTTACACGGCTTTTTCGTCGGCATCTGGTGTTGAGAAAAAGCGCTTTCACGTAACCGTTGTACTCAGATGGTGACTCATGTCTGAGAGTCGTCGAGCCGCCATCTCCGCCCCTTGGCGGTTCGGGGCGTTTGAGTCTGTCATGTGCCCGACGTGCGGTCTCGATTTGACCCACGCGCCGTTGATGGATCGGGAGAGACACGCAGAGGAGTGTGAAGCCGTGTTAACGCAACTAGATGATGAAGACAACGAACGAGACGACGGGGACGGAGACGATGAACTAGACGACGACTTGGATGATAAACTTTTCATGTTGGTCGATCAAATAGACGCGTGTCGTCGAAAACGTGTCGCCGACGCCGAGACGAGCAAAGAAAAAGAAAAAGAAGATGTTGACGTCGAGTTTAAAGTTGAGCGCCGAGCTATTCTCAGCACGGAGGACATTCACGATTGGCTCAAGAGGATAGGTATGGAGCGGTACTTTGAGTCGCTGTACGTCAAGGAAGATCTCCTCGATGTAAGCGTGGCGCGAGAGTGTTCGAAAAAGGATTTGATGTCTGTTGGCGTGAGCGAAGCGGACGCTTTGGTTTTAGCGTTCTGCGGCGGCGAGCCGCCTGACGCGTTCATCCGCGACGAACCACCGCGACGACCTAGGGCGGTGTCGAAGCCGAAAATCACAGCACCGAAAACCCGTTCGAGAACCGCGCTAGAACTCGCCAAGGCGACCGCAAACTCAAACTCTGAACAGTTATGGTCCATCGCCAAAGGCGTGGCAAATAGAGGCCGCGGAGAATCCTTGCCATCGATTGATAGATTCCGCAGCGCGGCCTAGTAGCGTTTCACACACTCGACGCTTCGCTCGCGCGGCGTCATCCATTTTAGAATTAGCCCATTCACCGATTGTTGTAGTTGATGTACCAATGAAATCCGTCGTCGGCTCGCGCACTCGCCGAGCTTCAGTGTCAGACTCGAAGGAGAAGAAAGGCGCAGCCATGGCGGACGCGATGCGAGCGATGCTCGACGAGCTCATGGGCACCGAACGCGATGTTCCGCTCGATCAGCGAACCGGTCGCGGGCGGCATTTTTCGGTGCGTCGACGCGTTGCACCGCCGACTGTTCGTTGCTTAGGAGGAATCGAAAAAGAAGGAAGAGAGTTTCTTCTGTTAGACACCTCGATGACTGACTGACGAACGAACGAACGAACGAACGATCGCGCGACGCAGGATCCGGAGGTGTGTAAATACTACCTCTGTGGATTGGACGTGACGTGCTTTAAGAACACGCGCTCGGACGGTGAGGTGCAGCGGTTCGTGGGCGCGGATGCGCTGGAGAAACTGCGAGACGACGGTTTGCGCGCGGCGTTTGAAGCAGCGCCGAGCGAGGAGAAAGCCAAACTAGGTTACGAGAGAATGACGAAAGACGTTCTGGATAAAATGATTCGCGAGTGCGACAAGCGAATCGAGCGTGGGATGATTAGGGCTAAAGAAGAGAGAGACGCTGCGACGGAGAAGGCTGCCGTGAGCGCGGACGCGGACATGCTCGCGTTGTTGCGCCGAAAAATGGATGAAAGCGCGGAAAAAGCAGAAAAACTCGGTGAGGAGGGTGATGTCGATGGCGCAGAGGCAGAGTTTGCGCAGATTGAAACCTTTAAGAAGCGCGCGGATGAAGTCCAAGCAAAGTTGGAGAGTTTGGATGGCTACCGACTGACCGAGCCTTGTCCCATCAGTGGAACGTTGCTGATGAATACGGACACGGCGGAGCGTCGTCAGGAGCACTTCATCGGCAAACAGTATCAAGGTTGGAAGCACATACGCGAGTTGCGGGACGAGTTGGCGGAGCGCCTCAAAAAGTACGAAGACGCTGGTT
>Ga0181601_10000805_pt1 | contig 26126 bp, 3 predicted proteins | sample 041ome_8_FD_133020 | JGI IMG/M metagenome (GOLD analysis project Ga0181601, IMG submission 133020) | Coastal salt marsh microbial communities from the Groves Creek Marsh, Skidaway Island, Georgia - 041407BS metaG (megahit assembly) | ecosystem: Environmental > Aquatic > Marine > Intertidal zone... | reverse complement strand
ATTGTTTTTAGAGTATAAACTTTCTTAAGAGAATTCAGAAGGACTTACTCCAGTGAACTTTTTAAAATTGTTGTAAAATGTTATTCTTGAATCAAAAAAACATTTTTCTGCCAAAGATTCTATGGTTTGATTTTTTAAAAAGCCCTGTCTTATTATCTCTATGGAATAATAAACTTTAAGCAAATTAGAATATTCATGGAGTGAGAGTTTACAATGATATTTGAAAAGCACTTTTAAATGTGAGTTGGGAATATTCAGTTTATTAGATAATGTTTTTGAACCTTTAAGTTTAGTCTGTAAAAATCTCAAGTCTTTTTCAAGTAGTTTAGTCATGTATATTAGCTCTGGTATTTTTGTTTTTAATTTTTTGTATAAACCCAGATCTTTACTATCTATTTTATTTAACGATTTATAACTCCATGAATCGTATAGTTTTGTTTTAATTGACAGCTGATTTAGCAAATAATTTCTACCATAAATAATTACCGGATTATAAAATAAATATAATAAAGCAATAATCCACAAAATTGAGCTTCCCCTATAAAAGTTTAATAGAGAAATATCAGATTTATTTATATCCCAATAGATAACGATATAATTTAAAAAAAACATTATAAGGCTAACATTTGAAAAAATTAGAATTAACCATTTAAAATTTATCTTATTAAAAAAGTATTTCATTAAGGTGGTTCTGTAATACTTTATAATCTCTTTTAGAATTATTACCCAATAAAATAATGAATACAGAAAAAATACAACTCTACTTATTTCATCTGTTATCATACCACCCTTTTTTAACAAGATTAAAACAACTGGCGGTAAAAGGTGACTAAGGTCTCTTAATGAGGTTCTTTTTTCATTAATTGATTCTTTAAAAAAGAATAAGAATAGCGGTATAAAAAATAACGCATAAAAAGGAAATTTTTCAAAAGGAGATATTGATTAAAGTAAATTAAGATTTGACATAGAGCTCTGAAATCTTTGAATTCCAACAAAGAAGATGATTATGACAAATGGTATGTTAATGCTTTTATTGAACTTAAATGAACCAATTATAATTATTAAGATAAGGAAACATAGAAGGCTAACAAAAAGGGAAATTACATCAAGAGTCATGTATTAAATATGTAATATTTGTTTCATTAATCAAAGAAAATCAAAATAATTTATTCTGAATCAGTTCAATATTAATTATATTATATATATTATAAGAACAAAATATCAATTTCAAAAATTTCTTTTATATAATTTCAACATGAAATACTCAACTAACCTTTTTTTAGCACTTTTTTTATTGTCAATTCTGTCTTATTGTTCAAAGTCCGGAGATGATAGTTCATCGGATGTTCCTGAAAATATTTGGAAAGGTGTAATGGTTGAATTTAGTAAGGCTAGTAATGATGATTGGACCTCAAAACAATTCCAAGATTCAATAACTCCAAATGTTATTTTAACTCGAGCAAACAAAAAAGCTATTTTTAACATAAAAAAAGAAAACTCTTACAAAGACGATACTGGAGGTCCATCTGACACCGAATGGGCTCTTGGTAGTATTGATAATATAGATAATCTTACCTTTTCAAGCTGGATAGATGCAGTAGATGGTTCACCCACAGATTATCTAGATCAAGAGTTAGTAGTTCATCTTATCACTGATGACATTTACTTCTCGATTATAATGAAATATTGGGGTGGGGGAGGAACTAATGATCCGGGTGCTCTTTCATATATCAGATCCACACCCAATGATTTATCAGATGATGATAAAGATGGTGTTTCAAACCAGGTTGATCAATGTCCAAACTCTCCGAATAATCAATTATCTAATATTTTTGGATGCCCTCAGATTTAAACATAAAATATTTATTACTTACTATATTTATTAATATATTAAGCATATCCCATGCTCAAGAAAGCGATCAGGTAACTCGCACTATATGGAATGGGCCCCAAGTAATTTTCGAAAAAAAAGATTATGCAGATTTTTCTCTTCCCGAGAATCAAGATAGTATTACTGTTGATGTAATATTTACTCGTAAAAACACTAATGGACTTTTTAATATTGCTTTAGAGAGTTCATACAATTCTGGTGGACAAGAGGGACCTAAAGAGACCCAATGGGCTCTAAAAACCTCAAATGATGTAACAGAATTAGACTTTAAGAACTGGAAAACTTTGTGGAGATCTAATGGTCAAAAAATGAATGAGCAAATTGGAAAGACATTTGTTGTTCATTTAAAATCTCACAATATCTATTTCGACTTAACACTATTAGAATGGACATCTCTAGGTAAAGGCGGAGGCTTTAAATATTCAAGATCTACTCCTGAAAATATTTTAGATGAAGATTCCGACGGTGTCCCAGATAGTTTAGATGAATGTCCCAATACTCCATCAGATGAAATAGCATATACAAATGGGTGTTCTTTGACACAGACTGATTCGGATGGAGATGGAGTTTTTGATGACTCGGATATCTGTCCCGAGACTGCTGATGGCGAAAGCGTTGATGATCAAGGGTGTTCAGGGAGTCAAATTAAACCAGTTTTTTGGACTGGTCCAAGGGTTAAATTTATTAAATACAATTTTACTGATTGGAATGACGCCAAGAATCAAGATGAAATAAATGATAATATAATTATTACCAGAAGATCTTATGATGGTATTTTTAATGCAATAACAGATACGATATATAATACTTCAGATAATGGACCTGAAGGAACAGAGTGGGCTGTTGGTAAAATTTCAAATGACAATGTCTTTGATTTAAAATTTATGTCTTGGAAAGATATTATGCAGGATGGACGTAATTCCATAATACAAAATATTGAAAAAGATAGAGATTTAATTCTTCATCTAATTGATGATAATATATATTTAGATATAAAATTTGAAAGTTGGACCTCAAATGGGCAGGGTGGAGGTTTTTCATATTCTCGGTCAACCCCCACTGAAATTGATGATTTAGATGGTGATGGAGTGCCTAATTCAAAAGATCATTGCGATAATACCCCTCCTGGTTATTCCTATACAACAGGATGTATGCTAAATGAAAGTGATTATGACCAAGACGGTGTACCTGATGACAGAGATGAATGTCCAAATTCTTCCTCTCCAGATAATGTTGATGACAGAGGATGTGCTCCTGCTGAAATATGGACAGGGAAGAATGTTATTTTCAAAAAGGAAAATAATGCTGACATTAATTTAGAGGAGAATCGAGATAGTATCTTACCAAATCTAATTATAGCAAGAGGTAATAACAAAGGGTTATTTAATACAGTTTACAATGATGATTACAACAGAGAGTATGAAGGTCCAGCTAATACTGAGTGGGCATTCGGGAGTATTAAGACCCAAAGTGTTAGCTCTCTAAATTTTCAGACATGGAAAGACGCAATAAGGGCTCAGGGTCAAACATGGGAAGTTCCAGGGAAAACTTTTGTAGTTCACGTTATAAGCGAAAATATCTATTTTGATGTTACTTTCCTTAGTTGGCAAAAAAGTGGTCAAGGTGGAGGTTTCTCATACAGTAGAACAACTCCAACCTTCGAGAATGATCAAGATAACGATGGAGTTCCTGACGAAATAGATGAATGTCCTAATACAGATGAAAATCTCACTGCATTTACTTCAGGATGCTCAGAATCTCAAATAGATGATGATAACGATGGAGTTCCAAATCCAAATGATATATGTCCTGAATCTCCTGAGGGTGAAAATGTAGATGAAAATGGTTGTAGTTCCTCACAAATAGCACCAACAATTTGGACAGGGCCAAACGTTAAATTTATTCGCTATGACTATACATATGGTGAAGATAATTCTTTTGGTGATTCTTTAACAGTATCAAATACTCTAAACAGAGCTTTGAAGGGATGGTTATTTAATAGTGAGGTTGATGAGTCTTCCTCATCTAACCCATCTAATACCAAATGGGCTTTTGGATCGATAACTGAAAATCCTACAAGACTTGATTTTAAAGATTTTAATCAAATTGTTTCTGATAATGGAAATACATTTCCATTGAATAAGGATATTGTGCTTAAACTTATTTCTGAGAATATTTTTATACAAATAAAATTTTTAAGTTGGACGAATGAGAATATTGTTGGAGGAGGATACAGCTATATTAGATCTACTGCCAATGGTATCACTGATAGTGACTCTGATGGTGTAGCCGATGAGTATGATAACTGTGATAATTCTAACAGTCAGGAGATTTCTCTGGTTAGTGGTTGTCTCCTCTCAGAAACTGATTATGATCAAGATGGAATTATGGATCATCTTGATAGCTGCCCCAATTCTTTGGAAGGTTTTGCAGTTGACTCTAATGGGTGTGTTATAAGTTCGGTTTGGAATGGTAAAAAAGTTGAATTCAGAAAACCTTCTGAAGCAGATTACACTCTTACAAAATATCAAGATAGTATTACACCAAATGTAATTCTTACAAGACAAAATAATCGAGGTTTATTTAATATAGCATTTGAAAATTCTTATAATTCAACTTCAAAAGGACCTGCACTTACTGAATGGGCTGTTGGAAATACCTCAAATTTTGGTCAACTAGTATTTCAACCCTGGAGAGACGTAGTTAGATCATTTGGATACACTACTGAATCAGTTGATAATGATTTAGTTCTTCACTTAATAAGAGAAAATATATACATCGATATTAAAATAACCCAGTGGCAAGCAAAAGGATCTGGAGGTTTCAAATATATAAGAAGCACTCCAAATAATTTAGATACAGATATTGATAATGACGGTGTTGATGATAGTGTTGATGATTGCATATGTCCTTCTGACACCGCAAGTTCTTCAACAAGTTCATTATGTCTAGATGAGGAATCTATGTCAAATGTTTTTGGATGTTCCGTATTAATTTATGAAGATTCGGATAATGATGGAGTAACGGATAATTTAGATTTGTGTCCTGATACTCCCGAAGGAGAATCAGTTGACCAAGATGGCTGTAGTGAATCGCAAGACAAGCCAATTTTCTGGACGGGTCCTAAAAGGTATTTCCTTAAAGAAAATAACGCTGATCACAATAACACTGAAAATCAAGATTTTCTTACTGATAATGTAATCCTTACAAGACAAAGTAATAGAGGTCTGTTCAATATTGCAAAAGAAAGCAGCTATGGTTCAACCATTGGTACAAAATGGGCACCTGGAAAAATTTCTGATGGAATTTCTCAGTTAAATTTTAATTCATGGCATAATACCATGAGATCTTTTGGAAAAACTTATCAGGCTGTAGGAAATGATATGGTATTACACTTAGAGGAAGATAATATATATGTTGACATCAAGTTTTTAAATTGGACTACTGGTAGGGATGATCATGATGGAACAGGTGGAGGCTTCTCATATATAAGGAGTACTGCATCAGGTACTTTAGATACGGACAATGACGGAATAGCTGATGATTACGATGATTGTTTGAACACCATTGTAAATACTGAGGTAGATTATTTTGGATGCTCAGCCGATCAGTTAGATACTGATTCTGATGGTGTTTCAGATTTAAATGATAAATGTCCTTATACTCCATCAAATACTAATGTAAATAGCCAAGGCTGCTCTGTTGATCAAATTCCCATAACTATTTGGAATGGGAAAAAAGTGAGATTTACAAAAGAGCCTAAAAGTGATGGTACGCTTATCAATAATCAAGATAGTATTACTGAGAGTCTAACTTTAGCAAGATTGTCAAACAGAGGACTCTTCAATCCAGTTTTTGAAAATGAATATGACACAAGTCAGAGAGATTCACCTGTAAACACAGAGTGGGCATTTGGCACATTAGACCAAATCTATAATTTTGGATCTATAGATCCAGAGGCTTTAGAGTTCAAATCATGGAGAGATGCTGTTAGAGCTGTTGGGCAAACTTATGAATCAGTTGGCAAAACTTTTGTTGTCCATATTATTGATGAAAATATTTATTTTGAACTAACATTTGAACAGTGGACAAGAAGTAATCAAGGAGGAGGTTTTTCTTACATTAGGTCAACCCCATCTGAAATTGATGACCAGGATGGTGATGGAGTAGCTGACGACATTGATTTATGTCCTGATACTCCCTCCGGAGAAATTGCTAATACAAGGGGATGTTCCGAAAAACAAATTGATACTGATCAGGATGGAATTCCTGATTTTGAAGATCTCTGCCCATTCACAAGGAATGGATCTATAGTTGACGAATTTGGGTGCTCTGAGAATGAGGATAGGGCTGAGATATGGAAAGGGCCTAAAGTTCTTTTTCAAAAATTTAAAGGTCAAGTTGAGTCAAATAGAGAGAGTTATGATAGCATAACAAGATTTCTTTGGTTTGCACGTGGTGATCAAAATGGTTTGTACAATCGAGCTAGACAACTAAAATACAATCAAGAATATGGAGGGCCTTATGATACAGAATGGGCCTTAGGTAATACATCAATGCTATTTGACCCAAACACCGGTAAAGAAGATCTCACTAGGCTATCATTCGCTAATATGGAGGATATTTTTGCATTAAATGGAGGTAGTAATAATCAAAATATTCTTGAAAAAGATTATGTTGTTCATATTAAATCTACTAATATCTACTTTGATATTAGACTTCTATCATATTCAGTAGGAGGAGGATTTTCTTATGAGAGAAGTACTCCAAACAATCAAATTGATTCAGATGGAGATGGAGTAAGTGATAAAATTGATCAATGTTCCGATACGATTTCTGGAACAATTGCCTTTGTAAATGGATGTCTTCTTTCGGAGCTTGACAGGGATAATGACGGAGTGATGGATGATATAGACCTATGTCCAAATACCCCCTCCGGTGAAACGGTTACCAGTTATGGTTGTCTTCCCCCAATTCTTTGGACTGGTCCTATGGTTAAATTTTCTAAAGATGATTATGCCGATTATAATGACGAAAAAAATCAAGACTTCATCTACAAGGATATATCGATTACAAGAAAGGAAAATAGAGGACTATATAATTTTGCTCAAGAGAATGAATATGAACGTTCATCAAGATTTTCTCCAGTTGGAACATCATGGGCAGTAGGTAAGATTGAAGATGGGATTGAAAATTTAGATTTCAAATCTTGGAGAGATGCCGTTAGGTCGGTAGGACAAACTTATCAACTAGTTGATCACAATTTTGTGATGAGAATTGATGATAAAAATATTTACATTGATTTTAAATTTTTGAATTGGACAAGAAGTAATAAGGGTGGAGGATATAGCTATATAAGATCTACTCCAAACGACATAACTGATACTGACAAGGATGGGGTCAGCGATGAGTTAGATCAGTGTCCTAATACTCAAGATGGGGTAATTGCTAATACCCGTGGTTGTTCCATTTACCAGCAAGATGACGATGGCGATGGAGTTATAGATTCATTGGATTACTGTCCAGACACCAGACAAGGTTTAGAGGTTAACGATTATGGATGTGCAGCTGATCAAAATTCCCCAATGATTTGGAAAGGTAAAAAGGTTTATTTTGAAAAACCTGCAGGTGCAGATTGGAATTTAAGTCAAAATAAAGATAGTATTTACTCTGGATTAACACTGACAAGAGGAGATAATAGAGGATTATTTAATATACAACAAGAAAACCAGTACAATACATCATTGAATGGACCAAAAGATACTGAATGGGCAGCTGGTTCAATCAATGATGATTTGACAAGTTTAAATTTTACCAATTGGAAGCAAGCCATGGAGAATGAGGGATATAGAGCATCTAACTTGCCTGGGAAAAAGTTTGTTGTACATCAATTATCTACAAATTTATTTTTTGAAATAGAATTTGAAAAATGGGTAAATGGCCATGATAATCTAACAGGTGGTTTTTCATACTACAGAACTACCTCTGAAGAATTAGAGGATGATGATTCCGATGGTGTTGCAAATGATTACGATCAGTGTCCAGATACACCTTCATATATTACAGTATCTGTAAATGGATGTGAAATTCAAAATTTAGATTCAGATAATGACGGAGTTTATAATGAATCAGATTTATGTCCTCAAACTACTTCAGGTGAAGAAGTTGATGAAGATGGCTGTAGCTCGCCGATTTTATGGACTGGTCCAAAAGTTATTTTTGTTAAAAAAGACATGGTTGACTGGACAAAACCCGAGAATCAAGATAAGCTTACTGACAATTACATTTTTACAAGGCAAAATAATAGAGGGTTATTTAACATCGCTCAAGAAACTCAGTATAACTATAGTAGCCATGCTGAAGGACCTCTAAACACAAGATGGGCTTATGGTGATATTGAATATATTGATCAACTAAATTTTATGACTTGGAGAGATCTTATGAGATCTAATGGTGAAATGCAAGATGGTGTTGGAAAAAATATGGTTGTTCATTTGGTTCAAGAGAATATCTACTTAGAAATCAAATTCCTTAGTTGGAGAAGCGGAAGAGAAGGTGATATGGATGGGGGTTTCTCCTATATTAGATCTACTCCAAACGATATTTTAGATGATGATTATGACGGTGTTGCAAATGACAAAGACATTTGCCCTGATTCAGAAGAAGGGGGGATAAGTTTTGTTAATGGTTGTACTGCCGATGAAAATGATGAAGACAGAGATGGGATACTTGATTTAATCGATGAATGTGAATCAACCCCATTTGGTGCTATTGTTGATCAAACTGGATGTGTGACTAAAACACTGTGGACAGGTCCAAATATCTTATTTGTAAAAGATGATTATTCAGATTGGAAATTAAAATCTAATTATGATAGTATCGTTGGCAATGTGTTTTTTACAAGACAAGACAAAAGAGGGATATTTAATTATGCTCAGGAAAATAGTTATAATAACGACAATCCAAAAGATACTGAGTGGGCTCTAGGGAGTATAAGTGAGGGAATTGAAAATCTTGAATTCAAGAAATGGAGGGAGATCTTTAGAGGAGATAATAGTAATCATAGAAATGGAGAATTCGTAGGGAAATCATTAGTTGTTCATTTAATTTCCTCCCATATATATTTTGATTTAAAGTTTTTAAGTTGGTCACAGGGTAGAAATGGAGGTACTGGAGGAGGTGGTTTTTCATATATCAGAAGTACTCCTCTTGGTTATGATGATGATGACATAGATGGAGTATCAAATGATATCGACGAATGTCCCAATACTCCATATGGGCATATGGTTTATCCAAACGGATGCTCACCATTTGTTACAGATAGAGATTCAGATGGAGTTATGGATAATTTAGATGAATGCCCTTTAACTCCTGAAAATCTTGGAGTCAATGATAAGGGTTGTCCTGCTGATATTCTTTGGACAGGACCAAAAGTAATATTTGAGAAAAAAGATAATGCAAATTTCTTTCTTGCAGAAAATCAAGATAAAATAATTGATGAAGTATTAATAACAAGAGGTGATAATCAGGGTTTATTTAATTCATTTTCTGAAACTAGTTATGATAGAAGTAACAACTCATCCCCTGAAGATACTCGATGGGCTGTCGGTAAAATAGAGGATGGTATTGAAAATTTAACTTTCCAGAGTTGGAGAGATGCAATTAGGTCAACAGGTTCAACGCATCAAGTTGCTGATGGTGATAAAAACTTTGTAATGAAAATTGTATCTAAAAATATTTTTATTGATGTTAAATTTTTAAGTTGGACAAAAGGAAATGCTCAGGAAGGAGTAAGTGGAGGTTTTTCATATGAGAGATCAACACCTTATTACGAAAATGACCAGGATAAAGATGGTGTGCCTGATTCTTTTGATTTGTGTCCTGATACCCCTGATGAACAAACATCCTATATTGATGGATGTTCAATCTATCAAAGAGATAAAGATGAAGATGGTGTCTCAGATTATTTAGATTTATGTGATAATACTCCATTGGGTGATGAAGTTGATGAAAATGGTTGTTCCTCAAATCAGTTAATTGCTCAAATATGGAAGGGCCCAAAAGTTTTATTTAAAAAAGTAAACTTTAGTGATTGGAGGAAATCAATTCATCAAGATAGTCTTACCTCAAATTATATTCTTACTAGGGATTTTCGTTTGGAAATTTTTAATATTAAACAAGAAACAAAGTATAATTCTTCATCCAGAACCCCAAAAAACACCCTATGGGCTGAGGGAACAACTAACGATAATTTAAATGAATTAGATTTTAAACCATTTAAAGATGTTTTTGGGTTAGATAAAGATTTAGTTTTATTTCTACAAGATGATAACATTTACTTAGATATAAAATTCCTGAGCTACAAGAATAATGAGCAGGGTGGAGAACTCTCTTATTTGCGTTCAACTCCAAATGATATTTCAGACTCTGATATGGATGGTGTCGCTGACGAAGTTGATAATTGTGATAATCAAAATATTAACACCCCTGTAAGTGTAAACGGTTGTTTGTATAGTGAAATGGATAATGACAACGACGGGGTAAATGATGATATAGACTTTTGTCCAGATTCTGAAGAAGGCTCTAGTGTTGACCAGAATGGGTGTAATTATATCATTTGGAATGGACCTGAGATTGTATTTAAAAAATTACCCAATGCTGACACAAACCTAGTCGCTAATACTGATCTTATTATTGATGGGGTTTCGATCACTAGAGGGGATAATAGAGGTCTTTATAACTCATCTGTTGAGAATTCCTACGATTCAAATAATGAAGGACCAGCGGGAACTTTGTGGGCTTTTGGAAAAACCTCTGATGGGATAGGAAATTTAACATTCATGACATGGAGAGATGCCGCAAGGTATAATGGTAAAAATACTTCTGATTTACCTAATCAAGATATGGTTGTATGGTTAACAGACCATAACATATATTTTGATTTAAAATTCTTGACTTGGGATAGTGGAAGAGTTAAAACTGGGGGAGGTTTCTCATATGTGAGAAGGACAGATGAACAAATTTTAGACTCTGACAATGATGGAGTTCCAGACCTTCTTGATGAATGCTCTAATACAATATCAGGAACTACTGTTCTTCAAAATGGATGTCCTGTTGGTTCACATGATAGTGATAATGATGGTGTTTCAGATAATATAGATCTTTGTCCAAATACTCCAGCTATTGAAACGGTTGACGAATATGGATGCTCAACAAGCCAAAAATCTCCAATATTATGGACTGGGAAAAAGATTCTTTTTGAAAAGAAAGACCATGCTGATTTTAATTTGTCAATCAATCAAGATAGTTTGACAAGTAATGTAATATTAACTAGAAAAAGTAATCGAGGCTTGTTTAATATAGCACAAGAGTCTAGTTATGGCTCCACAGTAGATACTGAGTGGGCAATCGGATCTATTGAGAATGACAATATCAATGACCTTCAATTTAGACCTTGGAAGGATACATTTAGATCACTTGGTAAAACTCATGAAAATGTTGGTAGAACATTTGTTATGCACATGATTAGTGATAATATATACGTAGATATTAAATTGCTACATTGGACAAAAAGCAATGCTGGTGGTGGTTTTGCCTATGAGAGGGGAACCCCCACTGACATTGACGATCAGGATAAAGATGGAGTTCCTGATTCTATTGATCAATGTCCTAATACCCCATTGGATCAAATTTCTAATTCTCAAGGTTGTGCAACAAGTCAAACTGATAGTGACGGTGATGGAGTTAATGATTTAGATGATCTTTGTCCCGAGACTGCAGAGGGTGAGTCAGTTGATGACAAAGGCTGTTCTACTGATCAAGATCCTATTATACTTTGGACAGGGAAAAAAGTAAAATTTATCAAAAGAGACGGAGCAGATTGGCTAAATGAAGTTAATCAAGACAGTCTTACTCCTAATGTGATTTTCACAAGACAAGATAAAAGAGGATTATTTAATATTGCCAAAGAATCTAGCTATGGATCGACTATAGGTACCAGATGGGCTGTAGGTAGTCTTGATCAAATGCGAACAAGTTCTGGCATTGACCCATCGAAACTTAATTTTAGGTCTTGGAAAGATGCTATGAGATCACTAGGAGCTACATATGAGGCTACTGATAGAGATATGGTGGTACATCTTCAGGATGATAACATTTTTTTTGAAATAAAATTCTTGTCATGGTCTAGGGGTAACCAAGGAGGTATGGGTGGGTTTTCATATATAAGGACTACCCCTAATGAAATTAATGACTCTGATTATGATGGTGTTGATGATTCGGTTGATAATTGCATTTGTGAAATCGATCCCAATTATATTGAATCACATGAATCTTCAAATAACTATTATGATTTTCAGATACCTGTAGTTCCAAATTCAACTGATATAAGTTCAAATGGATTGGTAATTCATCTAAATTCACTTGATCAAAATTCATATCCTGGAAATGGTAATACATGGTATGATTTATCCGGAAATGAAAATAATTTTACCATAGTTGGAACTCCAACATATGAAATTTCAAATGGATTTAAATTTGAAGGCGACCAAAAAAGTAAATATTTTTATCTCAAAGATTTTGACCATCCTGCAGAGAAATATACTGATGAATATTACATTAAAACTGAAGTAAATAATTTAGGAGCATTCAAAGCATATAACCTTCAAGGCAATGATAATCAGTCATTGCTTTTGGGTACTGAAAACATCAAAATTTTCTCTAGAGCATCAATCGGAAATAATAACAGTTTAGACACAGGTATCAACCTAAATGGCTCAGATGGCTGGCATCATTTAGTCAGGACCTCTGATAGGACCTCTGGAAAAGAAGAGGTTTTCATAGATGGAAAGTTAGTTTTTAGCGGTAAACTAAATGCTGGTGTTTCAATATTACCTGGCGGTACAATGATAATTGGAAATGAAATGGATGATACTTTTAATCCACCAAGTCAGACTGGAGGTCTATCCAATTCAAATGCATTTGACGGATATATTCCGATTTATAGACTTTATAGTAGAGTGCTTACTGAACAAGAAATACTCAATAATTACAATTCAATTATTGAATATCCTGTTGTTGTCTCTAAAAATATAGAGCGAAGTGAATCTGTATCAAATAGTTATGTTTTAGATATAGAATTAAATGAACCAATTTATGGAGGTTCCTCGTCATCATCTGAGACTTTATCGAATCAAGACTTTAATCTATCTATATCTGGCGGGTCATTATCATTAGTATCTACTTCACCTACGGTTATTGACCATGATTCAAATTCAGTTAAGTTAGGTCTTGAAATTGATGGACTTCCCAGTGGAGATGAAATTTTAATAGTTACTCCTTCAGAAAATTCAATTTATGATTCACAAGGAAACGCATATTCCTATGTAATTACCTTCGAAATTCCTGAGTCTGCCCCTATTGATGATACTGATACTTCATCCAATACAACAGATACCTCATCAAACACAATTGAATATTGTGACCCAGAAATAACTTATTTAGTTACTGGTTGTAAAGAGGAAGATATGGACACTGATTTTGATGGAGTTCCAGACTTGACTGATTATTGTCCTGACACTCCATCAGGTGAAACAGTTGATGAAAATGGATGCTCCGCTAGTCAAAACTCACCAACCCTCTGGCTTGGTAAAAAAGTAATTTTCAGAAAATATGATTCTGTAGATTGGACATTGTCTGAAAATCAAGATAGCCTTACATCTAATGTAATTTTAACTCGACAAAATAAACGAGGCTTATTTAACATAGCTAAAGAATCAAGTTATGGATCAACCCAAGATACTGAATGGAGTTATGGAAGTATTGATGATGGAAACCCAGTATTAAATACTTATCGCTCATGGAAAGATATCATGCGTCAAAATGGCCAGATTCATACTGCCCTAGATAGGCCTATGATTTTACACTTGATAACTGATAACATATATATCGACATAACGTTTAATCAATGGACTAGTGGTGGTATGGGTGGTGGACTTGAATATATTAGGTCTACACCTCAAAATATTGATGATGCTGATAGTGATGGTGTTGATGATTCAGTAGATAAATGTGACAATACCCCTGCCGATATTACTGCACTTGTTAATGGATGTGATCCCGCAGATTCAGATCAAGACCAAGATGGTGTTTTAGATATTATTGATAACTGCCCTAATACACCTATGGGATATCAAGTTGATGATAGTGGTTGTCCTGCAAGGCAGCTATGGACAGGTCCAAAAGTAATTTATAAAAGAGATAGAACTGCAAGTTGGGAAAATGATAAAGATAGTTTGACCGTGGTTACTGAATTTACCAGATCAAGTAGTGGCTCAAATTTATTGTTCAACTCTATTTTTGAAACTTCATACAACTCCAGAATTGGTGCTCCGATTTATTCTAAGTGGGCACTTGGAAAAATAAGTCAAATTTCTAGCCTTGATTTTAAATCACTGTCCTCAATTAGAAGTGAATTAGGTTCAAATAATAAAGATCTGATTGGAAAAGATATGGTAGTCCACTTGGAGAGTGAAAACATATTCTTTGAAATTAAATTTACTTCATTTAGTGACTCGAATTATTCTTTTTCCTATGAGAGGTCAACTCCGTTAAACATTGAAGATGATGATAATGATGGTGTTGATAATTCATTTGATCAATGTCCTTATACCCCAGAGGATGAAATGGCTTTTGTTAATGGATGTTCCGAGAACCAAAAGGATCAAGATCAGGATGGAGTCATTGATCTTTATGATTTATGTGAAGATACACCTCTAGGTGAATCTGTGGACGAAAATGGATGTTCTGATTCTCAAGTTAAGCCTAAGTTTTGGCTAGGTCCAAATATCGAGTTTAGCAAGGATCACAATGTTGATTGGACTCTCCCAAAACATCAAGATAGCCTTACTTCAAATGTAATTCTTACTAGACAAAACCGAAGAGGTCTATTTAATATTGCAAAAGAATCATCTTATGGTTCAACAATAGACACAAAATGGGCTATTGGAAGTCTCACATCAAGTACATTAATTAATGAACTTGAATTTATGTCTTGGAGAGATGCAATGAGAAGTGATGGGAGAAGAACTAATGAATCTGTTGGAATTAACTTTATTGTTCATTTAGAAACAGACAATGTTTATCTCAATCTAAAGTTCCTAGAATGGGGGAAGAGTAGTAATGGACTTGTAAGGTATATTAGAAGTACACCAAGCGATATTCAAGATGATGATGGAGATGGAATAGCTAATGAGGTGGATAATTGTCCTAATACACCAGAGGGAGAAATTGCAAATTCAAAAGGATGTTCAAAAAGTCAATTTGATGATGATAATGATGGAGTTGTCAATGGACTTGACTTATGCCCAGATACAACTGAGGGTGTAGAGGTAGACGAAAATGGTTGTGACGAAACTCAAGTGCCACCAGAAATATGGAGCGGTAAAAAAGTCCGATTTAGAAAACTAATTTTCTCAGATTGGACAAAGGAGGAAAATCATGATAGTTTAACTTCAGAGGTTGAACTTGCTAGATCCACTAGTGGGATATTTAATATTTCAAAGGAACAAAGCTTTAACAATCAATCGGGAGAAACTTATGGTGTCGAATGGGCGGAAGGAAACCTTGAAGATAATAATCCATTACTTCTTGAATACACAAGTTGGAATAATTTATTTGGTTCAGATGCAAATATTAAAGCCTCGTTAAGCAAAAAATTCATTGGCCACCTTAAAGAAGAGAATATATATTTTGAATTGTATTTTGAAGATTGGAGTTTAGGATATATGGGTGGAGGATATACTTATGTTAGAACTACACCTACGAATATCGAGGATAGTGACAGTGATGGAGTTGCGGATGAAATAGACAATTGTGAGGATTCTTCTTCTGGTGTAATAGTATTTACTAACGGATGTTCTGAGGATCAAGAAATTGAAATACTGATTCAAGAGGTTAAAGATCTTGGATTAGATCTAGTTATTGCGACTTCAAGTGATACAGTAATTAATGTAAATGATATAGAGGAGGATCAAGATAATAATGATACCTCACAATCAGGCAATAATAATCAAACAGATAATTCAGGATTAACTAATAATTCTTCTCAAACTGAGATAGAAGATTTTGATCTAGATGGAATTCCTGATAACATTGATAGAGATAATGATAACGATGGATTCAATGATAAAATTGAGACTATTTGCGGAACTAATCCACTTGACTCATCAGATTTCCCTCCGGATTCAGATGGTGATAATATCATAGATTGTTTGGATAGAGATATTGATAATGATGGTGTGATTAACAAAGAAGACGCGTTCCCTGAAGATAGTTCAGAATATTTGGATACCGACGGTGATGGTATTGGAAATAATGCTGATCAAGATGATGATGGAGATGGATACAGTGATGATCATGAAATTGAATGTGACAGCGACCCTCTTAGAGATTACAAAAGACCAAGAGATTATGATAAAGATTTGATCCCAGATTGTTTAGATAACGATGACGACAATGATGGGTGTATTGATGAAGAAGATGTTTTCCCATTCAATAAAAATGAGTGTTTAGATAGCGATGGGGATGGAATTGGTGACAATTCAGACTTAGATGCTGATAATGATGGAGTTATTGATAGTTTTGATGACTTCCCATTAGATCCAAACGAAAGTAGAGATTCAGATGGTGATGGAATTGGAGATAATGCCGATCAAGATGATAATAATGATGGGTTCCCAGAAGAGCCCATATTTAATGCGAATGGGGAAGAAGTTATTCCACTTTTCGTTTCTGAGCTTCTCACCCCAAATACCCCTGGTGAGGAGTCTACTTGGAAAATCATTAATATTGACAAATATACCACAGCGAATGTAAAAGTTTATGATGGAAGTGGAGTGATAGTTTATGAATCTTGGTCATATAAAAATGACTGGGGAGGTACAAATAAAAATGGACAACCCCTTAAGTCAGGGCCATATTATTACATTATTGATCGAGGCGACGAAACCACTGTTGAGGAAGGGTGGTTGTATATATTTAATTAAATTTATTAATGAGGAATTCGAAATACATAATATTTTTTAATTCTTTATTGTTTTTAATACAAATCCAATTAGTACAGTCTCAACTAACGTCGAATGGTCTTGTTTTAAATCTTGATGCATCTAACTCAACTTCATATAGTGGCATTGGTGCAACTTGGAATGACATAAGTGGAAATAATAATCATTTTAACATAAATACTGCCACTTACAATAGTGAAGGTTATTTTGTATTTGATGGTGACGATTCTATGACAGGTCCCCCCTCAAATTCTTTTGGATTATCTCAGACCGATCACACAATTGAAATAATTTTAGAACCTGTAAGTGGCGGCGGTTCAGTAATTAACTTCAGGGGTGACAGTCACAACTATGGAATCAACGCTCACCTTCCATGGAGCAGTAACGTTATCTTTTATGATGTTGGAGGTTGCTGTGATTCAGATGATAGAATTGAGGGAGGTCCTAATATTGTTGGACAAAAGACTCACGTAATATTGCGATCAAAACCATCTGGCGATTCTAAAAGAGAGGTATTTGTAAATGGCAGTTCTGTAATTAATTCAGGTTCAAGTAACACCTCAACAAATAACTTTACATCAGTTGAAGCTACTATTGGAGGATTTATTTACTCAGATGGAAACAGCCATCACACGAATTCAAAAATTTACTCAGTAAGAGTCTACAATAGGGCTCTTACTGATCAAGAGATATCAAATAATTACAACCATTATTTACACCCTAACAATATTCCTGTTGTTAACACTCATGTTACAAGTGGGCTTGTTATGTATGTTGATGCAGAAAATGACCTATCATATAACGGAAGTGGTTTATCATGGAATGATTTAAGCGGTAATAACAATAATGGAACAATTTCAGGAGCATCATACGATTCAGACAGAAAATCTTTTGATTTTGATGGTAATGACGACAAAGTAAGCTTCCCTGCAGTTTTATCAGAGGGTGATGACACATACACTATTGAAGCTTATTTTAAGACAGATCAAAATAATAAAACTCAAGTTATATGGGAACAAAATACATCAGTTTCAACAAGCCATAGAAGAGGATGTATGATCTTACTTAGTGATGGAGAAGGTGGATTTAATGGTCAGAATAATGATCGACATGATGAAATAGATTACTCTGCTGGCTTATGGAATCACTGGGTAATTGCCATTGACAATAATGGGGGTTATCCTCAGGTCGAAATGTATGTTAATGGTGTATTGCATTGGCAAGGCAATCAAGCAAACGGAGGAGAATTAAACCTAGGATCTCATGGATCAGCAATAGGTTACAAACTATCTTCAAATGGCGAATATTTTAATGGAGAAATCAAATCTGTAAGAATTTATAACAGAAAGCTGAATGCTGACGAAATAAAGCAAAATTATTGGTCTACAATAAATCGATATTTAGTTACAGATGGCTTACAGTTATATTTAGATGCCGATAATTTCAGTTCATTCCCTGGTACCGGAAATTTTTGGTATGATTTGTCCCAAAGTAATTATGACTTTACAATTAATTCAGATGCTTTTCGAACTGTAAATGATATAAAGCATATGGATTTTGAGGGTTCATATGGTGCAGCCCAATATATAGTAAATGGATCAAGGTTAAATGTTCCCTCATATAGCAATGCAACTATGCAAGTATTTACAAGTATAAAAAATACAACTAGTGACCACAGAACACTGGTTAGAGGTAGTGCCAATGATCACCCGGTTATAATTGAAATTGGCAACAATAACCTTGGAATGCATGATAATGATAATGGAGGATTTATTGATACGGGTTTTGATATTACTTCATTACCCAATCCCTATACTCAGTTTAATTTCCTTGATTTTAAACTTGCACAGTCCTCTCCGTACATGAAGTTTAGATATAATACAGATACAAACGTTTATCAAATAACAGATCCAAATGCAAACTATCACAGGGGTTTCCATGCCATTGGCAAGTGGTTTCAAAATCAAAATAATGTAAATACTGGAAGTCAGTGGTGGGGTAAAATCGGAGTATTTCTATATTATGATAGAGAACTTACTGAATCTGAGACTACACAAAACTTCAATGCGTTTGCTTCGAGATTTGGATTAGAATCAGAAGCTGATAATACTGCACCTGAAATTTTTTCATCAAAACTTAAAGTTGATAATAGTGTTGTTTCAATCACATTTACTGAGGCTGTCTATAACTCTAGTAATGGAAGCGGAAATCTAGAGGCTTCAGATTTTAATTTAACGATAAGTGGGGGTAATGCAACTTTATCTTCCTCAAATCCATCCAGTATTTTAATAGATGGATCAACTATTTCACTTGGAATTCCTCTTAACGGAATCCCTGATGGAGATGAAATCCTAACAATTTCTCCTGCTAATAATGCAATATTTGATGCTGCTGGGAATCCAGCATCGACCTCACAAACTTCAAACACTATTCAACTTATATCTGATATCGTTACATCAGGTCTAATGATCTATCTCGATGCTTCAAATGAAAATTCATATTCTGGATCTGGATCGATTTGGTATGACCTTACATCTAATGGAAATGATGGTGTTATTTCGGGCACTACTTTTAGCAATGACGGTGGTGGAAGTTTCGAATTCGGGAGTTCCAGTGACTATGTCGAAATTGGTGATGATCCATCACTCGATATGGATAATAATCAAATGACCATTTCATATTTAATAGAAATTGATAGAACAGGAACTAATTGGAGTCCTGTTATTGAAAAAGGTAGTGGTTTAAATAATTGCGGAACAGGTAATCTAAATTATTATACATGGTATGGAAATAATGATTTACAAATTGACTTCGTTGGTAATACAAATTTAAGGGGACAATTATATTATGCTACTGCTGATGATTTTTACACCGGCCAGTTTAGGTTAATTACAATAACAATTGATCAATCTAATTTTGTAAAAACCTACATAGATGGAGAAATAAAACATACACTTAATCATAATGGTCAAGTACTTGGCCCTGTGACCGATGGACCATTAGTAATTGGAAAATGCCCCGATCCAGATGGTAAAATAAGATCCTTAATGATCTATAATAGAGCACTTTCTAGTGATGAGGTTTATCAAAATTATAATTCCTTATCCAAGGCACCAAAGATTATAAGTACATCTATTTCTGCTGACAATTCAACAGTTTCAGTGACTTTTGATCAGTTAGTATATAATTCAAATAGTGGAAGTGGAAACCTGGAGACTACTGATTTTTCTCTATTTATTTCAGGGGGGACTTCTACCTTATCCTCTTCCACTCCATCAAGTATTTCAATTAGTGGAGATACCATAGAACTCGGAGTTCCTCTTGCTGGTAGCTATAATGGAAATGAGCAGCTAACAGTAAATTTAACCAGTTATTCTGTTTTCAACTCAATCGGTTATAACGCCTCAAGTCAGCAGATCAGTAATACTGTTTCTCTAAATAATCTTGCTCCCACTGATATTGGTTTCCAAAGTAGTAATATCCCTACAGATGGTTTGGTATTACATTTAGATGCTCAAAATTCTAATTCAAATACTGGGAGTGATGATAGATGGTCGGACCTCTCCTCAAGTGGAAATGATATTCTTTTTTCAAATCCAAAACCATTATTTACACAAGACTCCAATGGGGTTAAAATTCTGAGAACCACAAATGCTACAGGATCACTTAGGAATATGGTTTCTGCTCCTACTAATCCTAATGTAGTAATAGGTAATAATGCATATACAGCTATATCTTTTTTCAAACCAAATAGCACAGATTCTAGAAGAATGCTTTTGAGTTATGGACCTCCAGACAATAATTGTAATGGAGCACAATTACACCCATTGGTAATAAACAATCAAGGTAAATTTGGTGGTGGTTCTTGTGGAGGTAGAAACACATGGGACACAAACTCTGGAGTTACCCCCAGCACCAGTCAATATGTTTTTCAGGCTACCTCTTGGGACGGCTCTACTGAGAGGGTATATATAAATGGCACTCTTGATAAATCATCCAGCTCTCATACAAATAATGTGACTGATTCAAACAATAACAAATTTTCAATCGGATGGGTAAGAGACGATGGAGCATCATATACTATGGATGCCGATATTGGTGTTATTTTATTTTACAATAGAAAATTAACAGACTCTGAAATAAACGATATTTACCAAAATTATAATGACAGATTTACCAATGGACAGATACCGTCATCCTCAAATGGTTCAGTCCAAGAGGGTTCATCAGTAGGTACTTTAGTAACAAATTTAGTTGCTACTGATCCTGATTCAACAGAATTTACTTTTAGTCTTGTTTCAGGTGATGGATCCAATGATATTCACAATTCGTATTTTACAGTTTCAGGAACTCAACTTTTAGTAAATAATGGTGATATTGATTTTGAAACTACTCCAAGTTTAAATATCAACCTTCAAGTTAGTGATGGTGCTAACACTTTTGCAAAAGCATTTACTGTAAGTGTTACTAATATCAATGAGGCACCGATTGATCTTGGTTTTACTACATCCAGTTTATTAGAAAATGGGTTGGTTTTATATTTAGATTCAAGGAATCCTAATTCATACTCAGGATCAGGAAATACTTGGAGTGACCTTAGTGGAAATAGTAATGATTTTATAATGGTTGGAAATTTTTCCCACAGTGCTTCAAACGGATTTGACTTTGAAACTGGTCAATCAACTAAATATTTTAAAGATGACTCGTTTGCACATCCAACCACAACTTTCACAGATGAGTTTTTAATAAAGACTTCCAGAAATACCTATAGTGCATGGAAGTCATATAATGTTTCAGGAAATGACAATCAGTCACTGATGATGCAATTTTCTAATGAAGATAATCTTTATTTAGGTTTACCTGGTGGTGATTTCTATTCTAATGTTTCTGGAATTTCTGATGGGGCTTGGCATCATTTAGTGAGGACTTCAAACAGAACCTCTGGAGCAGAAAAAATATATTTAGATGGACAACTTGTTTATAATCAAACTGTTCAAGCAGGATCTTTAATAACTACAAATGGTCATTATTACATTGGACAAGAACAGGATTCTCCTGGAGGAGGTTTAGAAGCTAGCCAAGCTTTTGATGGGTTTTTACCAATTGTAAGATTATACAATAGGGTATTAACTGCTGAAGAGGTGTCTAGTAATTTCAGTGCGATGATTTCAAATGGAAATCCCACACCTGTCAATTCCTCGGGAAGCTCATCCTCAACAGCTTCATTTGATGAAGGCTCGGCAGTTGGAACTGTAGTTGCAACACTCACTGCTACAGATTCAGATACTACCAATTTAACTTATAGTCTAGTAGCAGGTAATGGGTCTAATGATCAGCACAATTCATTATTTACCGTATCGGGGAATCAACTTCTTGTTGCAAGTTCAACCATATCTTATGATACCACTACCTCATTAAATGTAAATATTGAGGTATCTGATGGACAACATACAATTACTAAAGCATTCCAAATTGCAGTTAATGACTTAAATCGAGCTCCAACTGATATCGTTCTTACCTCAAATACAATTACTGAGAATGCATCTCCATCCACAGTAGTTGGAACACTATCATCGGTTGATTCAGATACTACCGACACCACTAGTTTTACTCTTGCCACAAGTGGAGATGCCCAAGATGATGATAATGGAAGTTTTACAATAAGTGGAACGAGTTTGATATTAAACTCCTCTCCTGATTATGAGACCAAGGCTAGTTATAATATTTATATCAATGTAAATGATGGAGCCAATAATTATGCTAAGGCCTTTACCGTAAGTGTTACTAATATTAATGAAGCTCCCACGAATATCGGCATCACATCAACTACCATCAACTCAGATGCTTTTAAATTTAATGGAACTAATAGTTATATCGAAATACCATATGCAGCTGTAAATCACCCAGCAGAGTTTACAATTGAACTATGGGCTCGTCTTGATCAAAGTACAAATAATTTTCAGTCTCCCTTAAGTTCAAGATATGGATCATCTCCCTGGAATAATTTATCAGGATATAATTTTTACGCTGTAAATGGATTGGAAAAATGGTCCTTTACAGGAGGAAGTGGTTCATGGGAGAGCATTAACACCTCACCCACTACAAATGAAGAAATTTATGATGGTAATACTTTAAAATTTGGTATTTGGACCCACTTAGCATCAACCTATGATGGAACAACCTATCGCTTATACGTTAATGGTATTTTAGTTGGCAGTAAAACTGCTGGATACAGTCGTGTAGGGTTTAATTCAATTCCAGCTAGACCACTCAGAATTGGAGCTGGAAGAACTGAGGGTAGTGCAACATATTTTTTTAATGGGGCTGTTGATGAAGTTAGAATTTGGAATTACGCCCGAACTCAATCACAAATTGACTACAACAAAAGTTTTAACTTATCTGGACAAGAATCAGGTTTAGTCTCTTACTATCAGTTTGAAAGTGGAACTGCAACAAATAAAACCGGAGTCAATGGAACAAATGGAACTCTTTACAATTCACCAACAACTGTATCGGGGATAGTATTATTTCCAACTTCTGGATCAAATTCAGGTACTGTAGATGAAGAATCTTCAATAGGAACGTTAGTGGGATACTTGATAGCTAATGATCCAGACACTGCCGATTTAACTTACAGTTTAGTATCAGGTGATGGGTCTAATGATCAGCACAATTCATTGTTTTCCATATCGGGTAATCAACTTTTGGTAGCAGGTAATATTGATTATGAGACTAACTCAACTTTGAACATTTACGTTCAAGTATCCGATGGGGAGAATACTTATGAAAAGGCAATGATAGTTAATGTCAATGATATAAAAGAAGTCACCTCAATTCAGGTTAATGACATTATAAAAACATTTGGTGATGCTGATTTTGATTTATCGGCTACCTCATCAAATACTGGTGCATTTACCTACACTGTTACTGACCAAAACATAGCTACAGTCAATGGAAGTACAGTAACGATCGTTGGCGCTGGATCGACATCAATTACAGTTGTTCAAGCAGAAGATGACAACTTCGCTTCTTCCACAGCTACATTTACTATAACAGTAAATAAAACAGACCCAACAATTACTCTTTCTGATATATCAAAAACATACGGTGATGATGATTTTAATTTGTCAGCTAGCTCATCAAGCACTGGTGCATTTACTTATTCGGTTACTGACCAAAACATAGCAACGTTAAATGGAAACATACTAACGGTTGTTGGGGCTGGTTCCACGTCAATCACTGTAAGCCAAGCTGCAGATAATAATTATAATACTGCATCGAAGACAATTGACCTATCAGTTGCAAAGGGAACCCCTGTTCTGTCGTTTAATGATGTGGTTAAAAATTATGGAGATACTAGCTTTACTATTGAAGCTCAATCCCAGACCAGTAGTGGTAGTTTAACATTTTCTAGTTCAGATAACAGTGTAGTTTCCATATCTGGAAGTACTGCTACGGTTAATGGGGCTGGATCATCAATTATTACAGTAACCCAGTCAGAGACCGCTAATTATACCGCTACTACTACATCATTTACCATCACGGTAAATAAAATCGATCCTACTCTTTCTGAGTTTAGCAATGTGACCAAAACATTTGGAGATCCAAGTTTTGAGATAACACCACCAATTAAAAACAATGATAACACTGGTGTCTTCACTTACAGTTCTTCTGATCCAAGTATAGTTAGCATTAACAATAACAACTTAACTATCAATGGTGCAGGTTCTGCTGTTTTAACGGCAAACCTTGCCTTAGATAACAATTATAATTCTGGTTCTATAACCACTAATGTAACTGTTGAAAAAGCAAACCAGACTATTAGTATTGGTGCCTTACCTGAAAACCAGCCACTAAAAGATTTTGACTCAATACCTCTTGATTCAAGTTCATCATCCAATGCTCCAATTATAATTTCTCTCGATCAAGGATCAGCTGCGTCACTATCGGGTAATGTTGGTAATTACTCACTTGTTAGTATTCAACAGACAGGTATAGTAACCATAACTTTTACTACTGATGATAGTAACAATCCCAACTACAAAACTGTATCAACCACCCTATCGATTAACGTTGTAAAATCCAACCAGAGTGTGAGCTACAGTAATAACCCACCATCTCAAATTACTTATTCTGAAAACTTAAGTATCACACTTGGTGCATCTGCAAGTTCTGGATTAGCTCCAGAATATGCAATAGTCTCTGGAGATAATGCTTCATTGAATAACAATATTTTGAGTATTAATGATACTGGACAAATCACTGTTGAAGCTAGTCAACCTGGGGATGTTAACTATAACCCTGCCGTGCCAATCACATCTATAATTAATGTTATTCAGGCTCCAACGACCTTAAGTAGTCTTTCTGTCCCAAATAAAACAATGCAGGATGATGATTTCTACCTAACTCCGGTGGTCTCAAATCGTCATGGCGATATAATATATACTTCCTCTGATCCACAGGTTGCTATTGTTTCGGGGACTTTGGTTCGTATTATTGGTGTTGGAGATGCAACCATTACTGCCACACAAAATGCCAATTCAAAATATCTAAGTGCAGAGATTTCAGCAAACTTTACCATTACAATAGGAGACAGTGATGGAGATGGAATTGTAGATGTTTCGGATAACTGCGATTTTGTTGTTAATCCTGAGCAACTCGACACCGATGGAGATGGTATAGGAGATTTATGTGATCCTGATTTAGATGGTGACGGCGTAACAAATGAATTAGATAATTGTCCAATGGATTATAATCCAGATCAGGCAAATAATGATAATGATTCAAGAGGTGATATTTGCGATAGTGATGATGATAATGACGGTTACAGTGATAATCAGGACTTTTTTCCATTCGATCCTAATGAGTGGCTAGATACTGATAGAGATGGTATTGGAAATAATGCTGATACTGATGACGATAATGACAAATACCTAGATACCGATGACGCTTTCCCATTAAATCCTAGAGAATGGATAGATACCGATGGTGACGGAATAGGGAATAATAAAGATAAAGATGATGATAATGATGGAGTTGAAGATAAAAAAGATGCCTTCCCCCTTGACGAATCTGAACATACTGACACGGATAAAGACGGTATAGGCAACAATGCTGATGAAGATGATGACGGAGATGGGTATTCCGATCTGGACGAAATAGCATGTAATAGT
>Ga0181601_10000802_pt1 | contig 26154 bp, 22 predicted proteins | sample 041ome_8_FD_133020 | JGI IMG/M metagenome (GOLD analysis project Ga0181601, IMG submission 133020) | Coastal salt marsh microbial communities from the Groves Creek Marsh, Skidaway Island, Georgia - 041407BS metaG (megahit assembly) | ecosystem: Environmental > Aquatic > Marine > Intertidal zone... | reverse complement strand
TTATTTCCGTTCGGCATCGTGCGGATTGAATCCCGGTCGATGTAAAAGGCGGTGCCGGCCTTGGATGCATGCACAAACACCCAATCCGCTGCAACTGCAGCACTAGATAAGGTCGTGGCAATCAGGGCGGCTGAGAGAGTTAGTATACGCATGGCCGCAGATTAGCGCGGAAACGGTGAGGGGCAACAGGTTTTGTTTCCCGTCGTTTGTTACCCCATTTGTTACCCCAGAGGCATTTTCCGGGTAACTGGGACAGACCCCAATTCCTATTAAACATCTGTATTTTCGTGGGAATTAGTGGCTCCCCGAGTTGGAGAAAATGCCTGGATTTGCCTGCCAAGCGCACAAAAGGGCTGGCTAACCGCCAAACAGAAGCCGCGCGCCCACGATGGTCACCAATCCTGCGGTGAGCCACCGGATCCAGCGTGATGGCAGCAGCTTCAATGCCATCAAGCTGCCAAGCTGGCCACCAATCGCAACCGCTATGAGCAGCGGGAGGCTCTCGTAGAGAGCCCCCGCGAAGGCATCGGGCCCACGCTTCAACATTTGTCCGGCTAGGCCGAACAAGGAATTTACCAGAATAAAGAGGCTTGCCGTCGCAGCTATCGCGCGGGGCTCTCGCCAACGTGTAAGATAAAGTAGAGGCGCGAGGAATATCCCTCCCCCGATACCAACTAATCCTGCAAGATAGCCAAGCGGCGCTGCAAACAGCGGCATAAAGCGCACAAGCCGCGAAGGTTCGCCGCTGTCCTGGCGTTCAAACTGCGGCAACACCATTGTTGCGCCGGTCAAAAGCAAGCTCGCCCCTAACAGTGTGAAGAACAGAGCTTCGGTAATTGGTGTAAGCCCGCCAAGCAAAGCCGCAGGGGCAGCTAAAGCGGTGACCGCGATCGCGCCGCGCCACGGCGTCACACCCGCTCCGGCAAATCGCACGGTGCTGCCCGAAACGACTACGATGTTGCACGCGAGTGCAATCAACGGAAGGACGCGGTAGTCGAGCCCAGACAATGCCAGCAAAGCGGCATAAGTTGATCCACCGCCAAACCCCACAGCGGCATATAAGACGGCCGTAAAGAAGAAGGCGGCAACCAGCCCGATTGGGACCAAGCCCGCCATCAATCGCTCCGGCTGCCTATCGCTCTAAACCGTTACGCAACTGCGCCGTGGCAATGCTTGTACTTGTTACCAGACCCGCACGGACATTGCGCATTTCGGCTGATGTTCTGATTGGCATAGGGGTTGTCGGGGTTTCTGCCGCCCGGCCCGAACCCGGCACGCGGACTCCCCGCCAATGATCCGAACAGTTCTGGACGTTCCGCGGAGCCGTCACCATCATCCGAATTGTCCAGTCCAGTCAACGGATCGATATGTCCGGTCAGGAAGTCAGGCAGATCCGGTAGTTGCTGAGGCTGCGGCGGTTGTACCCGCAGCTGCGCGGTGGCGAGAATTTTCGTCACATCCTCGCGCAGAGTTTCGAGCATGTTCTCGAACAGCCCGAACGCCTCTTGCTTGTATTCATTGATCGGCTGCTTCTGCGCAATGCCGCGCATCCAGATTACCTGACGCAGCGCATCAAGCGTCGCGAGGTGCTCTTTCCAGTGGTAGTCAAGACGCTCAAGCAGAACTGACTTTTCAACCTGGCGCCAGATGTTGGGATCGGCGTCGGCAATCTTCTTATCCATCAGCTCATCGGCCTGTGCACCAATGCGCTCTTCAAGGATCTCGGGCTCGACCTGGTCTTCCTCTAGCCATTGATCGATCGGCGGTTTCAGGCCGAAAACATCCTCGATCTTCTCCTTCAGGCCCGTAATGTCCCACTGTTCTGGATAGGAGCCCGGTGGGCATGCCTCGCCAACCAAGGCATTGACCGTGTCGTGACGCATATCGAGCACGACATCATCAACCTTATCGGCTTCCATGATCTCGCCGCGCTGCTCGTAAATCACCTTGCGCTGGTCATTCATCACATCATCATATTGGACGACTTGCTTACGCGCTTCGTAATTGCGTGCCTCAACCTTCTTCTGCGCAGTCTCGATCGCTTTGGAGAGCCATTTCGAACCGATCGCCTCTCCATCGGCGAGGTTTGAGTTCATCATTTTGGAGAACAGCGTATCCGGCCCAAAGATGCGGAGCAGGTCATCCTCAAGGCAGAGGTAGAAACGTGACAAACCGGGGTCACCTTGACGCCCCGAGCGGCCGCGCAACTGGTTATCGATCCGGCGGCTCTCATGGCGCTCCGTACCCAGAACAAACAGGCCGCCCGCCTCCAGAACCTTCTGCTTCTCGGCAGCAACTTCGGCCTTGATCCGATCTTCTTCCATCTGCCGTTTGGGATCATCCTCAGCCATTCCGCTAAGCTCGTCACCAATGCGGAAATCGGCATTGCCGCCCAGCTGGATATCGGTCCCGCGGCCCGCCATATTGGTGGCGATCGTTACAGCGCCAATCCGGCCAGCCTGAGCTACGATATGAGCCTCGCGCTCATGCTGACGCGCATTGAGCACCTCGTGCTTCACGCCTTCCTTCTCTAGGAACTGGCTGAGCAGCTCTGACTTCTCGATGGAAACGGTGCCAACCAGAACCGGCTGACCTATCTCGTTCTTCTCCTTGATCGCCTTCGCAATAGCGGCGAACTTGTCCATCGTGTTCTTGTAGAACTCGTCTTCTTCGTCGATACGCTGGACCGGCACGTTGGTTGGGATTTCGACCACATTCATCTTGTAGACGTCCCAGAATTCCGCTGCTTCGGTCGCCGCGGTACCGGTCATGCCTGACAGCTTGGGGTACATACGGAAATAGTTCTGGAACGTAATCGAGGCCATGGTCTGGTTCTCAGGCTCGATCTTGACGCCTTCCTTGGCTTCGACCGCCTGGTGCAAACCGTTTGACCAACGCCGGCCATCCATCATCCTGCCGGTGAATTCGTCAATGATCACGACCTTGTCGTCTTTGACGATGTAATTGTCATCGCGCTTGTACATGATGTTAGCACGCAAAGCCTGATCCAGGTGATGGACGACCTGAGTATTCTCAACGTCATAGAGGTTACCGGTCGCGAGAAGGCCTTTTTCCATCAGGATCTTCTCGATTTCATCCGTGCCCTCTTCGGTGAGCTGGACGTTTTTGGTTTTCTCGTCCTTTTCGTACCAATCCTCGGGAACTTCCTTCACGACCTCGTCGAGCGCGACATAGAGATCGGATTTGTCTTCAGTCGGACCGGAGATAATCAAAGGTGTCCGCGCTTCGTCGATCAAGATCGAGTCGACTTCATCGATAATCGCGAAATTAAACGGACGTTGGACCATCTGTTCGCGCGAATGCTTCATATTGTCGCGCAGATAGTCAAACCCAAGCTCGTTATTGGTGCTGTAGGTGATGTCTGAATTATAGGCTTCGCGGCGCTGGGCTTCAGGCAGATTTGGCACAATCACACCCACGGTGAGACCAAGCCAGTTATGAAGACGCCCCATCCATTCCGCATCGCGGCGGGCGAGGTAATCGTTCACAGTTACAACGTGAACGCCCTTGCCCTCAATCGCGTTGAGGTATGTCGCCAGCGTAGCCACCAGCGTCTTGCCCTCACCCGTCTTCATCTCCGAGATTTCGCCGCGATGGAGCACAATGCCGCCCACCATCTGCACATCAAAGTGCCGCATGCCAAGAACACGGGAAGATGCCTCTCGAACAGTCGCAAAGGCCTCGGGCAGAATGTCGTCCAGGGTCTGTCCATCGTCTAGCTGACGGCGGAATTTGTCCGTCTGGGCACGAAGTTCATCATCGCTCAGCGCTTGAATTTGCGGCTCTAGTGCGTTGATTTGATTGACGACTTTTCCGATTGATTTGACATAGCGATCGTTGGAAGAGCCGAAGAGTGACTTGGCAATTGTCTGAAACATGAAAACGGTCCTGTCGGGACTGAAAATGTAAGGAAATCAGCCGCACCAATGGGGTGCCGACTGCAAATTTAGCATGGGTATGGGATGTTTGCCGCCCTATTCGTGGGCGCGATCAACACCATAAAGTACCGGCAAACGCAGCACATGTTTTGAGCGCTTGGCGGGTTTGCGGGCCTTGTCACCGTCATCGGCCTCGTCAGCCTCATCGGGATTATGATGACACGTCCGGCTATCATCAGCCTTATCGTCCGCTGCATCGATCGTGATACCGATCTCGCAATCGAGAAGATTGGAAACACTCGCATGTGCAGGCGAGGTGACGGCCACAAGACCGGTCAAAAGCGCAAAACAGGCGAGCAGACGACGTAACATTAACCACTAAATACGCCCTCTTTTCTCAAACGTCCACCTCCCAAGGTGGATTTACTGACACGAAATGTATCGCTAGCGCGCAAGACATGAAACTTGAACGCTCTCCGCTTGCCTTTCCCTTCCCCGAAGAACTGCCTGAAATCGCTGGGGTGGAACTGCGTGTTGCCCGTGCACGCTACAAAAATTGGGACCGTGCAGACCTGACCTTCGTAGCTTTAAGCGAGGGTACGGCCGTTGCGGGCGTCTTCACGCAAAGCGCGTGCGCCTCATCCGAAGTCGAACTGGGCCGAGAGCAGGTAAAATCGGGCACAGCACGCGCCCTGATCGTCAATGCCGGCAATTCCAACGCATTTACCGGCTATCGCGGGCGCGAAGCGGTCGAGCAGATCATGGAGCAAGTAGCCGATCATCTTGGCTGCAAAGTTTCCGAGGTCTTCGTGTCATCGACCGGCGTAATCGGCGTGCCATTGCCCAAGGACAAAGCCCATGAAGGCGTTGCGCAGGCGCTGAACGCGCAGCCATGCTCATGGCTGGAAGCTGCCGAGGCGATTTGCACAACCGATACTTTCGCCAAGGCTGCTCACGCTTCTGCAATGATCGGTGGCCAGAGAGTAAACCTGGTCGGGATCATCAAGGGATCCGGCATGATTGCCCCCGATATGGCTACGATGCTGGGTTATATCTTTACCGATGCAGCTGTTGAGCCCGCATTCCTGCAACAGCTGCTATCAAACGCCAACCGCGAGACATTCTCTTGCATCACCGTGGATGGAGACACGTCTACCAGCGACACCGTGCTCGCCTTTGCGACCGGCAAAGCTGGCAATCCTGCAATTACAGCCTTTGACGATGCAGGTGCCGATGCATTTGCTGCGGCTCTGGCGGACGTCTGCCGTCAATTGGCGCAAATGGTGGTTCGCGATGGCGAAGGGGCGAGCAAGTTCATCACCATTCGCGTCTCCGGTGCCAGTTCGGATGAAAGCGCGCACCGGATAGCGCTCAGCGTCGCCAACTCTCCGCTTGTGAAAACCGCCATCGCCGGTGAAGATGCCAATTGGGGCCGTGTTGTCATGGCCGTCGGTAAGGCAGGCGAGCCTGCGGATCGGGATAAACTGTCGATCGGGTTTGGCGGCATTTGGGCTGCACGTGATGGGCTGCCTGTCGAAGATTATGATGAGACGCCAGTTGCCGAGCATTTAAAGGGGCAGGAGATCGACGTCACAGTTAACCTGGGAATAGGGTCCGGACGCGCCACGGTTTGGACCTGCGACCTCACACATGGATATATTTCCATCAACGCCGACTATCGTTCATGAATGCAATCGACCGCCAAGTTCGTGCCTTGATGCGGCGCGTCAGCGAAGAGGCGATCCTTCCCCGGTATCAAAACCTGTCTTCTGCGGAAATCGACCAAAAGGCTGCGGACGATTTCGTGACTGTCGCGGACCACGAGGCCGAAGAGATGCTGAGCGAGGGGCTCGCCGCCATTGACGGTTCGCTGGATATTGTTGGCGAGGAAGCATCCCACGCAGACAGTAGCGTTATGGACCGGCTGTCCGGCGATTGCTGGATTATCGATCCCCTCGACGGAACGCACAATTTCGCCCACGGAAAACCGCCCTTCGGGATCATTATCGCAAGGGCGAGCGGGGGCCTTTGTGAAGCTGGCTGGATCTATGACTGCCTGTCAGGGCGCTTCTGCCACACGCAACGCGGCGCGGGCGCGTTTGTTGATGGCGAACCGATCAAATCCCGTCCGACCGGGCGCGACAAGCCAGTCGCGGCCATTTCAAGGATCTTTCTGACTGAGGAACAGCGCGCACTCGTCGATGCGAAGCTGGCGCCGTATTATGAACTTGCTGACATACCGCGCTGCGCGGCCGAGCAATACCCACGCCTGGCCCTAGGCGAAAACGATGTGTCCAGCTTTAAACGGACCCTTGCCTGGGATCATGCCGCGGGGGTGCTCTGGCTCAACGAAGCAGGCGGAAAGGCATGTAGGCTGGATGGCAGCGCTTATCGTGTCGACGAAAGCGACAAGCCGGGCCTGATTGGTGCATCAAGCCCGGCCATCTGGGATGAATTTGCCCGGCGTGCGCTGGGCTAATATCTCTTAGAGTTCGCTCTCAAGCCATTCTTTAAGTGCGCTTTTCGGACGCGCGCCGGTCAGCGTCGCGGCGATTTCGCCATTCTTGTACAGCGCAAGATAGGGAATGCCCTGCACGCCCAGCTTACCGGGAACATCGGGATTTTCCATGATGTCCATCTTTGCGATGGTGACTTTATTGGAAAGCTCTTCACTGATCTCTTCCAGCGACGGCGCGATCATTTTGCACGGACCGCACCAGTCGGCCCAGAAATCAACCAGAACGGGCTTGTCGGCATCGACCACATCGGCCTGAAAACTTGCATCGGTGACTGCTACTGTCGCCATGGGGAATCTCCTGATTTTGTGTTGTGGCATATCTAGGAATTTTTCGCGATCACTCAATGTTTGAACGTGGATAGCTTTCTCACCCGTCCACAAAGGCGTTCTTGTGTAACGCGATAAGCTCTTGAGGTATTTCGAATAATTGTGGCGTTTGCGTGTAAAGCACTCCCGCGCGGATAGTGCGCCCCGGGTAGATCGCCTCAAGCGCAGCGGCATAGGCCGCCATTTGCTTGAGGATACCGTCTGGAACGCTATCTGCAGTAGAGGGCGGTCGCCGTGCTGTCTTGAAATCGACTATTGTGATCGCATCATCTTTGATCAGCATCCGGTCGATAGTGCCTGCGATCACTTGCCCGGCTACCGTTGCCGCCATCGGGACTTCCGCAAGCGAGCCAGGTCCGAACACATCGGAAAATTCAGGGGTGTCGAGCACACGCAGGGCCAGATCACGCATTTCGTGTTGCGCGACTTCGTCAAACTCGCGCCCAGTGCGCGCTAGCCATTCCGTCGCCAATCGGGCGCGATCATCCGCTGGCACATCCGGCAGGCGCTCCAGCAATGCATGGATCAGAACGCCGCGCTTCGCCGCATGCTGCGCCAGATCCAACGGGAGCGGAGGATCGCTGCCATGGTCTTCCCCGGCCGAAGAAGGAGCCAAAGGACGCGGTGGCTTGGGCTCAGGTCCGATGGGTGTCCTGAGCCATTGAGGTACCGCAAACTCAATCTCGGCGATTGCCTTGGCGGTCTCAGGAACAGGCTTGGCGCGAGTCCCATATTCCCTGCGGCCAAGCCAGATATCGTCCTCAAGCACGACATCCCCCATCAGCGGGGCCAGCCGGGCGTACCAGCTGTCAGGATGCGGTTCTTTGGTCTTTGGGCCTAAAGAGCCGCCAATGAACAACGCCTCTTCCGCGCGGGTCATTGCTACATAGAGCAGTCGCCAATGCTCCTGAAGCTCCTTGGCCTTGGCCAACTCATGCGCTTCTTCCAGGCGCCCCTTCCGCTGCTCAGACTTGACGCCCGGCAACGGAATGCGGCGCACGTCATCGCTTGCGCCCAGTAAGGGCGCATTCTCTTCCAGCTCAAGCTCACGCACATCACCGGGCTTGCTGGTCGCATCGGCCAGAATCACGATCGGCGCTTGTAGCCCTTTGGAACCATGCACTGTCATCACGCGGACCAGGTCGGGCGCACCATCGGGATCGCGTTTTAGCTCGCCCTCGCCCACGTCGAACCATTGGATGAAGCCGGCAAGGCTGGGAGTATTGCCGCTTTCGTAGGCGAAGGCAGAGTTCACCAGCTCGTTGATCGGGTCGTTGACCTCTTGCCCAAGGCGCGAAACAAGCTTTCTGCGGGCTTGCCATGGCCCCACCAATATCCATTCGAGCAAAGCTTGAGGGGTTTCATAGTCAGCCAGAGCCAGAAGTTCACGAAGCCGTTCGACCGTCGCATGCACAAGGGGGGCCTCATGGCCGCGTAAATGGTGCCAGAGACGCTTTTTCTTCTCACGCGGCACATAGGCGAGCAGATCATCCTGAGACCAACCGATCAATGGGGACGACAGCAGATTGGCCAGCTCCAGATCATCCAACGGCTGTGATGCGAAACGCATTGCCGACATCAGATCCTTCACCGCTAACGGCTCACCCAGCCTCAATCTATCAACGCCAGCAACAGGAACTCCGCGGGCGTGGAGCCGCGCGACAATCAGGCCGGCCAGATCCTTGCGGCTGCGAACGAGCACCATGATATCGCCCGGGCGCACATTGCGATGCTCGCCCTTCTCCAAGGCAAAAGGCTCGCTACCGTCGAGCCAGCGCTGCACCTGACGCGCGATCCGTTCCGCATTCTTGCGATCGTGCTTTGCAAGCCAGCCTTCTTCTCCGCCTTCACGATCGTCGCTCTCGCCGGAATCCCGTGTGTCGTGCACCGGGTTCCAGAATGTTACCAGCCCGGCACGTGTTTGACCTTCATGATGCTTGTAATCGTCTTGCAGCCCCAATGCCGTCGGCCCGATTGCCTCAACCGCGCGGTCCACGAAATCAAGAACAGGATAACTGGTCCGGAATGACTGGCCCAGATCGAGGTCTTGCAACTCTCTCTGGCGCGAATTGTGCCGCGTCTCTGCCGCGTTCTGCACCGCGCTCAAGATCGATGCCTTCACGCGTTCCTTTGCCTTGCGGAAGTTCTCCGGACTTGTGCCTTGAAAGCCAAAGATCGCTTGCTTGTAATCGCCGACCGCGAAAATCGTGCGCAACTTGTCGCCCGACGCGCCGAGCCCGGAAAAATAATCATCGATCAGTGCATCGATGATCCTCCATTGTGATTCATTGGTGTCCTGCGCCTCGTCGACAAGGATATGATCGAAGCGTCGATCCAGTTTGAAGCGGATCCAGTCGGCTGCATCCTTTTGCCGAAGCAATGCGGCGGCTTTCTGGATCAGATCGTCAAAATCGAGCAGGCCTTCGCGCATCTTCGCCGCATCCCAGCGCAGGGCAAAAACACGCCCAAGCTCCAGTGCTGGTGCGAGGAATTCGGAAAGCTCCAGCAGTGATCTGCGCTTGTCGAATATGGCCAATGCTTCGGCTATCTCTTCCTGCCGACCGGGCAGAGAAGGATCCTCTTGCGTGGGCTTTTTCATTTGGCGCGGTGCGCCATTCGCCGTCAAAACGGTTTTGTAGAACTGATCGTACCGCTCTGCTCTTCCCGTAACGCCAAGAGGCAACCATTCACGGATAAAAGCGGCGGTTTCTGCCCCTGTCTTCGCACTCCAAGACTCCATCACAGGCAACATCGCCTGCAACTGGTGATCCGGAAACACATCCGGGGAAAGCGCATCTTGGGCCCACGCTTCATCCGCATCGCTTGGAATGCCCAGCAATTGCCTTACCTGCGGCGCCATTGGCGGCTGCCATGCACTGGGCCCATACCAAAGCTCGGTCAAGTTTGCGCAGCGCATCAGCCATTTCTGCAGCGCATCCTGACCCTTGCTGAGAGTAAACTCCGCAACCGTTTTGAGCGTTGCGGTGTCATTATCGCGCTCGGCCGCGACCAGCATATCGGTCAGCACGTCTCGCGCCAGCAACACCCGTTCACGATCCTCCATCGGGCGCATTCCGGGCATCATCCCGGCCTCATTGGGGAAATTCGCAAGCAACCATTGAGAGAAAGCGTGGATGGTGTCGATACGCAGTCCGCCACCCGGACAATCGAGCACACTGGCAAACAACGTCCTTGCGCGATCACGTGTTTCCGGACTGTTCGAGGCCCCGATATGCTCAAGCTCTTTGCCAAGTTTCGCGCTGTCGATCCGCACCCAGCGTGCCAACACCGAATTGATTCGGTTTGCCATCTCCGCCGCGCCCGCTTTCGTGAACGTCAGACAAAGTATCTGCGAAGGATCAACATGGGGTTGCAGCAGCAGCCGCAAAACGCGCGCGGAAAGAACCTGGGTCTTTCCTGTGCCGGCAGAGGCGGACAGCCAGACGCTGTCCTCGGGTGCAACCGCCGCGCGCTGGTTGTACTTGAGGGGGAAGACTGCACCGCTCATGCCGACGCCTCCTCATAGTCATCGACCAAGTTGGCCTGCCACTCATCCAGACGCATCAATTGATCATAGTCATTGTAGCCCGGATAATCCGGGTTCAGCTTCGCAGTGAAAGGATAATCGCCTTTGACAAATTGAGTGATGGCTTTGCGCAGAAACTCTTCATGTTTGGGCAGGAACTCGGCGGGTTCAATGCCACTCCGTTTCTGTCCGTCCTTCCAAGGTGTAGACACAAATCCGAAATCGCCATCGTCCTTGGCCAGCGACCAATACTCGAAACGCGACGTGACACCACTGTATCCAGCAAAGTCGCCATCCCGTGCGATCAATCCCATCGTGCCCATCTGCAGGGCATAGCCTGCTTCAACTTGAGCGGCCGAAGGTGGCTTGCCTGTCTTGTAGTCAACAATCGCAAGTGAACCATCGTCCATCCGGTCAATCCGGTCAGCGCGCCCATAAACCCGCACGCCGTCAAATGTCATCGAGCCTTGGGCTTCAACCGCTACAATCGCCCGATCTTCCAGAACGGCGACCTCTCGCTCAACCCACTCAAGCCCGGCCAGCAGACGCGGCTGCCACAACCCGCGCAAGAGCGGGTGAATGTTAGCCTCATCAAGAACCTTCGCTACAATCCCGGCAATGCTGACGGTATTGCCGTTCAAATTTGCCTCATGCCAGCGCTGAAGAATCGTATGCGCTTGCGTGCCTTGCCAGGCGAAATCACGCGACGGATCTGCATCCAGCGGATCAAGCTTGCGCAATGCCAGAATTTTGTCCGCATAGAACTGGTATGGATCACCCAGCAGCCGGTCGAGACCCGTTACATTGATTGCGACATTGCGCAGCTCCAACGACGGTTTCGGTTCGGGTCTCGGGTAGGCATCCCGTTCGCCAGCGTCGCGGTCGATCGCATCGACCAATTGCGCGACCTCGCTAAATTCATGCGCTTTCGCGTTTTCGCCCAGCAGCGCTTCGATACGCAGGAGAAAACGGGACGGGATCGTAGGCCCGTCCATGTCGCGTATAGCGCGGGTCAAAACGACGTCAGGCGCGCCCAGCGCACCCGCCAGATCATGCGCCGCTAGACCAATTCGGAATTCCGGGCCGGGCATTCCCAATGCGCGCAAAATAGCTGGCGCCAGCAGTGGATCAGGCGACGGAGCTTGCGGCCACGTCCCCTCATTCAAACCGCCACAAATCACCACATCTGCACGCGTCATGCGGGCTTCAAGCAAGCCGTAAATGGCTACGCGCGGATGGCCGCCATAGGGTGGGCGGACGGACACTTGCTCCATCGCATCGCGCAAAGCGGAGTGCAGCTCTTCCAGCGATATCTTTGTCCCCACGTCACGCGCATGGAGGCGCAGTTCTTCAACCAGCCGCGACAAAGCGCGCCCGTCTTCATTTCGCCAGACCGCTTCGCCCGCCATCGCTTCTGCAGTAGCGGACAACACATCTATGGTGTCCGCGAGCCCGATCAGGTCACTTTGCCCGGCAAGGTCGATAATCGGCTGCAGCAAGGTTTCCACCTCACTCCACCAATCTGCAACACCAGCGTCATTCGCGACCTTTCGCAGGCTTTCCAGCCCGGGTGCAGGCCGCGGCCCACGCAGCTTTCTTTCGAATGCGCGCAACGCCCTGAGCCAATCCGCGCGTGCATCATCTTGCTTCACCAGCGGGTGGCCAAGCGCGGCAATCAGCTGGACTGGCGCTAACTCCTCAACCGCAAGTTCCGCCAGTTGCAGCGCGAAGCGACCAGCAGGCGTGAGCGACAATGGCATGCCTGCGGTATCGTCCGCTTCGATGTTCCAGCGCGTCAAATGCTGCACTACGCGCCGCGCCAATGTGCGATCGGGTGTGACGACCGAAACGCGCTTCTCAGGCTGTTCCAAAGCTTCACGCACCAGAATGGCGATTGCTTGCGCCTCGTCCTGCGAAGTCGCGCAGGCAAGCGTCTTTACGCCCGAAAGCCTGCGTTTGTCAGCAGGCAAATCGACCCAGGCTTTGCTCGCTTCGGGTGGCAGGAATAGCGAGGAGATCGCGTGACTGCGCTCTGGCGGGGCCGCGCTCATGCCCTTGCGATGCCATTGCCGAACCTCTTCCCGCGCTACGCCCATCCGGTGCAGCAGGAGCTTCAAGTGATACTGCGGGTGCGTAGCCGCTTCACGCGCTGAGAATGGCAATTCGTCCGGCTCGGGCGAACGCCCTGCCCGACCCAGTTCATCCCAGCCAATATCTGGCATCGAGAGATCAAGATCGGGCAGAAGAACGGCGCCGTTCGGCAAGTCCGCGATCCGGCGCAGCATCCGCGCCAGAGCTGGCGCAGCGCTTGTCACTCCGGCGGCCACAATGGGCGTTTCTGGTGGAGCATCTTTCCATCGCCGTGAAGCTTTATCGAACAGCATGTTGCGCCGTGTCGCCAGATCGACTTCGCCGCGTTCGTCCAATTCCGCCTGCCAAAGCGTTTGCACCAGCTTGAACAGTTTGGTGTTGCGCTGCCAATGTTCGGATAGCTCTGTATGCGCGCCCAGAACACGCTCACTAAGAAAGTCATTAAAGCTGATTTCCTCTGCGATCAGCCTATCCATGGTGCCTGCCAATTCGCGCGACATGCGGAGCAACGCCGCATCACCCGAAATGTGTTGCCCTTCGCGTTCCATGGCGGTGCGCAAATGGCTTGCCAGAACCAGCCATCGCCGCGTCGGATCAGCAGCCGCCGGGATGTCTGACGCACCCAAAGGATCGAGCAAGGCGCCCAGCGCTTCATTGAGGTCGAGATCGCCGATCATGACCATGCGCGGCATCAAGAGGCCGTTCGCATCGCCTTGCATTCCATAGTGACGGATGAAGGCTTCACTCACGCTGTGGGCGGCCCTGCTGGACGGCAAAAGCAAGGTCAGACGGGCAAGACCCAGGCCCTCCTCGCTATAGCGCGGGACAAGACCCGCCACGAGCGCATCCGCGAAACCGCGATGAGCGGCAATTGAATAGATACTTGGCTGTTTCGCTTCAGCCACGCTGCAGCGCTGCTTCTGTCGGCGCTATCGCTTCTGGCGTGCCGACTTCAAACCATTGTCCTGTGAAAGATGCCCCAAACAGGCGTCCTTCCTCGATCGCGCGGTTCCAGAGGAGGTTGGTTGAGAAAGCGCCCTCTGGCGCTTCACGCATCAAGCGATGCGAGACCAGCTGGATTCCCGTATAGATAAAGGGTGCAATGCGACCGCTGATGCGGCGGCGAAGGCGACCGAGCGGATCCATTTGGAAATCACCCGCGCCACTGAAATTGACCGCGCGCGCATGCGGCACCACAAGCAGCAAAGCGTCCATCTCGTCCGGATTCCAGCGATTGGACAGGTCATGGAATGCGCTGCTCGGCCCATCCAGCCAGATATTGTCCGAATTGAGCGAAAAGAACGGATCGGGCAGCCGCGGCAATGCCTTCAACATGCCGCCACCCGTTTCGAGCAGCTCCTCACGTTCATCGGAGATAGTCACCGCAGGAGCAACGCGCCCGACGATATGCGCTTCCAGCGCATCCGCGAGATAATGCACATTGACCACAGCTTTCGCGACCCCTGCATCTTCGAGCCGGTCCAGCGCATGATCGATCAGCGGTTTTCCAGCCACGCGCACCAGTGGCTTGGGCTGACTAGCGGTAAGCGGACGCATCCGCTTACCCATCCCGGCCGCCAAAATCATCGCAGTATCCGACGCCAGTTCGCTCATGCGATTGTCCCTCCGCCGCTGCGGCGAATTTCATCGGGAATGTTCGCATCAAACCAATCGGCAACGGGTGAAAGAGCCGGATGCAGAAGGTCGCGCTCCATCAACGCCCAAACACGCGGGATGTAATCGAGATATTTCGGCTTGCCATCCCGCTTGCATAACCGTGCGAAGATACCGACGATCTTGGTGTTCCGCTGCGCGCCGAGCACAGCATAATCCGCCTCGAAATCTTCTCCCGCATGCGCAGCAGAAACGTATCGGTCCAGCATCGCGCGCTCTAACGCCGGCGCAACATCGCGGCGCGCATCCTGCAATAAAGAAACCAGATCGTAGGCGGGATGGCCCACCAAAGCGTCCTGGAAATCGATGAGACCTTGCTCGCCCTCTGCACCGCCAGCCCCGTTCAGGATCATGATGTTCTCGGCGTGGTAATCCCGCAGAACAGTGACCCCCGGTTGCTGCCGCGCCAACACCGGTGAAAGAACCGCGTCCCAGGCTTTGATGAAGCCGGCTTCATCCACGTTCAAACCAGCCGCCGGGCAATACCATTCGGTCAACAGCCCAACTTCGCGTTGGTACACCGACATATCGTATGGCTCGAACGGGCCGGCTTTGTGCTGATGCAGCTTCACCAAAGTGTCTATCGCCTGCGCATAGATTGCGGTCTCTGTCTCTGGTCTCGCCTCGATCCATTCACGCATTCGATCGTTGCCAAAGTCCTCGATCAGCAACCACCCGGCATCCAGATCTTGCGCCAACAATTCGGGCGCGCGCATATCGTTATCGAGCAACCATTCGGCCACAAATACGAACGGTCTCGGGTCCTCGTGAGGCGGAGGTGCGTGCATCAACATTGCGGTATTTGCACCATTGCGCAGCCTGAAATAGCGCCTGAAAGACGCATCCCCCGGGATCGCCTCAATCGACGCTTCACCCCAACCCGCACCAGTGATGAAACCTTGCAAACCTTCAGGCAGAACAGTCATGGCAAACGGCTTAGCCACTCCCTGCCGCCTTGAACATTCGCACGGCGTGATTGGCCCACAATTTCCAGCTCGATCGCGAGGCAGGCTAGTTCATTCGAAAAACCGCCAGCCTTTTCAGGCCATTCAGCGATCAACGCAGCACCTTCGCGATAGTCATCCAACCCAAGCTCGAGGACTTCGGCCGGGTTTTCCAAGCGATAGAAATCCGCATGGACGATTGGCGGTGATAGCGCATCATAAACCTCGATGATTGTGAAGGTTGGTGACGGAACCTCCCCCGTATGCCCCAGACCTGCGATGATGGCCCGTGCCAGTGTCGTCTTCCCGGCGCCCAAATTGCCCGTGAGCGCAACGACATCACCGGCTTTCAGCTTGCGCGCAATCGCCTGGCCAAACTCGGTCATGGCCGGCAGATCAGGTAATTCACGAATCACGGCAGCATGATCAAGGCGGTGGTGCCAACGCCCTTCCGGCTTTCGAGTGTCAATTTGCCGCCGTGCGCTTCAACAAACTGGCGGGCCAGGGGAACGCCAAGCCCGTCGCGCCGCTCGACCTTGCCGTCTTCGGTCACGCGCAATCCATCGAGTAAACGTGCCAACTCCTGTTTGCCCATTCCGGATCCATTGTCCGAAATCACAATCCGCGCGCCATCCTTCGTACGGGCAACGTCAACCAGGATTTTGCCGCCGCGATCTGTAGCTGCGATGGCATTGTCGAGCAGGTGACCAATCGCACGGCTCAATTGCCTGGGGTCAGCATCAATCGCACCGCCCGCGTTTCCGCGCAGGTCCAGGCTAAGTCCCTTGTCGCTGATCGCCTGCTCTCGCTCACGCACAATGCCGGTCACAAAGGGGAGCAGTTCGAGCCGCTTCTTCGAAAGCGGCAACATGCCCGCTTCACCTTGCGAGAGATCAAGCACGTTCTCGACCTGATCGGTCAGGCGGTTGACCGAATCCAGAATGGCTTGAACGTATTCTTCCAACTGCGGACTGACGGGGCCAGCTGCACCGCTTTGAATCAACTCCGAAAAGCCGCCGATCGACGTGAGCGGAGTACGAAATTCATATGACATATTGGCCAGGAAGCTCGCTTTCACACGATCCGCCTCTTCCAGCGCTTGATTGCGCTCACGCAGCGCGGTCTCTGCCATTTGTGAATCCGTGATGTCGAGAACCGTCAACAGTCCATTGCCATCGGGCAAAGGCACACCCGCAAATTCAAGCGTTCGACCGCCCGCCAGCTCAACCCGCCCGCCTTTTTCCTTGCGGTCCAGTGTGGCAGACCGGATGATCTTGCCAATCGCATCCGCATGGGCAGACTTCTGCAGATTTGGCGCGATTGCTTCGATCAACTTGTCGGCAGAAGGGTGACCGTCAAGCGCTTCGGGTTCAATGCCCCAGATTCCCGCAAAGCTGCGGTTCCAAAGCTGAAGTGACCCATCTGGAGCGAACACAGCGATCGCCTCGAACAGGCTGTCGAGCATGGCCGTTCGCGTTCGCAGCAAGGTGTCGCGCGTGGCGGATTCGGCCAATTGCTCTGTGCGATCTTCGGCGAAAAGAACCAAGCCGCCATCCGGCATAGGTTGACCGACAATCCGAAGATGTTGCCCCGCACCGAGCGGCCAAGCCTCCTCCACCGCCTCGTTTAAGCTGAACCATTCGACCCGCTCGCGGCGCCAGGCGGGGAAATCTCGAACCTCTGGCGTGCGCCGTTTCTCTCGAGCATCGCTCAAGAAACGATCAAAGGGAATGTGATCGGATACGATTCCAAATGGCAGATCGAACAGCCGAATGAAGGGTTTGTTCGCAAACGCCAATTTCTGATCGGCGTCAAACTGAGCAACCCCAACCGACAATTGATCCAGCATGGCACGTTGCGCTTGGCGGAATGCGCGGAAGTTGCGGGCAATCTGCTCTGTTTCTTCGATATCAATCGCGTAGCCAGCAATGCCTTCGTCGCCGACTGCAAGGTCGCTAACCCGCAAAAGCCTGCGCTGCCAATCAATTGTCGCAGGAGATTCCCGCTCAATCGTTTCACCGCTTGCAGCGGCTTCCTTCGCGTAATCTCGTGCTGACTTGCCTTGATGGGATTCCAACAATTCGATCTGTTTGCTGACCACTTCGTCGGCGCTTTGTGCTGCCACAGCGTCGACATAGGCCCGATTCACCAGCTTGATATTGGCATCTTTTCCCCGGAACCACATGGGAATTGGGGCCGCCTCAATCAAACCAACCAGAGCAGTGAAATCACTTTGCGCGCGCGAAGCCTGTTCGCGCAATAGAGCCAATTCGCCCTCGCTCTCGGTAAAATCGAAAATCCACACCAGCGCCGCCCCGCCTGGCGCGACTTTGGGATCTGCCGCACACCCACGGAATGCCAGGCTGCGCCCCGCGCCATCCAATTTGATCGACATGCGAAAAGGCGCGGCAGTTCTCTGTGTGACCTTGATAGCCTGGGTCAAATCTTCAAGCTGCGCAGTTGTGAGGCCAGCGCTCGCGCCGCCGTCGAGCTCGCTCAAGAACGATGGAGGTGAATCTAGGCCAAGCCACCCGGTAAGGCGTTCATGCACCTCTAACCTGCCATCGGCACGGACCAGCATCGGGATGGCCGGGGCTTCTTCGAGCATGCCCGAGAGCCGCGCGCTCGAACGTTTCAGAACCTCAAATTTCTGGGACCTTTGCGCTGCTCTGATCATAAGCAACGCTGCGCCCACCGTCCAAGCGGCTAGGAGCAGCCCGATCATGGCCAAAGCGGTCGGCGAAAATTCCATCAATCCCAGCTATGCGCGGGCTGCGGCGGATGCAACCGATCACTAAAGAAAAGCCCCCGCAAACACATCAGTTTGCGAGGGCTATCGTAGATTTTCGGACGAACCGAGCGCTTAGTAGCGATAGTGATCCGGCTTGAACGGTCCTGCCTGTGGCACGCCAATGTAATCGGCCTGCTTCTGGCTCAGCTGAGTCAGCTGAACACCAAGCTTCTCTAAGTGTAGCGCTGCCACCTTCTCGTCCAAGTGTTTGGGCAGAACGTAGACTTCATTGTCGTACTCATCCGCCTTCGTGAACAATTCGATCTGCGCCAGCGTCTGGTTAGTGAAGCTGCTGCTCATGACGAAACTCGGGTGACCGGTCGCGCAGCCGAGGTTGACCAAGCGCCCCTTGGCAAGAACGAGGATCGAAGACCCGTCCGGGAAAGTCACAAGGTCGGTTCCTTCCTTGATTTCTTTCCATTTGTAATTGTCGAGCGCAGAAACCTGAATCTCGCTGTCGAAGTGGCCGATGTTGCACACGATTGCCATGTTTTTCATGGCTTCCATATGCTCGCCAGTGATCACGTCTTCGTTGCCGGTCGCCGTCACGAAGATATCAGCGCGTTTCACCGCTTCATCCATCGTCACAACTTCATAGCCATCCATCGCTGCCTGCAATGCACAGATCGGATCGATTTCTGTGACCATAACGCGCGCACCGCCATCGCGAAGTGACGCCGCTGAGCCCTTGCCAACGTCGCCATAGCCAGCAACGCAAGCGACCTTGCCAGCCAACATCACGTCAGTCGCACGGCGGATCGCGTCTACCAGCGATTCCTTGCAGCCATAAAGGTTGTCGAATTTGGATTTGGTCACGCTGTCATTCACATTGATCGCAGGGAACGGCAGTTTGCCCTGTTTCGCGATCTGATAGAGACGCATCACGCCGGTAGTGGTTTCTTCCGAAACGCCTCTGACGTTTTCAACCGACTTAGTCAGATAACCTGGTCGTGCAGCAACGAAAGCCTTGAGCGCGCGCTGGAATTCGATCTCCTCCGCATTGCCAGGAGCTGGCAACTCTTCGCCAGCCTCGATGCGGGCGCCCCAAAGCGCGAACATGGTCGCATCACCACCATCATCGAGGATCATGTTCGCCGTCAAGTCAGCATCTGATTCGGTCGACCAATCAAAGATACGACCAACATAGTCCCAATAGTCGGCCAGACTTTCACCCTTGATCGCAAACACGGGTATGCCCTGCGCCGCAATGGCCGCCGCTGCGTGATCCTGAGTCGAGAAGATGTTGCAAGTTGCCCAGCGGACTTCCGCACCGAGTGCAATGAGAGTTTCGATCAGAACGGCCGTCTGGATGGTCATGTGCAGCGAACCGGTGATGCGTGCGCCTTTCAACGGCTGGCTCTCTCCGTATTCCTCCCGCAATGCCATCAGGCCGGGCATTTCCGTTTCGGCGATCGTGATTTCATCACGACCATACTCGGCCAGCGCGATGTCTTTAATGATGTAATCTTTTGCAGCTTTTGCCACGGCCAAACTCCTGAAAATTAATCCAGCATCGCAGCCGATGCCAGTACCAAAATATGTCGGGCGCTCTAACGCCCCGACTGCCCTGAGGCAAATATAAAAGATTCTTTATATCCTTCATTATTGCGGACACGCAGCAAGTGCCTATATCGAGCGCAGATAAACGGAATTTCGAAAGGATATTACGCGATGGCAATTTCGGTTGGTGACAAGCTTCCTGAAGTAACTCTGGTCAAAGCGACCGAAAACGGGCCGGAGCAAGTCTCCTCGGCCGATTATTTCGCTGGCAAGAAAGTAGCTCTCTTCTCCGTTCCGGGCGCCTTCACACCCACCTGTTCAGCACGCCACCTTCCCGGTTATGTCGAGAAGGCCGCAGAGCTGAAGGCAAAGGGCATTGATGAAATCGCCGCGACCGCAGTGAACGATGCCTTTGTCATGGGCGCATGGAACAAGGCAGCTGGCAGCGATGACATCACGATGCTGGCAGACGGCAATGCCCAATTCGCGGAAGCGGTAGGCCTGACCATGGATGGTTCGGGCTTTGGTATGGGCAAGCGCGGTCAACGCTTTTCGATGATTGTCGAGGACGGCATTGTCAAAGAACTGAATGTCGAAGCGCCAGGCGACTTCTCGATTTCTAGCGCGGAACACATGCTCGGCCAACTCTGAGCTTTCCAACATACGTAAGGTTGAAGGGCGCCCATTGCGGCGCCCTTTTTCGTTGCATCGAGGCGGATTCAACCGGATCGGACGCGCGATCCAGGCCGATACACTCAGTTCGCCGCAACTTGTGCTCGAATCACCCCCAATAGCTATCAGGCAAGCTGGGATTGTGTGAATGGCGCGCTTCTGGCTTCCCGTCACATTTTAAACGGGGGTTTGGCTCTCGCAAGGGGGTCAATTTCATATTGGTCGGCCGGTTTGACCATAGATACAACATTGCAACCGGCTTCGAATGAAGGAGTACACTGATGAAAGTCCACTCAAAGGGAACCAAAGCGATGCTCGCAATGGCGATTGTCGCAGTGCCCGCTTGGAGCGGAGCGGTTGCCCAAGACCAAACCGCGCCATCGGAAGAAGTCTTGACTACGGTTGTTGGCGTTGAAGGCCCGAAGATCGAAGGGATCATTACCGCTCGCAATGAAGATCGTTTGCAGATCACCACTGCTAGCGGAACCACAACATCGGTTGCGGTAAACGACGAAACCCGCGTACGCGGAACTGGTGGCTTCCTTGGTCTTGGGCGCAAAAGCCTCGGCATCGATGCGCTGCTAAATGGCCTGCCTGTGACAGTTGAAACCTGGCAATCCGGCGCAACGCTTGTCGCCAGCGACATTCGTTTCAAGAACGATGATCTTGAAACCGCTGCGATGATCCGCAACGGAACCGCTCAGCGCTTCGCAGCAAACGAGCAGGCGATCGGAGAGAATAAGATCGGCGTTGAAGAGAATGCACGCGCAGCAAAGGCTCTTCGCGGCCGACTGGGCGACATTGATCAGTATAACATCAAGGGCGTGACTAATGTCTACTTCGCCTCTGGCCGCTACCAGCTGTCTGGCGAAGCTCGCCAAAAGCTGTGCGCCGCAGCCGCTGAAGCCGATGCGATCGAAAACTCACTGCTACTGGTGGTTGGATACACTGACTCAACTGGCAGCTATGAAGTAAACCAACGCCTGAGTGAGCAACGCGCAGGCCGCGTAGTTAACTACCTCCAACAGGAATGCTCTTGGAAGCCATTTCGCATGTTGACGCCAACTGGCATGGCCGCCTCTGATCCGACGGCCGACAACAGCACCGTCGTAGGTCGTTCAGAAAACCGCCGCGTTTCAGTCAACATTCTGGTGAGCAAAGCGCTCGACGGATTTGGAGACAGATAAGTAAATTTGACTTTTAGTTTTGGAAGGGCGCCCGCCGAAATTCTCGGTGCGGCGCCGTTTATTTTGCCAATCAATATCTAGGCCAGTCTCGCAGCGATGCGCTCAAAACCAGGCTCGCAGCCCGATCAAGATTTTGAGACCAGCCACATCTTCACCTTCGGCGCGGGCAAGATCGGCGGTCTGACCCAACTTTGCCTCGTACTCTACGACGACATAGGGGGCGAATTCGATATTCCGTGCGCTATGACTGCGGGCAAGAGCAGGACCGCACAGCCGCCTCAGAGACCCGTGGAACGCAGCTTCAGCTTGAGGCACGCCTACAGTGGAACGATTAGATGATGGAAAAAGCAGAGCTGCGCTGAGATCTAGTAGCCCATCAGGCTCATCACTTCCTTGCGGCTGCGATGATCTTCGAGAAAGCAGCCCATCATGCGGCTGGTGAGCATTTCCACTTCGTGCACTTTAACACCGCGGCCCGTCATGCAAGCGTGCTCGGCCTCGATAACAACGGCTACACCGCGCGGTCCAAGGTTCTGCCAAATGCAATCGGCAACTTCAGCAGTCAGGCGCTCTTGCACCTGCAGGCGGTTGGCGAAACCATGAAGGACGCGCGCGAGTTTAGAGATGCCGACAACTTTCTTGTCGGGAATGTAGGCAATATGCGCCTTTCCCGTGATCGGCGCCATGTGATGTTCGCAATGCGACTGGAACGGAATGTCTTTCAGCAGAACAATCTCGTCATAACCGCCAACTTCTTCGAAGATGCGGCTGAGATGGACTGCAGGATCGCTCTGATAGCCTTGGCAGTATTCCAACCAGGCCCTGCCCACCCGTTTGGGCGTGTCGACTAGGCCTTCTCTCTCTGGATTATCTCCGGCCCAGCGAATCAGTGTACGAATGGCTTCTTGCACATCTTCAGGAACGTCAGGCTTGTTCAAGGGATCCTCCGGATCAAAATCAGCGTTATCATGCACGCTCATATCGTTCATGGCTATGTCTTTCGCGTATGCCGTTCTTTCCTGACGCGCCATCTAAAACGGCCGGCGCGTCTTGAAGGGTCTTTCAAACACGCACTTCGATTCACGAGTTACGCCCGGAGAAAGAACAGCATCTGCCCCTGAATGTTCCAAAACTCTGCAGATTCTGCAAAAAAACCCACCCCGAGGGGATGGGTTTTCTTGGCGCGCCAGGAAGGATTCGAACCTCCGGCCGCCTGATTCGTAGTCAGGTACTCTATCCAGCTGAGCTACTGGCGCGCGAGAGGGCCGGCTCATAAGGGGGCTTTACCGCCTTTGCAATCCCTTATCGGCCAATTCTTCAAACAGTTTTTCCGCTAGCACCACGTCAAGCGGTGGCTTGTCGAGCTTGTTAATCTCATCAGGCGAAAACCAACCGATTGACCCGCCTTCCAATGCCTGCGGCTCCCCCTCCCAATACCGGCAAGTGTATAGCGCGATGACAATCTTTTCACCGCCGGTCGGCGAAGCATCTCTCGCTTCAGCAATCGAGCTATGCGAGTCGAGGACGGCTTTGATCCCGAGCTCTTCGTGAAGCTCGCGAATCAGGGCTTCGTTCTGATTTTCATATACTTCCGCTTTGCCACCAGGAAATTCCCACAGTCCACCATGATGTTTGTGAAGGGGCCTCTTGTGCATCAGCCAGAGGCCATCTTCGCGCTGCAGAGCGCCAGCCACCACACGCATGAATGTCGGATTTTTTTCCAAACTTCGGTTCCCACTCAACACATTTTTAACACCCTGAGGCGCAGAAGGCTCTCATCAGGACGTAAAAACAGGTTTTGTCTATGAAATTGCCGACTTCCGTCAAGCGTATCGGGAGCGACAATTCCGGGGTAACCGCCGTCGAATACGGCCTGATCGCAAGTTTAATCGTTATTGCATCCATGGGAGCATTTGGTTCGGTTGCGGACGAGAATGCCCGGATGTGGAACACGGTTGAAACTGTGATGGTCGAGGTGGGATCAAGGTAAATATTTTGAAAGCATCCGATTTAGGATTTTTCAATAACTGCGGATTACACCTTTGTCAGTTCGGTCGGGATACTCGATCGGACACGGGTACCGAAGACTGAACTAGGGGACTACTAATGACTTTCTTCAACAAGCTGCTCAAAAACGAGCAAGGCGCGACTGCAATTGAATACGGCCTAATCGCTGCACTGATCGCAGTTGCTGCTGTCACTGCAATGGGCGCTTTAGGTGACCAGTTGGACAAGACCTTCACTGACGTTTCGACCAAATTGGCAAACGCCTAATATTCGAGCGGCATCGCCGAAAAGCGAAGCGGCGGGGGTTTCCCCGCCGCTTTTCTTTTGTGCGCAGTAAATTCCTCGGACTGTGCGCCTTGCTGGGCCTCTTGCTGCGTAATCGGAGTAGAGGCGCTGGGAATGCTGCCCTCGCCCATACAACCAGTGAGCAAGCCGCGGTTGTCAGTGCCAATGCCTTGCGCGAAAAAGCCATGAATTCTCTCCGTTTTTCAGCGTAAGCGCCCCACCACGCGCTTTGGAAAACACGCGCAGCATCGAGCATAGCAGCCTTCGCTGCAAGAGCGATCAACGGCAATTTGAAACGATTTAAATTGCGCCAATCTGCAGGAAGCGGCCCTCGCGCATCTGCCGGATCTGGTCCGAAGGCATCTTGCCAAGCTTATCAAGCTCTTCAGCAATCGCATTGCCCAGGCTCCGCGCCATGGCTTCAGGCGCGCGGTGCGCGCCGCCAACAGGCTCTTTCACGATCCGGTCAATAACCTTCAATCGCTTTAGATGTTGCGCAGTAACGCGCATAGCTTCTGCTGCGTCAGGTGCTTTTTCAGCGGTACGCCACAGGATTGATGCACACCCTTCAGGAGAGATTACCGAATAGACCGCGTGTTCAAGCATCAGCACACGCTCCGCACTCGCCAAAGCCACTGCGCCGCCAGAACCGCCCTCTCCTACGATTGTCGCCACCATCGGCGTCGGCAATGCCAAACATGCCTCTGTCGAGCGCGCAATCGCTTCTGCCTGGCCCCGTTCCTCGGCCTCAACGCCGGGAAATGCACCCGAAGTATCCACCAGCGTGACCACCGGCAGACCGAACCGGCCAGCCAGTTCCATCAAGCGGATTGCCTTGCGATAGCCCTCCGGTTTGCCCATGCCGAAATTGTGTTTGAGGCGTGTTTCGGTATCGTGGCCTTTCTCATGGCCGATCAAGACAACGCGCTTACCCTTTAGACGGGCAAATCCGCCCTGGATCGCTTCATCATTGCCGTAATAACGATCACCTCCTAACGGCACGAATTCGTCAAAGGCGTGTTTGATGTAATCGCGTAAATGCGGCCGCTGCGGGTGCCGTGCGACCTGCGTCTTTTGCCAAGGGGTTAGCGAGGCATAAGTGCTCGCCAGAAGATCCTTGCTTTTTTGTTCGAGCCGCTTGAGCTCCGCGCCGACATTGACCTCGTCATTGTCAGCAGCGGCGCGCAGTTCTGCGATCCGCTCTTCGAGCTTGGAAATCGGCTTCTCGAATTCGAGATATGAAATCATGCGGCTGCGCTAGTCTTATGTTGCGTTTCGGGCAAGAGGATGTCGCGCATTTACCAGCGCAACCAAGCGCGCGGCATCGACATGGGTGTAAATTTGCGTTGTGGAAATATCCGCATGTCCAAGCAGAGTTTGTAGCACGCGCAGGTCCGCACCACCTTCCAGCAGATGCGTTGCGAAGGCATGGCGCAACACGTGCGGACTGACCGATCCGGGATCGATATCGGCCCGCAAAGCCAGTTCTTTCAACATCTGGTAGAGGCGCACACGGGTCAGATGCTTGGCGCGCGACGGGAATAGGAATCGCGCGGCTGGTCCAGAGGGCGCCCCTCGAACCGCGATCCAGAGCGCAATTGCCTCTTTGGCGCGCTCGCTCACCGGAACCATCCGGGCTTGCCCGCCCTTGCCCATCACCGTCAGCAAGGGTGCATCGCGAGGGACCGCAGAGACAGGAAGCGAAACGAGTTCACTTGCGCGCAATCCCGAACCGTAAAGCAATTCCAGCAAGGCCAATTGACGAACCGCCGCCGGTTTGCCGCTGCCCGCCTCCAATTCCGCTCGATTGAAAAGTTTGTCGATGCCATCATGCGAGAGAATCTTGGGCAAGGGTCGCCGCGCACGCGGCTTGGGAAGCGCATTCGAGGGATCGTCACTCCGCCAGCCTTCATCCACCGCAAAACCGAAGAATTGTCGTAGCGCCGAGCTTTTGCGCGCCACTGTAGAAGGTGCCAGCCCAGACCATGCGGCGGCCAGTTTCTGCACATCTGCGCGCGATGCCTTAACCAGGTCTCCAATCAGATCCTCTGAGCCCTGCAAGTCGCGTCGATACGCTGCCAGCGTGTTGATCGCTGCCCCGCGTTCGGCTGCCAACATGTCGAGAAAGGCTTCGCTGGCCGCGCCCATGGTCTAAACGCGCGCGATCGCCTCCACAGCGATCATTCTGGCTTCCGCCTCCAGACCGACCCGGCGCAGAGAGGAAACTATGAAATAGAGATGACGCGGTGTCATGCGATCCCATCCCTCGCCCTGCATTCCCAACCCTGCGAGCAACGCGACCAATGCCGCGTTATTGACGTCTGCCGCGCGTGTGATGGCACGTGACCAACGGCTTTGGCGGGTTAGGTCTGCCTCTGTTCGGCTGGTAAAGTCATTGAGATCGCTAGGGACAACCCGTTCCAGCCCGGCCAATCCCGCCAGCAGAAACTGCGAACGGCGGTAATCTGCGCTGTTATCTTCATCGATGAAGCTATCGATCGCTTCGCGAGGCTCAATTCGGCCAACGGCGTTGCGCCCCACCGCGATCAGCGCCCATGCATCGCTTCCTTGCTCGACGGCCTCAGACCAGGCTGCCGCATCGCGGTCCAGACCAGCAGTCAGCATGGACGCGATAAGAGCCGGTGCATGTTCCGCCAAATCGGGTGACGCAGGGATCCTCGCGGCCGCATAAGCTGTCAGGACCAAGCGACCATAGTCGGGAGAATCCTCATT
>Ga0181601_10000800_pt1 | contig 26166 bp, 19 predicted proteins | sample 041ome_8_FD_133020 | JGI IMG/M metagenome (GOLD analysis project Ga0181601, IMG submission 133020) | Coastal salt marsh microbial communities from the Groves Creek Marsh, Skidaway Island, Georgia - 041407BS metaG (megahit assembly) | ecosystem: Environmental > Aquatic > Marine > Intertidal zone... | reverse complement strand
GCGGTGCAGGGTCAGTAATATCATCAGCTGGAACATATACAGCTTGTAGGGATGTAATAGACCTTCCTTTAAGAGACGTAATTCTCTCTTGAAGGAATCCCATTTCATCAGCTAGTGTTGGCTGGTAGCCTACAGCTGAAGGCATACGTCCTAACAATGTTGATACCTCGGAACCCGCCTGGCTAAACCTAAAAATATTATCAATAAATAAAAGAACGTCTTGTTTTTCTACATCTCTAAAATACTCAGCCATTGTTAAAGCAGAAAGCGCAACTCTTAATCTCACTCCAGGTGGTTCGTCCATCTGACCAAAAACTAGAGCTGTCTTATCGATAACACCAGATTCCTGCATCTCTCCAAACAAGTCATTACCTTCTCTTGTTCTCTCACCGACACCTGCGAAAACTGAGACACCACCATGCTGAGTAGCAACACGGTTAATCATTTCTTGGATTAGGACTGTTTTACCAACACCAGCTCCACCAAAGAGACCGATCTTTCCACCCTCTACATATGGAGCAAGAAGGTCAACAACTTTAATTCCTGTTTCAAACATTTCACTCTGTGATGTAACATCTTCATAAGCTGGAGGAGTTCTGTGAATTGGCCATCTCTCTTTTACATTAATTGATTCAATAGGGACGTCTAAAGTTTCACCTGCTACGTTAAAAATATGTCCAAGAGTTTCTTGTCCAACTGGAACAGATATCGGAGCATTAGTATTTCTTACTTCAGTTCCTCTTTTCAAACCATCAGTTGCCTGCATGGAAACTGCCCTAACTTTATTTTCTCCAATATGTTGGGCTACTTCTAAAGTAATAGTGTTTTTGTTATCTCCAATAGTAATATCTACTTCTAATGCGAAGTTAAGTTCTGGAAGGTTGTCTTGTGGGAAAGCCACGTCAACAACTGGACCTGCAACTTTTACTACTCTACCTATTTCCTCGCTCATTATTTTCCTTTCTAACTGGCATCTGAAAGTGCTTCAGACCCACCTACAATCTCTGAAATCTCTGTTGTAATCTCTGCTTGTCTTGCTTGATTACTCTTCATGGCTAGTACCTTAATTAATTCTTCAGCATTATCTGTTGCAGCCTTCATTGCTCTCATTCTTGCTGCATGCTCAGAAGTAGAACCGTTTAGAAGTGCATTAAAAAATGAGGCGTTCGCATATTTTGGCAAGATACTATTAAGTACCTCTTCTCCGCTTGGTTCAAATGTTACTGAAGATTTATTTTCTATTTCTTTAGGATCTAAGGGAAGAACTTGTCTTACAACTGCGTCTTGAGTTAATGCAGATTTATAATTTGTATAAGCAATTTCAATTGAAGCAACCTCTCCTGAATAATATTTTTCAGTTATGGGTGTCATAACTTCTAAAGCGTTTTCAAATTCTGGACTATCTGTAATGCCTTCGTATTCAGCTGTTACTTCAATTTTTCTATACGTGAAATAACTAGTTGCTTTTTTACCAACTGTAACAATTTCAACGTCTCTACCAGATTTCTCAATTTCTATTCTTCTATTGTCAGCGATTTTCAAAACATTTGTATTGTATGCTCCAGCCAGTCCCCTATCAGAGGTTAAAACAATTAAAAGAACTTTATCTTTTACTTCCTCGGAATCGACTTTTGGAACTGCACCATTGTTTATAAGATCCTGAACGATTTCACTCAAGAGTCCAAAATAAGACTCGGAAGACTTCATTCTGTTTTGTGCTTTAACAATTCTTGATGAAGCAATAAGCTCCATTGCACGTGTAATTTTTTTGGTCGAACGAACACTTTTTATTCGTCTATTAATTATACGTAGTTCAGCACTTGCCACTTTTAATCCTCAGTATTGGTTTCCAGAGTTGCTACAAATGCAGTAACAGCTTCTTTTAGTTCATCCCCCGGGAGTTCTCCGGTTTCCTTAATGGTGTTAACCATGTCTGAATACCTTGTTTTGACAAACTCAAGTAGGTTTTTTTCAGCTTCGTAAATTCCATCAACAGGTACTTTGTCAAAATACCCTTCAGTTACAGCATAAAGAGCTATGACCTGGTCTTCAGTTGATACAGGTTCATACTGTGGTTGTTTTAGCATTTCAACAACTCTAATACCTCTATCTAACTGAGATTGGGAAGCTGCATCTAAGTCTGATCCAAACTCAGCAAAAGCTTCTAATTCTCTAAATTGAGCAAGGTTAATTCTTAATGGACCTGACACTTTCTTCATAGCTTTTGTCTGCGCAGCACCACCCACACGAGATACGGATGTACCTGGGTTAACAGCAGGTCTTACACCAGAATAAAATAATTCGCTTTCAAGATAAATCTGACCATCAGTGATTGAAATTACATTTGTAGGGATAAATGCAGAAACGTCTCCAGCTTTTGTTTCAATAATAGGTAATCCAGTTAAAGAACCTCCCCCTAAGTCATCGGAGACTTTTGCACAACGCTCTAATAATCTTGAATGAAGATAGAAAACATCTCCAGGATAAGCTTCTCGTCCTGGTGGTCGTCTTAGCAAAAGTGAGATTTGTCTATAAGCAATTGCCTGTTTTGACAGATCATCAAAAATAATAAGTGCATGTTCACCGTTATACATCCAGTGCTGCCCTATTGCAGATCCAGCATAAGGTGCATACATTTGAAGAGCTGCTGCAGCTGATGCAGGTGCATTAACGATTACAGTTTTATCTAGGACTCCCTCTTTTTCAAGCCTATCTACAACTTCAGCTACTGTTGAAGACTTTTGACCGATAGCTACATATATACACTTAACATCAGTATCTTTTTGATTAATTATTGTATCAATCGCTACAGCTGTCTTTCCTATACCTCTATCTCCAATAATTAACTCTCTCTGACCTCTACCAATAGGAATCATTGAGTCAATAGCTTTAATGCCAGTTTGAAGTGGCTCACTAACTGGTTGTCTCTGAACTACAGTAGGAGCTTGGATCTCCATAAGTCTTCTTTCAGTAAATTCAATTGGCCCTTTGCCATCAATAGGATTTCCTAAAGTATCAATTACCCTTCCTAAGAAACCATCGCCTACACCAATAGACAACACTTCTCCAGTTTGTTTTACGGGCATACCTTCTTGAATGTGGTCAGAATCACCCATTAGAACAACACCAATAGAATCTTCATCAAGGTTAAGAGCGACCCCTAGCAATCCACCAGGAAATTCAAGTAATTCTGAGGACATTGCATTTTCAAGTCCTTTAACCCTAGCTACACCATCAGCAATAGATGCTACATAACCAACTAAATCATCCTTAACTTCCTCTGACCAATTGCCAAGAGTTTCTTTTAAAGATTCTGAAATTTGTTTTGGATCTATATTTAAATCACTCATTTTACCTTCCTTCTAATACAGTCTGAATTTCTGAAAACTTTGATGACAAAAGACTATCAAAAGTTCTTTCACCAACACTTACTTTGATCCCTCCAATTACATCTGGATCAATTTTTAAACTTAATTCAACATCTCGTCCAAGTTTTGTTTTTAAAGCTTTTTTTAAACTATTTTGAGTTTTTGTATCTAAAGAAACAGCAGAGACTACTTTTGCTAATGCAGCACCCCTCTTTTCAGCTATAAAGTTCGAAACTAACTGTTCAATTTCATTTAAATTATCAGCAAAACCCTGTGAAATAGTCAAAGTAACTAAATCTAGAGTCATAGATGTTACTCTTTTTGAAAATATTTTACTTATAGCTTCTATTTTCTTTTCAGCAGAGATACCAAAGTTTCTAAAAACATCTAAAGCATCTGGATTCGAATTTAATGCCTGTAGAACTTGGAGGAATTCGAGTTCTACTTTTGCACTTTCGTCACTAGATGAAATGATTTCAACTAAACCTTTAGAAAAAGACTCTGTACTCATTTAGCTTGATGACTCCATATCTTTAATAAATTTTTTGATTAAATCCTTTTGATCTTTTTCAGACATTGAAGAGGCAACCTTTTGTGATATTGCTAAAGAGAGATCGGCTACTTGAGCACTAATCTCAGAAGACAACCTTTCTTTTTCAGCATCTGAATCGGACTTAGCTTTTTCAACTATTGCTTCTGCTTCCTTTCTAGCTTGATCAATCATTTCTTCTCTTACTTTTTCTGCAGCTGCCTTTCCATCATCAATGATTTGTTGCACTTCAGAATTAGCATTCGAAACAAGTTTCGCATATTCTGCTTTTGTAGATTCTGCTTCAGCTTTTGTAGATTCTGCTTCTTTAATTTGTCCTTCAATTGCACTTGCTCGTTCTTCAAGAATTGTATTCAATGCAGGAAGTGCCCATTTCCAAATAAAGAAAAAGACAATTGCAAATGCTGCAACACCTGCAACTAATTCAGATGTAGCTGGCAAAAGTAGATCTAAACCAGAACTAGATTCTTCAGCTTCAGCAAATAATACTTCTAAATTCATATTCACTCTTTTTCTCCTATACCAAGAAGAATAGAACGAACCCGATAAGCGCTAGAGCCTCAGTAAAGGCTATTCCTAAGAACATAGTTGTTCTTACCATACCAGCAGCTTCTGGTTGTCTTGCCATAGCTTGTACAGCATTACCAGCAATTAACCCGATGCCAACACCAGGACCAATTGCAGCAAGTCCGTATCCTATTAACGCGTATGCAGCTTCCATTTTCCTCCTTATTAATTAATGCTCTGGGTGCAGAGACGTTTGTATATACACTGCAGACAACAATGTAAAAATGTATGCCTGCAAAATTGAAACTATTAATTCGAATCCGTAGATCCCTAATCCAAGTGTGAACCAAGCTAAACCAATAGGTGCTTTAGAGAGTATGTAATCTGCTCCACCTGGTTGTACCAAGAAAAAATATGCAGATGCAAGCAGCAAACTAAGCATGACGTGACCTGCAACAAGGTTTGCAAAAAGTCGAACAGCAAGGCTGAATGGTCTTACTAATAATACTGATACAAGCTCTATTATGCCGACTAAAGGTTTAAGTGCGACAGGAACTCCTGGAGGCCAAACTAGATGAGAAATATAGCCAAATCCTTCTTTTTTAATTCCAACAAAAACAAAAATGAAATACGTAATGAGACTTAAAAATAGCGGTAATGCCATACGAGATGTGACTGGAAAGTTTATTAATGGGGCAACCTCAAACAAATTACCAACAAGAATAAATAAAAATATTGAGACCAAATATGGTGTGAACTTTTCTCCACCTCTACCAATTACACCAAGAGCTATTTCATCTTTTACAAAAGTAAAAATTGATTCAACCGCAGATTGGAGTTTACCCGGAACAACTGATTTTTTTCTTAGCCCAAAAAAGACAACTACTACAGGTATTATTGCGGCTAAAAGTATTAAAACTTCTGTTCTTGATATTTGAGTGCCTGCAAAATTACTAAATTCAAATAATTCTTTTACGTTTGAAGGTTTGCAAACTACTTCATTAATAAAATCACAAGTTTCAGCTGCTGTTATCATTTGCCCAATCTAAATCAGTGTCTTTTCTCTTTATAACCATAGCCATTTCTATAAATAACATAGTTAAAAAAACGATTGGCACTGTCAGGGACATTGCCAAATCATCAATAGAATAAACGTTTTTTAGTAATAAGAGAAATCCAAATATAAAAATTAATCTAAAAACATAGCCAAATAAAGCAGCAAAATAATAAAAATTTAATGAGATTTTAGCTGCATACGACATAATTACTGCACCAAGGAAAAACCCTGTAGCAACGATTGCTGAGGAGTAAAGGGAGGTAAAGAATGCCTCTTGTGATTTAAAATAAAACAATACTGGAACAATGACATATATAGGTGAAGACCTAAAGAGCATCCTTTTGGCTAATACGACTTCAACGTTCATCTATACCATCCTCTAATTTTGCCGAAATGTTCCACATTCTCCTGTATCCGTCATAGATACCAATAAGAACAAAAGAAATTACCGGCCACGGCGCGTATCCTAAAAAGTTTTGAATTAAAAGACCTATTAATAAACCACTTAATATTGATGTAGAAAAGGTTGAGACAGGACCGAAATCTTCTAAATTTATTCTTGATTTAGCCATAAGGTTGAAAACTCTTAGCTAAAGACCTAACCTGCTCCTCGAGCTCATTAAGTTTATTTTCATCTAATCTGTTTTTTAATATCTCAGAAATTAGATACCCAACTTGAGTAAGTTCGTCTTCTTTCATTCCACATGTTGTAACTGCAGGAGTGCCCATACGAATACCAGAAGTTATGAATGGAGAGCGCGGATCAAACGGTATAGCATTTCTATTTAATGTAATCCCTTTTTCATTAAGTAAAATTCCAGCTTCTTTACCAGTTAATTCTTCATCAACGCTTCTTGTATCAACTAACACTAAATGATTCTCTGTTCCTCCACTAACAACTCTTAAGCCTTGTTCTTGAAAAGAATCAGCTAAAGCTTTTGCATTGTTTAAAATCTGTTTTGCATATTCTTGATACTCTGTTGTTAAAGCTTCTTTAAAACATACAGCTTTTGCTGCTATCTGGTTATTTAATGCACCACCTTGAGCTCCAGGAAATGTGTTTTTATCAATACTCTTGGCAAACTCTTCCTTTGTTAAAATAATTCCACCACGTGGGCCTCTTAAAGCCTTATGGGTTGTTGCAGTAACAACATCAGCATATTTTGCTGGGTTGTCTACAACTTTTCCAGCAACTAGTCCAATAAAGTGTGCTGCGTCAACCATGAAATTAGCACCGACTTCATCTGCAATTTCTCTAAACTGCTGAAAATTAAGTGACTGTGAATAAGAAGAATATCCAGCAATAATTAATTTAGGTTTATGCTCTAAAGCCATTTTATAAACGGTCTCCATATCAATTAATTCGGTTTCCTCGTTTAAACCGTAGCCGACAAAGTTATAAACTTGTCCTGAAAAATTGACTGGTGAACCGTGGGTGAGGTGTCCTCCCTGATCAAGTGACATACCGAGTACAGTGTCCCCTGGTTCTAATAAAGATAGATAAACTGCCATATTTGCAGATGAACCTGAGTGAGGTTGAACGTTAGCATGATCAGCTTCAAATAATTCACAAGCTCTATCAATTGCAAGCTGTTCTATCTTGTCTACTACTTCACATCCTTCGTAGTATCTTCTACCTGGAAAGCCTTCAGAATATTTATTTGTGAGGATTGATCCTGATGCTTCCATAACCGCTTTAGATGCAAAATTTTCAGATGCAATTAAATGAACGTGAGTATTTTGTCTTTTTAAGTCTTCTGAAATCAGCTCAGCTATTTCTGAATCGACTCCATTAAGTGGGTTTTGAGATGCACCTTTATTTGTCATATAACGTAGTCTAACAGTAACTTGGTGGCCATTTAAGTGGGCCTTCTCTTAAAATTTTTCCGCCCTCTTCACGTAAATCAATAATGGTTGAACCACTTCCATGAAGGGCTTCACCTTTAATGTAGTGTTTAACAGCGTCACCGAAAGTATTTTTAGCGTCTATGTCACTTTTTACATCTACACCACCGGAAATATTTGCACTTGTTACCGCTAAAGGTCCTGTTACTTTTAAAAGCTCAATTGTTGAATCATTGTCAGGAACTCTTATACCAATTGTATTCGGAGATTTAGTTCCGACCCCATCGGAGAACTGTAAAGTAGTTTCAACAATTATTGTTAATGGGCCAGGCCAATAAAGCTCGACAACCTCGGGGATGTCTGAAGTAACTCCCAGTTTATGAATATCATGAAAGCTACTAATTAATATTGATAATGGTTTATCTTCATCTCTTTCTTTTAACTGGAATATTTTATCAACTGCATCTTGGGAGTTCGGATTAACTCCTATTCCATATACAGTTTCGGTAGGAATACCAACAATTTCATCATTTGAAATGGCGGTTACAGCTAATTGTAATTCATCGTTTTGCAATGATATACCTGTCCCTATCAACTAAGTCTTTCTCTAATTTTACATCTTTCCAGTGATTTAAATTTTTGATAATAGTTTTTGCATGAGAAGAGTCAACTTCAAGAAATAAAGTTAAATTTTTAAAATCATTTTCTTCTATTTGCTTTATTAGTTCATTTATATAAATCAGTCCATCTGGACCACCATCTAAAGCAATAATGGGTTCATAATTTATTACTTCGTTATCTAAGTTTTGTAAAGTTTCTGTAGGGATATAGGGCAAGTTAGCTACGACGATGTCATAATTATTTTTTTTCACATTCTCAAGTAGATTTGATACAGTGAATGTAACCTCTAGGTCATTTATTCGAGCATTTTCCTTTGCAAGTTCTAAAGCCTGTTCAGAAATATCTACAGCCTCCACATTAGATTCCTTATATAGTTTTTTTAACATTAAAGCAATACAACCAGTTCCAGTACCGACATCTAATATATTTTTTGGTGAATCGATATTATTTTTAATAATCTCAATTAAATACTCGGTTTCAGGACGCGGAATCAAACATCTTTCATCAACATTGATTTGTATTGAGTAAAAAGGTATGTATTCCTCTATATACTGAAGTGGCTCTCCGTTGAGTCTTCGTGTTAATAACTTTGTGTAATATTCTTGATATTCAAATTGGGAACCTGCTTGTTCCTTTGCTTTTTCTCTAAGACGAGCAAGTTCATGTTGAGGAAGTTGCTGTATGTTCATTACTCTTCTAGGTTTGCCAAACGTCTTGACTCGTTGTCTGCAATTAAAGCATCTACAAACTGATCTAGGTCACCATCTAAAACCTGATCTAATTTCTTTAGAGTTAAATTAATCCTGTGATCAGAGACTCTATTGTCTTTGTAATTGTAAGTTCTAATTTTATCTGACCTTTCACCAGAACCTACTTGTTCTTTTCTGTCTTTAGCTCTTTCGGCTGCTGCTTTTTCTTGCTCAGCTTTTAAAAGTCGAGCTCTCAAGATTCTCATAGCTTGGTTTTTATTCTTTAGCTGAGATTTCTCATCTTGACTGGTAACTACAAGTCCAGTTGGAATATGTGTTATTCGTACGGCTGAATCTGTGGTGTTAACGCTTTGTCCCCCTGGTCCACTAGACCTGTAAACATCTATTTTTAAATCACTTGCAGCAATACTTAAGTCAACCTCCTCAGCCTCTGGAAGCACTGCAACAGTAGAAATTGAAGTATGGACTCTTCCTTGTGATTCGGTCTTGGGAATTCGTTGAACTCGATGCGCTCCAGCTTCAAATTTTAATTTCGAATAAACACCTTTTGATTTAATTGAAAATATTATTTTATTATATCCACCTTGGTCTGAGGCAGTTAGTTCTATTGGTTCAACATTCCAAGCATTTCTTTCAGCAAAACGGGTATACATTTTATATAAGTCACCAACCCAAATAGCAGCTTCCTCCCCTCCTGCTCCAGGCCTAATTTCAACAAGTACATCTTTTTCATCTAACGGGTCTTTTGGTAATAGAGATACCTTTATTTTCTGAATGAGAGGATCAAGTTTTGGTTTGTTTGTGGAAATAATACCTTCAAACTCTTGTTTCATATCTTCATCGGTTTCTACTTCCAATAGTTCTTCAGCATCTTTTATTTCTTCAACTATATTTTTCCATTGGTTAAATAAATCAACAATTATTGAAACATCGCTATGTTTTTTAGCCATTTCTGCATAACCCTTTTGGTCTCTTGAGATATCTATCTCAGATAATTGTTTTTCAATTTCAGGTAATGAGTTCTCAATAGTTTGTAATTTTTCATGTAAAGATTTATCCAATTTCAACCTCCTGAGCCTTAGAGAGAATTTTGTCAAATCTAGTTGAGCCTTCTGAATTATTTATACAATTTGCCATAGAAAGTATTGCGACCTCAATTTGATCTGCTGAAGGTTCTTTTGTTGTAATTTTTTGTGTCCAAAGACCAGGAGTTGCAAATATTTTTGCAATTAATGAGTGACTATTTTTAAAGTTAAATTTTAATACCTCATATGAAATCATCGACACTAAAACCACATGTAAAAGTCTTGTGATTGTTGTTAGAACCAGATTCAGATTAGGTATAAAAGGTAATGTTAGAAGGCTAATAAAAACAATTAGAAATAAGAATGATGTTCCACATCTTATGTGTTCTTTTGGATACTTTATAACATCATCAAATTCAAGAGACTGTTTGTCTTCAAATGAAGCAATCGTCATGTGTTCGGCACCGTGATACTCAAACAACTCTTGAGCATCCTTAGTTCTTCCAATTAAGTATATGTAAACGATTACAATAATCCCTCTAAAAATACCTTCTACTACTCCAGTTGCGACTTGTGAAGAGCCTATTGTCTCAACAAGTAATCTTGGACCAGCAATAAACAGGAGAAGGACTGCAATTAAAACTGTGTAGGTGATTATTTTAGAGATGAGACTTTCTTCTTCATCCTCATATTTTGAATAAATTTTTTCAGATAAAGTTATAGCCTTAAACCCAACATACATTGAATCAATTAAAGCTCCGAAGCCTCGGATAAAGGGACTTGACCAAAATTTATTTCTTCTTACAAGAGGTACACGTGATTCGTAGTATCTGTGTAAGTCATTATCTTTATCTCTTACACCTAAAGACCAACCTTTTGGACTCTGAATAAGTACACCACCTATTACAGCTTGGCCACCATAAGAAATATCAAGATCAGACATAAGAAGTAGAAGTTAAGTTAGTTATTCTTCTTCTTGAGAAGAAGCTTCTTGTTTTGGTGCTTGCCTTGTGCTTGTAGATCCGTATCGTTGTTTAAATCTTTCAACTCTTCCAGTTGAGTCAACCAATTTTTGCTTACCTGTAAAAAATGGATGGCTTGCACTTGATATTTCAAGTTTTACTAGTGGATATTCGTTTCCATCTTCCCATTCAATAGTTTCTGTTGTCTTTATAGTTGAACGGGTTAAAAACGCAAATCCTGCGTCCTGGTCCTGAAAGACAACTTCTCTATAGTCTGGGTGTATACCTTGTTTCATAGTCCTACTTTACATTATTATTTGGCTTTTGCGACATCCTTTAAGAAAGCATCATTACTTTTTGTTTCTTTAAGTTTTGCAATCAAAAGTTCTGTAGCGGCTCCACCTTCTAGAGCAACAAGGACTCTTCTTAATGCCCATAAAGATTCGAGTTCTTTTGCAGATACTAGTCTTTGTTCCTCTCTAGTTCCTGAAGGTGTAACATCAATAGCTGGGAATATTCTCTTATCAGCTAACTGGCGATCTAACCTAAGCTCCATATTTCCTGTACCTTTAAATTCTTCAAAAATAACTTCATCCATTTTGGAACCAGTTTCAACTAAAGCAGTACCTAGTATTGTTAAGCTTCCACCGCCCTCAATATTTCTAGCAGCACCAAAAAATTGTTTTGGAGGAGTTAAAGCTGTTGAATCAACACCACCAGAAAGAATTCGACCACTAGCAGGTGTTGCTAAGTTGTGTGCTCTTGCTAAACGTGTTATTGAATCTAATAGTATAACTACATCTTTTCCTTCTTCTACCAAGCGCTTTGCTCTCTCTATAGCAAGTCTAGAAACTTGAGTATGCTCATCAGGTGGACGATCAAATGTTGAATATACAACCTCTCCGTCTACTGATCTCTGCATGTCTGTAACCTCTTCTGGTCTTTCATCAACAAGAACTACCATAAGATAGACCTCTGGATTGTTAGCAGTTATTGAGTTTGCTATTTCTTTCAAAATTGTAGTCTTTCCAGCTTTTGGTGGAGATACGATTAGACCTCTTTGACCTTTTCCAATAGGAGCAACAAGATCTATGATTCTAGGAACAATTTTGCCCGGTTCTCCATCGACTTCTAATTTCAATCGTTCATCTGGAAATAACGGAGTCAATTTATTAAAATCAACTCTTCTTGCTAGTAATTCTGGATCTGCACTATTTACAGTTTTGGGTTCAATAAGTGCTGGATATTTTTCTTTTTGTCTAGGCGCTCTAATTGGTCCACTTACAAGATCACCTTTTCTCATTCTGTATTTTTTAATTATCCCAGCAGCAACATAAACATCATCTTCACTGGGTTTATATCCATTGCATCTTAAAAAGCCATATCCTTCAGGAAGGGTGTCTAAAATACCTTCTCGTTCTTCACCTTTTTTAATTGCACTATCTCCTGAACTTACTACAGCTGGTGCGTCATCATCTTTAGATGTACTTATTACTTCTGGTATCTCTTCTTCAATCGAATCTAAAATATCGTCACTATGTTCAACGAGTAAATCTATTAATTTTGCTTTTTGAAGACCTTTATGTTCAATACCTAAACTTTCAGCTATAGACCTTAAGTCTGCTACAGGTTTTGATTGTAATTGTGTTCTTGCGGACATTCTTTCTCCTATATAAAATCATATTTTTTGGAAATGATTTGTGAATTGTTTTGTCTGGAAGACAACTTCATTATATACATACTTTTTTTAAAGATATAGTTTTTAATTTTTTTAATTTAAAGGTCTAATTAATGAATAAGGAACAACTATTACTAGTGTTGCCAGATAATAAAACACGCCAAATACTGCCATTTGAGGCAAATTGAAAAGTATTGAAAAAGTTAATACTATTGGAAAATTCTGACATAAAGCTTCAATAGAAATTGTAACTGCGTCCTTTTTTTCGATCTTTAAAAGTCGAGAAGTACTTTCAACTGCTAAAAAGACGATTCCTATAGCAACAAGGACAATAGTTATGCTCTCTAAAAAGTAATCAACTAGTGCTTCACGAAGTTCAAAAGGTCCAGTCAAAGAAATTACTGCTATATATAGTTTTAAAAATTTATCTAAAAAGGAAGATAATTTATTTACTATGCCTATATCTTTTGAATTTAAGAAATAGCCAATTAGAAAAGGTATAAAAATCAATAAAGTTAATTGGGTTAATGTCTCTAAGAAGTTAAAAGAAAACTCCTCTGCATCAATTGAAATAATACTTAACCAAAAAACTGTCGTAAATGGGGTTATGAGTGATGTAAGTGAAGTAAGTGAGACTGAAAGAGGTATGTTGCCTTTTTTAAAATGAGTTAAAATTCCAGATATAAAACCACCTGGTGCCAACAAAACAATCGCAATTGAAATAGCAAATATACTCGTGTTAAAGACTAAATATAAGGTTAACCCAATTAAAGGTAATACAAATATCTGAAAAAATATTGCATAAGAAAATGTTATTTTGTTTTCTATCGTTTCTTTGATGTCTTGATATTTTGTTTGAGTACCTAAAAAATAAAACATAACAGGAATCATTGGCGTTATAGTTTTAAAAGTTATAGAGGAAGAGATTAAATTGCTTAACTCTTGAATAGACATATTAAAATCATATTGTTTTAGTTAAATAATTACAAGTATCTAAAGAATTATAAATTAATAATTTAGATTAGAATCTGTTCTAAGTAAATAATTTAATCTTCACAGCAAAGAGCTATATAATTTTCTAAATATGTTCTTTCTGATTCTTGTAGGAAAACATTATCACGGTAATAAACATAATCTCCCCCGAAGTAAAGGACCAGTGCATCAGCAAACAATTCTTCACTCCCAAAAAATTCTTGAGCGTCTTTCCTTTGGTTTTCTCCTTCGGGATTCACACAGTTTCTTGTTAAATACGAAAGTGCATGAGATGCTTCATGAAGCAATGTATCGTAAGCTCTATTATTAGCAAATGCTTTATTGGAAACCCAGACAGATAATTTCCAATTTGAATTTGTTGAGCCATCTGCAAATGTTCCTGCTGAATCCCACACGCCAAAAGGGCACCTTCCCAAAATTGTTGCGGCGTAAGAGTGACATCCATTGACAAATATGACATTGTTTTCCACAGATTTTCTCAATTCTTCTGGTAAATTATTAACTAATCCATCAAGATTGAATTGATTTTGACCTTCAAATCCATCAAATGACGTAAACTCACCCTCGTAAATTTCAATATTTTCAGTACTATCCGTATTTATGGTGACTGAGTCATCCTTTTCTGATACTTCAATTGTTGTTGTAGTGACTGGAACTGTTGTAGTTGTAGTAGTAGTCGTTGATGTAGTAGTAGTCGTTGATGTAGTAGTTGTCGTTGATGTAGTAGTTGTCGTTGATGTAGTAGTTGTCGTTGATGTAGTAGTTGTCGTTGATGTAGTAGTTGTTGATGCAACTGTAGAAGATTCTGTACTTCCAATATTTGCTTGAATACTTATCTCAATTGGATTATTAATTACGTATATATAAGACCCACCTATAAATATAACAATTAAGACAACAAAAATTGTGGTGAATTTACCACTCATTTACTGATTCGTTTAACTCATCATCAATTAGATCTGATATTTCTGCATTGTCCAGCTTTAAACTTTCTTCATAGTCAGCAGGCCTATTCAGTTCAGCATATTTTTTCATAAAGTTACCAAGTACAAGAATAATCAGTATATAAAACAATAAAACAAGCATAAATCTGTAAGCTAATGATCCGCTCTCTAATAAAGTTTGTTGTAGTTCGTTAAACTCACTATCCGGTGGCAAAACAAGAATTCTTATGAAAAGCCATATACTAATCAAAAAGCTAACAATCGGCATTGCTTGATTTATTCCATCTGAGTCTCCAATTGCATCAAATAACTCGTTCCCTCCCCATGGAACTGCTTTAAATATAACTCCCTCTAGACACATCAAATAAGTAAGTTTACAAATTGCCATTAACACGCCGGAGGAACTCACAGATTCAAATGAAGTAGCGTAAAAGAAAAAGTATCCAACTATTGAAAGACTAATCATTGAGTAAAATTTTGGTGACAACTCAGCTTTGGGTCTATTTGAAACTACGTGTATGGCCGCAATAAAACCAAGTATAAATCCAAATGGAAGATCGATAACAATAAATAATATGGTCGAAAGAACAGCAAAAAACATAGCTTGAGGATTCCAAGAAAATTTAACAATTTGATCATATAAATAATATTCAATGAGAGACTCTATGCCCTCATAAAAGAAAGTAACAATTACAAGTCCAAATAAAACTCCAAGAAATATTGCTAAGTTTTCCTCTCGTACTTCAAATGTAAAACCCTCTTCAACAAATGCATACAAAAGAGATGTAATAAGAGCAACAAGTGATATCTCCATTGCTGTTTCAAGTTTTGTTTTTTCTTTTAATTTAGATTCTCGATTTGACCACCTAACTCTATAGTGAGCAATAATTCTATTGAACCATTCCTGAGCAAGTAAAACTCCATAAAACAAAAATATAATTCCAGAAGTTATGAGGAATGCAAAAGCATTCTTTTCCTGATCTGAAAAATCAATATCACTAAAAAGTGGAATCGTTGTGATAAGTTCATTTGTGAATGTTATATTTGTTGATGTATCAACAACATTTTCTTCTTCATCAAATATATTACTTTCTACAGGCACCGTAGTAGTCACCTCTGGCAACTCAGGAATTTTATTAATTATATATTCATCTGATGTAATTTCAGTTGTTATGTCTCTGTAACAATAAACTGAGTCACAATCCGGCCCACTATATTGTGTGTAGTTTGTGGTTAAAATTTTTAAAATAACAGAAAGATTTGTTGTACCATCCCACTCTACAATTTTTTGTCCTTGATTTGAGTATTCACTAAACTCTTGAGGCTCACCAAGCAATCCATCAGGTGTAAGTTCACGAACTGAGAGAATTACTTCATCAATATTTTCAATCCCATTAACTAACCATGAAATCTGTAAATTATCTTTATCTATTCTTGCTGAATCTATTTCAATAGTTGCTTCATCAGTATCATATAATTTTGTATCTGAATATCCATTGTTAAATACACCGTTAAAGAACGAAAAGAAAAATATAAATGAAATGATCAGTTTTTTCACTATCCAAACACCTCAACTTTTTCTAATTGTCCTATAACTATGAGCCTTTGTTTTGCTGAAAATTTAGGATGACAAGTTGTTAACGTAATTCTGTCATCACCATAATTTTCTAATACATAATTATCTTCTGGAGAAACTATTTTTACCTCTATAATTTTATATTTATATTGATTTGTATTTGTCTGAAATATTATTGTTTCACCAACCTGAACTCTGTCAAGATTGCCAAATGGAGCGCCATAAGTAGTTCTATGACCGGCAATTGCAAAATTTCCACCTGTACCAGGAAGTGAAGTTCCAAGTATATATCCTGGTCCATATTCTAATTTTTTGTTCGTTGCTCCAAAAACTACGTAATGATTTATATTTGCGGACAGAATTGTTAATCTTCCAACTACGTCAGGTAGGAACTCTGCTTTTGCTGCTTGATTGGTAAGAGTTTTTGTTGCAATTGAAATAATTGACTCTTGAAATTCATCAGTTTGTTCTAAATTATCTAAAGATTGTTCTGTCATCATATTTTGGTTTCTCATTTCAGAAAGATTAAGTTCACTGAATTGAAATTTGTTTTCCAATAAATTTTGTTCATCGTTAATAACTGATGTAGAAAAAAAAGTTTGGTTAACAGAGTAAATTAGAATAATAAATCCAGCTATTAATAGGCCTACACCAAGTGGAAGAAGAGATCTTTTACCTGTGTTTTGGGTTGATGCAGATCTACTTGCTTTTGTTACTTCTCTTTGTCTTAGGTTTTTTTTTAGTGGTAAATCGAATATAAGTCTTGGAATATTTCTGTGTTTTTCAACTGGTTTTTTTGTAAAGACAATTGAAAATCGGTTAGATGTCATCAATGTTAACTTCTCTCGTAACATTTCCTCTGTGACGTCAATACCGAGATATTTTGCATTTCTGGATATATTTTTAACTGCTGAAGTTAAATAATCTACCTCTTTAAGCATTGTTACAATATCCTCAGTGAAGTTTTCAGGTTCAGCAATTAATGGATTAAATCTTTCACTGATATCTATGCTTATCATGACCTCTGTTCCAATTGCATTCTCAAGGACTTTTTTAAGAATATTAGATTTTACGTATACCTCTGAAAGTTCAACTTCTAAATTTTGATTTATAAAACTAAGTGAGCGTTGGTTCTCAATCTCGTTTGAAGATACATCTATTTCATTTCCTGAATCATCAGATTTTAATTTTTTTAAATCGCTTTGATTAATTTCATTATCTATATCAATTGCAATACTTAACTGACTTCTTATCTCACTTGCTACGTCTGGATTTTCAAGTAAATAAAATTTAGCTTTATCTTTTCCATAACCAAGTTTTTCTTCCCCATATAAGTACCAATTACCTTTTTTCTTTACGATTTTTTCCCTTACAGCAATATCTAGAAATTGACCATCAAAGACTTTCTCTGCCACATCTTCTTCTAATTCTTCATATTCAACAAAAATATTTGTGCTGGGATCTTGTTTTTTAAATAAAGAGCGAGACTTTTTAGTTCTTACTTGCTGGATTGAATCTTCCTCTACAAGTGTTGCATCTGTAATGACATCTGCATCATTTAATCTATTTCTTCTAATTTTAAGTACAAATAATACTGCAAAAATATTAACAATTATTATCAGTAAATATATAAAAAAATATGCCATTTCAAACTAATGCGCTCTTCTAAGTATAAAAGCTCCTAGTCCCATAAGCATCAATCCAAAAGAAATGATAAAGCCACCAACATTTCGACCTGTGTCCGGTAATCCAGGTGTTGGAGGAGATTCATCTGTAAATTGTGGAACAAATGGATTATCTGCATCTTCGTTATAAACAAACTCAACAAAATCATCACCTGGAAGGAATAAGAGTGACTCACCATTATCTTTCTCTTCTCGATCGCCTTCCATAACATTATCTGTATTTTCAGACTCCTCTACTTTATCAAGGGGATTCAGTTCGTCATTAGGTATAATTTCATCTTCTATACAGTCTGCATCCTTGTTCTTAATCATCTTTTGAACTTTGCCATTTTCAGTGTTTGTTACTTCAAGAGCAACTGTAAAGAATTTATTTTCACCAACTTCAATAGAAGAAAAATCAACAGATGAGCCAGCTGGGACTGTTACAGTTTCCTCAGCAATAAGTGTTGTGTTGATCCAAATTTTCTTTAATACTTCTGCAGAAACATTAGATCTTGAATTGTCTACTGTGATGCCAAACTCTGCTCCACCATCTTCAAAATCACAAACTCTGTTTGTAGAAACAATTGGCTCGAATATGTACTTAACTGGTGGAAGTGTAGTTGTAGTAGTTGTTTCACATACTATCGTTTTTGTATCAGATACTTGATATGGAGAGCCTGGGTCAAACTGTTCATAACTACTTTCCAGTGCCCTCCACTGGATTGTTGTATTTTGGGTAAGTGTAATATTTCTTGTGATGGCACTTGTTGGGTTAATTGTCACTAGTTCATACTGTGACCATCCTGAGTTATTTAATTTATTTTCTAGATAAAAAGTTTTTAATTCATCACTTAGGTTTCTAATCTGTATAGTTGACACAGCCGTATTCGCAGAACACTCAGAAATAGTTTGGACCAAACTTGGATTATTTGGAGTACTACCACAATCAGACGCTAATTTAACTGGTGTTTCTAAATACTGTGTATCGCTTGTAGACTTATATCTAAATACTATCTGATCTCCACTATTTAAAGGTACTTCAATACTTGTTGCGTTTGCATTTGCGTTAATAGGTATAACTGCACCTGTTTGATAAAATCCGTTATTAATCTTGTAATCATACATCACGTTAGTTGTCTGAGAACCTGTATTTACAACTGTTAATACCGCCTTAGTTGTATCATTGCTATCACAAACAATATTTGTGAACCCATCTAAAGAAGAAGCTTGATTACAACTTTGAGCTGAGTCATTTACAAATTTATAGGTGGTCTCTGCAGAAGTTTTATATCTCCACTGGAATGTACTATTTTCTGGAACTGTAACAGCAGTTGAAGTAAATGTGCCGGTTACTGAAGTGTTTCCAATAGACTGCCACGAACCACCATTGATAGAAATATCATAACTTACAACAACAGCGGTTGAATTAGGGTTAATTATGGTTAACTTAGCTACAGGGCTGTTGCTTAAACATTCGTTAGTATTATATGCACTTACTGAAGTTGTAGTGGTTGAACAATCAGCAGGTGCCATGATTACTTCTTGTTTCCAGGTATTTGGTGTTGTAGCGTTAAATATTCTATATCTATAAATTATGTAATTTGTAGTTAAGACATTATTAACACTGTATGGTTGTGAACTAGTTATTGTCTGTGTACCTAAAGGAGTCCATGAAATGTTATTGGTGGTAGACTCGACTTCTACCTGAGCAGTATTTGTGGAACTGTTTGAAATGGTAAATGTAGAATTCTTTACAGAGGTAGTACCACTTGGTGTACAAGTAGTGCTCTGAGTAGCTGTTAGATTTGCAGAAGTACAATCAACAGTCTGAGTTCTAGTTAAGTATAAATATGATGAATTTGAGAAGTCATTTTGTACAGTTGTTGCAGCGTATCTCCATGTTATATATTGTCCAGAAGTTAAGTTTTTATATACAGAGTTATCAACTTGACCAGCTCCAACACTTACAGTTGTCATATATTCATAGCCACCATTATTGATTGCGTATTCAACTTTGTAATACTGAGTTATAGTTCCTGTGTTATTAATTGAGAGCTTAGAATCTCTTGTCTGATTAGAACATGCCTCGAGTGTTTGCGTCACAGTTGAGGTTTGTGGACAATCAACTGTAAGTGCAGTAAGAGTTGTGTAATCTCTAGAAATACTACTTGAAAGACCTAAACGGTACCTCCATTTAACAGTTGCTCCATGAGGAGCTCCAGGAGCTTCTAATACTTTTGGAGTTCCATTAGTAACTGCAGATGTGCCTTTAGTTATCCATCCATTGCCAATGTCATACCATGCTTCTACATAAACTGTATCAGAAGAGTTATTTGTGACCGTTAGTTCAGAAACTCTATTTCCAGCAACACAAGCTTTTAGAGCATTGTTGATAGAGACTTGATTCAATACTTCGGTTTCACAATCAAGTGCTGGAATTGAACCAAACGTTGTTTCTGAAGCGGCAGCAAGCTTTGTTACTGTACCAGCATATTTATACTTCCAGCTAATAGTTTGTCCATTAATGATTGATCTAGTTAGTGTTAATTGGTTACCTGCAGTTATCTCGACTGTTGAAACCTCTGTGGCCCAATCTCCAGAATTAATTGCTGAATGTACTGTTACAAGTATTGGTGTAGAGCCTGTGTTATTTAAAGTTAATGTAGATGTTGCAGTCTGATTAGCACATGTTCCCATTTGATGAACAACTGAGATAAAAGTACCACAATCAACTTCAATTGCTCCACCAGTTAAAGTAGTAAAACTAATATTTGCTAATGCAGCTGTACTGTAAGCAGCTTTATATCTCCACTCAATTGTTGAACCAGAAGTTACCGATTGAGTGGTGCTTGTATTCACTCCTCCAACGACTACACCGTTTGATGAAGTAACTTTATCTGTCCATGTTCCTCCATCAATTCTGTATTGAATGTGATAGTACGCAGGAGCAGGGCTAGAAGATAGCGTTCCATAGTGGAACTTTGAAGATTTCGATCCGCTCACACATTGTCCAATTGAGGTATATGGTGTCGCAATATTTACCCCAGTACAGTTCACAATTTCAGATGTATCAGTTGTAGTCCAATTTAATGTTGAGAAATCACTTCCAGTTTCTGAAATTTTATATCTCCATGTAATTGTCTCACCTTCAGAAACAGACTCTGGTAGGAATGTTGATCCACCAGGATTGACTTGTACTTGATTTGCAGACAAGGTCCAGTTTGAACCACCATCTGTTGAGTACTCAGCTTTATAATATAAAATTCCTGAACTTGAGTTGTTAATGTTTAGTTTTGAAGTCTTATAACCATTGGAATCACATGTTGTATCAAAAGTCACTGTAATATCTTCCCCAGAAGAACAAGTGATTGTTCGTAAATCATCATTTGTCCAGTCAGTTGGAAGATCTGCTACAGTTTTTGCTACTTTGTATCTCCATTGAACAGTCTGTCCTGTAGGAACAATCTGAGTGTGAGGATATTGTCCATCAACACCTAAGGTGATATCTGGTTTATCTACCCATCCAGCTCCATTGACATTTACTTGTACTTTGAAGAGAGCAGAGGTTGTTGCGTCTGCACTATTTTTAATGATAAATTTAACTTCTTTTGTATTGTTATAACAAATGCCGAATGATGTTGTTACGCTAGGATCTATAGTCTCGCAGTTAACAGTTCCGGACTGAACATAATCAACATATGATGCAGAAACTAGTCCACTTAAGGATGTTGCAGCTTTGTATCTCCATCTAATATATTTTCCAGAATCTACATTTTGGGTAAATTCAGCTGACTGCGTACCAGATCCTGCAGCACCTAATGTCAGGTCAGTATCTGCTACAACATATCCTGTACTTCCTTGTATAAAATATTCAACTTGATAATAGACAGTTGTATTTGTGTTATTTGTTAAAACATATCTAGAAACTGCAGAGTTATTTATACATACATCAAGATTTTGAGAAATAATTGTGTCTAATGTACAGTTCACTTCTTCGCTTGTTGCCTCTGTTATCCACGACGTAGGTGTTGTTGCAGTGGACATTGGGTAATATCTCCAAGTAATTGTTTGACCATCTGGAACCATAACAAAGGTAGTAGAGGATGTACCTGGGATTACAGCAGAACCAGAGACTTTACTAATCCAATCAGAGGAATCCCCGCTTAAGTTGTACTGGACATAGAAATATGCTGGAGCATTTGCAGACGATGCATTTGAAAAGGTAAATGTAGACTTTCTCTCTCCAGCAGTACATGCACCAAAAGATGATGAACCTGTTCCATCAAGTATTGGACAATCTACAGTTGTAGACGGGGTTAACGTAGTGTTTGTAATGCCTGTGTAATCATTATTAGTATTGGTAACTTTATAACGCCAGATAATATTTTTTGTATGTGGTACTTCTTGATTGAGTGTTGTATCAGTCTCCCCTGGTGCTACCGCGAGATTTGAATTCTTTAATATCCAAGTAACACCGTTATCAAGTGTGTACTGTACTTGGAAATAGATGGTGTTTAAACTCTCATTGTTTTGTAAGCTTATTGTTGATAACTGAGATCCAGAGTCACAAGAACCCATAATATTCACTACAGTTACATCAATAACACAGTTCACATAAGCACTTGTTGTATCCTCTGTCCAGACACCTGTAAAGGCCTCTGTTGTTTTTACAGATTCATATCTCCACTCAATCTTCTGTCCTTCTAAAATTTGTAAATTATTAGTTGTAATAAGAGAGACACCAGGAGCGATTACAGAATTTACAATAGATGAGTTTGTCCAGTCAGTTACTGTGCCTGATGCATTAACAATTTTATATTGTACGTTAAATTTAGCTGCTGATGTAGAAGAGCTTGTGTTTGTTACCTTAAAGGATGCTGCTCTATAGTTCTCAGCACAGGCAGTATAAATTGCCTCACCTGTGACCGCAGTAAATGGACAATTGATAGTTTTCGTATCGGTGTAGTTCCACTCCTCTAAATTAAGATTGTTCAAAACTTTATTTACTTTATATCGAACCTGTACAGTTCCACCATGTGCAACAGTTACTTCGAGTGGATGATTTTCTGTTAGGCCGTTGCTTACAATTTCTGCAGTCTTAAATGCCTGCCAATCTGTATCAGAGTTTCTCTTATATTCAATAGTGAAGTATGCAGTATCAGAACTTGATGGTACCAAGTTAATGACTGGAGTAGAGCTTCCGTTTCCACATGTTGCAACTGCTACATCTACTTCTACAGAACCACCATCACAACCACAATCGACAGTTGCACTTGCTGTTACCTCTTCCCACTCTTGTCCTTCAAAGTCACCACCATTGGTAGTATCTTTGACTCTCCAGGTAATCGTTTGTCCATCAGGTACAAATTTAGATAAATCCGTATTAGTTGATCCCGCAGAGACCGAGATATCGAACGCCGATTCTAAGGAGTCTGTGGCAGATTGCCAAGTAATACCTCCATCCAATGAATACTGCACCTTATAGTATGAGGTGTAGTTGTCGTTATTTGTTATTGATAATGTTGAAGTTGCACCTAAATCATCACACTCACAGGTTGTTAGTGTTTGTGAGTAGTCAGAGTCTGGGTCACAATCAACTTGAACATCTGTAGTGTTCATCATTACATGGTTCATAAAGTTAGCATTGAAGTTACCAGTTATTGAACCACTAGTGATAGTACCCTCGTCAAAACGATTGTAATAAAGACCTGTACTTGTTAATCCTTTTATAAACGCATACTCTGTTGGAGGTTCATTATAGCTATAGTATGAATTTCCACGATTGTATACTTGATAGCTATAGCTAGTACTGTAGAAATCGTGGGATCGAATATAACCCCATTTTATAGAAATATTTTGGCCATTTGTTACCTTAGTTGAAGGTAGGTTAAACGTCGTTGAATTAGTAAGTTCATCCGTTTGAGTTACTACTTTACTCCAACTAACACCTCCATTTGTTGAGTATTGATAGAACAATCTCGCTGCCATGTAGGGTTCTAAATGAGTAACAGTTGTATCTTCAAACTTTAACTCTACTTGACCCTTGTTTTCAAGACATGTTAGCTGTGTTGTTGTAAGAGTAACTGGTTGGATGTCGTTGCTATTACAATCAGAGTCTGCAGCTACTGTAATAGTTGAATAACTTCCAACAAAGTTTTCCATATATTTTGTGGATGAGTTGCTTGAGTAAGCTCTGTATCTAATTTGATACTCATGTGTTGAGTCAAGCAAAATAACACTAGCTACATATGCGTTGTTGTTAAAGCGATAAGGCACGAAATAACCAAAATATGTAGCATCATCCCCAGTTAAGCCCCCATAATTGTAATTTTTATACCAATATGAAGATTCAGTTGCATACTGCATTTGTCCAAAAGGTTTCCAAGAATTTCCATCATGTGAAATCTCAACTTGAAAGTGGACATATGTAGAAGAGCTAATAGAGCTAGAGTTGTTTCTATTAAGTTTCAATTCAAATTTGTCAGGGCCGTATAAGTTGCAAGATACATAGTCTGTTGAAAAGTAAATAGGGTCTGAGCTTGAGTTCCCTACTGTGATTCCACAGTTAATAGTTATTGGAGAAGATTCTTCAACAGTGTAGTAAGAACCACCTGAGGTACTTTCAATATGATACTTAATTGTTACTATGTCATTATTGCCAAAGGTTCCAGCCAGGTTGACAGAACCTGTCCCAGAGGTCGGATTAAGCGTAACGGTTCTCTCAACTGAATATGCTCCGTCATTTACTTTTATTTGATAGATTAAGTAATTAGCACTACTGGTGTTGCCACTATAAGAAAATTTAATATATTGTTCATTGTTATAACATGAGGTAGCTGAGTTCAGTTCGCTGAAAGAATGAGAAGTAATATCATTTGTACAGTCAACAAGAAGAGTTGATGTATTCGTAAATGTTCCACTAGTTACTGGTGAAGTAGGAGCATATCTAAAACGCAATGCTACAGTGGTTCCCTGAGGAATTGTATCTTGAATTGTAAAGGTATCTACTTCACCAGGTAAAATCATCTTATAAATAACAGCATTGCTATTTGCTGAATCGTAAAATGCTTCTTCCCAAGTAGTTCCTAAATCAGTTGAGTATTGAACATGAAAATAACCTGTTGCCCAACCATTGTTTCCAACCGTGATAGAAGGTGTTGCACCACCGGAGACACAAGTACCTATTGCGATAGATGCAGTACTAGCACCAACAGTAGGACAGTCCACTGTTTTTACTGCTGAGTAGTAAAGTTTTGAGGCAGTAAAATCTCCACTGGTATAAGAAAACTTAAACTTATACTGTACAGCTCCTGCGTGGTTAGCAGTTACAGTGTCTGTATATGAAGTACCCATAGCATAATTTTGCACAACGTCAGTCCAAGTAGTTCCTCCATCTATAGTCCTACTAAGATTCAGATAATACTGCGTTCCAGAAGGTCTGGTGACAGTAAATGTTGCAGTTGCAAACCCTCCTGATTCAATATTGTTTTGACACTCTCCAATAGTGACAAGATCACTATAGGTATCATTAGTAGAATCAGTTGTTGTTGCTGTTCCCCAGCCAGTAGTTGTAATAACAGGATTACAATCTGTTGTACGCTGTTCAGCAGTTTTATTGTAATTTCCAAAAAGAACCCAGTCAGTTGAAGCAAGTTCGCTTTCAGCGTATGCGACTTTGTATCTAATTTTCATTGTGGAGCCAGATAATGCCCGTGTTGAAAGATAAATATAATCTCTACTGCTGCTTTGCAACTGATTTATATAATTTGTTGTTTGTACTGCTGTATAGCCATCAATTGCCAGACTTCCTGTAACGGCACTATCTGTAACTGCACGACTGCCATTGTACTGATAACTACTTTCAATTCTGTAGAATAAATTATCTTTGGTCCAAGTAGAACCATCATCAAGAGAGATTTCAAATGCATACCAAAGTGCTGTTCTGTTTATGTCACTATAGTTTGAGTTATACATCACCCAACCCATCCACTGTTTATTATCAATACAGCTATTAACTATATTGGATGATTTAATTTCATATTGATAAGAATTATTATTGTATGGGGCAACATTTAAATCACAGTCGTGACGCCAGTTAACACCATTTGATGGAGAACTTAAGAATTGTTCTTGATAAATACTGGTATTCCATGAAGGGTTTTCAGTATAAGACTTCTGTATTTTCCACCCCATATACGCATCTGCTTCATTTGTATATGTTTTGGCTCCAGCTGTATAAACCAAAGTTTCCCCTGCAGCAATCGAGAATGTTGCTGAATCTGAAGTGTCGTATGCTGATGGCGTATTGGAGGTATAGGTGTTGCCATTTTTTGTTGGCGTTACTTTAAAATAAATAGTCTCTGGCTCATTATTAGTAAGAGTTAATGTAGAGGTCTGGCCTGCAGAACTACACGTTGTTACTTCATAGCTTGCTGTAACTGATGGATTACAGTCGTGACGCCAGCTAACACCATTTGATGGAGAATTTAAATATTGTTCTTCATAAATACCGGTATTCCATGAAGGGTTTTCAGTATAAGACTTCTGTATTCTCCACCCCATATACGCATCTGCTTCATTTGTATATGTTTTGGCTCCAGCTGTATAAACCAAAGTTTCCCCTGCAGCAATCGAGAATGTTGTTGAATCTGAAGTGTCGTATG
>Ga0181601_10000796_pt1 | contig 26244 bp, 22 predicted proteins | sample 041ome_8_FD_133020 | JGI IMG/M metagenome (GOLD analysis project Ga0181601, IMG submission 133020) | Coastal salt marsh microbial communities from the Groves Creek Marsh, Skidaway Island, Georgia - 041407BS metaG (megahit assembly) | ecosystem: Environmental > Aquatic > Marine > Intertidal zone... | reverse complement strand
TCCTGCCACAACCGAGGAACCATCTCAGCCAACGCCCGCAGGCCCCGCAGATCCGTTTGGAGCAGATGACGATCCGTTTGGAGCTGGCTCCTCTGACGATGAGCCGGCTGAGATGAACGAGTCAGACAGCAACCCCTTCGGAGGTGACGACCCGTTCGGTACTCCTGCAGCCGAAGATGATCCGTTCACCTTCTCACCTCGCGGACGTCGCAGTCCTGCATAGGTTCGGCATCTTCAGCGAGGCGTCGCGGTTCACTGCACCCGTCAGCTGCCCTCAACTGCCGGCTTCGGACCCGCACAAAGTTGCAGCGGCACAGAACTGCAGCGGCCGAAAGTTGCAACCACTCATTCGCCGAGCTCAGACGTTCGGCTTGATCTCAAAGTTGTACTGAGCGAGATCGAGAGCGAGCATCAGGCATCCCACTGAGATGGCCACAAAGGCCAGCAGCAGCATTGCCGTGTAGACATTCACGGGCGGTGTGCCAGCTTTCTGTTCGTCGTTGTCTGCCATGACTTCCTCAAAGAGACTCGGTGACGATACGCCTGGTATCAGAATCAGCCCTTGAGCCGTGACGCCACGCGGTCGCCTCGCTGGATGAAGCCCCGCTTGAACTCGGGGATCACCGTGGCCACCGCCTTGTCAGGGCGGACAGTGACGATCCGGACGCGACCGAGATAGGTGTCATCGCGGAAAACTTCAAGTTCATGACCCTGCTGAAGGCCATCATCTCCACCGAGTGAGAGTTCGATCGCCTCGCGGCCCACGGCAGTCACCACACCATCGACGGCGGGTAGCTGATCACGGGGAAGCGAGTCGACATTCAGCCCCATCTGCTGCAGCAGAACACGGGCGTTGGCCACCTGCTTTTCCAGCTGGCTCTTCCGCTCGCGGGCGATCACCAGCAGCGACTCTTTTTCGTGGAGTTCGACAGCCATGTCGGCAGTCCGCTTCACCTGGTCATCAAGGCTCTGCTGCTGATTCTTGATCGATTCACGAAGGTCGCCGATCTCACCAGTCGCCTGCTCGAGCTCGCGACTCTTGGCGGCGAGTTCATCCTGAGCCTTGTTGCGATCCTGCTCCTGCTGATCGACCCGCTTGCGAAGTTCCTGCAGCGACTCATTCTTCTCGCGAAGGGCAGCCTGGATCTGAGCGATCACCGTATCACGAGCGAGCTCTGACTCTTTGACATCTTTGGTGAGTTCGTTGATCTCTTCCTGGAGTTGCGTGGCGTCGCTTCGCGCGGTCTGTAACTGATCATTCAGTCCACCCGGCTTGACGATCTCGTCCCTCCAGTTGGTATGCGTGGAGTAGAGCGCCACCCCAAAACTCATGAACACAAGGCTCATGATAAAGACGGCGAAGACGAAGATTTTGCCGATAATATTCATACACTCACCACAGGCAGGTGCTGCGAGGACGACCGCCCCATGCGACCACCATAGTTGTCAATCGGCAGGGGGGTCAACGCGTCTGGAAGACATTGCCAACTGCCCGCAACCTCTCACACATCGACCTGTTTCACCACAGAAACCAGTTCTTGTTCAGGTTTTCGGGGCCACTTCTTCCCTGCAAACACCACAAACCCCGCAGCTACCGCAGTCAGCGACGTCGGCAGCCCCCCCCAGACGAGGAACAAAGACCCGCGACCGTCTGCGGCCACCTCAGCCCGCACAGTCGCCGTCGCTCGCTTGGGGCCGCGTCGCAGCACCCGACCGCTCCCATCAATCCAGGCGGAGATGCCCGTATTTGCGGCCACGACAATCGGTGTTCGCACCTCAACCGCCCGCAAAACAGCTGAGGCAAGGTGCATATCGAGTTCGCTCGATCCCCAAAACCAGCCATCATTGGTGAGATTGGCGATCAGATCGGGGCGTTGCTGCTTCGCCGCGAGATCTCGGACAATACTTCGGACGGCTCTCGGCAGCGTGGTCTCGTAACAGATCGTCGCGGCCACCTCAAAACCAGCAACATTTACGGCGAGCGGCTCGGTGCCAGCGGTCAGGCCTGCTGGCAAAGGCGTCAGCCGATAGAGCCAAGGAAACCGGTTGGCCAGGGGCACATACTCCCCAAACATCACCGGAAACATCTTTTCGTAACAGCCCAGCGGCGTCCCCTCTGGAGAGAGAAACAGCCCACAGTTGTAGTTCCGCACACCAGAGGCGGCACTCGGGGTGATCACCTGTTTATCGAGGCCAACCAGCCAGGTCGCCCCGTAGCGACGGGCAAACGCCGAGAGTGACTCCAGTCGTTCGGCGGCCAGCCGCTGGCGTGCTGCTGCCTGAGCGGCCGGACTCTCCGGCGGCAGTTCTTCCTCCGCTGTCTCTCGCAGTGCCTCTGTGACAACTGCCGCTGGCAGCTGCTCAGCAGCATCAATCTCAAGCAGCCCCCATCGCCACATGGTCTCTGGCCAGACGATCAGATCGGGCGACCCATCAGTCTCAAGGCCTGCGAGCGTGAGCTCGTCGTAGTGACGAGCGACCTTCTGTGCGGCTCCAGGTTCGTGCTTCAGTTCGGTGTCGATCGAGCCCTGCACGAGGAGCACATCAAGACGTTCCTCACTCAGTAAAGGTTCACTCGCGAGTCGCCAGTTCCCGTAGCCACAGGCTGCGACCAGGCCCCCACCGGCCACGGCCAGCCAGACCATCGTTCGCCGCAGACATGGCCAGGCAGGGCCCTGCCGACTGGCTGCCACCACTGCGGTGACCGCTTCGCTAAGGCACGCCGCCACAGCCATCACGAGGCCACTGAGCCCAACGGCCCCAAACAGATCGGCCGTCTGCAGCACCTCGAGCCAGCGGACCTGGGTGTCACACAACCCGCCCATCGTGAAGCCGCCCAAGAGCCAGCCACGCAGGTGCTCCGTCGCGATCCATGCCACCGTTGCAGCTGCCGCGAATGGCAGCCTGGCATGACTGACAAACCGACGCGTGACGACCACCCAGAAGGGAACAAAACAGCCGAGATACGCCGCCAGCACCACCCAGCCGATCGACGTGGCGGGATGTGGGAGTCGCAGCCAATGCAGCACCGCCAGCCAGAACACCACCCCGCCACACCATACGGCCAGCCAGTCGCGACGACCGAGTGATACCGGAGCACGGGCCAGCTGGAGCCAGGGGATCGGAGCCAGCCATGCTGCCCACCAGAGATCGACTGGTGGCTGCACAGCTGCCATCGCCACGGCACCACTCAACGCCCACAGCCAGCAGTGACGTTGCTGCAGCGACGGCTGCTGCCTGCCGCTGGATTGCTCACTCTCTGCGGCCGTCATAGCTGGACTTCCGCAGCGGGCGTCGCTGTGAAGAGTGCTAGGGACTCCCCCGGTTCCACGGGGTCGTCTTCATCGACGAGTTGACGTGCAAGTCGACCGGTGACCGGCGCGAGCAGATCGACCGTGGCAGCACCCGCAACCAGCTGCACGACACGATCTCCGGCCAGGACACAATCGCCTTCACTGACGAGCCACACCGAAACCGTCACCATTCCGGTGGTAAATCCCATCGCTGGTACCTGCAGCACCGCCTGCATGGAGGCCTGGCTCATCGTGGGCCTCGTCCACCCGCCTGCAAACGAGTGAGCCAGTACAGCATCACCCGCCCAACGGTCTCGAGCGAGGCTGCAGAGCAGTGCTCGGGCGTATCCTTCGTGGTGTGCCAGTGTGGATAGTCGAAGTCGATGATGTCACAGGTCGGGATGCGGCCAATCGTTCGCAGAGGCACGTGGTCATCCTCCACAGTCGGTCCTGGCCGCGGAACGAACTCACGTGCGCCCACCTCAGCGGCAGCCTGCCAGATGTCATCAACCAGGCCTCGCGTGTCGGGCCAGGTGATACTGTGACGCTCCTGAGGCAGGAGCAGATTCTCATCCGCCACCATGTCTAGCAGGACCCCAACCAGATAACGATGCGGCGGCGGATCGGATACGTAGCGACGAGCAAAGTGAATGGAGCCTAGGCAGTACGGATCTCGCCGATCGACGACATACTCCTCAGCATCAAAGAACACAAAGTCGACGCCGATCGGCCCTGCGAGAGCCGGCATAAAGCGACCAAGTTCCATCAAGGCTGCCACGCCACTGGCACCATCGTTCGCCCCCACGAACACACCCTCAGGATCCACCGGATCACGGTCGGGATAGGGCCGGGTGTCGTAGTGCGCAGCGAGCAACACCCGATCGTTGCGGTCAGGATGGAAGGAGACAATCAGGTTTTCCATGACCACTGGCTCGCCTGTCCGGCGATCACGAATCCGAAATGGCTGCCGGGTGACCTCAGCATCAAGATTGCTGAAGTGCCGCACGATCATGGCACGTTGTTTCTGCATCCCGATCGACCCGCTCGGACGGGGGCCGAGTTCGCAGATGGCCTTGAGATAACCGTAGGCCCGCTCGCCTGAGAACTCATTTGCTGCGGCAGGCTCTGCAGCGGAGAGCGGCTCTCCCTCACTGGCCTTCAGCAGGCAGGCCACAGCCACACAGAGCGACAGCACGGTTCGCAGACGGCTCATACCATCGACGCGGCGCCCAGGCAGCCGCCCTCTGGAGTCAACAACCAGACACATCACATAGCCGCGACCATTCACAGCCAAACGTCACGGCCAAGCGCAGCAGACTCAACCGCCTCCGCAGTGAGCGTATCACGGGTGTTGCGGACACCGACAGGCCAAACAGCCTCCAGGCCAACTCCTCAAGGAAGACGTGGTAGATTCAGGAGCACGCAGGGTGGCGAGGAGACAGGGAACGCCCGAGCGGGGAACGGCTCTGAGGAGTGCGGAGTTCGACTCCCCAGAGGCTGTGAGACTGCTTCCTGTCTCTTCCGTTCGACACCCTGTCCGACTGGCGTCATGTTGGGCTGTCCGGCTGGCGTCCAGTTTGTCTGTACCGCTGTTTGGCTGTATCCCTGTCCGATTGTGGAGTTCGCATGAACAGACATGCTTTCGTGCTCACCTCACTGCGGTGCCTGAGGCGGTGCAGGCGGCGGCAGCTTCTTGGATGCGTTGTGCTCGTCTGCCTGCTGTGCATGCACGGGGGACGCGATGCAGCGGCCGGCGGCGGGCCTGAGAATGTTTTTCTCGTCGTCAATCCAGACAGCGCCGAGAGTCTCGCGGTTGCCAATGCCTACGTGGCACTCCGCAAGGTTCCACCCATCAACGTCTTCATGCTGTCGTGGACAGGCAGCAAGGAAGAGACGAGTGTCGCCACGTTTCGCAGTGCGATTCTTGATCCCGTGCTGGAAGCCATCGAAGGCCGCGGGCTCGTTCCACAGATCGACGCGATTGTGTACTCCTCTGATTTCCCCTGGCGAATCAGCTTTAAAGACGAACTCCCCGAGCAGCTGGTGGGCGTCGACAAGTTTCCAGCCGGCTCGCTGACCGGCATGACCACACTCTTCCCATTGGTGAAGTCGTCCGACGGCGGCTGGATCAGTCGTGACAGCAACCGCTACTACCGCCCCGTTGACACCCGCGGGATTCCCCGTGAGACCGTTGGCTTTCGCGGCTGGTATGGCTGGGGGGCTCAGGGCCAACAGATGGAGGCCGGCGGTGTCCGATACCTGCTCTCTGCCATGCTCGGCGTGACCAGTGGCCGAGGCAACTCGGTGGATGAGGTCGTCGCCATGCTCCGCTCGGCAGTGGCAGCCGACGACACGCACCCAAGCGGCACCGTCTACTTTGTCACCAATAGCGATGTCCGCACCACAACCCGCAGCAGCGTCTTTGACAACACCGTCAAGGAGCTCATCGATCTGGGCGTCAACGCCGAAGTCGTGTCAGGAAAACTCCCGATAGGCAAACGCGATGTGGCAGGCCTGATGACTGGCACACCAAGCTTTGACTGGAACAGCTCTGGCAGTCGCATTCGTCCCGGGGCGATCTGCGAGAACCTGACGAGCTTTGGTGGCATCTTCAGCCCATCCGCTGGCCAGACACCACTCTCCGCCTTCTTGCGGGCAGGGGCTGCAGGTTCGAGTGGCACCGTCATTGAGCCATACGCCGATCAGGCCAAGTTCCCACACCCTTCTCTGCAGGTGCACTACGCACGGGGAGCGAGTCTCATTGAGGCCTTCTACCAGTCGGTGCACTCGCCATACCAGCTGCTCGTGGTTGGCGACCCACTCTGTCAGCCCTGGGCGACGATCCCTCGCGTGGATCTGGGGCTCACAGAGAGCGACACACCGTTGACGAGCGCGACACGGCTGAATGGTGAGGTGACCTTCTCGGCGAATGGCAGCCTGCCAGGCAATCGAACGGTCGACCGCTTCGAACTGTTTGTCGATGGCATGCGGTACGCCCAGTTTGGCAGTGGTGAAACCACCACGCTCGACACCACGGCCCTTGCCGATGGATACCACGAACTCCGTCTGGTGGGGATTGCGGCCTCCGCAGTTGAGACGCAAGGTCGGCAGATCGTGCCAGCAGTCTTCCAGAACCATGGGCGATCTCTCCAGCTGACAGTTGAGCCAGACGTTGTGCCGCTGGATGGCACCGTGCGGATTCATCTTTCTGGCGAACAGATCGACGGAGCGGTTCTGTATGCGGCAGGTCGCGTGCTAGGACGCACCACCGGCGAGGCGTCGACCGTCGAGATTCCTGCTCGCCTCTTAGGCGCTGGCCCTGCCACGATTCGAGCCACCGGTCGTCGCGGCAGCGGTCAGTCCGGCAGCGTTCACGCGGCGCCGGTGACAATCATGGTGACAGGCGGCTGATGACCGGCACCGGATGGTGTCGGCACAGCTCTCTCCAGATCTGACTAGCGACCGCCAGCCTGGGGAGCAGTCGCCATCCGAACCTGGGAGGCAGGCGGAGCCTGTGACGGAGCGACGGCAGCAGGCAACTGTGGGTGGCCGTTGTGGGCAGCCGAGAGGTGATCGACGAAGTCTTCACCAGCAGCGGAGAGCACAAACACCTCGCTGCTGCCCTCACCGCCGTGAGGCCGCACAATACAGATCACTTCAGCCTGCCCCCGATGCTGTCGCACCTGTTCAAGCAGAGCCAGTTCACCTGGTAAGAGCGTGCGTCCGGTGCCAGCAGACGCACCACCTGCCGGCGCCGCGTCTGCGACCGATGCGGTAGGCACGGCTGCGGTGCGGTCTCTTCGGTCAAAGGCGACCGACGGCATCGACTCAGGCATGGCTGGAGCGGTGTCCGCCAATGGCGTTGGCCCGCCGCTTGGATAGGTCGTCCGATACACAAAGGACAGGCCTGCATCGTCAAGCTGCTCATGGACAGCCTGGAGGGCGGCATAGAGACCTTCCTGATCCGCCGGGTCTGCAGCATTACAGACACCAATCAGGCTGCCATTGAGGTCAAACAATCCGCCCCCACTGCGACCAGGCACGGGCTGACCGGCCACCTGCACATTGGGAGGTCCGAGATACTTATCAACTGCCGTGATCTGACTGAAATGGACCGTTGGATCAGCACCACCATCACAGCCAACGGAAGCGACGTGTTCGCCAACGGCGAGTTCACGCTCCGGTCCAGCCACCCGGGCAGGCGTGATCTCTGCATCCGTGAAGACACTCACGAGGGCCACGTCGCGGTCGAGATCCCACGCCACGAGCTGCCCGGCAAGGCCACGGGTTTCGTCGCTTCCAAAAAGATCGACCGCAATCCGCCCTTCGCCGCCTGAATCACGAAAGATGTGCGCACAGGTAAGGATCAACGCCTCCCCCTGTCGGCAGTCGATCACCGTACCAGTGCCGCGTGACGATCCCTCGGGGTCTTGGACCTGCAGCCGTGCTGTCGCTGCCAGCAGCTGTGACTGCACCATGGCCTGATCGGTCACTGCGGGCATCGTCGCGGGCGCAGCCAGCTGTGCCGGAGCAGGACTCTCCTCGAGGGCTGCCAGTGCGGTCGGGCCCACTGGGGCTCGGGCAGGCTGTGTCGCTGTGAGGATGGCGGCATCGCGAGCATGACGCTGCGGTGGGTTTTGGGTGGGGAGAGCTTCGGTAGCCACCGTGGTCGCCAGCGGGATGCCCGCGACGCTCCCTGCAGCTTCTGAAGTCGGTGGAAGTGGTGTCTGTGGACGGCCCGTCTGAAGTCCCTTGGCCAGCAATCCCTCGAGTTCACGCTGCGTGGTGGCACCATCAATCCGGCCCACCTGATGTCCCTTCACCAGCAGGATGTAACAAGGCACTCCGCTCACTCCGAAGCGACGGACGAGATCATGCTCCTGATCAACGTCGATATGCCGCACGGGCCAGCCTGCCTGTTCGATGCCCTGCACCACAGGAGCCATTGCTCGACAGGGGCCGCACCAACTCGCGGAGAAGTCGAGCAGCACTACATCTCCCGGTTGCACGGCAGTCTGGGCAGGAATCGCAGACTCCGCAGCGACTGCATGCGGTGCTGCAACGAGCCCACTGCATGCCACCATTCCCAGCAACACCATCGCCAGCAACACATCACGAGCGAGATACCGGTGACTGCGGGCCACGTTCGGCGGTGTGGCATGAGGCTGCGTTGAGGGCATACATCTCCTCCCACAGGGAAAGCTGCAGATTGGGCAGACCCGGGCCGGCGAATGCCTCAAGCCACGGACGGTCTGGCCGCAACGAGATTGAGCGTTGGGATGGGCTTACTGTCGAGTGCGGCCGTGTCTGGTCAGTAGAGGTCCTGTTTTTTCGGCAACTGGCCCCGTGGCCGTGCCATGCCGATCCACCGGCGATCAAGCTGCCGAAACAGCCTGCTGCTCGCCGGTGCGACTGCCGCCCCTTGAGCGGGCGGAATAGTGGCGGCGAACCTGCTTGAGAGCAAGATCATTTTGAGCCGATGATGAGAAGCCGAATGCCAAGGACGCCGCGATTTTCGTTTGCGGCGCGGGCCCGTACACTCACGGCTTCCGCGGGGATCATGAGCATCCCTGTCCAGCCTCCTCCCTCATCTGCACCGCATGCACGAGTCAGCCTCCCGCCGCATTCTTGTCACCTCCGCCTTGCCCTATGCCAATGGTCATATCCATCTGGGGCATCTCGTTGAGTACATCCAGACCGACATCTTCGTTCGGTTTCAGAAACTCCGCGGCCACCAGGCGATCTACATCTGCGCTGACGACACGCACGGCACCGCGATCATGCTGCGTGCCCAGGCCGAGGGCCGCAGCGAAACCGATCTGATTGCTGACATGCAACAGGCCCATCGGGCGGATTTCAGCGGCTTTCATGTCGCCTTTGACCACTACGGTTCCACCAATAGTCCGACCAACCGGCGGCTTTGTGGTGAGATCTGGCAGTCGTTGCGGGATGCCGGCCTTGTGGCCAGCCGCGACGTGCAGCAGCTGTTCGATCCGGTGGCCGGGGTGTTTCTCGCCGACCGTTTCGTGAAAGGGGGCTGCCCGCGGTGCGGGGCCGCCGACCAGTACGGCGATTCCTGTGAGGCATGTGGGGCGACCTACAGTCCGGCAGATCTTGTCGACCCCACGAGCACGCTCTCGGGAGGCGTGCCCGAAGTGCGATCGGCTGAGCATCTGTTTGTGGAACTGGAGAAGATGCACAGTTTCTTGGATGAGTGGACCCAGCGGTCCGGGTCACTCGCAGCCCCGATTGCCAACTACCTCGCGGGGCACTTCCTGGGAGAGCCACTTCGGGATTGGGATATCTCGCGGCCCGCCCCCTACTTCGGCTTTGAGATCCCAGACTTCCCCGGGCACTACTGGTATGTCTGGTTCGACGCCCCGATCGGCTACGTGGCCTCAACCGCTGAATGGGCTGCCGAGAACAACGAATCGTTTGAGCAGTGGTGGAAGCCCACCGACGACCACGACGCGGTTGAGATTCACCACTTCATTGGAAAGGACATCACCTATTTCCACACACTCTTCTGGCCAGCAATGCTCAAGGCTGCCGGACTCCGGCTTCCTAAGAGCGTCCGTGTGCACGGCTTTCTGACCGTCAACGGCCAGAAGATGTCGAAGAGCCGTGGCACCTTCATCCTCGCCAGCACCTGGCTTGAGCATGTCGACCCGGAGATGCTGCGGTATTTCTATGCCTCGAAGATCTCCGGAGGCATCGACGACATTGATCTCGATCTCGACGACTTCATCGCCAAGGCGAATGCCGACGTCGTTGGCAAGATCGTCAATCTCGCCAGCCGCACGATGCGGTGGCTCACGGAGAGCGGACTCTCTGCAGCCTACCCCGACGACGGTGGGCTGTTCGCCCGCGGCGCCGCGGACGGCGATGAGATCGCAGCAGCCTACGAGGCGGGCGACCTCGCCCGCGGCATGCGAGTGATTATGCAGGCTGCCGATCGAGCGAACGCCTTTGTCGATGAACGTCAGCCGTGGAAGCTTGCCAAGGCAGGCGATGAGGCTGCCGCAGAACTGCAAGATGTCGCCAGTATTGCCGTGAACCTCTTCCGGCAGCTCATGGTCTACCTAACGCCAGTGATGCCCGCCCTGGCTGAAGAGGCGGGCAGACTTGTCGGCGGCTCGATCGACTCGTGGGATGCAGCCAAGACACCACTCGTTGGCTGTCCCGTCAGCCCGTTCCGAGCACTCAAGGCCCGGGTCACCCCCGAACAAATCGCTGCTGTTCTCGCAGCATCACAACAGCCCGCAGAAACCGCTCCCGCCTCGACGAACGCGAAAGGAACTTCGATGGACGACACCGCAGACACCACCCCAGTCAGTTCTTCACCAACGCTGACTGCAGAGCCCCTCGCCGAAGAGTGCACGATCGACGACTTTGCCAAGGTCGATCTCCGTGTTGCGAAAGTGCTCACGGCTGAAGAGGTTCCTGAGGCTCGGAAGCTCCTCAAACTCACGGTGAGCCTCGGCGGTGATGAAACCCGGACCATCTTTGCCGGCATCAAGGGATATCACGATCCAGCGACGCTGGTTGGACGGCATGTCGTCGTGGTCGCCAATCTCGCACCCCGAAAGATGAAGTTTGGTCTCAGTGAAGGCATGGTCGTCGCCGCCAGTGGCGAAGGGGCAGATGGGGTCTATCTGATCAGCCCTGAGGACGGTGCTCTTCCTGGCATGCGGCTGCGGTAAGCCGGTTTCCTAAGAGAACTCCAGTCTCAACGGGCCTGCAGGCCGCCGGCTGCGTAGAATAACAGGGTACGGTCGAGCCTCTTTGCAGGTGATTCCCAACGCCCTTGAGGGAGAAGTCACGATGGCCACGATTCTTTTTCCAACAGATTTCTCGCACGCCAGCGATGCTGCACTGCAGCATGCCGAAGCCATCGCCAGACAGCAGCAGGCCCGGCTCGTCATCCTGCATGTTGAAGAGCCACCCCTGGCGTACGGTGGTGGCGAGCTCTACTACGGCCTGCCTGAGCCGAGCTCGGAACGGATCATGAAGATGCTTGAGGATGTGCAGCCGAGTGATGGCTCGCTCGAGTTCTGCCACAAGCTCACCATGGGCGATCCCGCCTCGGAGATTGTCCGCATTGCCGAAGAGGAAAAGGCTGACATGATCGTGCTCGGTACGCATGGACGGACTGGCATGTCCAGGCTCTTGATGGGCAGCGTGGCAGAGGCAGTTGTCCGTCGGTCGCCCAGCCCGGTGCTCGTCTACCGAGAGACCGCCAAGCTTGTTCCAGAAGCCTGACTCTGACAGTTTCTGCTGAGATCTACGAGCCACTGTTTTCCATGCAGCAGACCAGAGACCTCCTCCGCGTGCGGCAGACCGTGCGGCAGACCCTGCGTCAGGTGTTTGATGAGCGAGGCTTCCTCGAAGTCGACACGCCCGTGTTGTCGATGGAGGTGCTGCCCGAAGCGCACATCGACCCGCTACGTGTCACAGTCGCCGGAGGCCACGAGCGATTTCTCCAAGCCAGTCCAGAAGCCCTGATGAAGCGACTTCTGGCTGCCGGTTCTGGTCCGATCTACCAGCTTGCGCATGTCTTTCGAGATGGCGAACGTGGTCACCGGCATGACATCGAGTTTCTCCTCTGGGAGTGGTATGCCCCCGGCACGGGCCTCGATGAGACCGCCGAGCTGATCGACGCCGTGATGCGGTCTACACTCGGCACGTCAGGACTCGAACGCATCAGCTGCAAGGAGGCCTTTCACCAACATGCTGGCGTCGACCTGGCCACGGCCCACGCCGATGCACTCGCCACCGCCGCAACGGATGCCGGCATCACGCTTCCGCAGGGCTGGCAGCTCGACCCTGTCGATGTTCAGTTCGACCGTCTCTTTGAACTGCTGCTCTCTGAGGCGGTGGCTCCGCAACTGGGGCACTGCCAGCCAACAATGCTCGAGGCGTGGCCTCCGTCGCAAGCTGCCTTTGCCCGTCTCGATCCCAAAACTCCCTCTTCGGCTCGCCGCTTCGAGCTGTTTGTCCGTGGGGTGGAGCTGATCAACGGCTGGGAAGAAGAGACCTCCGCTCACGAGCTCCGGAGACGCATCGACGATACGAACACCGCTCGGAAACTCGATAACCGAGCAGCACTGCCGGTCCCAGAGCGGCTGATCGCTGCCCACGAGGCCGAGATGCCCGAGGGGACTGGAGCCGCTCTCGGTTTCGATCGACTTGTCATGCTCGCCGCCGAACAGGCGTCTATCGATCAGGTGCGGTGCTTTACGTCCGACAGTGCTTAGCAGCAGTGCTTAATAGAAGCACTGCTTGATGGGCTTAGAGCAGTTCATGGGCTGTCACGAGCCAGCGGTCCGTGTCGCTGATGAACGGGTCGCGGCGAACCGTGACGTCCAACAGCACCTCGCCTGTGCCCGACTGATCGCAGGGAATACCGAGCGTAACAATCCAGCTCTTCCCCTCCCTATCCTCCGCCCGCGCCTGTTCAACCCGCGGCTCCACCGCTCCACAGGAGGTGACCGCAGCGATGCTCGGCATCTTGGCGAACTTTTCCCGCACTTCTTTGCCGGCCTCACCATCAAGCGGCCCTGACGACTGCGGCATCAACGTCTCAGGGAGCGCGTCGTAGCGACACATCACCAGAGCATCCTCCCGACGCCCTTCTCCGACAGCCACCACAAACGCCTCTGCCACCGCAACCGCCCTGCCCTTGGCTCCGTTCAACGAAACCACCTGATAGACACTCGATTGCAGTGCAAAACCGACAGAGAGCGCAAGGCCCGCAACCGCCGCAAGACGCCCCGCTTTCGGTGCATCCTCTCGCCCAACATCTGCCAGGGCAGCAACCGAAAGTCCGACGCCAATCAGAGGCACCACGAGGAACAGCGGATTCGCCACCGCAGCAGCAGCAGCAACGCCGACAACAGCTGCCGCGACCGCCAGCCGGCTCACCGGGAGATAACCGCCCTCGTGGTCGTGTGTTTCATCTGTCATCGCATCTCTCTTCGTACCCATCAACTCTCGGCAGTCAGAACGAAAGCCATCAACCCTACTGAGCCGACTCCGCTCCCAAAGCCTTCGCATTGCCAGCCCGACGATCGCCATACCGCAGCACAAAATCTGCGTTCCGGTCAAAAACGGGAGCCTCGCCCTCTGCAGCCGTGGAAAAAGGCCCGTCAGGCCCGGTTCCTCCTCGCACCCAGGCAAGCCACTTTCGATCCGGTGCGAGGCCGAGAAACATTCGTGCGTCCGGCGTTGGCTGTACACCTTCGCGGGAGAGCGGCGTCATATGGAACGTCATCGCGGTGAAACAGACCACCACCCAGGCCGTTAACACTCCGAGCAGCACACCGCCCCCAAGATCGAGCAGCTTGGGAAAAGGCACGCGAGTCCGAGACATCAGCCAGGTGACAATGCGGAGCACGAGCAGGATCACAAGAAACAAGGCCCACGCAGCGGCAGCATCGAGGAACTGTCCAAATGGAGGCATGAGACCTCCTTGGTTTTCGCCTCCGTCAGCAACGTTGACGAAGCGGTCACCAAGCGTGGCGAGCGGCTCATACCAGGCAGTCGCCATCGTGGCCGCCACAAGGACATTGAGAAACCGCAGCATCCCACCCCAAAGCCGCTCACGAGCGACGAGCCCCGTGACAGCGAGAAACATCACCACCAACAAGATTGTGGGTATCACAGTGTCGCCTTCTTGCCTTCGTTAGCTCTTCTGAAGCACCCGCTGCCGCTCTTCGAGAGACGTCTCCCCGGCAAGCACCATGTCGAGTGCAGCCACACCCAGCGGCCGCATACCATCCTTCACCGCCGCCTGTGAAAGCAGTTTTCGGTCACCCTTGAGGATGGCCTTGGAGAAGTTCTCACCACCAGCGAGTTCAAAGATGCCTGTGCGACTGGCATATCCAAGACCTCGACAGAGTCGACAGCCGATCGGTGAGGCACGCCACAGCTGTGGCACTCGCTCCACCGGCACCCGCAGCTTCGCAGCCAGGTCTGGAGGCGTCGCAAAAGCCTCTCGGCATCGAGGACAGAGCCGCCGCAGCAGCCTGCCTGCAAGCACACCAACAACGGCGTGCGAGAGTGCCTCACGAGAAACGCCAAGCTTCAGCAGCTGCGCCACGGCATCAATCGCATCGGTTGCTGGCACGCTGACAATCACCAGCTGATCGCTCGCAGCCATCTCCACCAGCCGCTTGGCGAGTTCTGGATCGCTGAGATCCCGCGTCACAATGCCCTGCGGATACGAACGCATGGCCTGCGTGAGTGCATCGAGCGGTGAGATGCCCCCCGCCGCGTCCCAGGTGCACCGCTTCACATTCTGGATCTCGATCGGGGGATCGTGTGCATCTTCAAGAGAGGCAAAATCACGGACCATGCGGTCAGCGGCATTCACCACAACGTCAAAGGTTGTGGGAAGGCCATTGGAGGCCGCCGCTGCCAACACGATCAGACCCCGGTCGTAACTCAACAGGGTCTGCAGCTTCTCAGCGACCTTTTCGGAGACACCCAGCTCTGTGATCGTCGTCAGCGGCTTGATCGGCAGCTGCAGACTGACCACTGCACGCTCCAACGCATCGCTCGAGGCCACCTCCAAGCTGAGCGGGATCTTCTTACCATCCGACAGGGCAACACATTTACCTTGGCGACGTGATTTCTTGCCCTGCACATCGATGCGACAGACACGCTCCAGTGCAGCAACAGCACCAGCGGCTGCTTTCGGAGTTGGAGCGGGTACATTCTCCCACTCTTCGTCCTTCTTGCTGGCGAAGACCCCCTGGGCCGCCGGCTTTCGCGGCGTCGACCAGACCCCATCAACGAGCTGTCGCACCGTTGCGGTGGCTGCGTTTCGCTCCACCATCAGCTTCATGGACCGAGCCGCAATAGCGATGGAGAGCAGGCCTGCTGCATCCTGGGCGGCCTGCGCCTCATCCTCACTGTTGGCCATCATCGGCGTGCCGTCGGCATCGGCCAGCTGCACCTCCGGCAGTGAGTCTTTCACTTCCTTCGGTGGACGCTTGATCTTGATGCCCATCGGACGCAGCGCATCGGCCGCACAATCGAGAATGTGTCCGGGCGTGAGCACTTTTTCATGATTCGGCGCTCGGCCGTTCCGCACAAAGACGTACGTAAAGGTCGGCACCGCCCAGGCCACCCCCATGATCGCGAGCCCTGCGATCGCCGAGGGAATCCACCAGGCAATCACCGCTGCCAGGAAAAATGGGAACGTCATCGCCATCGGCCAGACAGTGGCCGATAGATTCCAACGCCCCATGTCTTTGGCAACCCAGCTCGAGCAGCCTGCCCAGAGCGGAATCCAGAGCCACCAGAGCACTACCAGCAGGATCGAAAGCCCACCCCCTGGGCCACGCTCAAACCAGTTCTTTGATTCTGCAGGCCAGTCGGCTGCAAATACCTGTGAGGCGACCAGCATCCCACAGCACGCCAAGGCCAGTGCTTGAGGAGAGAGCCCACCGGGAACCGCTGTTAGCTTTGCTGCTCTGTTCACGTGCATCAACGAACTCCGATGCCCTTGAGCGCCATCTGCAGTGCCTCTTTGTTTGGGGCGATTGCAAGGGCATCTTTCCGATCGATCAGTTCCTGGTCGATGAGGCTCTTGAGGCTCATCGTGAAGTCTTGCATGCCTTCCTTCTCCGACTTCTTGATGTGGTCGGGAAGCGACTCATCCTGACCTTCCAGGACATACTTCCGCACCAGTGGGTCAAACAGCATCAGTTCAACCACCGGCACACGACTCACCCCTGGCTTGATCGACTTCAGCAGTTTCTGAGCCACGATGCCCTTCATGTTGAAGGCCAAGGCACTACGAATCGCACCACGTTCTTCCTCTGGAAACAGGTCGAGAATACGCGTGATCGTGGTCGCCGCACTGGAAGCGTGGATCGTTCCAAACACGAGATGCCCTGTCTCCGCCGCATGCACAGCGGTCATGAACGTTTCATGATCTCGCATCTCACCGACAAGGATGATGTCTGGGTCTTCTCGCACCGCATGTTTCATGCCGACCGAGAAGTCGATCACATCCTGCCCCACCTCACGCTGATTGATCAGGCACTTGTCTTCCGTGAAGACAAACTCGATCGGATCTTCGAGGGTCAGGATGTGCTTGCGGTAGTTCTGATTGATGTAGTTGAGAATCGAGGCGATCGTCGTACTCTTGCCCGACCCGGTCACACCTGCGAGCAGGATGAGGCCCTGATCAAAATGGCAGAGTTTCTCGATTGCCGGAGGAAGAAACAGCCCTTCAAAGTTCGGGATGCTGTTGTTGACGCGGCGGGAGACCATCCCAAGCGCTCCCTGCTGCCGCAGGATGTTGACTCGAAATCGCCACACCACGCCATCGACCTCGACGGTGTAGGCAAAGTCAGCACCGCCATCACGCTCGAGGATCTCCATGCGACGCTTGTCGAGCATCGGCATGATCAGCTGTTCCATCTTTTCTTCGCTGATCACATCTGCCTTGAGGGGCTGCAGTGAGCCCTTGACCCGAACGTAGGGAGGCTTGCCAGACTTCAGATGCAGGTCGCTACCCTCGAGCTTGACCAGGGCGGTAAACAGCCTGTCAATCTCAAGCTTTCGGCGTTTGCCTTCCGCGGGAACCGGAGCAGGAGCAGACGCCTGAGGAGGCGGAGTCGTGATCGTGGCCATGGTCACACCGAGCGGGACGAGGAATCGGACAGGGAGGCAGTTGACGGGGCCGACGACACATGCGTTCGATCTCGAGCATCCTCGACAGGACGAACCGGAATCCCCCGTTTGGCAAACAGCTGCTTTACCTCACGGATCGTACACTGCCCGAAGTGGAAGATGCCAGCGGCCAGCGCCGCATCCGCCATCCCCATGCCAGGGCCGCGATCGACGGCATCAGCAAGGTGTTCTGGGCAACCTGCACCGCCGCTGGCAACGACCGGAATCGACACGGCCTGACTGACTGCTGCAGTGATCTCAAGGTCGTAACCGTTGCGGGTGCCGTCACGATCCATGCAGGTCAACACAATCTCGCCCGCACCGAGCTGTTCCACCTGTCGGGCCCAGGCCACCGCCTCCAAGCCAGTCGGCACACGACCACCGTTGATGAAGACTTCCCAGACTTCGCGACCGTCGCGGACCACCCGCTTCGGGTCGATGTTCACCACCGTGGCACAGCTCCCAAGTCGATCTGCCACCGCAGTCACCAGCTCCGGCGTTTTCACAGCTGAGGAGTTGATGCTGACTTTCTCAGCACCAGCCTGCACAAGTTCAGCAGCATCAGCGAGCGTGCGAATGCCACCACCGACGGTGAACGGCATAAAAATCGTCTCTGCCACCTGACGCACCATGTCGAGCATGATCGACCGGCCTTCATGGCTGGCGGTGATGTCGAGAAAAACGAGCTCGTCAGCACCCTCTGCTTCATACCTGGCTGCAACGGCAACGGGATCGCCAGCATCGACGAGTTCGAGGAACTTCGTTCCTTTCACCACCCGTCCTTTTTCGACATCGAGGCATGGGATGATTCGCTTCGCGAGCATCAACAAGCCTCCTTTCCTGCCGTCTCTGCCGGACCGCCAACGAGGCCAACGTCAGGACTTGAGGCTGTGGCATAGAGCTTCTTGGGAATCCGTCCGGCAAGAAATGCCTGTCGGCCCGCCTCGCAGGCCGCTGCCATTGCACGAGCCATCCGCAGGGGATCCGCCGCATGGGCGATCGCTGTGTTGAGGAGCACGCCGTCGACACCGAGCTCCATCGCAGCTGCGACGTCACTGGCTGTTCCCACGCCAGCATCGACGATAACAGGATAGGTCGGATCCCCATCCTTCAGGTATTCCATGCAGATGCGGAGGTTGTTGGCATTGAGGATGCCCTGTCCTGAGCCGATCGGGCTGCCTGCGGGCATCACACTTGCCGCGCCCGCCTCCTTGAGCCGACGAGCGAGCACGGGATCATCGCTGGTGTAGACCAGCACCGCGAAACCGTCGTTGACAAGCTCCGCCGTGGCCTCGAGCGTGCCCACGGGATCAGGCAGCAGCGTCTTGGTGTCGCCGAGAACCTCCAGCTTGACCCACTCACTCCCAGGATTGCCAAGGTCTCGCAGCAGTTCACGCCCCAGCCGAGCAACCCGCACCGCCTCATCTGCGGTAAAGCAGCCTGCCGTGTTGGGTAAGAGCGTGTAGCGATCGGTGTCGAGGTGGTCGAGGATGTTTTCGCCTGCCGCATTCACCAGCCGTTCCCGACGCACCGCGACGGTCACGCAGTCTGTCCCCGAGATCGCCAGGCACTCGGCCATCTCCGCGTAGCTACGGTATTTGCCTGTGCCTACGACCAACCGGCTCGCAAACTGTCGATTGGCCACGACCAGCGGTGGGTCGCGAGGATCTTCAGCAATGGGGCTCGGCGATCCAGTGGCAGCCGGCGAAGTCGTCGGAGAAGTGGTCATCGATACGACGGTTTTCAAAGGAGAGATCGGGTGGCGGCCGCGGGAGCTGCCTTAGTCAGCCCCGATCATACGACACCCAGCCAGCCGCCCGAAAAAACCGACGGAGAGGTGCCACGACACACACTCGACGGCTTTAGCCACCGCCGACGAGGGTCACGATCTCCAGCTGGTCGCCATCAGCAAGCATCCGCTCACCGAGCAGACGTCGCGGCACCACGGTTCGATTGATCTCCACCGCCAGAGGCCGGCCAGCGAGTCCCAGCCTCTCAAGCAGGTCTGTCACGGCTGAGGCTGCGGGCATCCGCAGCGACTCACCGTTGACGACCACAGACACTTCGGCCGCCCCGTCTCCGGAGTCAGCTGAATCGGGCGAAGGGCACATGCGGGGCTCCGACTGCAGAGAGGGTTAGGGTGTCGCGCCCCGCGGATTGGCCGTATCCAGCAAGACGAGTTCACTCGCGAAGCCCTTTTGAGCCTGCTGTGGACTCCACGGAATCCCGTAGGCGGCCGTCCGTCCTGTCGATGAGTCGGTGACATAGAGCACCGACTGTCCCAGTGGCCCAGTCTGGCTCCGGCGAAGATTGCTCATCCCAGAGACCAGCAGAAAACGAGGATTCTTCGCAGCGCCCGGCTCAAAGCCAAGATCACCCAGCACATTGCAGCGATAGGCGCCGGTAAAGGTGCCTGTCGATTGGTTGAGCACCCCCCCTGAGAGGTCGCCCGTCTGGAAGTCGAGGACGAAGAAGCCCTCGGTGCCTGCATCGATCGGAGCGGTGCAGACCGCAAACGCCTCATCCGAGTTGGCCGAAACCGCATGGGCCACCGGCAGCCCCTGCCAGCGTGCGGACGGCTCGGCAAACCAGCGTCCTCCCACCAAAACCCCAACCACGGCGACCGCAGCCACTAGGCCTGTCGTTTGAACTGAGGCGATGTATCTCGTGTGCATCATGCTTTCCTTCTCACGTACCGTCGGCAGAGGCCTCTCGCCTTACACACCCGACCGCAGGGATCTTACTCGTTCTTGGGCTCTTCTTTCTTCTGCTCGTCCGGCTTCTGCTCTTCCGGCTGGGCCGCTTTCTCAGCCTCAGGTTCCGCCGGCTTTGGATCGGCTGGAGGAGCTGGCTCCTGCATCACCAACGACAACCGGAGACGACCGATCGCATGATCGCTGCCGGCATACTGCTGATCGAGCGTGAAGGTGAGGGGAGCCTCTGCTGGCACAGCCAGATTATCTGGCAGCACGAAGGTGGCCGTATGGCTCTGGCCTGTCTGGCCCGCGACTGCCCAGCCTGTCTCCACAGCTGCATCAATGGCGTTGGCAATGCCGTAATCCTGCTGCTCATAGTCCGCCGATGCTGACGCAAAGCTGACAACTGTCGGCGTTTCGCCAGAACCGGGAGCCCCGTAGGCCAGCCCAAACGTGCTCAGCACAAAGTTGCCATTCGCGGCCCGTCCTGGCCCCTTCGACGGCAGACTGTCATCCGCCAACACCTCGAGCTTGACCGCTTTGAGCGTGCCAGAGGCGGGAGTCGTTGCCTTGATGGTGTAGGTATCTTTGGCAAGCTTGCCCTCGACAGCCACGACACCATCTTCAGCGATCGCAGCAGTCGCCCCCGCCATGCTGAGGAACTCAGCCGGCGTGAGTACGACAACCTTCTCCACTGGCTTTGGTGGCTCAGGCGGTGCCGGCGGAGTGATCAGTTGGGGCTCCGGAGGAGTCAGCAGCCGCCCCCCTTCGTGACTGCCAACAAACAGGACACCCCCGTCGGGTGAGAACGCGACACACCACACACTCGACGCAGCCGCCTCAGGACCAACCTGCTCGCCTGCCGCCGCGACGTCCCAGAGTTTCACACTCCCATCCAGACAGCCGCTGGCCAGTCGGCTGCCGTCTGGCGAAAAGGCGAGGCTGGTGACCCAGTCTTTGTGACCGGTGAGTTCGGCCTTGGAAGTCATCTCAGCCACATTCCAGATCCGGAGCGTGCGATCGGCACCGGCCGACGCGAGCATGCCGCCGTCTGGTGAGAAGGCAACAGACCAGACCACGTCGGCATGTCCTTCCAGTTTGCCCTTCTCTTCACCACTCGCGGCGTCCCAGAGTTTGACAAGTTTGTCGCCCCCACCGGTCGCCAGCATGCTGCCGTCGGGCGAAAAGGCGATGCTGGTCACCGAACCTGCATGGGCTTCAATCGTGCGAACCTCGCTGCCATCGGCTGTTGACCAGATGACGACCGTGCCGTCTTCGCCAGCTGTTGCCAGCACGGTGCCATCGGGTGAGAAGGCGAGTGACCGCACCCAGCCGTTGTGTTTCTTCAGGTCGGCTTTGCTCGTGTTGTTGGTGAGGTCCCAGAGTTTGACGAGCCCGTCGTAGCCGGCCGTGGCGGCCTTGCTTCCGTCTGCCGAGATCCGTGCTGCCCAGACCGCCGTCTCGTGGCCGCCTAGATCAGCAAGCCGGCTGCCATCGGCCGGATTCCAGAGCACCACATCACCAGGACGGTAGAGCAGACTCTCTCCGCCCGCAGTCAGGAGTGAGCCACCATCCGGAGCAAAATCGGCGGAGATCACCCAACGTTTCGACTCGGCCAAGCCCGTGCCTTCTTCCGCGAACACCGCGTGGCTCACCGCGATCAGCAGCAAAGCCAGGCCCAATGAATGGCAACGCAGCGAAAGGCAGCATTCCCTCCAGTCGAAAGAACGGTGTCGACCAGAAACATGCCGCTGGTGAATATCCATGTGGCCCATCGCAACTCCTCCTCAGTCCCCCGGCAAACCTCCGCCGGCTGGCAGAGTATAGTTCGGGGGTTTCGGGGCATTCCAACCTCCTTCCAGTTCCGTCCTTCACACGGAGATTCTCCATGGCCCGCGTCGCCAGCCCTCGTTCGTCTGCTCGCACTCGATCCAAGGCCTCGCCTGTCGTCACGCTCGTGGCCAGTGGTGACCTGCGGGAAGAGGCCAATCGTGTCTGCTGGCCTGCACAACAGCAGCTCGAAGCCGAGGTGACCTCCGCGATTGCTGACCTCGGAGGCAGTGTTCAACGGGCGCATCGCGTCAGTCGTCAGCGGGGGCATGGCTTCATCGGCTCGGCCAAGGAGGGGATCGAGGTCTTTGCAGGGATCGACCCTGAGAGCCCATTGATCGTCGCAGAGGCTGTCTGGCAGTACTCCAATCATGTGCTACCCGGGCTTTCTACCCACCGCGGCCCAATCCTCACGCTTGCCAACTGGTCAGGACAGTGGCCCGGTCTCGTTGGCATGCTCAACCTCAATGGCTCACTGACCAAGGCAGGCGTGTCGTACTCCACGCTCTGGGCAGACGACTTCGAGCAGCCCAGCGCTCGCAGGCATCTTGAAGCCTGGCTCAAGACAGGCCGGGTGCATCACGACACCAGCCACGTGGTTCCCCATGAGCAGGTGAAGACACCTCAGAAGCTCAGCCGGCTTGCCAGCGATCTCGCGGAAGGACTTCGTCGCCGCAAGGCATTAATGGGCGTCTTCGACGAAGGCTGCATGGGCATGTTCAACGCGATCATTCCCGATCACCTGCTCCATCCAACCGGCGTCTTCAAGGAACGCCTCAGCCAGTCTGCGCTCTACTACGAAACGACCCAGGTCTCTGAAGCTGAGGCACGAGACGTTCTCGCCTGGCTTGAAAAGGCTGGGATGACCTTTCACTACGGCAAGGATGAGGCAACCTGCCTGACCAAGCAGCAGGTGCTGATGCAGTGCCGGATGTATATCGCCACGGTTCGGCTGGCGGACCGCTTCGGCTGTGACCTCGTCGGCATCCAGTATCAGCAGGGCCTGAAAGATCTTCTGCCGGCGAGCGACCTTGTGGAAGGCATGCTGAACAACTCCAAGCGGCCACCCGTGACGGAAGCGGGTTCCAAACGCGTTCTCTTCCGTGGCAAGCCGCTGCTCCACTTCAATGAGGTCGACGAGTGTGCCGGTCTCGACGGCCTGCTCACCGCCCGCGTCCACGAAGCCCTCGGTGAGCCGGTGGAGAACACGCTCCATGACATCCGCTGGGGAGACTGGGATCAGTCAGGCACCACCGACGCCTGGGTCTGGGTCCTCGAAATCTCTGGGGCTGCCCCACCCGAACACTTCGTCGGTGGCTGGAAGGGTGCCCATGGATACCGTCAGCCCCCGATGTATTTTCGGCTTGGTGGCAGCACCCTGGCCGGTGTTAGCAAGCCTGGCGAGATTATCTGGAGCCGGATCTGGGTGGGCCCGGATGCCGCAGGCGTCTCCAAACTGCATATGGATATCGGCCGTGGACAGGCGATTCATCTCCCGGAAACAGAAACGCAGCGACGTCTCGATGCCACCACGCCACAGTGGCCGATCATGCACGCGGTTACCTACGGAGTGTCTCGCGACCAGATGATGGCTCGCCACAAAGCCAATCACATTCAGGTGGCCTACGCCAAAGACGCTGCGGCAGCAGATCGCTGCGCTCTGGCGAAGGCGGCGGTTGCCCGTGAGCTTGGCATTGAGGTTGCCTTCTGTGGCGACCGCTCAGCACGCGGCACGTCGGCGGCACAGTGGTCAACGTAGGGCACGCCGCAGAAGACAGGTAGCTGCGAACAGGCGGCTTAGCCCGCTCGGCTGACAACATGCACTTCTGCAACCCGCGAACTGCTGCTGGCGAGCATGCTGCGACGATCGATTGGCGGCGGCTGCGTCTGTGGGGCTGGAGTCGTGCTTGCGGCAGCCGTTCGTGCTACCAGTCGTCCTCGACTGATGCTGCCCGCTGTCAGTGCCTGGCCGCTGATCATGGCTGCGTAGAGATTCTCGGTGACCCGAGCCGTCTCTTCCCACGAGTAGGAGTCGATGTAGCGACCAGCTGCTGCCACAAGCCCGGCTGAGTGCACTGGATCGTTGGCAAGCTTCTGAGCCGCCCAGACAATTTCGTCTTCCATCTTGGGAGTTGTCAGCAGCATGCATGGCTGCTCACGGCAGATGTTCTGAAACGCCGGCACCTTGCTTCCAATCGTTGGCTTCCCGGATGCCAGGGCCCAGGTGATCGCACCAGATGCTGAAAGGTTCGGATCGACATAGGGAGCGAGGCAGATATCGGTGGCGGCGTAATAGACATCTGTTGCCTCGACTGCGAGCCAGCCGGTGATCGTCACACGGTCTTCAACACCGAGCTGTCGCACCAGCTTGAGCAGTCTGTCGAGAAACTCATCATCGGCCTCGGGGTGGGCCCCACCACAGATCGCCAGGTGATAGTTGTCAGGCAGTTTGGCGAGAGCCTTCACAGCCACATCGTGGCCTTTGTAGCGGCCGATGAAGCCAAACATCGTCAGCAGTACCGTCTCAGGCGACAGCCCGAGCTGCTCCTTCGCGCCGGCCGGATTCTGCCAGGGGTCACGCTGAGGAAGGCAGCCATGCTCAACCACATGCACCGCACCTGCTGGCATCCCCTGTTTGATCAGGGCCCGCCTCGTCGTCGGCGTGTGCACCACCGCCTTGGCAGCGAGCGGCGCCGTGCCAAAGCAACGGCTGACATGGTGCTTCCAGGTCAGTCGACGATTGATGTTGCGAATCAGGTTTTGCGGTGAGAACGACTTCTTTCCATCGGCATTCACACTGGCCCCGAGCGGCTCGGTGTGAAAGGTTGTCACGACCGGTGTGCCCGCGGTCCGCAGCTGGGTCAGCAGGTTTCCGTAGTTCCGCGCAGCAGCCTTGTAACTGATCGCATGCCCGAAGAATCCGTGCTCGTGCTGGATATGGACAACGTCGTAGCGACGAGCCTGCTCCGTGATATCTGCCTGCAGGTCGGCGATGTCGCCCGTGGTATAGGTTCGCCAGAGGTGAGGCTCGAGCGGATACACATCGTTTCGGATGCCGAGCGAGTCGAGGGATCGCACAAGATTGCCACAGTACGTGGCGATCCCGCAGGGGCGATTCCAGGTTGAGAGGTGCAGTACTCGCATCACGCACGATCCCTTCGGTTTCCGGCACAGACGTCATCGCATTCGGCTGGAGCTTCAAAAGCCACAACCGGAAAAGGCACAGACCGGTCAGGTCGGGGGGGACTGTAGAAAGGAAATGGCCCCGTCACAACCTCAAATCGAGCCGTCGCAGCTCGCTCAGCTCCGCCTGACTTTTCCCGGTCGCCTTGGTTGGCCTAGGCCGGCAGACCGCAATTGGTGATCGTGTCGCATGGCACGCCCTGCATACCGAACGACTCGAGCAAGACGGGGGAAATCAGCATGACCACTTCAGCCAGCGGCAACCGTCCGACGCTGATCCTCTCAGGCTTCTTTGGTCGGGGAAACTGCGGCGATGAGGCGTTGCTGCAGGCCCAGTTTGAGCGATTTTCTCCCGACTATGACATTGTCGTCAGCGTCGATGAACGCGGGGCATACGACGGTTTCTGGAACTGGTATCCCTACGACAAGTGCCGAATTGTGCATCAGGGCAATCTGGGCGTTGTGACAGAAGAGCAGGTGGTGGGGCTGCATGTCGGGGGAGGCGGTCTGCCCCACGGGTTCAATGCGGCCCAGGTGGTGCGGGCGCGAAGTTACGACAAGCCTGCCTTTCTGACAGGCGTCGATGCGGCCGTGCCGGTGTCGTCCAACGCCGCCGCTGCCGTTGCCCACTACCTCACCCTTTTCGACTTCATCTCCGTGCGGTCGACAGGCTCCTTCGCCACTATGAAGACGCTTGCTTCAGACTGCCATCTGGGCGCCGACTGGGCCCTTGCCCTGCCGACCGACGGCCCGCTCCCGGTGCCCACAACTGGCGGTGTGGTGCTGACGGTCCGCGAGTTTCCACCTGAGTTCATTTCTCAGGTGTATCTGGACTCCATGCAGCGTCTCGTAGACGCCCTAGGTGAGCGGTTTGGGCGGCTTGTGTTGCTGCCATTTTGCCCGGAAGACGAGCGGTTTCTCGAACACCTGCCAGCGCTTGAGTCGCTGCCACGCGAGATTCACTGGTGGAATCCTCGTCGCGTGCAACGAGAAATCGCGGCATCTGCGGCGGTGGTCAGCATCGGACGACTTCATCCGCTGATTTTTGCGGCGAATGTGCAGGTTCCCGCCTTGTTTTCCGAGCCGCTGGCAGGTGATCCGCGGTGGCCGCAATGCACCAAAGCCCAGCAACTCTGCGACGAACACGGTTTGGCGTATTTTCCAGCGATTGATCAGCTCACCGCTGCGCTCCGCGGTGGCATACAGCTGGAAAATGCTCACTTCTGCCAGGATTACCGTGCCCGTTGGGATCAACAGGTGCAGCTGCTGTCGCAGCAGCTCGCAGCGTCAGCAGCGCGGCATTGCGGCTGACCAGGAGGACCGACACGATAAAAAAAGTGCGAAAAAGCGGAAAAAAAGCCGCCTTCTTTTTTTCGAACTTTGACTGTTGACACCCCCCCAGTCGGCCGATACATTTATGTGAAGTGATGGCCGGAAAGCAGTTTTTCTGGCCGATGTAAGAAGGAGTCAGCTACTGACCGCGTGCGACTGACGTCGCAGCACCTGAAATCTGGCAGCCCGCCCGAGTTTCTCGGAATCGGTTCATGCCTTTCTTG
>Ga0181601_10000785_pt1 | contig 26400 bp, 29 predicted proteins | sample 041ome_8_FD_133020 | JGI IMG/M metagenome (GOLD analysis project Ga0181601, IMG submission 133020) | Coastal salt marsh microbial communities from the Groves Creek Marsh, Skidaway Island, Georgia - 041407BS metaG (megahit assembly) | ecosystem: Environmental > Aquatic > Marine > Intertidal zone... | reverse complement strand
TTCGTTAATTTTTCTGTGAGAAAACCTTAAATGGCACTGATTGTTCAGAAATTTGGCGGCACTTCGGTTGGTAGCGTTGAACGCATCCAGGCGGTGGCTGACAAAATCTGTAAGTTCAAGGCGGGCGGACACGATGTGGTCGTGGTCGTCTCGGCAATGAGCGGTGAAACCAACCGCCTGATCTCTCTTGCCAAGGAGATTCAGGAAGAACCAGATCCACGTGAAATGGATGTGCTGGTATCGACTGGTGAACAAGTCACAATCGCACTTTTGTGTATGGCGCTTAAGCAAAAAGGCCAGGGCGCACGTTCATATACTGGTGGACAGGTCAGGATCCTTACGGACAACGTTCATACCAAAGCGCGCATTCAGAGCATTGACGAAAGTAATATCCGCACTGATCTGGATCAGGGCAGGGTAGTTGTTGTCGCTGGATTTCAGGGGACTGATTCTGAAGGCAATATCACCACGTTGGGTCGTGGTGGTTCAGATACTTCCGCTGTAGCCGTTGCCGCTGCGCTTAAAGCGGACGAATGCCAGATATATACAGATGTTGACGGGGTCTATACAACAGATCCACGTGTCTGCGATTCTGCACGACGCCTCGATCAAATCACCTTTGAAGAAATGCTGGAAATGGCCAGTCAGGGCTCCAAAGTGTTACAAATAAGGGCCGTGGAGTTTGCAGGTAAATACAAGGTTCCGCTGCGGGTACTGTCCAGCTTTGTTGATGGCCCCGGCACACTGATTTCGCTAGAGGAAAACTCATCGATGGAAAACCCAATTGTCTCCGGTATCGCGTTCAATCGTGATGAAGCCAAAGTTACTGTCCTCAATGTCCCGGAACATCCCGGTGTTGCCTACAAGATTCTTGGTGCTGTTGCTGAGGCAAACATCGAAGTGGATGTGATTGTGCAGAATTCCGCTCACGGTGACAGCAATGATTTCAGTTTCACTATTCACAGAAATGAACTCAAAAAAACAGTATCTGTGCTGGAAAACCTAAAAGAAGATATAGGTTTTTCAGGGATTGAAACCGATGACAAGATCGTCAAGGTCTCTTTGGTTGGTGTTGGGATGCGTTCCCATGCTGGCGTTGCTGCAAAAATGTTTGAAGCACTGGCATTAGACGGCATCAACATCCAGATGATCACTACGTCTGAAATTAAGATTACAGTGATTATCGAAGAGAAATACCTGGAGCTGGCAGTGCGTGGAATCCACTCGGCATTTGAACTGGATCATAAAATTGAAGAAGAGACTCTATAGTTGGATTAAATTTTCAATTATGTTTAACGTAATTGACACTAATGCTCTAAAATACAGGTTCATTATTTAAGGAAATCCAAAAGGAAAGCTGTAGAGCAGAGAGAGGAATTAATATGCTTATTTTAACTCGCCGTATTGGAGAAACAGTTGTTATTGGTGACAACATCAATATCACTGTGCTTGGCGTGAAAGGTAATCAGGTGCGTCTTGGAGTGAATGCACCGAAAGAAGTTTCTGTTCATCGTGAAGAGATTTACCAGCGTATCCAGTTTGAAAAAGAAGCTGGCGATGCTGGTGATGAAGCAGAGACTGATTATGATAACCGCGGTAACGTGAAGCCGATAAAACCAGTAATTTAACTAGGCTGAAACTGACTAGATTTCAAGCCTTTTAAAGCCGTTTTCTTGTGGTATCATGCCGCCCCCGTGGTGAGGTGGCCGAGCGGCTGAAGGCGCTCCCCTGCTAAGGGAGTATACCCTTATCCGGTATCGAGGGTTCGAATCCCTCCCTCACCGCCATACACAAAAAACCCCCGCTTCATGCGGGGTTTTTTGTATCTGCGTTTCGGTCGGATCTCTACCCGACCAAATGGATTGCGGGAGTGTGGATCCTGTTTGTTATCATCTGCCGCCTGACAAGATTGAGAGTTCTGGAATGAGCGAACCTAAAAACTTGACGACGGTATTTCTCGATGCCGACACAGTAAGGCCCGACGAGCTTGATATGAGTGAGCTTGAAAATGCTGTGACATCGCTGAAGCTGTACGGAAAAACCTCTGGAGACCAGTTAATGGGTCGTACGGAGGGAGTCGAATGTGTGATTACCAACAAGGTAAAACTTGACCAGCGTTTTTTTGAATGTCGTCCGCAGGTTCGTTTGGTGTGTATTGTTGCCACCGGCACCAATAACGTCGATTTGGCTGCTGCTGAGACGCATGGAGTGGCCGTGTTTAACTGTCGCGGCTACGGTACCGGCTCGGTGGCACAGCATACACTGATGTTGATTCTGACACTTTTACGTTCCGGGTCGTCTTATCATCGTCAGGTACAGCAAGGTGACTGGAGCCGCTCGGAGATGTTTTGTCTGCTCAATGACGCCATTCGCGAAACCGAGGGTTTGACCCTCGGGATTGTCGGATATGGTGATATAGGTCGTGAAGTACAGCGTCTTGGCGAGGCTTTTGGTATGCGGACAATAATCAGCGAACGTATCGGGTCAGAACCGCGGGAGGGACGTATCGCCTTTGAACAGGTGGTGGCGCAGTCGGATATTCTGACACTGCATTGTCCGCTGACGGAGCAAACCCGCTCATTAATGAATGCTGATCGGCTTGCGGCGATGAAACAGGACGCGCTATTGATTAATACAGCGCGAGGTGAGTTGATTGATGAAGCGGCCCTTGTAAAGGCTTTGTCTGATGGCTTGTTGGGCGGTGCTGCCCTGGATGTGTTGAGCCAGGAACCGCCACCCCACGATCATCCGCTTCTTGTTGCGGAGTTGCCCAATTTATTTATAACCCCTCACACGGCCTGGGCTTCGCGACGGGCCCGTCAGGAAGCAGTTCGACAAACTGCAGGCAACATACACGCCTGGCTTGGGGAGCAAACACTCAGACGAGTGGTGTGATATTTCTTTGTCACGGCGCGTGTAGCCCGGTTTTTCGACCGCCAGCACTCGCGATACTCTTCATACCGGCTTTCTCGGCAGAAGCATCATTCCCTAAACTCTTCTTCGTCTGGTATTCGTGTGAACGCAATCTTGGTTCCCACAAATCCGGCGGTGGTCTCTGGCGAACAGCCCACTTGTACCGTCCCTGCACCAAATTTTTGATTGATGCGATCCATGGCCAAAGTGACTTTTTTATCTTTATCCGCATCCACGGGCTCGGCAAATAGATCTAATGTGAGTTGGCCCGGCTCACAGAGGTCGTAAATCGCCACAGAGACCGATTTTAGCGGTGTTACTTGCAGAGGTTGGTCAGCATGGCCTGCCACAGCTCGCTGAGGGCGCCCACAAAGGCCATGTTGTCCTGTGTGGGCGCAAGTCGCTGCTCCGCACCCCAGCGTTGCTGGTGGACACTGCGTACCGACAAAGCGAAGCAGCGTCCGCAGAGTTGGTAGCGACGCAGCCGCGCGGCGGCTTTCAGGGTAAGTTGACGGCTTATGGCATAGGCTTTGTCGGGCATACGTAATTGTGGATCCAGCACCCGGCTGTGGCCAACCATGCGTCGCTGTGTTTCCAGATCGGGAATATCATAGCCATGCAGGCGGTACCAGAGTCTCTCGCCCCCGACACTACCCCAGATAAGTCGAGCCTGTTTTGGTGGTAGATACCAAAACTGTTTGATGCTATGAATGCCGGCCATATCCAGACGTCGCATCATGCCGTGATTGATTCCCGGTAAATCCATTAGTTTCAGGGAAAACAGGCGGTTTGCGTATTTTCCCGGTTCAAGAATGACTAACCCGTCAGGTTTTTCCATTTCCGTAGCGACCTTGGCCAAATAAGCGTTGGGTGCAATGCCAATAGAGCAGATGATCGCTTCACCAATGTTGCGCCGAAACCCATCCTTGATCCGAATGGCTAATTGATAAGCTTGATGTGGTGCACGCTCGTTTTTAAATAACATGCAGGCGGCTTCGTCTACGGACCAAATTTTGGTAACAGGGGTATGCTGTTCCAGTTCAGTCATAATCCGGTTGTGGTATCGCACATAGAGATCATGTTTCGCCAACACGCAGATAAGACTGGGGCACATTTTCTTGGCGTCATAAATCCTTGTGCCGGTTTTTACACCAAAGGCTTTGGCTTCATAGCTGGCGGCAATGGCGCAAGTGCTGTCAGTCATCATAGGTACGACGGCCACCGGTTTGCCTCGAAGTGCTGGGTTCTCTTGCTGCTCGACACTGGCAAAGTAGCTGTTCAAGTCAAAGAACAGCCACTTCAGTTCGTTAACTGGTTGGAAAGGGTTATCTGTTTACTGTATATGCATACAGTTATTTTCAGGGTAATTTCCCCTGACTTCAAATTAAATCGATCATGAATCAGGCCTTGAAATTTTCTGGTCAAAGCCCATTTACAAGTCTGTTACCAAATAACTTGTTAAAACCCATTTAACTGTCCATTAACCAAATACTAGAAAAGCAAAAGATGACAACCAAAACCGAAACTCATGTATTTCAGGCGGAAGCCAAACAACTTCTGCATTTGATGACGCACTCTCTCTACAGTAATCGAGAGATTTTTGTTCGTGAACTGGTTTCCAATGCATCCGATGCCTGTGACAAGCTCCGCTTTGAGGCGCTGGACAAGGATGACCTCTACGAAGGCGATAGCGAGCTGAAGATCCGCGTGGATGTCGATAGCGATGCCAAGACAATTACCTTTACCGATAACGGTATTGGTATGTCCAAAGAAGAAGTGATTGCCAATATCGGCACCATTGCCAGTTCAGGAACAGCCAAGTTTTTAGAAAACCTGACGGGTGACCAGAAGAAAGATTCAGCCTTAATTGGTCAATTCGGAGTGGGTTTTTATTCCTCTTTTATTGTTGCGGATAAAGTCGAAGTCTTTACCCGGCGCGCGGGCACTAAACCAGAAGAGGGTGTTTATTGGTGTGCTTCAGGCGAGGCCGAATACGAGCTGGGTGACGAGACCATTGAACAACGTGGTACCAGGGTGGTTCTGCATCTGAAAAAAGATGCAAAAGAGTTTAGTAATGACTGGTCTGTGCGATCAATCATCAAAAAGTACTCCGATCACATTGCCATTCCAGTTGAAATGGATAAGCCGGACTTCAGCAATGACGAAGAAGGCGACGAAGACAAGCCAAAAACACCTGAATATGAACCAGTTAACTCGGTAAAAGCCCTGTGGACCAAATCTCGCTCAGAATTGAAGGATGAGGACTACAAAGAATTCTACAAACACATCTCTCATGATTTTGAAGAGCCTCTAACCTGGAGTCACAATCGGGTTGAAGGCAAGTTGGATTACACCAGCTTGTTGTATTTGCCCAAGAAGCCGCTTTTCGATCTGTACAACCGCGAATCACCTAAAGGCCTGAAGCTATATGTGCGTCGCACCTTCATTTTGGATGACGCGGAGCAATTTTTACCGCTGTATCTGCGTTTTGTGAAAGGTATCGTTGATTCCAACGACCTGCCATTGAACGTATCCCGGGAAATTCTACAGCATTCGCCACAGGTCGATTCCATCAAGTCAGCTTTGACCAAGCGCGTGCTCGATATGCTGTCCAAAATGGCCAAGAAAGATGGAGAGAAATACCAGGAATTTTGGAATGCCTTCGGTTCAGCAATGAAGGAAGGGCCAGTGGAAGATCCGTCTAACCAGGAAAAAGTTGCTGAGTTGTTGCGTTTTGCCACAACCAATAGTGAGTACGATGTTCAGGACCAATCGTTGGATCAATATATCGAGCGAATGAAAGAAGGTCAGGACAAGATTTACTACATCATCGGTGAGTCCAGCACCGTTGTACGCAAGTCTCCGCTGCTGGAAGCCTTCAAATCCAAAGGCTATGAAGTTCTTTTGCTTACAGATCGTATTGATGAGTGGTTGATGAGCAACATGAGCGAGTACAAAGAAAAGACATTCCAGGATGTTGCTCGCGGAGAACTTCCCGATCTTGATGAAGATAAGAAATCAGAGAAAAGTGAAGACGAGAAAAAGGAAGATGGCGCGTTGCTTGAGAAAGTGAAGCAATATCTCGGGGACCGTGTCTCTGAAGTGCGTGAGTCACACCGTCTCGTGGATTCGCCAGCCTGTCTGGTCATTGGCGATCACGATATGGGAATGCAAATGCGCCGCATTATGGAGGCTGCCGGTCAGGCCGTGCCGGAATCCAAGCCAATTCTTGAATTGAACTTGAAGCACCCGCTGGTCGAGAGAGTGGAAAATACCCAGGAAGAAGAGAATTTTGGCGATTTAACGGAAATCTTGTTTGATCAGGCCAGGCTTTCTGTTGGCGAGCAACTGGATGACCCCGTTAGTTATGTTCAGCGGATCAACAAATTGCTTTTTAGCGTGTAAGTTTCGTTTGGCGGGCGCTGCGGTAAAGAAATGCGCTGACAGCGTCGGCCGCCTACGTATAATGTCTCGATGGATTCAGATTCGCTAAACGTTACCGAACTTAAGACGACCGTTCTTGGCGGGGGCAGTTTTGGAACTGTCCTTGCCAGTATCGTTTCCAATAACGGATACCCCTGTACGCTCTGGGTGAGAGACCCGGAGGACGCTGACGCGGTTCGCACTAACCGTGTTAATAGCAAGTACCTGCCCGAATTTAAGCTGCCCGACGATATGAACGTCAGCTCTGATCTGGCTGAAGTAGTTAAAGATGCAGACATCGTCATGATCGCTGTTCCTGGTAACGCGGTTCGTGAAGTTTCCAAAGAAATCAAAAACCTGATTCATTCAGATGCAGTGATCATCAGTGCCACTAAGGGAATTGAACCTGGTACGGGTGAGCTCATGTCGCAAGTTATTGCCGAAGAGTTGCCAGGACACGCCATTGGTGTGTTGAGCGGTCCCAATTTGGCAGTTGAAATTGCTGAAGGCCATTTGACCGGGACTGTTGTGGCCAGTCGTGACCCGGAAGTATGCAAACTAGCCCAGCAGATAATGGCGTCGCGTTCGTTCCGGATTTACTCCAATGACGACGTCACCGGGGTTGAGCTCGGTGGTGTGCTAAAAAACATTTACGCCATTCTTTCCGGTGTTGCCTCCGGGAGAGGTGATGGGGCTAATACCATTAGTATGATGATGACTCGAGGTCTGGCGGAAATGTGTCGTTATGCCCAGGCGCTCGGCGCCAACCCGGCAACATTTATGGGTTTGTCTGGAATTGGCGATTTAATTGCGACTTGTTCTTCAGAGCTTAGTCGAAATTTCCGTGTTGGGGCTTTGGTTGGACAAGGCAAATCGCTTGAAGCGGCTATTGACGAAATCGGTCAGACAGCCGAAGGTATCAATACCGTTAGTGTGGTGATTGAACAAGCAAAAAAAATGGGTGTGGATATGCCTCTTGCCCAGGGCTTGCATGACATTCTTTATTCTGGCCGGTCTCTGGAAGAATTGGTTGAAGAATTAATGGCGCGCGATCAGACTCAGGATGTGGTCTATCGGGTTGCATAAGCTGTTTATTTAATTAGGAAAATTATATGAGTATTCGAGATAGCTTGTTGAGTATTGATACCTGGGTTCGGGCGCTCTATATCGTGCTTTTCTGGATCCTTTTAAGCCTGGTTAGCTGGGTGTTGGGAGCCGTTGTAGTCGTACAGTTTTTAATTGTGCTGTTCACGGGTGACCGCAATGCCCAACTGGTTAAGTTTGGCGTCAATTTGGGGGAATACCTCAAACAGATTGTCGAATTTGTTAGCTTTGCTGACGATGAAAAGCCTTTTCCATTCTCGGACTTCCCGGATTCTTCGCTAGAGGATTAAATCGGGACAATAACAGTTAGGAGCTTTGCCAAATGAAATTATTTATTCTTCGTCACGGCAAAGCGGCAGATGGTATTCCCGATGCCTTGCGAGAGCTAAAAACGCGGGGCAGGGAAGACGTCCGCAAAGTTGTCGAATCGCGCAAATCAGAATTGTTGGGCATCGATAAAATCCAGAGTTCTTCATTGGTCAGGGCAGAGCAGACCGCCGCTATTGTTGCTGATTTGCTGGATTACAGTGGAGAGGTTGTTGAAAACGTGCACCTTACTCCCTGGGCTCGACCTTCAGACTTTATGGCCACAATCGAAGATGATGCTGGCGATCTGCTCGTTGCCAGTCACCAGCCTTTTGTGAGCGATCTGGTCAGTTATTTAGCCAATGAAGATATCTGGATGCCAACATCCAGCCTGGTATGCCTGGAAGCGGAGCATTTTTTACCAGGCACTGCTGATTTATGTTGGCAAGAAAACCCCTAGAAAACTTATTTTCCTACAAGTTGTAGAAATTCGGAGCGAGTAGTTTGGCTGCTGCGAAATAATCCCAGCATAGATGATGTCTGCATGAGTGAGTTTTGTTTCTCTACGCCACGCATCATCATGCACAGATGTTTGGCTTCAATAATAACCCCTACGCCTTTGGCGCCCGTGACTTCCTGGATTGTTTTGGCAATCTGGTCAGTGAGTGACTCCTGAATTTGCAGTCGGCGGGCAAAAAGATCGACAATTCGGGCTACTTTGGATAAACCCAGAACTTTGCCATTAGGGATGTATCCCACGTGAGCTTTGCCAATAAAAGGGAGAAGATGATGCTCGCAGAGCGAATAGAGCTCGATGTCTTTCACAATTACCATTTCACTGGCGTCCGAGGGGAAGAGCGCACCATTAACCACTTCCTCGACGCTTTGCTGATAACCGCGAGTTAAAAACCCAATGGCTTTAGCGGCGCGTTTGGGCGTGTCTACCAATCCTGGACGATCCAGGTCTTCGCCTATTGCTTCAATGATTTTCTTGAAATGTTGTTCCATGAAAATGGGGTATTATCCAATGCAGGCGCCATCTTAGCTGCTTGCTGATGAATGTAAAAATTTAATTATCATTATTAAGTCGTAAATAAGGATCACCATTGTCTTTTCAGCTTTCCCAAGTCACCAGCTATAACACAGCACTCGAGCAAGCCTCCCGTTATATGGAGGATAACGATCTTTGGTTTGGACACGGTACTGATAATGCATGGGATGAGTCTGTCTCACTGCTACTTTGGAGTGCTGCGCTACCCATTGATACCGATGCTGACATTTTAAAGGCAACACTTGAGCCAGAAGTGCAGGAACGCTTTGTTGCCGCAATAAACCGGCGTGTCGAAGAACGAATCCCGGCAGCGTATATTACCCAGGAAGCCTGGTTTTACGGCTTGCCGTTTTATGTGAATAAAGACGTATTGATCCCAAGATCGCCAATCGCTGAATTAATTGCCCATGGATTTCAGCCCTGGGTAAAAGTCGAACCAACAAATATTCTCGATCTCTGCTGTGGTTCCGGCTGCATAGGTATTGCTGCAGCCCTGGAAATCCCACGTGCGCAAGTGGTTTTAGCGGATCTTTCCGCAGCCGCACTGGTCGTTGCCAAAAATAATATTGAGCGACACGACTGTTCCGGACGAGTGACTATTACTCAGGGCAATCTGTTCGAATCGTTGAATGGCCAGGTGTTTGATTTGATCCTTTGTAATCCGCCCTATGTTGATGCAGAGGAACTGGCATCAATGCCTGAAGAATACCGGCACGAGCCTTCAATGGGGCTAGGTTCTGGAGAAGATGGTCTGGACTTAACCCGGAAAATACTGGAGCAGGCTCCAGCGTTTCTTTCAGAAAATGGTGTATTGGTGCTTGAGGTCGGTAATTCTTGGCGTAATCTGGATGATGCTTATCCCGAATATTCATTTCTCTGGGTAGATTTTGAAAATGGGGGGGAGGGTGTGTGTGTGTTGACTCGCGAGGAATTGCTGCAGCTATAAGTTTCCAGAGATTGGTCTGATCGGCGGCTACACGTATAATGCGCGGCTTCTACCAGGCTGCTGTAAGCTGCAGTTCAGGATATAAAATAGGCCAAAACGCTAAATGAGCGTCCCAAGAGAAAAATAATGTCAGGCAATTCAATCGGTTTACTGTTTTCCGTCGCCACATTTGGTGAAAGCCACGGTCCAGCGCTAGGTGCAGTTGTTGATGGTTGCCCTCCGGGAATAGAGCTTTCTGAAGCAGATTTACAAATAGATCTGGATCGACGCAAGCCTGGGCAGTCCAAATACACAACTCAGCGCCGTGAAGAAGATCAGGTCAAAATTCTGGCGGGTGTTTTCGAGGGAAAAACGACAGGAACTTCGATTGGCCTTTTGATTGAAAACACAGATCAAAAATCAAAAGATTACAGTAATATCAAGGACTTGTTTAGACCTGCTCATGCAGATTATAGCTATCATCAAAAATATGGTATTCGCGATTATCGAGGCGGCGGTCGCTCTTCAGCTCGTGAGACTGCTATGCGCGTTGCTGCTGGGGCGATTGCTAAAAAGGTCCTGAAGCAGCTCTGCGGAATAGAAATTCATGGCTATATGAGTCAAATGGGTGATTTAAAAATTGCCCGGTGTGATCTGGATGCAATCCACAACAATGCGTTCTTTTGCCCGGATCCCGATTTGGTGCCTGAATTGGAAAAATCCATTGAGAACCTCCGTAAAGAGGGTGACTCAGTAGGCGCGCGAGTGGAAGTTATCGCGAAAGGTGTCCCCCCCGGTTGGGGTGAACCTATATTCGATCGACTCGATGCGGACATAGCCAAGGCTATGATGAGTATTAATGCAGTGAAGGGTGTTGAGGTTGGCGCTGGCTTTGACTCGGTGAGTCAAATGGGTAGCGAGCACCGGGACGAGATTAGTCCTGAAGGCTTTCTTAGCAATAATGCCGGCGGTATTTTGGGCGGCATTTCCAGTGGTCAGGACATCGTTGTAGGTGTTGCGTTAAAGCCCACTTCTAGTATCACCAAACCTGGCAAGACCGTTGATATTAATGGTGAGCCCGCAGAAATTGTCACCAAGGGGCGTCACGATCCTTGTGTAGGTATCCGTGCGGTTCCGATTGCAGAGGCCATGCTGGCGATTACTTTATTGGATCATTTTTTACGGCATCGTGGTCAAACGGGTATTACCGCAACCGCAACCCCAATTATTCCATCCAAAGCTTAAAGCAAAAGGCTTAAGTAAACCTTGGCCTATCCATACTGGCGACTGTCGTCGTTCTACCTTTTTTATTACGCCTGCTTGGGAACCTGGATTCCCTATTGGCCACTTTATGTCCAATACATAGGTCACAGCGCTTTGGTTATTGGTTTGACAGGCGCCGTATTTCATTCCACCCGAATCATCGCCCCAAATATTTGGGGGTACATCAGTGACAGCACAGGCGAGCGCTTAAAAATTATCCGCCTGGGTTGTTTTTTTGCCTTTGTTGCCATTATGGGAATGCTGCTAAGCACCAAAGTCTGGGCGCTAACCCTGGTGTTGTTGTTATTCAGCTTTTTTTGGTCTGCCGTCTTGCCCCAGTTTGAAGTTCTTACCCTGAATTATCTTGGCTCAAGAAAAGCGCACAGTTATGGGCGAGTCCGACTATGGGGGTCGGTGGGCTTTATTGCTGCCGTATTTGGCGGTGGGGCCATATTCGACTGGTTGCCAATGTCTGCATTCCCGTGGCTGATATGCGCTGTGTTACTGATGCTGTGGTGGAGTAGTCTGATGGTACCTGCGCAGGCAGCTTCACCGGTCAGGGAAATCGAGCCCGAGAGTGAAAGTTTTCTGACCATTGCCTTTAAACCTCACGTACGTGGTTATTTAATTGCCGTGATTCTGATGATGGCCAGCTTTGGTCCCTACTATGGTTTTTTCAGTATTTTGCTAAAAGAGACGGGCTATCCATTGGTGTCAGTAAGCCTGTTCTGGTGTATTGCAATTGCAGCTGAAGTGTTGATCTTTATCTACATTAGACAGCTGTACCAATATGTCGGTATCCGCAATTTGCTGCTGGCTAGTACATTTCTTGCTGCCATACGTTGGGTGATCACGGGCGTGAACCCCGAAAGTGTTGCCTGGATGACCTTTGCCCAGACTTTGCATGCGTTCAGTTTCGCTGCCTTTCATGCCTGTATGATCGAATACATTCGTCGTCTGTTTCCTCATAGCCAACATGGCAAAGGACAGGCAATGTTCAATTCCATTGGTTATGGCACTGGGTCTGTCCTGGGGGCAGTACTGGCCGGCTTGGTTTGGGATGACATGGGAGCAAATACGTTTTTGCTTGCCGCGGGGTTATCCATTTTTGCCTATGCCTTTGCATTTATCGCGACCCGTCATCAGGATTTCTATGACCCCGACATGGGGAGCACGGAAGGCTAATGAGACGCTTGTTATATTCCGGGAGATGCCGCGCACTGGTATCGGCACTGGCTGGCTTTGCTGGTTATGGCTGCTGGGGCTATTGGGTAAACATGTCCCACGGTTGGCAATCAGGCTTAAAAGCTGGTTTGACGCAAGGTAGTTATAGTTTTGTCATCACATTGATTTATTCAGGACTGATTGAGTGGATGTACGCCAAGACTGAAAACAAAATACTGACGACTGTCTTATGTAGTTCGACGGTTATTCTTACCAGTTACTTAATACATGCGTTGGTGGGAACGCCGGAAATAGTGGCAACAATAGCGCCAGGCGCACTAATCGGAAGTATTTTTGTGTATGGCTATGCCAGTGTTCTAGCGTCGGCGGTTACCAAGCCAGAGATAGCAACCAGTAGCGCTGAGAAGCAGGATAATTAATCCGCTCAGGTCGACCAGTATTTGACCAATTCGGCCGAATACGCTGCCGTTGTGCAGGTCAGCCATCAGTCGTGCATAGTCGAACTCATCTGGCGTAACCTTTGTTCCGGCTGGATACACTGGATAAGACACTTTTTCAAAGCCTGGCTGGATTATCGTCTCGTTTGTGGGTGAGAATTCCAGCGTTGATATGTCTAGTTTTTTCCATGTCTGGTTGTCACCAATGCAAAGATACTCTCCGCATTTAGCCAGACGATTGAATTGGCTCCCCAGTAGCGGCACCTCTTCTATAAACAGGCCTTCCTGATTAAAGATTTCAATCCGTGTTCCGCACATCAACAAAAGGTTTTCCTGCCAGAATAGGGCGCCCGTGATTGTTGTTTCGCAGTGACTATCAAGTCGGCTTGAGTTATAGAAAATGTCGTTTGGTGTTTGGGTAACTAGCTGGCCTTCGTGATCAAATTGAACGCGGATTTCAGCGGAAAAACTGTAAATCGATGAGCTAAGCCAGTAGGGGAGTGGTTTGCTTAAGACAGACCAATCTTGATCGTGATTTATAGCGATGCCGGTAATAGCCATAAACGCTAAAAAAAACAGCGAGCATATGCCAATCCTTCTGTGCCAGCGCCAAAAAATTTTACGCCAGCGACGGAATGCGGCGCCCATTATTGGGTACTAACCTGTTGGGGCGTAGGGCTTTCCTTTGCAATTAGCAATGATGCTGTTGCCATACGCTTCATGGCGTCGACAGAAAGGGTTGCACCAGTAATTCCGTCAATATGGCGATTTAAACGGTTTGCCTTGTCTAGGCTGGCACCCTTAAATTGTGCAATAAACCCCGGATATTGTATTTCACCGCCCCTGGACTCCCTGTAAGTCAGCACTCTGGACAAGAGAATCTGATTGTTTTGGACAACAAAACCAGCAGTTATTGGTCGCTCTTTGCCAATGCGCTCAAGCACCCAGGCACTTCGATTCCCGTTGCGCCAGTAGCGGACGCGGGCGCCTCTGAAACTGGAGTTCATTGCCTGTTCTAATTGGCGCCTAAAACTAGGCGTAATCCAGACAATTTCAGACTGGTATTGCCCGTCAAATGCATGCGCCAAAAAGTCTTCAGTAGACATCAGGACATTAATGTCTTCGGCTAAACCCGGTACTGGTCTAATAAGGGCCAACAACAGAAACACCATGCCGCAGGCATGGTGTTTCCAGTTGGATTGAATACCGAAGACCATCATTAGTTAGAACGACCAGCCAACGCCCAGGTTAAAGGCATCGCTGCCGTCTTCACGGCTATCTTGATAGTCGGCTTTGAGAACAACTTGCGGCGTCAGCCAATAGTTAAAGCCAACATCGATTTGCTCGGTTTTTTGCGTTGGTCGATCCCCTCGGGAAGGGTCTACCTCGGAATACCTGGCAAATACGCCCCAGTTTTTATTTAGCATCCAGGAAGGCTCGATATACCAGCCGGTCGGATCATCACTGTTAACGGTCTCAAACTGTAGATTATCTATATCCCATCCGGCATACATGGCGCGTAGTCCTAATTTCTCTCCTTGATAAATGGCGTGAGCTTCGTAAAGCAACGCCTCTGCAGTATCACCGGACACCATAGATTGCAGCATATCTGTTTGGTATTGCAAGGTTGCCGATAGTTCGAGACCGGGGAGGGGAGTTGCCTTTATTCGACCGGTATAAGCCAGATTATTAGCATTTGCTTCAGCAGATTTCTGACGGCCAGAACGTATCCTTAGGGTATCAATAGCAGCAGAGTCATCAGAGAGATTGAGGCCGGAGTGAACTGCAAAATCGTATGTTAGGGTTTGATTAATACGTCCTGACAGCATTACGCCGCTTTCCCACCAGGTTGAAGGAATGATTTCAGATTCCACCTTGTTGCGCTCTACACCATAAAATGTATCGGGCTCATGGATTTCATTAAGTATGCCTACAGGGATCAGGTACTGACCGATTTTGATGTTGTGGTTTTGTGCATATTGGTATTCGACGAATGCCTGTTCCAATTCGACTTCCCCAGGCTTCCCATCGCCGGCAAGGCTATGTTCTATTTCTAATTCTGAGAAGAAACGAACCCGATCAGAGTATTCATGCCCGGCGTAGAGTACAAATCGATGCGCGTCTATCTGATCACGACCCTGATCCACTACATTGTAATGATGCTCACCATACCCGCCAATGGATGTTTTTTCGGCCCAACTTGATGACACCGATGTGTTGGACGGGTTAGATTCGACTGCGTCAGCAACACTCAGGGCGACAACCCTTGTCTCTTGGATACTGGCATTGTTTTCGTTAAGCTGGGTTTTTAACTCTTCTATCTCGGCCTTTTGTTCCTGAATCAGGCTCCAAAGTTCTTCCAGAGAAGGGGTTTCGTGAGCGTGAATTATTGGTGCGCAAGATATTGCTATTGCAACACATAATCTTTTAAACATGTTATTCCTAATGAGTTGTTAGTAAAAACACGAATGATAATAGTTATTATTAGCAATTAATAGGGATAGATGCATTCAATATAAAAAAATGAAACTGAATAGGACCGAGTGACAGGCATTGGGGAAACAAGGCGAGAATTACAATACTATTGAAAAAACACTCTCTGCGATTCGCTTAGTATTTTGTGTTTGATTTGACCAAAAAAAACCCGCAGCTAGTGCGGGTTTCTTTAATTTGGTGGAGCTAAGCGGGATCGAACCGCTGACCTCAACACTGCCAGTGTTGCGCTCTCCCAGCTGAGCTATAGCCCCGGAAAAGAGCGCGCATTCTATGGAGCCTCATGTGGGCTGTCAATAACTGGAATAAGCCCGTTCATTTTGCTGCTGTGTTACAAAAGTGCGCTTTTTACCTATAATGTGCCACCGCGATTAGGGGGCGTGCATACGTACTTGGCTAAGACCATGGTTTACGCTCCCAAATAAACCATTTCATTGGAGATTTTTTTGTGAAAGCCCCTGTTCGAGTTACGGTCACTGGCGCCGCCGGCCAAATTAGTTACTCTCTGCTTATCCGTATTGCTTCTGGCCAAATGCTAGGTCCAGATCAGCCTGTTATTTTGCAGATGTTGGAAATTACGCCTGCGCTTGATGCGTTAAACGGTGTTGCCATGGAATTGGAAGACTGTGCGTTTCCTTTGCTGGCTGGCATGGTTCAAACCGACGACCCTAATGTCGCTTTTAAAGATACCGACTATGCTTTGCTGGTGGGTGCAAGACCTCGCGGCCCGGGTATGGAGCGCAAAGACCTGCTGGAAGCCAATGCAGCTATTTTCTCAACTCAGGGTAAAGCCATTAACGATAACGCCAGCCGTGATATCAAGGTTCTGGTTGTCGGTAACCCCGCTAATACCAACGCCCTGATAGCTCAACGTAATGCACCGGATATCGATCCACGAAACTTCACAGCCATGATGCGGCTGGATCACAATCGTTCTCTCAGCCAACTGGCGTCAAAAACTGGCAAGCATAATACCGACGTGAAAAATATGATTGTGTGGGGTAACCACTCTGCAACTCAGTTCCCGGATTTGCATCATGCAACTGTCGCCGGCACTCCGGCAATGGAACTGGTTGATCAGGAATGGTATGAAAACGATTTTATCCCGACTGTCCAACAGCGCGGCGCTGCCATTATTAAGGCCAGAGGCCTGTCATCAGCGGCATCAGCCGCTAATGCCGCAGTTGATCATATGCGAGACTGGGCTCTAAGCTCGGCGGAAGGTGATTACGTCAGCATGGGCATTTACTCAGACGGCTCTTATGGCATTGAAGAAGGTCTTATGTATTCATTCCCATGCGTTTGTAAAGACGGTCAGTGGGAAATCGTTCAAGGATTGGAAAACAATGAGTTTTCTCTTGGCAAGATGAAAGCCACTGAGCAAGAACTTAAAGAGGAGCGAGACGCTGTCGCGCACTTGCTGCCTTAGTTTTTGTAGTAAAGGGCGCTTAAGGGCGCCCTTTTTTTGTCTAAAAAATGAACGTTCGCTCACAACGAGTAAATGACTATGAGTTATCCCGCTATTGGCCAGCTCTCGCCAGATTTTGAATTGCCTGACCAGAATGGTGACAAGGTAAGCCTGTCGTCACTCAAGGGTAAAAATGTCGTGCTCTATTTTTATCCAAAGGCTTTGACGCCAGGTTGTACCGCGCAAGCATGTGGAATTCGCGATAGCGAAGACGAGCTCAATAAAAGGCAAACGATCGTATTTGGTATCAGTCCAGATGCAGTTAAACGCTTACCTAAATTTATTGAAAAAGAAAACCTGAATTTCAGCCTGCTGTCAGATGAGGATCACCGTGTGGCAAAATCCTACGGGGTTTGGGGTATGAAGAAGTTCATGGGCAGGGAGTATATGGGGTTGATTCGCACAACCTTCATTATTGGCAAGGATGGAAAATTATTGGCAGTCATGGATAAGTTTAAGACCAAAACCCATCATGAGGATTTGTTAGCAAAGCTTGATGAACAGCTCGCAGAATAACTGCGGAAAAAGTTTATGAGCTGTGCGATTACAGGTATCCTTCCGGCATATTTTGTAAGACAAGCGATATTTCGTTTGTTGAATTCACACAGGAGATAACAACTTGCTAGATTTTATTATTCCCGCAGCCCAGGCTCAGTCAGCTCCCCCGGCTCAGGGTAGTCCCATGGTTTCATTGCTCATGTTTGGTGGCCTGTTTGTCATCATGTACTTCATGCTGATTCGCCCACAACGCAAGCGTCAGAAAGAGCACCAGGAATTAATTAACAACCTGAACAAAGGTGACGAAATCGTTCTTACTAGCGGAATGGTTGGAAAAATCACTACGTTGAATGACAGCTACGTCACCGTAGATACTGGTTCCGTAGAGTTGAAATTCCAACGGGCTGCAGTACACGCAGTTCTTCCCAAGGGAACGATCAAAGGTATTAGCTAAGTAGCTATTCATTATTTTTGAAAAAGGCCCACATTGTGGGCCTTTTTTTTAGCTAAACGTTGCAACTATTGCCCGGGCTGAGCATGATGTCTGTGCCTAAATCGCACTCAAATCCATGCAATTAGATTTTCCTGAAAAGCTACAGCTAGCCAATACACCTACTCCGATACAGCCTTTAGACCGGCTCTCTGAGAGTTTGGGCTGTCGTCTATGGGTTAAACGTGATGACCTGACAGGTTCTGCAACCAGCGGAAACAAGATCCGAAAGCTCGAATACTCCCTTGCCCGGGCAAAGCAACAGGGAGCTGATGTCATCATTACTTGTGGGGGAGTGCAATCAAATCATTGTCGGGCTACCGCCTTGCTAGGTGCCCAGCTAGGCTTCAAAGTGCATTTATTGCTGAGAGGCGAAGAACCCCAGGATCATCAGGGCAACCTGATGCTGGATCAGGTTGCAGGGGCCACAATTAGTTATTTCGCGCCTCGATATTACAACTCACGATTTGATTTCGTTCTCTCAGAGGTGATCTCTGACTATAAATCCCAGGGACTGAATCCTTATTTCATTACGACGGGTGCCAGCGATGCGACGGGTGTTTGGGGCTATGTCGCAGCAGTGGAAGAAATCGCTAGCCAGAGGGAGGTTTCCTTCGATCATATTATTACCGCGACAGGCTCTGGTGGAACCCAGGCAGGCCTGACGTTAGGCGCAAGTATTTATATGCCTGAAAGCATGGTGACCGGCATGGCTGTTTGTGATGATGAAGCCTATTTCAATAATAAAGTACACGACGATTTAACCGCCTGGGCAGAGCGTTACAAACAGCCACTAGAGGTAGATCAACTGTCTATTAATGTATGCGATCAATACATAGGCCCTGGATATGCTAAGGCCGGGCGAGAAATTTTCAAATGTATTGAAATGGTTGCTCGAACTGAAGGTATTGTTCTGGATCCCGTTTATACGGGAAAGGCTTTTTTTGGCATGTTGGCGGAGATTGAAAATGGCAATCTGTATGGGGAGAACATTCTCTTTGTTCATACGGGCGGAATTTTTGGTCTGATGGCACAGCCCAATGAATATCAACAGAACCGGCAGCAATGATTGATTTTTTTTCCAAGCTAAACTCAATCGTGTGGGGCGTGCCGATGCTGGCATTGCTCTTTGGAACAGGGATATATCTGAACATTCGTTTGCAGGGACTTTCCCTGCGGCGAATAGGATACGCATTCCGCTTACTAATTACGCCTGGAAAATCCACAGCAGAAGGAGAAATAGCCCCATTTAAAGCGTTGATGACCTCTATGTCGGCGACGGTAGGGACAGGAAATATTGCCGGCGTAGCAACGGCTATAGGTATCGGCGGGCCTGGTGCGCTTTTCTGGATGTGGGTAACCGCGTTGATTGGCCTGGCGACCAAGTATTCAGAAACAGTGCTGGCTGTTCAATACCGCGAAAAAGACGATCGCGGGAATATGTGTGGTGGCCCCATGTACTTTATCAGGAATGGTATGGGACCCAAGTGGCGCTGGCTGGCTGCAGCCTATGCTATCTTCGCCAGTATCGCTGCTTTTGGAATAGGCAACACCGTTCAATCCAATTCGGTAGCAGATGCATTGCAGGCAAGTTTTGATGTCCCTGAGGGAATAACAGCTGCTGTGATGACACTGTTTGTGGCTGCGGTTCTGCTGGGTGGTATAAAACGTATCTCTAATGTGGCTGCCGCGCTGGTTCCTTCCATGGCGGTTCTGTACTTTCTATCCGCCTTAATTGTTATTGCAGCCAACATTACCCATGTCCCAGCGATCTTTGAGCTGATAATTACTTCAGCCTTTTCAGGAACTGCAGCTACTGGCGGCTTTGCCGGTGCTGCAGTCTGGGCCGCCATTCGTATGGGCATTGCCCGAGGCGTATTTTCCAATGAGGCTGGTCTGGGGAGCGGCTCCATGGCTCATGCTGCGGCAAAAACAGATTCCCCAGTACGCCAGGGATTTATCTCAATGGTAGGAACATTTACCGATACATTGATTATCTGCTCTCTGACAGGCTTTGTTATTTTGTTAAGTGGAAGCTGGACTGGAACTGCCCAGGGTGCTGCGATGACGGCCGAGGCATTTTCCAGCGTAATACCTATTGGTAGCCAAATAGTGGCAGTTGCGCTGGTGCTATTTGCCTTTACCACGCTACTTGGTTGGAGCTATTACGGTGAGAAAAGTGTGGAATACCTGTTTGGAAGTAAATCCATTTTCCCGTTCAGGGTTGCATGGGTGATCGCTGTGCCACTGGGAGCGATTGTTCATTTGGATCTGGTTTGGCTGTTTGCAGATACGTTCAACGCCATGATGGCTCTGCCAAACTTAATTGCACTAATAGTCCTATCCCCAGTGGTAGTAAAACTAACCAGGGAATACTTAAAAAACGATTAAAAACAGATAGTTGGGAAAACTATCTAAGGTTATTTTTAATTATTTTTTGATAGGGCGGCTTATGATCTTGGCGCTTTCGGACGAGCTTCGCTAACGCGAATTGCTCTTCCATCCAGGTCTTGTTCGTTCAAAGCATCCATTGCTTTCTTGGCGTCTTGGTCAGACATCTCAACGAAACCAAATCCTTTGGAACGACCAGTTTCCCGATCCATAATGACTACAGCACTTATTACTTCCCCGTGAGCGGAAAAAGCAGCATTAAGCTCTTCGTCTCGCACACTGTATGGCAAATTGCCTACATACAATTTCATTACTAACTCTCAGTTGTCTGGGTTGTACCTACTTCATTACCAATTAACCAGCCCAAAAATTAGTTAGTAATGCCTACCAAAATATCGCAGGAATGCCGGATTGTTGCATGTAAAACAGCACTGCGCTATCTAATCTAACCATAGGGATGTTGCAAATTAATAAGCAGAAGCAACTTTCGTATTCGTTATATAACTGATTATATAATGAGCGTATTAATCCATAGTTAGCCTTGGGATATAGAGCGCTCGATGAAAATTGAAAAGGTGATAATCGGTCTAATTGTTATTTTTATGTCCGAAATTGCTACTGCAGGGCAGATTCGAATAGCCGTGGCCTCTAATTTTTATAGGCCTATGCAAGAAATTGCCAGACAGTTCGAGCTGGAGAGTCCGCACACTGTGCTCATTTCATCGGGGTCGTCTGGAAAACTGTATGCTCAAATTGTTCATGGAGCGCCTTTCCATATTTACTTTTCTGCGGACAAGGAAAAACCAAGAGCTCTTGTTGATAACTCCTTGGCAGATGACGGCAGTCGTTTTACCTATGCTATAGGTAGGCTCGTGTTATGGAGCCCCATGCAAGGCAGGGATGTCGAGTCTGTGTTGCGAAATGCCGCCTATGAAAAACTTGCACTGGCTAATCCACGATTGGCTCCATATGGGCAAGCCGCTGTCGATGTATTGCTTTCTCTGGACGAAGACGGTGGAACTGACCAGTCTCGCTGGATTATAGGGGAGAGCATTGCCCAAACCTGGCAGTTTGTGAATACCGGCAATACAGATCTGGGATTTGTCGCGTTATCTCAGCTGCGCTCAAGTGACATGCAAGCCGGTTCCTACTGGATAGTTCCCCGGCATATGTACACACCCATACAACAAGATGCAGTCGTGTTGACAGGACATGAGCAGCCCGATGTTGTGCAAGCTTTCTTGGGTTTTTTAAAGGGAGAGAAGGGGCAGTCAATCATTCATGATTATGGTTATGACACGGAGCACGTTTATTGATGTTATCTGATTCAGATTTCCTTGCCATTTGGCTGACACTTAAATTGGCAACAACAGTGACTCTGCTGCTTTTGCTCATTGGAACGCCGATAGCGTGGTGGTTGTCACGAACCCGTTCTTGGTGGAAGGCACCAGTAAATGCGCTAGTGGCATTGCCATTGGTTTTACCGCCAACAGTGATTGGTTTTTACTTGCTCATGGCATTTAGCCCCAATGGCTGGTTAGGCCAGCTTACCCAGACATTGGGTTTAGGTACTCTGCCTTTCACTTTTTGGGGGCTGGTTGTGGCGTCCGTTATCTATTCCATGCCGTTTGTCATACAGCCAATTCAAAATGCAATGGAGGCACTGGATGATCGTCCGCTGGAAGTCGCAGCCACGTTGGGAGCGAGTCCGCTTGATCGGTTTTTTACGGTTGTTCTTCCAATTACACGACCTGGATTTGTGACAGCAGCTATACTCGGTTTTGCCCATACAGTAGGCGAATTTGGTGTCGTGCTAATGATAGGTGGCAATATCCCGGGTGAAACCCGAGTGGTTTCTGTGCAGATTTATGATCATGTGGAAGCCCTGGATTACGCACAAGCTCACAGTTTGTCTGCCTTGATGGTAACGTTCTCTTTATTGGTCTTAATCGGTCTCTATCTTTTTCAACGAAAAGGTAATTACTCCTTTATGCGGTATGGAGTATAGCTGTGGGGGCAAATATTTCCCTGGCATTTCACCTTGAGCGTATTGACCAAAGCGGGCATCCGTTCGCACTTGATTTCAGGGCTGACTTTCCCGCGACCGGTATAACAGTACTTTATGGCGCATCAGGATCCGGGAAAACCACCTTGCTGCGAGCTATTGCCGGGCTTGAAAGGGTCGAGAAAGGTCGAATTAAGGTAGGCAATAATGTTTGGCAAAGCGATGAGCTATTTATCCCTACGCACAAACGGTCATTGGGCTATGTGTTTCAGGAGTCCAGCCTGTTTAATCACCTGCGAATCAAGGCTAACCTGGATTACGCTTACAAGAGATCATATAGGGCGGACCCGCAGTTCTATGCCCAAATTATTGAGTTGCTGGGAATTGAGTCTTTGCTCAATCGCTTTCCTGCGCAGATATCGGGTGGTGAACGACAGCGTGTTGCCATCGCCAGGTCGCTTCTTGCTCGCCCCAAATTTCTGTTAATGGACGAGCCGCTGGCTTCACTGGATGAAGCGAGAAAGCAGGAAATACTTCCTTACTTTGAACGGATACATACTGAATTTGAGTTCCCAATCCTTTATGTCACTCACTCAATAAATGAGCTAATGCGCCTCGCTGATCACGTGTTGGTTATTGACCAGGGTCGTCTGTTAAAACAGGGCGATCCTGTAAAGGTATTTTCCCAAGGTGAAATCCCGGAACAGGGCGAAGAAGCAGGTGTATTGTTGCAGGGAAAGGTAGTTGCGCATGATCAGCAATGGCATCTGGCATTGATGCAATTGACGGGTGGCGAGCTTTGGGTTCGCGACACCGGCTGCGCGCAGGGTGAATCGATGAGAGTGCGTGTCCAGGCAAGGGATGTCAGTTTGTCATTATCGCCGCATTCAGACAGCAGTATTCTTAATCGACTTGCCGTGGAGGTTGTCAACATACAAGCCAGCCGTGACCCTGCCGTCGCCCAGGTTCAGGTTAAAGCGGGTGAAGACTATTTGCTGGCGCGAATTACGCGTAAATCGGTTGATCAGTTGGGACTAAAAGTAGGGATGTCGATCTGGGCGCAAATTAAGTCTGCCGCGGTTATTCGATAGCTCACCCGCACATTAGAATAACGGAAGAGGCTTTAAACAGGGCGCATGCTTGATCCCCGACAGTTATCTGTAAATCCTTTAAGCTGGTATTTGTAATAATCGCTGACAGGGATTTCCCACCACCAAGGTCGATTGTGACATCGCTATTGACCGCGCCTACCGTAACTTGTGTTACTTCGCCCATCAATTGGTTGCGGGCACTGGTCTTCAGGTCGACGTCCTTGCTAAGCAAAACCCAGGAAGCCTTTATAAGCGCAGAAGCAGAGTCTCCTGTTGTAAGCTGAAGTGTGCCAAGGCTCTCGTTGGTAATGATGGCAACGATCTGTTGCTTGTGGCCAATATCCAGAACAACCTCGGAATTTACAGCACCTGGTTTAATCTCGGCTACTCGCCCCAAATACTGGTTCCGTGCACTGGTTTTCATCGTTTCGCCCCGAATAAAATTCGCCAGGTCATCAAGCGAATGTAATTTGTTCCCCAACTTTTGGACAAAGGCGAGGTGTTCTTCTTGAATGGCCAAAAATCCCTCAATAACTTTTCGTCCTAATGTGGTTAGCTCTGTACCACCGCCATTTGAGCCACCGGTAGTTTTGATAACCAGAGGGCCTTCAGACATGTTGTTCATTGCGTTGATTCTATCCCAGGCGGTCTTGTAGCTAATTCCTGTGAGCTTTGCTGCCTGAGAGATAGAGCCGGACTCGCCTATTGCTTGCAACAATTTTATTTGTGCCGAGGCAAAGGATCTATTTCTTTCAGTTAAGAGAAATAAATCTGCATCCAGTTTGGCTTTATCGTTCATTGTTAAATACTAACAGTTCATTTTGACTGAGATTTGGAAAAGCCAGGTCGCGCATAAAATGGACAAACTTGAGTGTTTTAAATCCATCAAACCAATCGTGCATGTGTTTGCCCAGCCTTTTAGTGTCCAGACACTGCCGTTTAGCATGCTCTAAAGCAGAAGCAATCCCCAGGGAAGAAAGACTTAGCTGGCTTTCAGCGGGTAGCTGTTGCATTTCCTTTTGAAGCGATATCAGATCAGTTGAATTAAAGCAGCCCAAAACCAACTTTAGATGTTCGAAAATTTCAGGGTTATAAAATATTGGCTCGGCGTAAATATCTACGGTATCAACAAGTCTTTTTACTGCAGGCCCTGTGCCAAAAGGCGCCCGATTTGATAAGCGTGAATCAATTTCGATGACGGCAGATTTGTGCTCAGCGATAGTTCCAACCTTTGCCAATTTGTTCAGAAGATAGAAATCTTCACCACCCGATCTTTTGGGATAGCCGCGAACGGCTGCATATGAAAATAGATTGATTGCCTGCGCGCTTCCTATGGTTTCAAAAGCATATGGGGAACCAGCATGTTTTAAACCGTTCACATAATGGTGAAGACTTGCCTCATATAGCTCTGTGGCTCGACCTATTGGGTTATCCGTTATTTTATGTTGGTATTTGTAAGTGAGCGCACTGCACTTGTTGTCTGGATCGATATCAAAATAGTTGGGAGGAGGGTAGGCGTCGGCATCTGTGGACATTGCCCAGGGAGTGACTACAGCACCCTTAAAATAGAGGGCGGCGGCAATATCTGCCCCGATCTTTCTGGCAAGCCCCACTCCTTGAGCCGTTGGTATGCTATTTGTGTCAGTTCGGTTTACCAGGATTGTGTCAAACTTGGTTCCTTCATGAAGGCTAAGATGTTCAGAGCGCCAAACAGGTTTATCCAGCCACTGATAAATTTTTTGGTGTTTTGCCATTGCATTCTCCTGCTCGTCCTTTGTCAGGTCTGTTGGATGATTACTGACAAGAATTAACAGATACTTGCCGAGTTCTATTTCTGGACCTTTACAGCGCAAGTATTGCAAGAAATTGGTTGATTCCCGATAGACGGGTATAAAGAGAAGGTTTTGATAGTTGTTCGGCGGAAAACTATCCAGTTCGCCAACTTCGACTTCAGCATAGAGGTCGAGGTATTTTTTGAGGACGTTGGCTTGAGCCGTCAAGGTTTTCACATTCGAGTGACGCGTGATGCTAGTGCAAAGCGGCTCTATGTGGCAGTCGCGCGACCAATTCAGCTTCCAGATCCAAGAGCTCTGATAGTCTTTGGTCAATAACATCCGTACTGAAATATTCCCCTGCCAGCTCCAAAAAGAGCCCCTGATGTTTGTCTTCAGAGCGCGTGATGGCTCCATAGAAATCTTTCAGCGATCCTTGAGGCAAGGCTGTTGCAACTAGCCCAAAACGCTCACAGCCCCTGGCTTCAACGATGCCAGCGACAATTAAACGATCCAGCAATCCCTCGACCTTACCCTGTCTCTGAAAGTCACGCATCGCATTAACGTATGGATCTTTTTCGTCGGGTAAAAGCTTAAGGCCGCGCTCATGTATAAGGCTGACGCATTCACGAAAATGTTGTAGTTCTTCTATGGACAAATCGATCATTTCTTTGACCAGACGCGTTTTATCGCGGTAATGCAACGCCATGGACATGGCCATACCTGAGGCTTTCTTTTCTGCTGCTGCGTGATCGATTAAAAAGTTGTCAAAGTCCTGAAGGACGATCTCCGACCAAGTCGAAGGCGTCTGATATCGAAGATGAATTTTTTTTGTCATAAAACCAATCCTACTCCGGGAAAGAGGGAATATGGGAATAAAGTGTTTATTAGAACTTTTTGGCGGTGGCGCGACGCAAGTCTTTTTCGTTACTCAGCTCATAAGCGACATTTAAGTAATCCGCTATGGCAATGAGTTTGCATACATCTATTGAGGCATCTTTAATATGAAAGCAGCGAACCCATTCATGGGAAATGCCTGCTGCACGCCCAATTTTACGGTAACTGATTCCGTTATGAAGTTTTTCCCGTGCATCAGCATAATCGACTTCCCGTTAGGGTGATCAGGATGCACATCCATATAGGCCATCTTTAATTCTTTTCCCTGAACATCCAGCTGCATGTATTCCACGGGGTAGGGATATTCATAGTTCTCTAATTCAACCCCCAAGGGCCTGACATTTTCCTGCGAGAAAATCATTGGGCTGAACAACAAAATACAAAGATTGATTATGTGGATGCCGTATTTCATATTGTTTTGAATATCGAATAAGTTAGTTGGGTAATGTTGGGTGCTGTATAGGAAAAAACCTATATTAATCAGGCAACTCTATTCATCAATCAGCTAGCTGCACGAAAAAGGTATCGTATTTTTTATACATTATTCATAGTACATTACTATATATTCGAATATCCGTGAGTCATCGCGATTCGTAAGGTAACCCGGGGGGGGATAGAGTGAATTCAACACGACCTACGAGAAGAGAAATACTGGCAGCAGGGCTCAGCACATGCGCTGCGACGGCAC
>Ga0181601_10000783_pt1 | contig 26416 bp, 23 predicted proteins | sample 041ome_8_FD_133020 | JGI IMG/M metagenome (GOLD analysis project Ga0181601, IMG submission 133020) | Coastal salt marsh microbial communities from the Groves Creek Marsh, Skidaway Island, Georgia - 041407BS metaG (megahit assembly) | ecosystem: Environmental > Aquatic > Marine > Intertidal zone... | reverse complement strand
GCATGGGCAGCATTAGGTGCGGTCTTTACAATGCCACCACCCGAGATATTGACATGGCTGCCGGCCTTGTCTTGGTTTGGCCAAATCACCTGGGTCTTCGCCACAGCCTCTTGATCGGCGGGCTTGTTGCTCCGCATAAGTCGGGCGTAGTAGTAGCTATTACTTAAAGCCACCGCGCATTCCCCCGAGGCAACCGCACGAATTTGGTCGGTATCCCCTCCTTTGGGAGGCCTAGCAAGATTGGCCACGACGGATTTCATCCATTGCTCGGTCTTTGCAGGCCCGTCTGCGACGAGCATGGAGCCAAAGAGCGAGAGCATGTAGGGGTGGGATCCAGATCGTGTGCAGACAAGACCCTTCATCTCGGGCTTAGCGAGGTCACTGTAGTTCTTTACGTTGCTGGCCTTGACGCGTTTAGGGTCAAGAACAATCACCCGGGCCCGGGTGGTGAGGCCAACCCAGCTCGAGGTTCGAAGATCAGCAGGAATGGCTGCCTCAAGGCGCTGAGAACCATGAGGCTGAAAGAGTCCGTCTTGTTCTGCAGCCCAGAGTCGCGCCGCATCGGCCAGCAGAAGAACGTCAGCGGGACTTGCAGGGCCCTCCGACTTCAACCGCTCAATCAGTGGCTGATCGCCCGCACTAATTACGTTGACCTTGATACCTGTCTGTTGAGTGAATGCCGCGTGGAGCGCCTCGTCGCTGCTGTAATGTCGCGCTGTGTAGAGCGTGAGCTCTTTGGCCTGGGCGAGGGCCAGCGGGCTGATAAGACTTGAGAAGACCAGGCTTGCGAATAGCCCCAGGCTTGTGAGGCCACCAAGTAGGCTGCGTCGTAGGCTTGCGTGATCTACCTTGTGACGTGTCATGCGAAAGTCTCCCTAATAGATAGTGATGATGAGAAGCGAGCCCTTAGTGTAATGAGAATTATTCTCATGCGCAACAACCTTCGCATGAATCGGTACTTGTTTTGTCGAGAGTCCTTCAGACCACAAGGGCCTTATCGCAGACGCGGGCCAAGGAGAAGCAGGGGGAGAAGGCCCACCATTGCAATGGCAATGGACGGAAGCGCAGCATCGGCCAGGCGCTCATCGGCCGCAAACTGATAGGCGGCTACTGCAAGTGTCTCCACATTGACGGGCCTTAGGACCAGGGTGAGTGGAAGTTCTTTCACCACGTCCACAAAAACAAGCAGTGAGGCAACGAAGGCCGCCCTTCGCAGGATAGGAAGGTGGACATGGAGAAGCACCCCCCTTGACGAGAGCCCGAGGCTGCGGGCTGATTGATCAAGGCTTGGAGTGATACGCGCAAGACCGACCTCAATGGTTGAAAAACCCACGGTGAAAAAGCGAGTGAGGTAGCCCCCCACCACAAGCAGGCTAGTGGCTGTCAGAGTGAAGCGCAGGTCGAAGTTTGTGTAAAGCAGTTGAGTTAAGACGCTGGAGCAGGCCAGCAGACCAATTGCGACCACCATTCCGGGGACGGCGTACCCGGATGAGGCCATTCGCACGGTGTAACGAAAGGCCTGCGACTGGTTCAGCCTTTGACCATAGGCGATAAGAAGGGCGATAGGAATGATGGTGAGAAGGGCATAAAACCCATACAGGGCGGTGTACCAGGCCTGGGACATGAGCTTCTCAAGACCTGCGAGCTCATCAGCGGTTGCGGCAGCGTGAACCAGCAATGCAAGGGGAATAAAGAAACCAATGACGCCACCGACTAGGCTCAATACAGGCACCCAAATGCGGCTACTGCCTTCAAGCGCCCGCCGATTGGTCGTGGAGGATCCTTGTGCTTCGTAGCGTGCCCGACCACGCGCAGCCCGCTCCCAGCCTAGAATGGCAATGGCGATGAGCAACATGAAGAGCCCCATGAGCGCCGCCGAATTCTGATCTCCGTAACCGAACCAGGTTTTGAATAGACCGGTGGAAAGGGTCTGAACAGAGAAGAATGCAACGGTTCCGTAGTCCGCGAGGCACTCCATCACCACCAGCGCACTGCCCGCAACAATAGCGGGTCGTGCCACGGGCAGGATAACCCTGAAATAGGCTTGTGATGCGGTTAGTCCAAGCGAGCGAGAGACTTCCGCAAGCGAGGTGGGTCGATCTTCAAAGGCGGACTTGGCAAGCAGGCTAACGTACGGACTAAGTGCTGCGCCGAGAACAAGGCAGGCGCCCGGCAATGAGCGAATTTCTGGCCAGACCGAGCGCAGGGTATCGACCGAAAAGAATCCCGTTGCCAAGAGCGCCTCTCGCATAAGTGTCGATAACCAGCCCGAGTAATCCAGTGCGTCGGTGTAAGCAAAGGCAACAACATAGGCAGGCATGGCCAAGGGCAGTATCATGGCCCACTCCGCCCAGCGGCGAAGCGCAAACTCATACTGTGTACAGAACCATGCGGGAGGCAGGCCAAGCAAAAGGGCGACAGCCAGTGCACCGAGGCAGAGCAGTAGGCTGTTCCATACATAAAGCGGCAGCACGGTCTGACCGAGCCAAGCAAGTGCAGAAAGATCTTTCAGTGCAAGCAGTCCGAACAGGCCAACGGCTAGTAGCGGTAGCGCAATGGCCACAACAAACCCGAACGACAATGCCCGAAGCGGTAGGGGGCTGGTCATGAGAAGCGTAATGATAGTCGTTTTTGTCTGGACGAGCCCCCCAAACACTGTAGCCCATGATCAAAAGTGTATACTTTGCGGTTTGAGTGGCCGGGGGTGGTAGCTCAGTCGGTAGAGCAGCGGACTTTTAATCCGTTGGTCGTGGGTTCGAGTCCCACCCACCCCACCATAACAATGAATTTAGCTCTCGTTAAGGCTATTTAGTGCCTCTTCAAAACGTTGAAGAAGCATGCCAACCTCGTCTTCCTGAATAATTAGCGGCGGGCAGAATGCAATTGTGTCGCCAATAGCACGGACGATGAGGCCAAGCTCCTCTGCCACCTGGGCGCACTTGACCCCATAGCCTTGAGTGAGCTCCACCCCTGCGAGCAACCCAATACCCCTAACTTCTCTAACAAGGGGATGATTACTTAGTTTCTGTAAACCATTGAGCAGTAAAGGACTCATGGTGCGTACGTGCCCCACGATATTAAGCTCTTCATAGATTTTAAGGGTCTCAAGGGCCACAGCAGAGGCTACCGGATGACCACTGTATGTCATTGTTAAACCGAAGAGACCAAGCTCCCCACTCTGTCGCTCTATAGCCTCATAGACCTTTTGATTGATCATCAAGGCGGATATAGGGATGTAAGCGCTGGATAACGCCTTGGCACAGATCAAGAGATCTGGCTCTAACTGCATAGTTGTTGAGCCGAACATATTGCCTGTTCTGCCGAAGGCGGTGACGACCTCATCGCAGACAAGCAAAATATTAAATTTCTTTAGAAGTTTTTGAAGGCCTTCATAGTAAGAGTCTGGGGGAACCACGATACCACCGGCTCCCATAACCGGCTCCACAAAAAAAGCGGCAATAGTCTCAGGGTCTTCGCTTTCGATGAGATGCTCAATGCTGGCAAGAAGCCTCGCCACAAAGTCTTGCTCTGTCTCTCCCTTATGGGCATTCTTAGTGAAGTGAGGTGTGTCCACATGGAAGAAGCCGGGCAGAGGAAGGTTGAACCTTTTGTGCGCGTAAGTAACACCAGATAGGCTACCGGAGGCAATTGTGTTGCCATGATACGCGAGCTTATGAGAGATAAATTTAGACTTATTAGGCTTGCCCACGGCATTCCAGTAATACCAGCTAAGTCGCGCAGCGCAATCATTTGCCTCGGACCCCGTACTGGCAAACCAAATGCGAGCCATTGGACATGGGGCAATTGATAAAAGTTTTTCGGCCAGTGCTATGACCGGCGGATGACTCTTATGATTAGTGAGGGGGTAGTACGCCAATTCCTGCATCTGACGATAAGCAACCTCGGCGAGCCTTTTATTCCCGTAGCCGAGGGATATGCACCAGAGGCCTGACATGGCCTCAAGATAGGACTTGCCATTACTGTCTTTGACCCAAACCCCCTCTCCACTCTGAATTACGGTTGCTCCCCGCTTTGCATGAAGGTGTAAGTTTGTTAGACCGTGGACGACAGATTTTGCATCTCTCGCTTGGAGCGAGTTGGCAGTCATGGGCATGTCCTACTATGGGTGTCGATAGGAAAAGAATTTTCGTTGAGAGATTACAGCAAAAGAATTAAGCATGGCGCTAGACAACTTGTGCGCCGAAGGGCAGCAATAACTGCGATCCCCAGAACGCCTTACTTTTTACCGATTTTCAGTCTGTGTGGGATGACTGAAATGGACGTACTAAATAATTGAGGCTGCACCAGGCGGCCCCGAAAATAAGAATACAGTAAATTGGCCAGGTAATGATTCTAAGGGCGCCTTCGCCTTCGAACTCACCCCTTTCAAGAGCCCCTAGCATGGGCTCTACACAGGAATAGCCCATAAGCCCAAACAACAAGGCTCCTGCCAAAGAGTTAGCAGCATCAATAACTCTGCGCCAGGTCAGGCTGAGGTGTTGAATGAAGAAATCTGCTCGAAGCATAGAGTCCGAAAATACAACATAGCCCATCTGCAGAAACACCATTATTACAATGGAGTTCTTGATGATCTCTACAACACCTGTAATAGGTGCATTGAAAACACCCCTTAAGAAGACATCGGCAGTCACAAGAAGAGCAAGAAAGAAGGCCCAAAACGCTGTGACGAGCATTAAGAAGCGATTCGCTTTGTCCACAGTATTTGGGCGTTCTGCCTCCAAATTAGATCCATGCATAGACATAAAGATCGCTCATTCTTGTAACTTATACCGAAGGCCTACTGCGTATTACTTGACTTGATAACTTGCAACAGACTTATTTCCAGATGCCTTAAGCAACTCAATATAACGGCTGAGGAGCTTTTGCATTGGGAGGTTGAGTGTCTGACCCTCCTTGGCTGCCTGCTTGGGAACGTCTTTTAAGGCAACGACCCACTTCTTAATTTCTTCGTCGGAAAGCTTCGCGACAGTCGCACCTGCGTCAGTCATTACTTTGACAGCCTCTTTGTCAGCCTCAAGCGTCTGGAGATTTACAAGCCTTTCATATTCTAGGGCAACCTGTTTAATAACAGTACGAACATTCTCTGGTAAAGACTGCCAGGTTTTGCGGTTGACCGTTAGCAGGTTGATAGGAAGCGAGCCAAAGTTAACGACCGCTACTTGCTTGGCGGGCTCGTAAAGCTTAAAGCCTTTCATTCCTGCAAAATGCATAAGTACACCATCGTACACCCCTGTCTGAAGCGAGTTGTATGCTTGAGGCAAACCTGATTGTATGGGGATGGCGCCAGTACCCCCAAGCCAGGTTGCATTGGCACCTGCTGCCATAAGCTTAACGCCCTTTAAATCTCCGGCTTGAGTGATAGGCTTCTTTGTGATGATGTTGTAATCGGAGCTTGCAAAAATAGACAGTACTTCTTGGTTGTGCGTGTGCAACGAGGTTTTGAGTTCCGGTATCTCTTCGTATAACTGCCTGGCAATCTGCCCAGCTCTTACGGGGTTGCTCTCGCCAAAGGGTACGTGATACCCATAGTTCTGTAAGAAAAGATTTCTTGGTTCGAACGGCGTTGAGATAAGACCAAAGTCGAGTAGGCCGCTGCGGGTTGCTTCAAGAACCTCGGGCAGTTTAGCAACTGAACCGCCGTAAGCTTCTGTGAAAACAATGTCGTGGCCGGTTTGCGCCTTGACTCGTTTAATAACCTCTGGGACAAAAAAAGCCTTAGCCTGTGATGTGTAAGGCAGAACAGGAGGGTGGCCGGCACCGATTCTAAGTTTAAAGGTTTCTGCCTGCAGTGAACCCGCGGACATCAGACACGCAACTGTTGCAGATAACAACGCGACCTGTCGACCTCGACCGCAAGACCGCCACGATACGAGCTTAAATATTTGATTTGCATGGTAGGCCCAAGTACGCATAACATCTCCCTTTATTAAATGATTGTTTAATTACATCTTAGATCTTGATACCGGGGGCTACACCAGGCAATAGGGAAAACCCCAAATTTTTGATTTTTAATGAAGGGGGAGGGTCTTCAAATGACAAAAACAACTGGTGCAAAGGCTATTGCACAAATGTTGAAAGCTTATGACGTCAGCCATATTTTTATGGTTCCGGCCGTGCTTAGAAGGACTATGGCGGAGCTAGAAGCTATGACCGAGATAAGCCGGTTGCACGTGCACTCTGAGGCCTCGGCCGCCTACATGGCCGACGGCTACGCCAGAGCGAGTGGCCGGCCAGGGGTATGTATGGCACAGGTTATTGGGGCGCTTAATTTGGCGGCTGGCTTAAGAGACGCCTGGCTTGCGCACTCCCCTGTTATCGCGATAACAGGTGGGCGAGACCCCAGTACAAAGTTTAAGAGGGTGTACCAAGAGGTTGATGACCTGCCTGCCTTTGAACCTGTAACCAAGCTCAATGCCACGATTGACAATGTAGAACGCATTCCTGACATGCTACGCCAAGCTTTCAGGGCAGCAACGTCAGGATGTCCCGGTCCGGTGCATTTGCAGTTTCGCGGGAATGAGGGTCAGATTGACCAGGAAGAAGGTGATATGGACGTCTTTCATGAGGCTCAGCACGTCCGCAGTCCCGCTTATCGCTTTCCGGCCGATTCAAACTCAGTGAAACTGGCCTTAGAGGCGCTTGCAAAAGCTAAGAAGCCCATCTTCGTGATTGGTGGTGGTGCAAGACACTCTGCCGCAGGCTTAGCTCTGAAGAGCTTGTGTGAGGGATTAAACATACCTTTTGCCACCTCGCTCAACGGAAAAGATGTTATTCCCGGTAGTCATCCGCTAAGTGTAGGTGTTGTAGGAACGTACTCTCGAGAGTCTGCTAACCGTGCTGTTCTTGCAGCGGATCTGGTCTGCTTTGTGGGTTCCGAGACTGGAAGTATGGTGACCAATTTTTGGAAATCTCCAAAGCCTGGTGCGCGTGTCATACAGATTGACATTGAGCCCACTTCACTGGGGCTCAATTACAAGTTGGAGGTGAGCCTGCATGGGGATGCACGTACGGTGGTGGAGCAACTTCTTGTTGAGTTGGAGGCTGGGCGAACATTGCTCACTGATCGCACTCAATGGATCCTAGAGTGCGAGCAATACAAGCTTCAATGGCGCACGAAGTATCAGCCCTACTTTGATTTGGAGGCTTCTCCTATTCGACCAGAAAAACTCTGTGATGCACTTACCAAAACCATGCCAGATGACGCGCTCGTGGTCGTTGATACCGGACATGCAGGCATGTGGATGGGGGGTATGTTCGACCTAACGAATGCGAATCAGGGCTACATACGCAGTGCAGGACACCTGGGGTGGGCCTTCCCAGCTAGTCTAGGGGCGAAGTGTGCTCAGCCAAACAGACCTGTCGTCTGCTTTACTGGGGATGCCGGATTCTGGTATCACATCGCAGAAATTGAAGTGGCTGTTCGTTGGGGGATTCACTCCATTACCGTTGTGAATAACAATTCTGGCGGTAATCAGTCGAAGCGAGGGTTCGATCGTGCCTATGGCGGCCAGCAGACTGAAAAAGCAAGGGAGCTTTGGACTTTTCGGAAGACGGACTTCGCTGCTATTGCATCTTCGATTGGCGCAGTGGGCTTTAGAGTGGAGTCTGCCGCCGAGCTTGAGGCAACTCTAAAAAAAGCCTACCTTATTAAAGCGCCGGTTGTTATTGATGTGGTGACTGATATTGAAGCCTTAGCACCGGTTGCTTATTCAGAGTAGGTTGGTATACGCAGACAACAAGGGCCTTAGTGCTCTTGTTGCCGCCTGAAAATTAGAGCAAACATAAGGCACAAAAATGCTGAAAGTGCGTAGCTAACTGAGTAGTCCAAAGAGTGAATCATTAAGGCAAAAATAGGAGCTCCTATTGACTGCCCTATGAAGATCACCAGCGCAAACATGCACATCGCTGCCCCTCGAGCCTGAGGGTACATTTCTGTAGCCTGGGTTTGAAGAATCAAGTGAAGCATGTAGAAGCCAAAGCCAATTCCTGCGAAGCAAACAAAAAAACTGGTCTTCGATGTAAGCCAAGGAAACAGGAAATACGCAGACGACAGCATGAGGCCAGAAATTAAGATGCGTTGACGACTGTTCAGCATGCGACAAATATGTCGAGACAGCAAGGCGTAAACTGCCCCTCCAACGCCGTAGCCAGTCATGATGAGCCCAATACTCAGATAGTCCCAGTTTTGGCGATCGCGCAAAAAAGAGGCAACAAATGCGAATGCAGAGAAGAAAAATGCACCTTCTAAGAGGCCTACAAGCAGAATAGGCTGTGCGGATTTAGCAGTGATTATTTTTAAATAGATTCCCGGCCCAACTTTCGTGCTTGTCTGTGAGTCATTGGCCTGCCTGAGGACAAGTAGCACCGCCAGCACTGCTCCACTTACGCTTGTTAGGACGCCAAAGACATTGAAAACTTCTCTCCAGCTCATTGACTCCGATAATAGACCTGCAAATGACGCACCAAAAATTTGCCCTAGAAGAATGCCTGTCAGGAACTGAGATATAACACCCTGTCTCTTCTCGAAGACAACGAATTCGCCAATGTAAGCGAGAGAGAGGGCAATACATGCACCGAGGGAGAGGCCGGAGAGAAAACGCAGGAGGGCAAGCTGATTAACCGAGTTGGAACTTGCAGCAAGCCAGGTTAGAAAACCTGCTGTAAGCATAAAGCTGCTGATGAGCCTTAGTTTTCCGTAACGGTCCGCAAGTAGGGCAGTAAGAGGTTGTATAACTCCATAGCCAATGCTAAAGGCAGCAATAACAATTCCCATGTCCAGAAGATTTGCACCCAAGCCTTCTGCAATGGGCGGCATCAGTGTCTCCAGCATTCGGGTGGTTGCAGAGACCATGAACGATACAAAAGTAAGCGCTACGACGAGCCTTGAAAATGAGCGATCTACAGCGTCTGGCTGCATGATCTTAAATCCCCTCCCGCTTGAATGTCTCAGCTTAGACTGAGTTGAAGTCCAGCAAACTTATCCATTAGATGGCCTTGGCTCTCAAATCCAATGCCCGGAATATTCTGAATCTGCAAGTTACCTTGCTTAATTTGATACCCATCATAAAACCCAGAGAAGGCTCCAAAAACTTCGGGATAAGACTCACACATACCCAATCGAAGGCCTGCTACCACCGCGAGGGTCATAAGATTTCCGCCATGAGGGATAAAAGAACTCCGAAGCCAACCCCGATTTGTAAGTTCTCTAAGTATGTTTACGTAATAGGTAATGCCATAGGTCTGAGGCACATCGATTTGGAGAAAGTCAACATTAGGACGGAGCGATCCGTAATCTACAAGATTCCGAATCTCCTCAATAGAAAAGCAGTTCTCGCCGGTGGCTACTGGCCCATGGTAAGCCTGAATAAATTCTTTGAGTTCGCGATAACTCATTGGATGCGTTGGCTCTTCGAACCATTTCAGCCCAAGATTTGAGAAGGCCGTGGCATAGCCAAGTGGGGTAACGTTTAGTCGACAGTTTGCGTCGACAGCAAGGTTGCCAGGTTCTGGTAACACTTGTAGGACTCTCGTTATGCGAGATAGGTCCTCATCAAGGTCACGTCCTACCTTGACCTTTACCACCTGGTACCCCAGGTCAAGGTAATGATCAATCTCCCTTTCAAGATCCCCGTCTTTCTCGCCTTCTTTGTACCATCCTCCCCCTACGTAGCAAGGCACTTGTGTTAACGCAGAACCATCGCCAAATCGATCTGCCAATACTTGGTAGAGAGGCCGGTCAAGATATTTTGCTAGAGCATCCCATGCCGCAATTTCAAGTGTTCCAATTGCCATGGACCGCTCGAGGTCACCTCCAGGCTTTTCGCCGGCCAGGCATCGGCTTAATATCTTCGCTGGATCTATCAGGCCGGTCTGATCCAATAAATCAGACTCTCTGGCATTTAAAAGCCGCTGGGCAAAGCGTTCGTTAATGGCAGACGCACAAGAGTAGCGACCCGTTGAATTAAAGGCGTAGCCCGTTATTGGCCCTTTGTCGGTCGCCCAACGAAGACCAACAACAGCGGTAGACATTTCTTTGAAGCTGAAACTCGCGTTACTCATCCCTATATTCAAGGGAATGGAGGCAGCGCGTACAAAATCGAGCTTCAAGCGACTCGAGCGTCTTAGATGACTAACTTATAAAGACCGGTTGCAAATTCGGGCCAGACTGCAATTAGAATAAGAATTAGTAGGAGCCCAACCCAGTAGGGAATCGCAGCTTTAAAAATAGACCAGACCTTCAGTTCGTTATCGTTAGCCGATGCTTTAACCGTGTAAACGATAAGACCGAAAGGCGGAGTAAGAAGACCTGTCTCAATTGCGAGAATGCCAATAATTGCGAATGCTACGGGATCAAATCCTAGTACTTCGGCAAGGGGTGCAAAAATGGGCACCGTTAAGAGCATGATGGATTTAGAGTCAATGATCATGCCAAGAAAGAACCAGACCAACACCATAAACCCTAACACCGACCATTTTGAGAAACCGTTATCGACAAAAAACGACTCAATGTCTGATCCGATGCCGGTTAGTGCCAGAGCACGCGAGTAAAACAGCGCCATAAGGATCATGATCATAAGCGGGGCTGCAGTACGACCGACTTGTAGAATCCCGTCTCTGAAATCTTTCCACTGCATGCCTTTAGCTGCATAGCCAAAGATAATCGCAAGAACGACCCCAACCGCAGCGGCCTCCGTAGGGGTGAAAAACCCAAACCATATACCGCCAAGAACACAGAAAATAATTCCAAAAATGCTTAGGCCACTTTTTAGGATTTCTCTTGCAGGGACCTCCTCTTGTTCAGTGGAGATGTTATCGAGAGAGGCCTGCTTAATGTTCTGGCCAAAACCCTGAGGGTCAATGCGCGCCTTAACAACGACGTAACCAATAAACACACTGGTAAGTAAAAGACCGGGGACAATCCCAGCAATAAAGATTGCTCCTATTGAGCCCTCGGTCAATATGGCCCAAAGTATCATGAGGTTGCTTGGTGGAATAAGCATGCCCAAGCATGAGGAACCTGCAATGACAGCAGAGGCAACGTCCTTTCGGTAGCCATACTGAATCATTTGGGGATAAGCCACACGCGTAAATGCGGCGGCCGCAGCAATTGAAACGCCAGTCATAAAGGCGAAAACCGCATTGCCCAGTATTGTTGCAAGGGCAAGACGACCTGGTATGCGTCTTAACAACTGATTAATACCAGCGTACAAGTCCTGCGCTGCGCCGGAGCGACTTATGAACTCGCCCATGAGCATAAAGAGGGGAAGGGCGATGAAAATGTAACCCCTTAGTCCCTCAAAGGCTACTGAGCCAAGCGCATTAATAACGATGTCAAGGCTTTCCGTCACAAGGTAGATACCGATAAGGCTTGTAATTCCAAGTGCAACGGCAATATGCATTCCCGCGAATACCATCGCGACGAGCAGGGTAAGTACGACAACCGTGACGTTTAAATCTGCCATTTCGGGAGCTCAGATAAGGTTTTAAGATCCTAGGATACAGAGTTAGATGATCGGAGACCTAACATCTCTCTCGCCTCCTCGGAACTGGCAAGCTCACCTCCTAGTAACTCAATGATTTCCCGGCCCTTATGAACAAGCTCCGCATTTGTCTTTGCTAAGACTCCTCGAGAGAAGTAAATGTTATCTTCCAGTCCCACTCTAATGTGGCCACCGAGAAGGTAAGCTTGAGCAAGAATTGGAAAACAGTCCCGTCCTACACCGAAGGCGGCCCATTGTGAACCGGGGGGTAATTGTTGCGTTATGAAGTGCAGAGTGCTTGGTGATGTGTTGAGCCCATACTTAACCCCCATAACAAAGGTAAAAAGGGCAGGGGTATTGATTAGCCCTTCTTTAATTAGATCGATAGCCAAATTAAGATCACCGGTGTCAAAAATCTCCAGTTCGGGACGAGTTTTTGCCTGGTTAATAACTTCGGCCATCTTACGAACATTGCCCGGTGTATTAATAACGACCTGTTGCCCAGAATTCATGGTGTTTAAATCAAGGGAGCAAATATCTGGCCTAAGAGCGCTAATATGTTCAACCCGCTTCAAAGGGTGGCAAAGCGTTGTACCTTTGTCGTAAGCCTTTGGATCGTCTTCTTGTGGAACAAAACGCCCGCCTGGTCCTGTGGTGAAGTTAATAATAAGAGACTTATTTTTGTCTCTAATTCGCGTTAAAACCTCTTCATAGTGCTTTAGCTCCATGGAAGGCCTACCGTCTTCTGGATGCCTTACATGGATATGGACAACAGCGGCTCCGGCGGATGCAGCCTCAAGGCTAGACTCTGCGATGTCTTTAGGCGAAATTGGAAGAAAGGGCGTCTGATCGGGCCTGGTAATGTTACCGGTGATAGCACAGGTTAAAATTCGTTTCACTTGCAACTCCAAAGTAAAAGTAATGACTAAAAGAAATTCCGAATTAACACAATCACGCCTCTTGGATGCAGCCGAGATTGTCTTTGGTGAGTTTGGTTACAGCGCAAGTAATCTTCGTCAAATTGCCACACGTGCAAAAGTTACGCCAGCAATGATTAAGTATTACTTTAAAAATAAAGATGGCCTTTACCTCAGTGTTTTCGCAAGACGGGCTGTGCCAATCATGAATGAGCGTGAGTCGCTCCTTGCTGATTACATGAAGGAGCATGCCCCCAAGGCAATACCGGTCGAAAAAATTGTTCATGCGTTTATCTTCCCCCCACTGAGCGCCTGCAAAAGAGAAAAAGGAGCTAAATGGTTCATTAAATTAACGGCTCGTCTTCATCACGAGCCTGTGAAGCTGAGGAGAAAGATTCGGCAGCAGTTCTACAATCAAACGACACAGAAATTCCTTCAGGCATTGCGGCTTGCCCTTCCTAAAGAGTCGAATAGTTCTCTTTGCTGGTTCTTAACATTTATCATGGGTATTTATACCTATGTCTTATCAACACCCGACCGCATTGAGTTTTTGTCGGAAGGAAAAATTAAGGGCGAGGACTATGAGAAAGCCCTGCCCGAAATTGTGCGATTCTGCACCCGAGGTTTTGGCTGTAGCGATCGGTTCTAACCAATTGTTATTTGATGACAAGTGGATTAATGGGCGAGCCGACAGCACCTGTTATCGGTAACGCTGGCGCAACAAAAAGAAATTCGTACTGACCATCTTCTCTGCAGTCGGTGGCAAGCTCTGCAAGATAGAAAATCTCACCCATAGTAAGACCAATAATAGGTATGGTGATCCAATGCCAAGGCTGGTTGATTCCCGCCTCTGATTCATTAGGTCTTACTTCACATCCCCAGGTGTCGCTAGCAATTGCGGCAATCTGCTTGCTGTGAATCCATTCGAGCGTTTCAAATGAAAACCCTGGGGCATCTCCCCCGGGGTAGCCGTCCCAGCTGCCCGCTTTAAGTTTTTGCTCCATTTGGCCTGTTCTTACGATAACAAAATCGCCAGGTCGCACACGCACTTTGTGAAAGGCCTGGGCTTCCTCGAGGTCGCTACTAGTGATAGCGTAGCCGTCATCGAGGCACTCAATACCTTTAACAAGTGGTATATCAAGAAAAACACCCCTTCCGACCATCTTATTCTTTGTCTTTTCAATGCCACATTTTTGGGCGCCAGCACTGCTTACCGTTCTACAGTCGTAGCCGTTCCACATGCTGTTCTCGTAAAAAATGTGTCCAAGGCCATCCCACTGAGTACCGCACTGAAGAGGCATAACGACCATGTCATCGGAGGCGCGAATGCCGCGATGATCAAGCACGCCCGAATAGGCGTCAGTTCCCGTTCGTAACATAAGGTGGAGGGGGTTAATCCGTCCCATAGAAGGGTACTTGCTTTTCGCGCCTTGGGGCCCGTGTTGGTCGAAGTTCAGGGCAAGAGACATGACCTTGCCTTTTTTGACAAGAAGGGCGGCAGCAACAATATCTTCAGGCCTTGTGTAGTTCAAGGTCCCAATTTCGTCATCTGCACCCCATTTACCCCAGTTTTTGTATTTTTCTGCAGCAGCAGCAAGATCTTCACGAGTGACCTTCTTTTGTGCAGGCGTTGTCAAAGCCATTTGCCCCCCCTAATTTAATTAAATTTTGGTAATACAGATTTCTCAAGAGCCTTAATTATACGTATGTATAATAAGTCTTCAACAGTAACTCAACATAGACTTCAAATCCTTAAGGGTTAACCATGTCCTTGGAAGACAATCGCTGCAAATCTGAGAGCTCTTCTCTTCGGCTTTTTTGTTATCGGGAGCTGCCCATGGGTATGCCACGCCTAGGCATATTGCTTGGTGATCGTCATTTCGACCTTTTTAGTTATACGAGCCTTCTTGGCATCGAACTTCCTTTTGATCCTTTTGACCTTCAATCGCTTATAGCATCTGGTGAAACCGGTCTAAGGCAGCTTAATGATGCCGCGCAGTCAAAGACTATTGACTGCGCAGTACTTCGCCCCGAGTCTATTGAGCTCTTGGCACCTATACGCCCAAGAAATGCTCTCTACGCTGTTGGGTGGAATTATGTCGACCACTTTTTTGAAGGGAAAGATTCAGGTCGACCTAATACTCCCACAGCCTACCCAGAGCATCCCGTGCTTTTTTGTAAGACTGCAAATACGGTTTGCGGACCCTATGCGGCCATTCCTTCACATGCCCCCATTACCTCGGAGTTGGATTGGGAGGTTGAACTCGCGGTGATTATCGGCAGGACGGGCCGAGACATCTTGCCTGAAGATGCACTTCGCCATGTCTTTGGCTATACCGTAATAAACGATGTCACGGCTCGAGATATACAGCAAAGACGACATGGCGGTCAATGGGTGAAGGGGAAAAGCCTGGATGGTTCAGCGCCTATGGGCCCCTACGTTGTCTTGGCAAAGGATTTTGAAATTGGGGATCAGGTTCTTAGTTGCTCAGTAAATGGAACAGTCGTGCAACAAGCAAAGTTATCGGATATGTACTTTAAACTTCCGCAAATTATTGCTGAGCTCTCAAGGGGGCTCACGCTTGTTCCCGGCGATATTATTCTCACCGGTACCCCATCGGGTGTAGGTCACTATAGGAAGCCCCCACAGTACTTAAAGCCAGGAGACCTCTTGGAGTCGTCGATCGAGGGAATTGGAACAATGAAAAACCAAATTTCCGCCTAAGCAATCTCGAGAGTTCTTACCGGAATGGCCAACAAAGCGAAAAGCCAACTGGTCAAACACTTAAGGAATGAGCACTAAGAAAAGACGACTGTCTTTGACCCATTCATAAAGAGACGATCTTCAGCGTGCCATCGTACTGCCCGCGATAAAACCCTAGACTCAATCTCCGCGCCGATCGTCGCCATTTCTCTGCTGCTGACATGATGGCTGACCCTTTCTACATCCTGCTCAATAATGGGTCCTTCATCAAGCTGATTGGTCACGTAGTGCGCTGTCGCACCAATCAGTTTTACACCCTTTTGATGTGCCTGACGATAGGGCTGAGCGCCTTTAAAACTTGGTAAAAAGGAATGATGGATATTAATTGCTTTTCCGTGGAGTTCAGCGCATAGGGATGGGCTGAGGATCTGCATATACCTTGCGAGTATTAGAAGGTCAATGTCTTGGCTACGGAAAAGATGCAAAAGTGCCTCTTCTTGAGCGCTTCTATTTGATTCGCTGACCGGCAAATAATGGAATGGAACGTTAAAAGAGTTTGCCAAGCCTTCAAGGTCCTGATGGTTTGAGCAGACCGAACAAATCTCAATTGGAAGCTGTCTGGTTCGCCATCGGTACAACAGATCATTGAGGCAGTGCCCAAGCTTTGAAACCGCAACCATAACGCGTAGCTTGCGGTTAGCCGCCCGCAGCGACCAGTTCATTTTCAATCGCATGGCTTCGACACCGAGATCGGAGCGAAGAGCATCTAGCTTCTGATTACTTTGTAATGAAAAGTGGGTTCGTTGAAAAAAAAGTTGTGTGTCGGGGTCGCCAAACTGAGACGATTCGATGATGTTTCCTCCGGCATTGAGAAGAACACCGGATACGGTATGAACGATGCCTTTCTGATCGGGGCAGCTTAGTGTGAGTATGTAATCAGAATCCAAATGATTCATGACTTCTGACATTCGAATACCGCCTCGACCTCGGTTGCTGCGCCTCTTGGTAGTGCATTGCATCCTACCGCGGCACGCGCATGCTTACCTCGTTCTCCAAACACCTCAACCATAAGGTCGGAGACGCCGTTAATTACGGCAGCCTGCTCTGTAAAGTCTTCGGCGCAGTTGACGAACCCCCCGAGACGCACACAGGCGATTACCCTGCTTAGCTCACCGTCGAGGGCTAGCCTTAGTTGTGCGAGGATATTAATACCGCAAAGCCTCGCCGATTGCTGCCCCTGTTGCAGATTAAGATCGCGGCCTACCTTACCTGTGAAAGCCACTTGATTATCTAAGAGTGGAAGCTGACCTGAGATGTAAATTAGCGATCCACTTCTCCGAAAAGGGAGGTAATTGCCAACGGGTAATCCCGGGGTAGGTAAAACGATGCCTCGCTCGCTTAGTCGCAGTTCTATGTCATTCAAAAGGATTCTCCAAGGAATAGTGACGCTTATCCGAAGCACCTCGAGTTGATGATCGGGTGCCCGATTTCGGGGGGGGGCAATGAATGGGAGGGCCGCAATCCGTTAATGACCATGGGCTGCCCAATTGTTCTTAGCTTGGGCTGGTCCTTAGCAGACGGATGATCTTTTATTAGTTGTCGAGCGGCTAACTGTGGGTCTTTAAATACCTCGTCGATTGTTTGCACAGGAGCACAGGGTATTCCGAGAGGGGCAAGCAGCCTCTCAAGTTCGGATCGCTCGTGTTTCTCAAAGAGCGGCGCTATGAGCGCATTAAGGGCTTCGCGATTTTTAACCCGAGAAGGATTGGTTGAAAAACGAGAATCCTCAGCTAAGTGCAACTGTCCGAGCGCCTGAGTAAGCACTCGAAATTGCTGATCATTCCCTACGGCAACAATAAAAAAACCATCATTAACCTTGTAAGCCTGATAGGGGACGATACTTGGATGGGTATTGCCCAAGGCCTTGGGCGACGTCCCTGCAAGTACGTGGGCCGAAGCCTGGTTAGCTAGAAGCGCAATTCCCGTGTCAAACAGCGAACAATCAATGTAAGCGCCCTTGCCCGTTGCCTGTCGCTGATACAGCGCTGCTGTAATTGCATTGCATGCGTAAATACCAGTAACAATATCAATTACAGCGACGCCAACCTTGAACGGAGGACCATTCTCGGGGCCTGTAACGCTCATGAGGCCAGTGAGTCCCTGTAAGGCAAAGTCATAGCCTGCCTCCATGGCTCTTGGCCCGTTTTGTCCATAGCCCGTAATTGAGCAATAAATGAGGCTAGGCCACTTTGAGAGAAGGGTCTCGGAATCCAAACCAAACTTTTTGAGATGCCCCACTTTAAAGTTCTCGACGACCACATCCACTTCTTCGAGGAGTTCGTGCACTGCTGTAAGTTGCTCAGCGTTATTGAAATCGACTGTCGCTGACACTTTTCCTCGATTTGCACAGCTGAAGTAGGTTGATAGTCCTGAATGATGCCAAGGGGGTCCCCACTGCCTCGTATCGTCGCCGGTCACGGGTTTTTCTATTTTCAGTACGCTTGCCCCAAAGTCGGCGAGCATCTGTGTGGCCCAAGGGCCGGCAAGCACCCTGGAAAGATCGAGTACTTTTATACCCTCGAGCATCTGCGCTGGACCTTGGTGAATCATGGCTTAGAAAAAAGCCTGCAGACCTGTCTGAGCACGCCCGAGAATAAGGGCATGAATGTCATGGGTCCCTTCGTAGGTGTTGACGACCTCTAGATTCACCATATGCCGCATGACGCCGTACTCGTCGGTGATGCCGTTGCCGCCAAGCATATCCCGCGCCATTCGAGCGATCTCAAGAGCTTTTCCACAGTTATTACGTTTAAGGATGGAGGTTGCCTCAACCGAGGCAATACCTTTTTCTTTCATCCGCCCAAGCCGAATGACTCCGAGGTAGCCAAGTGCAATGTCGGTCTGCATATCCGCTAATTTTTTTTGAATTATTTGATTGGCTGCAAGAGGTCGACCGAACTGCTTTCGATCAAGAACGTACTGTCTGGCAGTATGCCAACAGAACTCCGCTGCCCCCATTACACCCCATGCGATTCCGTACCGCGCTGAGTTGAGGCACGTGAACGGGCCTTTCAGTCCACGTACATCGGGCAGTGCATTGCTTTCTGGTACAAACACGTTGTCCATCACAATTTGCCCAGTAATTGATGTTCGTAGGCCGATCTTCCCGTGGATGGCAGGCGATGACAGCCCCTTCATTTCTTTTTCCAGTATGAAACCGCGCAACTCACCTTCGGTATCTTTTGCCCAGACAATGAAGACGTCGGCAATGGGGCTATTTGATATCCATGTTTTACATCCATTAAGAATATAGCCACCGCTTACGGCATTTGCCTTCGTTAATAGGCTTGATGGATCAGACCCATGGTCGGGTTCCGTAAGGCCAAAGCACCCAATTAACTCACCCTTTGCAAGGCCAGGTAAAAACCTAGTCTTTTGCTCTTCCGTTCCAAAGGTTTCAATTGGTAGCATGACAAGCGAGCTTTGGACGCTGAACATACTTCGGTAGCCGCTGTCGACACGCTCGACTTCCGAGGCAATGAGTCCGTATGCGACATCCGAGACTCCCGCCCCGCCATATTTAGTTGAAATTGTTGGTCCAAGAAGACCCAGCGACCCCATTTCGCGGAAGATCTCACGGTCAACCTTTTCAAAACGAAATGCCTCTGTCACTCGGGGTTGAAGTTGTTTTTGACAATACTCACGTACCGAATCGCGGATCATACGTTCATCGTCGTCGAGCATTTCTGCTAATAGAAATGGATCGTCCCATTGAAATTTCGAAGGCTTTCTAGACACCGTTTTTTCTTCCTTTTTAATAGGCTGCAGCAAGCCCGTCTCTCCTGCTATCGCTTGCTGCAACGTATCCGTCAGATAACTTGTCCGACAGCCTCCAGATAAACTGTCCTGATCCGAAGTCCATATAGGGATCATGTACACGCTTCATTTTATGGCCAAGTCTCTCTAGGTCATGGACGAGTTTAGGATCAGCCCTTGATTCAATGTCCAAGGTGTAATCTCGATTCACTCTCCAACGCGGCGCATCGCAGGCGGCCTGAGGCTGCTGGCCCCATTTAATCATTCTCAAGAGTGTCTGAAGATGACCCTGCGGCTGCATTTCCCCCCCCATGACGCCAAAACTCATTTGGGGAATTTCTTTAAGGCCATCTAAGCGCATTAGGAACGCAGGAATGATGGTGTGGAAAGGTCGTTTAGATGGTCCTACACAGTTCGAGGATCCCTCCTCGGCGTTGAAGCCAAACCCCCGGTTCTGCAGGCTTACGCCCCACTTCGGGACAACAACCCCTGACCCAAATCCCATGTAATTGGATTGGATGAATGAAACCATGCGGCCATACTTGTCGGCGGTGGTTAGGTAAACAGTGCCCCCAGCCTGAGGCAGGCCAGTGGACGGATAGTTGGCTTTGTGCGGGTTAATTAACTGCGCACGACTCCTTAGGTAAGAAGGGTCCAAAAGGTCAGAAGGTGTGAAACGCATGGACCTCTCGTCTGCGACATGAGCATAGACATCAGAGAATGCAAGTTTCATGGCTTCGATTTGAAGGTGTTGTGCAAGCAGGCTGTCGACTTGAAGTTCACTGAGGTCAAATTCTTCAAGAATACCCATGGCCATTAATGCAGCAATTCCCTGCCCATTGGGCGGAATTTCGTAGACACGGTAGTCCCTCTGACCAAGGCCACGTATTGTCTGGCCGATTGGTGCAACCCACTGCGGCTGGTAGGTTCTTAAATCATCGAGAGATAAACTTCCGCCGTTCTGGTTTGAATGGGCGACAAGATCAGCGGCAATTTCGCCCTCGTAGAAGTCCCTGAGCCCTTGCCTGCAGAGGTGACGCAGTGTTTTTGCGGCCGAGGCGAAATGGAACACCTCCCCAACATTGGGAGAACGTCCGCAGGGCATGAAAATTTCTTTGAAGCCTGGTTGGCTCTCTAATTCGGGTACAGCCGCTTTCCATTTGTTGGCGACAACAGGCGGCACTGCATAGCCAGATTCTGCGATGTCTATGGCAGGGGTTAGCAATTCTTCTAGCGAGAGACTTCCCCATTTTTCATGCAAAGCCAACCAACCACCAATGGCCCCGGGCACGGTCACCGAATCCCAGCCCCTTATGGGCCGCTTGATTTTGTTATCGGGACCGATCCCGTATTTGCTCTTAAAGTAGTCGAGAGACCAGGTTTTTGGAGATTGCCCCGATGCGTTTAGGCCATGAAGTTGCTCGCCGTCCCAGACAATTGCAAAACAGTCGCTTCCTAGCCCATTGGATACTGGCTCAACAACACAAAGGGCTGCGGCGGCCGTTATAGCCGCATCTATTGCGTTGCCGCCCATTTGCAGCGTTCGCAGCCCCGCTTGGGCTGCAAAAGGGTGAGACGTTGAACAGACACTCCTTCCCATGACCGGTATGCGGGCGCTGAGATAAGGGTTTGTCCAGTCAAACATAAAAAATTACCCCACAGATAAATAAAGCCATCGACTAGCTAATGATGAATGTCTTCTCAAAGGGCTAGTTAAAAACTTCAGCCTTCTGGAAGGACGATGCCTGTTGATCTTTCTGGGAAAGCAAGACCTCTCCCGCGATTTTGTCCAGCGGCCAGACGATGCCTATTTCCTCATCGTTCCAACAGATACTTCTTTCGAGCTCGGGCTGATAGAAGTCGGTCGTTTTGTATAGCACCTCTGTGGCGTCGCAAAGGGTAAGAAACCCGTGGGCGAAGCCGGGTGGAATCCAAAGCTGATGGTGATTGTCGCTGGAAAGCCTCTGGCCCACCCAGCGGCCAAAGCTGGGGGAGCCCTTACGAATATCCACGGCAACATCAAAAATTTCCCCGGCCACCACCCGCACGAGCTTGCCTTGGGCCTGAGGCGCAACCTGGTAGTGAAGGCCTCGTAAAACGCCCTTTCGGCTTTTGGAGTGGTTGTCTTGCACGAAGTCTTGATTCAGGCCAAGCGCCTTGCCGAGTTCACGGGCGTTGTAGCTCTCAAAAAAGAATCCACGGTCATCTCCGAAGACCTTCGGCTCGATAAGCATCACATCGGGAATGGCTGTGGGCGTGATCTTCATGGGGTCTGCGAGCCCTCTTGAAGGAGCCGCTGCAGGTACTGGCCGTAGCCATTTTTAAGCAAAGGCTGGGCAAGCCGGTTTAGCTGCTCGGCGTCAATCCATTGCTGACGGTAGGCAATTTCTTCGGGGCAGGCCACCTTAAGGCCTTGGCGTTTCTCAATGGTGGCAATGAACTGGCTGGCTTCAATAAGGCTGTCGTGCGTACCGGTATCAAGCCAGGCAAACCCCCTGCCCATCAGCTCCACATGCAGGGCATTGGCCTGAAGGTAGCAACGGTTCAGGTCGGTAATTTCGAGCTCGCCGCGGGCTGAAGGTTTAAGCGACTTGGCAAAGTCAACCACACGGTTGTCGTAGAAATAGAGACCTGTAATGGCAAAGTTACTTTTGGGCTTTTGAGGCTTTTCTTCAATGGAAAGAACCTTGCCTTTGGGATCGAATTCGGCCACACCGTAACGCTCGGGGTCATGCACATGGTAGGCAAAAATACTTGCTCCCTGATCGCGCGCCTTGGCATTGGCAAGTAACGCATTCAGCTCATGGCCGTAAAAGATATTGTCCCCAAGCACAAGGGCACTGGGCTGCGAACCAACAAACGACTCAGCAATTAAAAAGGCCTGCGCAAGACCGTCGGGGCTTGGCTGAACCGCATATTGAATATCAATGCCCCACTGATTCCCATTGCCAAGTAGCTGCTCGAACCGGGGCGTGTCGGCAGGCGTGCTAATCAGCAAAATATCTTGAATTCCAGCCAGCATAAGCGTGGTCAGGGGGTAGTAGACCATGGGCTTGTCGTAGACCGGCAGAAGTTGCTTGCTCATGGCAAGCGTTGCAGGATGCAGCCGCGTACCTGCGCCCCCCGCAAGCAGAATGCCGCGGCGGTTTCGGGATGTTTGATTCGCCATTTTTTACCTAATGGGTTTATGAAAGGCTTAATTTTTGCAAGAGCAGCAGGCCTAGAAGGCCTCCAACTCCAATACTACCAATAGCGATTACCGAACTTAAGGCCAACATCGACAGTCCACTAAGCCCGTGGCCAATGGTGCAGCCCATGGCCACCACCCCGCCAACACCCATAAGTGTTGCCCCGAGAAGATGCAGGGCGAGGTCTTGGGTGGAGGCGAAGCCTTGCCAACGAAAGCTGCCTGAACGCAAGGCGGCTGCCGCTGCACCGGCCACTGTGCCAATAACCGTGGCGACCGCAAAGCTTAAGAACTGCGAACTGTCACTGTAATAAAGAAAAAGCTCAAGACTGTAGGACAGCGGAGCCACAAAGGTGAGGCTCTCAGGCCCCCGTGTGTTGGTGGCAAGGTAGGCCTTCTCAAGCGTTTCGGGATGCTCGGCAACAAAGCCGAGCCAACCGGTTAAAAGCCATCCAGCAGCCACACAAAGACCAACAACACTACCTGCCAGCCATTGGCTGGCCGTTAACCGTCGACCTGGAAGCCCTTTCAGCAGCGCCCAAAAGACGAGCAGTAGAACGGCCAGTAGAACAAGAATGCGGCCGGTCTCGGAACTTAGGCCCGAGAAGGACTCAAGCAGACTCGGTAGGTCTTGACGACTTGGAAGGTCGATGTAAATTTGATCAACAGTCTGGCTTCTCCAGACGGCCGTAAGACCCCGCAGGGTTGCGAAAGCGGTAATGCCCATCACTAGAAAAACAACCAGGGCCTTGAGGCTGCCCTCGCCAATACGCACAAGATTGCGACTTCCGCAGCCCGAGGCCAACGCCATTCCAACCCCGAATAAAAGCCCACCGAAGACATTGGAGAGCCATAGGAGTCGTGGGCTTGTGTAGAAGCTGTCCTCGTCGTTGAGAAGGTTGAGCTGAATAAACAGCTGAACCAAAACAACGGCCACTAACACCGATAAGAGCCAAAGGCGCATGCGCTGGCCGTTACCCATCAATTGAAGGTCGGAGATGGCCCCGATGCTGCAGTAGCGACTAGCCTGGCTGACCATGCCAAAGACAAGGCCTATAAAAAGTCCGCCAAAGACGACCCAGGTCTGCAAGAGTTTGACCTGCTCAAGTTCAACCATATGGAAAAGCCTGTTTTAGTTTTTTGACGGCCCCAGGGCTGCGAGCCGTTTTTTGGCCGTAGCTGCCTGGCTTGAATTGGGAAACTGTTTGAGCAATAGGTTGAGTGTGTTGCGGGCGGCACGCGTTTGCCCCGACTCTGCCTGGCTTGCAGCCAGCGTTAGAAGACTTTCTGGAACACGAGTGTGGCCAGGGTATTTTCTATAAAGCTCCGATAGGGCAGCAATAGAGGCCTTGTAGTTCTTGCGAAGGTAATGGGCTGCGCCTTCAAAGTTAAGCGCCCAGGGACGAAGGGCGGACTCGGGGAATCGACGACTGAACTCATCGAAGGCTGCTGCTGCTGCCTCGGTTGCCCCGGATGCAAGAAGGCCTTGGGCGGCTTCAAAGGCTGACTTCTCTTTCGCATCAACCAATACAGTCTGGTTGTCGATGTCGAACGACTGTGGCTCAAAACGCGCGAGCCGTTCGGAGATGGATTGAATTTGCTGCTCAATGCCTGAGACAAGCGTCCCCTGATCGACCGTTACCGTGTGCGTTAAGGTCTCTAGGCTGCCGAGAACATTTTGAAGCTCCGACCGCAGTTGGCCCATTTCAGACACCATGTCGAGCTGCGACTTGGCCATGCCATCAACACGTGACTTGAGCGTGGAGTTCTCCGTTACCAACGATTCCGACTGTTTCTCAAGCGAGGCAATACGAGCCCGCAGTTCAATAATGGCCTTACGAGCCTCATCGTCGGAAAAAAGTTGCGCCCAGGCGGGTGATGCAACAAGAAGACTTAAGGTGACGCCGGTAACAAAGGAGGCCCAGGTTTTTTTCATGGCAGCTTGCTTACAAAAAAGAGATCGGCTCGCCGGTTCTCAGCGCGGGCGGCCTCATCGCCCATTTTGTTTCGGGGCTTTTCCTCGCCGTTACTTACGGCCTCCATACGTCGGCTGGGCACACCAAGAATTTGCAGTGCCCGCGAGACAGCCTCGGCTCGACGTTGGCCAAGGGCTAGGTTGTACTCTGACGTGCCTCGGTCGTCGGTATTGCCCTCAATGGCGAGGGACTGGTGGTCGTAGAGCCGCATGTAGTCGGCAACTTTTTGAAGCATCTCATCGTAGTCACGGGCGATCTCAACGCTGTCAAAGCTAAAGTAAATGGCCGCATAGGGCACACCATCATCACCCATGCGCGATGCATCCGAGGATGCGTTGAGAGATTTCTCTTGAATCTCCCCACCTGAAATGCCCTGCTCAGCGCCCATGCCAGAGCCAAGCCCTTGGGCCCGCGCAGAGCCCGCCCGATCCACCGACTCCACTGGATTAATGGCACTGCCCTCAATCGGTGCAGGGGCATCGTCGAGACTGACAGTGGAACAGGCTGACAGACCAAGAAGGCATGCCATAAGGACTGCCTGAGGCAAACGCATAAACGATGTCGTTGACGGTGTCATGGTTTCGCTATTGAGAGGTAGGAATTCGGCCCCAGGCCGGGTTGCGGATGCCAGCTGCATCCAGGCTTATACGCGATCGCACTCGACCGTCAATGGAGGCGGCCGATAGAAGATCGCGGTCGTTGACTCGGCTCGAGAAGATGACCCAGCGGCTATTAGGCGCAAAGCTTGGCGAGTCATCTTTAGGACCGCTGCTTACGATTCTCTCTTCCTGGGTCTCAAGGTTCATAACGGCAATCAGAAATTTCTTATCCCGGCGGGCAACAAAGGCCATGGTTTTTCCGTCGGGGCTGATAACAGGGCGCGCATTGAAACCCCCGGTAAAGGTGAGCCGCTCGAGCCTTCCCGAGCTGTCCACGCGGGCACGGTAGATTTGGGGGCTACCGGTCTGGTCGGATGTGAAATACACATGCTGGCCATCGGCCGAAAAGCTTGGCTCGGTGTTGATGGCCGAGGAACGCAAGAGTCGTCGAAGTCCGCTGCCATCGGCATTGGCAATGTAAATTTGGGAAATACCATCGCGCGTCAGCACCATGGCCAGCTGCCTGCCGTCGGGCGACCAGGCGGGCGCGCTGTTGCTGCCTTTGTAGTTGGCCACCACCGAACGTTTCCCGGTGGCGAGCTCGTGCACATAGACCACCGGTTTACCGGTTTCAAACGAGACGTAGGCGAGCCTATCGCCAGTTGGGGACCATGCGAGCGAAATAATGGGCTGGGTGGAACGAAGGGCGGGCTGCGCATTCTCACCATCGGAGTCGGCAATAACAAGAATATGGTTGCGGCCTTCACGCCGAACATAGGCAAGACGAGAGGAGAAAAACCCTGGCTCGCCTGAGAGCTTTTCAAGAATGTAGTCGGCCATGCGGTGGGCCGACCGACGGGCATCGAGATGCGAGGCTTGGCTTGTTAATACCAGGCCACCGAGGTCTTCTGACTTAAGCGTGTCGAGCACACGAAACCGCACTTCAAGCTGACCATCGGGTGTGCGTGAGGCACTGCCCACTACCAGGGCGTTGGCCCCCTGTGCTCGCCATTGGCCAAACAAAGTGGGGTTGACGGCCGTGTTCTCGGAGAGCGCAGGGTTCTGTGGGCCCACTGGAAGAAGGCTAAAGCTGCCGGTACGACGAAGGTCGGCCTGGACGACCTCGAGCACTGTATCGGCAAGGGCCCGATTCTGAGGGTCGACGGTAAGTAAAGGGGCAATGGCCACAGGTATTTGGCGATCGCCCACACCGGTGATGTCAATGCGCATTCCCTGCGCATAGGCGGATAACGGGCCAGCAAGCAGGCCTATACCCAAGAGGAAAGCCTGCGTGAGACGCCGATAAACGGGGTTCACGCAGCCTAAAAAACGGGCAAGGTTTGCGAGGGACGGGCGAAGGCCTGCCGATGGGGAAAAGGATGTATAGCTCACCAGAACCATTATAGGACCTGCCTTTGCCTAGCGAGGGGTTTGTGGGCGATCAAGGGGCCGAAAGGCAAGGGTCAAAGGGTTTTCAACCTGGCCATCGGCGGTTTTGGGCAGGGGGCTACTGCCCCAGATGGCACGTTCAACAGCTGCATCCCAGCCTGCATTGCCACTTGACTTTTTCTTTGTCACTTTAACAACGCGCCCTGTGGCCTGTTGCTCAACAACAAAAATCACCTCGGGGTTATCGGGAGCCCGCACGGGGTCAAAGCTAATGCGGCTGCGAATGCGCGCACGAATGGATGCCGCGTAGTGTGCAAGCACACCGGT
>Ga0181601_10000782_pt1 | contig 26432 bp, 10 predicted proteins | sample 041ome_8_FD_133020 | JGI IMG/M metagenome (GOLD analysis project Ga0181601, IMG submission 133020) | Coastal salt marsh microbial communities from the Groves Creek Marsh, Skidaway Island, Georgia - 041407BS metaG (megahit assembly) | ecosystem: Environmental > Aquatic > Marine > Intertidal zone... | reverse complement strand
CGAAACGTCGAGCACAAAATCTCCTTTCGGAGACAAAGATACAAGACGAGTGGTTTCTTACCAACAAAAATTCGCGTCGTCGTCGAGTACAAGAACAAAAAGATGTAACACTCAGTCCTGCATATAACGGCGAGGACGAGGAGGAGGAGGAGGAGGAGGAGGAGGAGGAGGAGGAGGAGGAGGAAAGGTGCATTGTTCGCGCGCTCGTTAAGGAAGCTATCGATCGCGTCGTCGAGTCGAGCGAAGCTCTCGTCCATCGCATCACACCATTTCCGCGAAATGAACTCGCCGCGAATGCCACAGATTTGGTTTGGGACGCGGAGACGTTTGAAAGTTACGTTAAAAAAGCTTCACTTACATCAGCTTTTCCTGATAAAAAATCACCCGCGGTTACCGCCATTGTTCAACCGAAAATCACGTGGTTGGCGAAATCCAAGCGAAGCGGTCCGAGAACGCCGGGCGAACGAGGTTGGTTCCGATGTGGCAACTACTTTGAAAACGACTCTCAAGAGATTCAGCAAAGATGGCGACATCCAAATCCAGAAATCGAATCACGACCGCGCGAGTCATACGATGATTACTTCTCTTCTGACGATAGCACTAGCAGCAGCGAATCGGAATCAGACGATATCTTCTTTCGCGAGGTGCCACCGAGGCGAGCGCCACCTCCACCTCTCACGCAGCAGCAGGCGAAGAAGAAAAATGTCATCCCAAAAATCTGGAAAGGCCGGCAACTCGCCATTCAAAAGTTTGGTCACGATGAAAAACGAATGTGGCGGGATAAAATAGGCGAATTCCTCCGTAAATCACGCAAAACTCTCGGCCATAGACCCTTGGACGTCTCCTGGGGTGGTTCCGTCCTCGATTCAGTCATCGGAGCAAATCTAACGCAAAATGTGACGGACGTTTTATCGTCAACAGCGATGTTGAATTTAATGGCCAAGTTCCAAGTGACGGAAGAAACGCGAAGGAAACATTTAGAACGCGTTGAGAGAGCGGTAAGAGTGAAGGCTCTGGTAAAAAGTGCCATCGATTCGGTTATTGGAAAAGGCAGGGAGAGGTACGAGAGGGAGTGCGCGCAAGCCGCGAGTGAGCTAGTACGCAGATCGATTGAACGCATCGTTTCGGGAGAAACAGAGAGGAATGCAGTTGCTCAAGAAGATGTTGAAATGCAAGATTGTACAGATAAAGAAGCTGAGAAGGAAGCAGTAGCCGTAGCAGAAGTAATTGCACGCATGCAGATTGACGATACGAACGATGCAGAGCAACCCTCCTTCCTACTTTGTCGCAGTGTCCCGAAAATAGAATCGAGCTCGTTTGAGCTCGATAGATCATCGATGGATGATGAAACTGACCTACACGAGTCTTCGATTATTGTTGAGATACCCGCCATGTCTCCATTGGAACAACTGCATTACAACGAGCGACAAATGTGGAACGATTTCTCCAAGACGCCGTTGACAAAGCGTAGATTTAGCGAAAAAGAGGCGTGGATTGAGTGTTCCAACGAGGAATGCGGTAAATGGCGACGGATACCAAAGGCGTTAGCAGATTCCTTGCTCTCTCACGCCACGACATCGGACAACGTTGATGCGGAGTACTTAAACTGGACCTGCTCTCGAAGCTTTGATAAAAGACACGACGCGTGCGATAAGCCGCAGGAAATGTTGAACGACGATATCGACGAACTCGTCCGAGAAGCGGAAACCTTGCGCAAAGAAGACGAAGTGCAGAAATCGAGAGAGAAGAAGATGCGCGAAAATAAAGCAAAATTGAGGGAAGAGAGAGAAGCATCGAAGCAGCAAGCAGCCTCAAGGGCAGAATTGAACCGACGAGAGCGGCGAGAAAAGACGGACAAATTAAAAGCGCTCGCACAAGCTGCTCGAGATCGTCAAGATTTCCTTTGCGGAGACGATACCAACGAGAATAAAATTATAGTTCGCGACTGTGTGGATTGGTACCGCGTTTTGCATGAAGCCTCGATCGACGATATCATCGAGTGCATTCGATGTCGCGGCATGCACTCCATGCTCGCTCACAGGATCAAGAAAATTCTGCGGCGAGTGCTCGACGAACGCGGCGTTCTGTCGCTTGAGTTCCTTCGCGACGCCTCCACGGAAGAAGCGAGTGCCTATCTCAATGAGATAGAAGGCATGGGCGCGAAAACTTCTGCGTGTGTAAACCTACTCTCGTTGGAAAACAGAGACTTTCCGGTAGACGTCAACGTCGGACGAATCATGGCGCGCCTAGGATGGGTTCCACTCGAAGACGATTTTAAGCTCGAACTTCTCGAACAATACGCACCAGAAGAATCCGTGTACGAATTTTTGAGCGAAAGATTGAACACGTTTGACGTAACGATGTTGTACGAGCTACATTATCACATGATTACGCTGGGAAAGGTGTTTTGTGCGAAGCGCGATCCAAATTGCGCGAGTTGCCCAATGAACTCCGATTGCGAATATGCCAAGTGTGGCGGTAAACGAAGGAATAATAAAATCAACAACGTCGGACAATATACTCCTGCATCGCACGTCAACAAACCGGAGCCGTCAACGCCTTCACCGCCACCACCACCGAAAGAGGTAGTGACGATTGATCTCACAAAGACGCAAGCGACACCACCACAACCGATCGAAGATATCGAAGATATCGGCATGGCATCGCCTTCGGGAGGTTCCTCACCAAAGATGCCGTCGACACCAACGGCGACGAATAATAACAATAAGAACGTAATCGGAAGGCGCTTTCCATCGAATTCGAGCATGGAGTCACCGTCCAGTCCAGATGGATTTAATAGCCCCACGGGTTCGTCCGATAAGCTCGCGGATGTTCTCACGGTTGAAGAATTCGTTCAGCGTGCAAAAGCGCGGCAGCATCAGGAGCAAATTCAAAAGGATTCTTCCGAAGCAGCAACGACAGCGGCTTTGCCAGTAGGAGACGCTTCTCCTTTAGTCCCAGAACCATCGCCGACTGCGCCTTCTTCTTCTTCTCCTCCTATTCCTCCTCAAAACGACGAGTTGGCGAACAATGTCGCAGAAACGATGGATTCAATCATTGCCGCCGGGAAGATCTGGACGAATTTAGGCAAACCAGCTGGAAAAAAGGCAATGCGCGTTCTTTTACTTTTTTCTTCGGACGACGACTCCGACTCCGACGACGACAATAGTGAAGAAAACAAAAGTGCCGTTGCAGCGATGATCATGCGCCGATTCAAATCGTTGTCAAAAATCTGCCACCCGGACAAAAATCGAAACAATCTCGAGAGAGCGTCCACGGCGTTTGGCATTTTAGCCGAGGCAAAAACAAAAGCGATGGAAGCGGTCGCTGAAGTCGACGAGAGAGCGTTGAAAGATGACGCGGCGTTCGAGAGCGAAGCCGAGGACGAAGTTTTGAGGGAAGTTGAGGATCCTCGTTTCGCGAAATTGAATAATGCAACACCGAACGCCAAGACGGCTACTGCTGAGGAGGAGGCCTTTTTAACCCCTAATCGACATAACCAACTCGCGGATTTATCTTCGTTTACGAACGCGCAGTTTCGTTCAGAGGTACAAGGTTGGCGGGTGCCAGATGAGTGCGTCCCTGAAGAACTTTTGAGTTCACTTTCACCGCATCCAACGTCTATAATCGGCGAATGCGACGACGCGCGGCGATTTTGTGTCATCGCAGCTCCAAGAGAGGCCAGCGATTTCGAGCGCGTCTATAGACTATCGACGTCTTCCGAGGAGGAACAAGAACAGGGTAACGATACTGTCGACGTTTGCGAAGATGTCGTTATGGAAGATGCAGACGCGAAAACTATCAATGAAGGCGTTGAAGAGGATGTCATCATCACCACTCCTCCTTCTCCTCCTGCTCTTCCCTCTGAGCTTTCTTCAATCAAGTGCGTCTTCTTCGTCACCGCATTGTGCGCATGTAAACGCAGCTTTCCGTTGCACGGCACGTACTTTCAAGTGAACGAAGTCTTCCTCGACCTTCGCTCGGCGGCTCAACCTGTTAGCATTGACGTAGAAACTCTCAGAACATCACCAAAAATAGTCACCCTGCTTGGCGCGTCCATCGGTTCAGTCACGCGAGGCATGACGAGAACTGAAGTCACGCGTTTATTCAATCACCAGGTCCTGTGCGTTCGCGCGTGGGAACGACGCACCGGATATCCGCGAGAGTTACCCAGATGGATTTGCCCTGTTGTCCCAGTAGCTTCGACCGGGCAAGAGTTCACTGAATTCGACTTTCCAAGTCCTTTGTTACATCCAGAGAAGGTGATGGCGAGTAAAGCGCCCAAACTCGGAAGACCGAAGAAGAAACGACCCGCGGAGACGATGTCCATCGCCATCAATCAAGAACCGACGCCGCCGGAAACGCCGTTCAATAACGACATCTTCCGTTCGTACTTGAAACGTAAATCGGTCGAAAAGGAACAACTGAGTGCAATGAAAATGAAGAAACGACCGAAGAGCACGAAGAGCAACGGCGGAAACGACATCGAGCAAAAGAAAGCAAAGAAGAAATTGAACTTCCCGCTGATTCGCGCGAGCCAAAAATGCGGCAAATGCAAGACGTGCTTGAACCCGCAAATGCGTAAAGCGTGCTTGACGAGGCGAGCGGAAATGATGACAATGGGAAACGCGAACCTCACGCCATCGTCGGCGTCGCCGGTTTTAGCGCCAACGTCGACGCCGGTAGCACCAACCGCGACGCTCGACGCGTTCGTCATTCGCTCGAAAGATTACGAAATCGTTGATTGATTGATTGATTGATTGATTGTTTTTTTACATGTGAAACACACAACACATACAACACACGCGTCGATTAGAATATCTTACCTAAGTTCCCGTTACCCCAGTTGGACTTCCCTCGATTGTGCCCTCCGTCGTCGAAACCATCCGCGGATAACACGTTATCGTTCAATTGAAGCGCGTCAACGTACTTCCACTTCCCGTCCTCGTCCTTTCGATACCTCGCTCGTTCCGCGAGCGTCTTCGCCTTGGCTCTCGACTTCTTCGCTCGCTTCTCTCCCGCGTCGAACGCGCACTCGTACGAAACGAACGCTTCGTCCCCATCGCCACCACCACCATCACCACCGCTTCCTTTCTTCATTATCTTCAAGCTCAAAAACCGAATTTTCTTCGCCGTCGCCCTCGCGTCCGACTCGAGCGTCTCCCGCGCCTTCTTCATGTCCTCATCGTTGTCCCCATCCATCCGCTTGCTAAAATCTGGACTCGCCTCGTGCGTCGATTCGACGATAAACTCCGGCTTATTCTCTTTATAACTCGTAAATCTCGCTCGAACGATTTGCTCGGGAGTCGTTTCCCTCGTGATTCCACCTTTCGCGTGCATCGGTTTGCAGCACACCTCGTACGTGTTCCCGCTCCCGCATCCACACTCGCGTTCGTTATCCGCTTTTTCAACGCGCTTCTCCTCGACCTCCTCCTCCTTCTTCCCGTCGTCAAACTTCTCCGCGAGTAAACCTTTCCTCGCTCTGACTGGAACGAATGCGCATCTTTTGTTGTCGTCGTGGTTGCTTCTCCCTCTTCTGTTGGCGCGCGAAGAAGAGAAGAGCGAGAGCGACGACGACGACGACGCGTTGCACCGGAGGACGAGAGTCATCTTTTGGTGTAACGTGTCGACTTTTCACACTTTTTTTCCCGAGAGTGGCGGCCGACCAACGCACGTCGTCACTTTTCTCCTCCTCCGAAGACAAAACGGCGGCGGGAAAAACAAAAGAACGTGCTTAAAGAATGGGAGGATTTCCCCTCGCGATGCGGACGATTGGATCGTCCTTCTCTTCTGCCTCCTCGTCGTCCTCCACCTTTTTCGATGATCGAGCTTCATCATCGATGAGGAAGAAGCCTGTTGCGAATTTTGGGAGACGAGGAGGAGGAGGCAAAGCGAATTGGAAAACAACGTTTCGGGCGGCGACGCGCTACCACCACGCGAGCAGCGGCGGAATGGTCGACTCTGACGCCGCCTTTGCCGCCGCCTCCGGGACGACGCATCATCGTCGTTCTAACGAGGAGAATGTCACCGATGCGAACAACAACGCGCACACTCGAGAGCAACTCTCGAAATTGAAAGTTCCAGATTTGAAGACGGAGTTGGAGAAGCGCAAGTTGAAGAAAAGCGGGAAGAAGCAAGAGCTCGTGGACAGGTTGTTGGTGGAGTTGGAGAAGGAGAGGAAGAGCGCGATGGTGAAGATGATGAGCGAGAAGAAGAAGGACGATGAAGAAGAAAATGAAGAAACGGAGGGAAGCGAGAGCGGTTCCGCGGGTTCGGGTGGTGGTGGTGCGGGCGCGAGGAGTGGAGAGACTGGTCGCGCGTCTGCTTCGAGTAGTCGTTTCGACGACTCTGCTTCGCGGGCGGCGAACGGCGTCGACGTAAACAGAGGCGGAGGAGAGGATGATGATGATGACGACGACGGCGATGGAGATGAGACTGCCGCAAATGGTGCGACACTTTCTTCTTTTACTACTACTACTACTTCTTCTCCTCCTCCAGCGAGAGTTCAGCAGGCGAGAGTGCGGAGACGCGTCGTCAGAAGAGGCGGTGGCATCTCGGAGGACAATACCGCCGCTTCAACTTCTTCTTCGAAAAAAGTAGTGAAAAAGAGGAGCAGCTCGGTGAAATCAAAACGAGGTTCTGCTAAAGTAGTCAACGGGAGCGCCGAAGACGGTTCGACAGTGTCATCATCGTCGTCTTCACACATCGTAGCGCCGAAATACAATCCTTCGCGAGAGGCGAGAGAAAAACAAAACGAAAGAGAATTCGTGGCGGATTTTGAAAAGGCGTACAAGACGTTGAGGGAGAGATTAAAGTTGGAGCGGCTGAAAGCATCCTCGGATCCAGAGACGAAGTTAGCTAGGATGTTCGAGGAAAATAAAATGGAGGAGGATAACAGCAGTAGTAATAGCGGTAGCAGCAGCAGCAGCAGTAGTACTAATGATAGCAGCAAAACAAACGAAGAGAAAGCGAGCGACCGTTTGCGTCGATTATTCACCGAGAGAAGGCAAAGAGGCATGAGAGCGGTGAAACGGTCATTCAACGATGGAGAAGACTCGTCAAAGCTAGATGCCATGACAACCATGTCTGCAAACATAGTCGACGTCGAAAAGACGCGGATAGGATCGAAGGGAAGAGACGGAATATCAGAGATGATGCACAACGAGGACGTTCGTGAAGCGCTCGATGAAATCGGCTACGCGTTGGAAGCAAACAATCGCCTCATGGAAGGGTATAACGACAGCACGCACGGCTTAGCGAACAACTCTATCGATCCGTTTAAACTGGTCGCCGGCGAGTACGTCGTTCACCGCAAGTACGGCATTGGGAAGTTTCTGGGCATGCGTTCGATCAACCACGAAGACGAGGAGACTGGGAGAAACCAAGGCACGAGGAAAGTTTTCTTGTTCATTCAGTTCGCGGACGATACCGCAAAAATTGAACCAAAGAAAGCGTCCATGCAACTGTATCGATACGCAAGTCCTGGCGCACAAGTAAAACCGCCGAGACTTTCGAAGCTCTACGATAAACTCGGTTCGTGGGAAGCGAAAGAAGCGCAGATGCAAAAACAGATTCGCGATTTAGTCGTCCACCAAATGTGCGTATATTTACAACGATTACAATGCGTCCGAGCGCCATATAAATTGTCTTCTCCGGAAGAAGAGGCTAAGTTTGCGGAAGGTTTTCGTTTCGAGCTCACTCCCGACCAAAAGATGGCCATCGAGGATATCAACGAGGACATGACCAGAGACACGCCTATGGACAGAATCGTCGTCGGCGATGTCGGTTTTGGTAAGACAGAGGTTGCTTTTAGAGCCATATCTCGAGCGTGCTTTTCCGGCAAGAATTCTTTCATTCTCGCACCAACGACAGTTTTGGCGAAACAACACGCCGCGAACGTTGCCGCGCGATTTCGACACTTGGGCGTAGAAGTCAATCTTCTCACAAGACACGTCAAAACGAAAGAACAAAAAGAAATTATGGAGAAGTTTACCCAAAAAGACTCGGGGAGACCGCAAATCATCGTTGGTACGCACGGATTGTTAAACTTGCCGACGGAAGTCTACGATAACTTGCATTTGCTAATCATCGACGAAGAGCAAAGGTTTGGAGTCAGACACAAAGACCAAATTTCCGCGTTGAAAGCAACGGTTGACGTTTTAACTTTATCGGCGACCCCTATTCCGAGAACGTTGCACATGGCCGTCTCGGGTTTCCGGGACGCGAGTTTAGTCCAAACGCCACCACCGCAGCGTCGGCCGATTCAAACGAACTTGTTACCCATGGACGAAGATAAAATTCGCGAAGCTATTGAGTTCGAAATCAATCGCGGAGGGCAGATTTATTACATCGTTCCCAGAATTATGATGATGGGCGAGTCGCGAAAAAGGTTGTTTGGTATTTTGCCAAACCTACGAGTGATTGAAGCGCACGGACAAATGGACGGGGATACCTTGGATGCGGTCATGGATGAGTTCTCAAATGGTGAGGCTGATGTCTTGTTGTGCACGACGATCGTCGAGTCTGGTTTAGATATTCCGAATTGCAATACGATTATCATCGAAGAGGTGCAATCGTTTGGCTTAGCGTCGTTGTATCAGTTGCGCGGTCGCGTCGGTCGCGCCGACCGCCAAGCGCACGCGTGGATGTTTTACGGGCAAGATCCAGAATCATTGAACGAAAAAGCAAAAGAACGCTTGTTAGCGTTGGAAGAGTCGTGCGGATTAGGTGAAGGTTTCAAGTTGGCGGAAAGAGACATGTCCATTCGAGGTGTCGGTACTCTCTTCGGCGAGAAACAATCCGGCGAAGTCGATTCGGTGGGTGCAGATTTGTACCTCGAATTGCTTTACTCGCAGTTACAGCGTGTTGAAATGATGCGTTTGAAAGCGTGCCTCCCCGGGGAAGTAAAAATCATTCACAAAACGCTCGTGTCGGACTACAAGAATCCAGAGATTGAAGATGACACGATGCTCGTCACGACGGAAGTTCGCGAATCGACGGATGACTTATCCATTTCTCCCACCTACATTGCCACAGACACCGCCCGAAAAACGGCGGAGAATATTGTATTCAAAGCAAAAACTGCGCGTGAGTTCTCCGTCGCTTCGCACTGTTTATTGAAACACTTCGGCGAAGTGACGGACAGTTTCACCTCGTGCGCTTTGCTTGAGCGCGAAATCGCGTACGCGGCAGCTGAATTAGGTATTAAAGAAGTCGTCGCGGTGAGCTCGAGCGTAAAGAAAAGAGGCGGTTATGTCGATTGCATAATCGATTTACCGACAGAAGTGAAAGAAATGCTTGTTACCGGCATGTACGAACGGTTCCAAGGCGACGTTTTGACAACGGACGAGGGGATACGCATTCTAGGACAGAAGAAGGACAGCGAATCCAAGGCGGACATTTTGCTCTTGGCGGTCATGTCGTTGCGACGCATTAGCGAAGGCGTCCCGGCGTTCGTAAAATATTTGTAATAGTATGTATTAGCTGTTTAGATCGTGTTTTCATATTTACTCTCCTTTTGTTGAATTCTGTTGTTACAATCAACATCTTTGTGTTTTTGAAGCCGCGCTCGCGTGTCTCTAAGAATGACCCATTTTATCTGTACACTAAACCTATTTCTTATATCAAACGCAAAGCTTTCGCAACCGCTGTTTTCGACGTAACGCTCGTGCCGTCTTTCGATAAGTATCTATACTTCCTTTTCATATTCCCTGTCCCGGGACTTTTTAATCGAACGTCGACGACCAACTTTCGAATGTCTTTCTCCTTCGCACCGAGCGCGCGTAGGTATTGGGAAAGATTCTCGTACGCTAGCGAGCAGTAGTCTTCCGGATCCTCTCTGGCTTTTAAAAGACAGTCGTAACAAAACCACTCGCGAACTTTATGAACGTCTGCTTTGCTTTTATATCCAGCACATGAAAAGTGATAAAAGTCGTCACAAATATCGCACTGGATCACTCTTTTGCTCCCATTCTCGGCGCAAAAATCTTTGCACGCCGGGCACGTCCTCCTCCGCGCCTCCTCCTCGTCCTCGTCGTCTTCGCTTCCTCTCGCTTTCTTCCATTCTCTCTCCTCTTCCACCGTTTCCTCTCGCGACACCTCCCCTTCTCCTCCTCCTCCTTCTTCATCTCCCCCGGCAATTTTCACGACCAAAACCTCGTCGTCTCTCAGCACGTCCAAAATCGGATCTTCGCCGCGCACTTCGTACTTTCCCGCGACTAAAACTCGTATCGACTTTCCCAAGAGAATTTCAACATCAACCAACTTTTGCTCGAGAAATCATTCACCGTGTGACACTTGCTCGTCGAGAGGATTAAATTCGGCCCGTTCTCGACCTCGACGCGCACGCGAATGCCATCTTCTTTCGTGTCGTTTCTTTGAAGACGATGTTCTTCTCTTTCGCGCGCGCGCGCGTTTTCTTCTTCTTCTTCGTTGTCCTCGTCTCCGATTGGATTTGCATCCTCTTCCACCGCGACCAACGCGTACGGGTTCGTCGCGTCCACGTCGTCCGACGAGACGCCTTTCAACGACGGCGTCGTTTGATTCGTTCCGGTGAAGTTGTTCTCCCAGGAGGAGACGACTCTTTGCGGCGGGAGGAACGAATTCATGTTTCGTGCGCGCGAGGAGCCCCCGCTGAGGAAAAAAATTTGTGGCGCGCGTTGAAAGACAGTTACCGAGAAGAAGAAGAAGAAGAGAATTCGAGAACGAAGAAGCGCGTCGATCGATGATGCGCTAGCATTTATACAGAGAATGGAATACAACGCGATGCTAAAGAAACGCTATTCTTTTTGTGGAGGACCAAAACCTAAGGCCAACCCGACGTCCCATTTACTCGTGTACTCGTACCCTTCCGGGGAGATGCAGTTACACCGCGGCGTCCCCAAATACGCGACGCTCAGAAGAAAAATGGCGGTAACGTAAACCGTCTTTTCTTCTCTGGTTCTATTTCTATCTCATCTTTACGTTTTCTCTGATAGCATCGGCTGCATAGGTTTTCTTTGCCGATCAAAACGGGCTCGGTGCACGCGTTTTCGTATTCGCCGTGCCCTCGGCTAAACTTTCTTTCCTTGCAGCTCGTGCAGACAATACACAGTCCTGTTTCGCGAGAAGACTTTGCCATGGCGCACAAGCCTAGCTTTTGGCCGTAGCCGATGCAACCATTCGGCAGATCTCTGAGAAAGATATCTCTCAGACGAGCGTAGTTGCAAGCTTCACAAAGTTTGAGCGCATCGTCGAGCATGGCGCGGTAGACGTCGTCTTTAACATTCGGAGGCCCGGGACTATCTTTTCCGGTACAAAAGAACTCTTCGTCTTCTTGTTCGTCCTCGTCGTCTTCTTCTTTTTTTTTTAGCTCCTCTTGTTCTTGCGGTTTTTCCATCTCAGGTGATTCTCTCTCGTTTTCTTCTTCTCTCTCTACTTCTCTTTCTTCTTCTTCTTCTTCTTCTTCTTGAACTGGATGAGCATCTTCTGGTTTCAATGCCCTCGCCTTGGTAATTTGATGCTTATGTCTAGGACACGTCAGGGCTGAATTCTTGCACCGATCTCCTGTCACCGTTATCGCTCTGCATTGCACAAAATCTTTTGGTGTTGGATTAGAAACTTTGGGCACGACGACTACACGATCGAAAAGACTACGCGCTTCGCTCGAGTGACGCAGCGTATGTTTTCGAATTCGAATGTTGGATTCTTCCTTGGTACGAATGCATCGTGAACACAACTTGGAGCCCCAGTACGCAGGCGTCCTTCCGCATCTTTTATGACCATCCAAACCTGGACATGCGCTCATATCGACCTGCTGCTTTTCTTCTTCTTTTTCATTTTCTGTTTGTATCGCTCCCCTCAGCGCAGGTTTCTCTCCTTCCTGTTCCACTTGTTGCTTTGCCAAACACTTCGAGCAGAACCAATCGCCTTTTGGAACTTCCTTTAATTTTACGCAGTACGAATGGTATCCGTCGTCGCACCCGTCACAAAGCATAAGTTGTTCGGCATTGTCCCCTAGCTTGCATTCCTCGCATACGGTATCGTCTGCCGGGTAGGTGATGGGTTCCATCTCCGCCCGCCTCGTTAAGCACGCTTTTTTTGCCGTCGGGTTTAAGCACATTTTGCAATGTCCACACTTTTCGTCCGATTTCATTCTCATGAACCGGTGCATCCTTATCCTGTTCTTCCCCGAGCTGTGAGTTTTCCATGGGCTCGCCGTATTCGTCTTCACCGGCGTCGTCTGCTTCCTTCTCTTCGTCTTGGGTGTATTCGTGGTCGTATTCGTCACCGTCGCATTCGTCGGCTTTTGCGTCGTCCAGTTCTTTCCGTTGATCTTAGTCATCCGTAACAAAGATACCACTTTCTTCTTCTCTTCATCGCTGTTGTTCACCTCGTCGTCGTCGTCCTCCTCCTCCTCCTCGTCGCTAAAATTATCGATGTTCTTCGTCTCGTCGTCGTCGTCGTCGCTCGACAACGCGTGCTTCCTCTTCCCCGGCTTCGTCGCGTTCCCGAAATCCCCTCTCTCTTCCTCCTCCTCGTGGTCTTCTTCGTCGCAATACAACACCTCCTCGTCCAAAACCTCCACTCGCACCACGTCGTCCTCTCTGATCAATTCAATCTCGTCTTCCAAACACAAAACGTATTTGTCGATTTTCATCCTCACCAGAGCGTCCGACGGCACGAATCGGTGCTTGATCTTCGCGTCGAGAAAGTCTCGAATCGTTTGGCAATTGGAAGTCGATAAAAGCGCGAACGCGCTGGAGTCGCGCGTCTTATCGATGACGTGTACTTTCACTCGTCGATGTTGTTGTTGCGCCGCGTAACGCGATGGCAAAGCCGGCGGTTCTTTTTGCTTGCGCGGGACGATGAGATGGTGTCTTCTGTCGACGACGACGTCGTCGTCGAGGCGGATGGAAGGGAGGAACGCGTTTGACATCCGGCTTTTTCTGAGGAAGGAGATTTTTAGATATTTTTGGCGGTAAAATCCCAATGAGCCATTGTGTGTATTTTTTAAATGTTCATCACATGCGCGTCTCTCTCTCTCTTTATACCTCTCTCTCTTTCTTTCTTCTCGTCTATCTTCGCCGCGTTGTTGTTCGACCATCACTGAGCAACGAACACGTTCAAACTCCTCGCGACTTCGGGTTTAGACCTGAGTCTTTTCCCGTTCGGGTCGAAATAGATGGCGTACAGATGACCGTCTGCGCGTCTCGCCACCTTCGCCGACCAGTTCGCGGGTAACTCGCCGCCCATGGTTTCGATGTACTTTTTGAGCGCCTCTAGCGCGGAGTCGTTGGTGACCGGAATCGTCGGTAATTTCGCGACGGTTTTCGCCGGAGTTTGCTCGTTGTGTTTCTTTTCTTTGCGTTTCTTCGTCGTCGATGCGGTCTTTTTTGCCTTTTTCTTCTTCCGCGGTTGAGAGTGTTCGTTGGAAACCTTAGGCGGTCGCCCGCGCTTTTTGCTCGGCAACGGTTCCGCTGCTTTGACTTTTTCTGGAGATCGTCCACGCTTCTTCTTTTCTACCGGAGGCAGACTCGCGAGCTGCGATTCTGGAACCGCGTTCGCGTTGGGATCGACACCGCCGTGGATTCTCATCGCTTCTCGATCTGGGTAGCGCGGGGACTGTTTTCTCGATTTCTCTTTCTCAACCGTCGTCGCAGGCGCTGGTTTTTGAACTGGCTCCACCTGTAACTCGACCAATTCGTTTCTTTCTTCTTCTTCTTCTTCTTCTTCTTCTTCCCCGTCCAACAGCGGATCCAACGCGCTCGACGCCTTCACCTTCATTGAGTGATACTTTGTTTCGATGCATCCGAGCTCCATCGTAAACGGATCTCTCTTCCACATCTTCGACCCGTCGTGAAACTCCTCTTTCGATAAGATTTCGCCAAAGTCATTCTCTTCATCTACGGCGGCGTCATCTGCTGCTTCAAAAAATGGAGGTTCGTACGTCGCCGGCGTTTCTTCCGTGTACGTTAAATTTAAATTCGCCGTACTTCCATCCGGCAACGCGTCCAACGTTCTCACGAGCGACAAAAGCGTCCTAGTCGTCGCGATCGCGTTTTTTCGAATCCTCTTTGGATCCGTCAGTCTCTCCTCGTCGTTTTTTTTCTTCGCACCATCCTTCGAAGCGGTTTCTTTCCCTTTCACGCTCGTCGTCAACAATCTCGCTCGCTTCGCCTGGTCGTATTCGACGGTGAACAAGTATTCCTCCAACAGCGTCTTCGGATCGTCCGGGTGCGAAATAACCAACGCAACCGATCGCAAGTACCCTCGCTTGAGCGCATCAAACACGCCATTTTCCATCGCGTCCAACAATCGTTTCGATTTCGCGCACTTCCGAAGCATCCTGGGGACATTCAGCGCGTTGCTGTTCGCGGCGTTTTGCTGCTTCGCTTCCGTAAAGTGCGTGTTCGCGTCAAATATCCCTACGAAAGCCAGAAAGGGAAAAAGAAAAAAAAAAAGAGAGTCAGCGCGCGCGCGCGCGAACGTTCGCAAAACGAAACAATCATCGCGCTCGCTCGAAGAGAGAAGAACGAGAAGATGGACGAGAAGGAACGCGCGCGCGAGAGAGAGAGAGAAAGAGAGAGACTCTCGATCTTTTGCGGGAATATTTTTTTTCAAAATCCTTCTCTTCCCTCTCGAATAATGATTTAAAAAATACCTCTCTGATAACACACCACGTCCATCCCGACCCTGAGCTGGTTCTCCACCACCGCCCGGCTCGTTTGTTCCGTGATCTGTATTTGCCTCGCGCTCGTCGCCATCTCGAGCAGAGCGGTAGTAGTGGTAATAATAATAATAAGAAGAAGAAGAAGAAGAGGAGGAGTATAGATAGTAGTATTAAGAGTTAATTCCAAATGTGTGATGCGACGAATCCAAAACTTTGGACGTTTTCTAAACCCCTAAAAAAAAATTGTACCAAAACCCTAAATAATAAAAAATTGCTTTTCCTGCTTACGTGTTTTTGTGTCTTTTCGTCCGTCACTTAAAAAAAGTTCAGAGAGACGACGACAAAAAGGTGCATGCACACTTCGTTACGGCTTTGCAACTCGATCAAAAGAACAACAACTGGTGGCAGTCATCGCAAACGAATACTACTCTTCTTTGACGTCTTCTTCGCGAACAAAACAACAACGACAACTACTGTTTCACGACGACGCGCGATGAGTGGTGGTGGATTATGGTCGCACGTGGAAGCGGCGCCGAAGGTGTGAAATTTACTTACTTTTTGGGTTTTTTTTTCCCCGGAGAGAGAGAGAGATGAAGCCGACGTTTTATCTCTTCTTCGTCTCTCTCTCTCTTCGTCTCTCTCTCTCTCGTCGAGCCGTTTTAAAGTTTTTCAACCAACGCGTTCGTTCGTTCGTTCTCTCTCTCTCTCTTTTACGACGACGACGACATTGACGATTCGTGAATGAAACGCACACAAACAGGACCCAATCTTGGGCGTCTCGGAAATGTTTCACGCGGACACGGATCCGTCGAAAATGCTCCTCGGCACGGGAGCCTACCGAGACGATAACGGTAAACCGGTGGTTTTGGAGTGCGTGCGCCAGGCGGAGAAGCGACTGATCGAGGACGCGAAGAACATGGAATATTTACCGACGCAAGGCGATAATCAGTACATCTCTAGAAGTTTAGAATTGGCGTACGGGAAGGAGATTGGAGACGCGAAGACCATCGCGGGGATACAAACGCTGTCGGGGACGGGCGCCTGTCGCTTGTTCGCCGAGTTCATCGCTCGATTTAAGAAAGGCGCGGTGTGTTACGTTCCAGATCCGACGTGGTCGAATCATTTGAATATTTTCCGCGACGCGGGAGTCGAGACGAAGACGTATAGGTATTACAAAGCGGAAACGAGAGGGTTGGATTTTGACGGGTTGAAGGAAGATTTGGGGAAGGCGAAGGAAGGGGACGTCGTGTTGTTGCACGCGTGCGCGCACAACCCAACCGGGGTCGACCCGAGTGAAGAGCAGTGGTTGGAAATTTCGAAACTGTTCAAGGAGAAGAATTTGTTCCCATTTTTGGATAGCGCGTACCAAGGTTTTGCCAGTGGCGATTGCGATAAAGATGCGTTCGCGTTGAGAATGTTTAAGAGAGACGGACACGCCATGGCGTTGGCGCAAAGTTTCGCCAAGAACATGGGGTTGTACGGTCACAGAGTTGGGACGTTATCCATGGTGTGCGCGTCCAAAGAGGAAGCGGCGGTCGTCGAATCGCAGTTGAAAGTGATCGCGAGAGCGATGTACTCGTCGCCGCCGTTACAAGGGGCGAATTTGGTTTCGACCATTTTAGGCGACGAAAAGTTGAACGCATTGTGGTTAACCGAGGTGAAGATGATGGCGGATAGAATTATCGACATGAGAGCGAAATTAAGAGAGGCTTTGGAGAAGAGTGGGAGCACGATGGGATGGAAGCACGTGACCGATCAGATTGGGATGTTTTGCTACTCAGGTTTAACTCCCGAACAGGTGGATAGATTGAAGGATGAACATCACATTTACATGACGAGAAACGGTAGAATCTCCATGGCGGGCGTCACGAGCAAAACGGTCGAAAGGTTGGCGCAAGCCATGCACGCGGTGACTTCATCTTGATTGAAGAAGAAAGGAAAAAAACTAACTCTGTTTGCGTTCGGTTTTGTGTGCATGTGTTTTGTTAATGCGATTGATTGATTACTCGAGTACCAACTGATTGATTTTTTATTACGTTATTAGATTTTTTACTTTTGCGTTTACTTCTTTCCTCCTTTGCCTCCTTTGCGGTTCTTCGGTTTCGTCGCCCCGGTGGAGAACGAACTTGGGTTCGTAAACGCCGTCCCGGAGAGCCAGTCGTCCTCTTTACCCCCACCTTTTTTGTTATCGTTGCCCGTCGCACCACTTCCTCCTTCGCTCATCTTCTTCGCCGCTTCCGCTCTCGCAGCCGCCATGTTAATCTCGTGCGTCTTCTTCTTTTGCTTCTTGCTCGCCTCAATCGCGTTTTCACCGATAAACGGTAAATGCGCATCCAACCCGAACACTCTCAACACCAAATACAAGAGACCGAGCGCAAAGCTCCCCAGCGCGATGTACACGAACGTCAATTGAAAATCAACTGCCACGTTTGGATCCAACACTCTCACCGTGTGATTAAAAAAGGTTGTCGCGTATTGTTCCCCATCCTCTTGGTAAAACGCCGTCAGTGCCAACGTAAAATCCATCCCAGCTAACGGCGCGGGTAATTGAAACGAATACGGCACCGTTAACTCTCTCCCTGCGTTCACCACAGATTGCTCTTTACTCGTGTACAAATTCTTCGCCGAGCCCTTCTTCGCCCCGCGTTTCGTCGCCAACTTCTCGCTTCCGATCCTCGGGTTAAACGGCGCGAATTCCTCGTCCTCCTCGTCCTCGCCGTTAAATTCATACTTGGAAAAGTTTGCCACGAAATATTGAAACGCCTGCGGCGCGTTCACCGATCCCGCAATCGCTTGCAACTCAATCGTCGAATCGCCCACGTTTCGGACGCCCAACAAAGCGGTGATGTCCTCCGCCGCTGGAAATCGCAAATCGGTCCCAAATCCAGGGAAGACGACCGTCGTGTCCACGGACGCGGACGCGTCCGGAATGTCCGTTAAAATGTGCTTCGGTGCTGGTGCGGTCGTTTTCGGTTGTTCCTCCGCCGCGTGGACTGTTGTTTCGTAAGAGAGAGAGAGAGAGAGAAAGTTATCAGCGCCCGCCGAGACATAATATAAAACCGATCGGGGAGAGAGAGAGAGAGAGAGAAAAACAATTGAGTTCACATCAAAAAGAAGAAGAAGAAGAAATAAACACACGACGCACCACCACCGGCGAGGGAAGAGCACCCCAGCAGCGCTAAAGAGGCCACGAGGAGCATTTTTGTCGTCGTCGTCGTCGTCGAAGAGAGTGACATTTTGGTGTGAATTTGCGCTCTCGATTCTTTTTTTTTTTTGAAGAGACAGACGCAAAAACACAACGCGAGGAAACTTTTGTGACTTCTTTACTTCTTTACGCGCGCGTCGTACCGCGGTTGTACATCAAATATACATACGTATATATACATGTGTTTTATAAGTATAAAAACTCGGGGCGTATTTTCTACAATGTGTTTCAATCAACGGTGATGACGATGATGATTATGATGATGATGCGTGCGTTCTTTTTTTGTCTACGTGAGCGCGTTGTTGTTCTGCTAGTTTATTTAGAGACGCTTCGCGTGGCGCGGATTTTTCGTTGCGAAGGCGGCGGCGTCACTTTCTTCTTTCCTTTTTTTGTGCGTTCCCCGCTCGGCGATGACGACGGCGCCTGCGCCGCTGCTTTCGTTTGCGCCGTTTTGGCGTCGATGGCTTTATTTTTTTCGTCTCGCTTCTTCTCCGGTTGTTCCGGGGGTTGTTTTCTCGAGCTTTTGTCGCCTTTACCTTCCGATTCGCGCGTCAATGACGTCATGTTCCCTTTGGATATATCCTTTTTTTCATTCTCAACCGCGCCTGTGTTGCGTTCTTTTTTTCGTTTCGTCGCGTGGAACCTATTTTTAATGGCGTTCGGCGAACGTCCAGGCATGAATCTGGCTAAGATAGCCCATTGATTGCCGATGTGCGCCTGGCAATCCAAGAGATGAATCTCCTCCCATCTCGTCCACGGACGAGACGTTAAACCGGGTTGTAAATAATCTCTCCATCGCGCGTAGGCTTGTTTTTGCGTCTTTCCTGAAAGTTGACTGGCGATTAATGCCCACTTCTTCGGACCGACTTGGGAAACTAACACTTGGACGAGATCGTCTTCTTCTTGAGACCACGATCGCGAGCGAACTTTGATATCTTTACCGTCTTTATCTAAATCAGTGCTCTTTTCCTCTTTCTCCGCCGCGTCGGAAAGTTTTTTCGCGTTTTCTTTTGGCTCGCCTGCTTTGTTGTTGTCCAACTCGCCCGTCTCGTCGCCTTCGGCGATGTCCGTTTCCGCGTCCGAAAGCTCTTCTTCAAGAATACCTCGGACTTTTGCCATGACATCGTCGGAAGCGCCGGTGATCTTCTGCGCAGCGGCTTGCGCTAAAGCCGAGACGGCGCCGTTTTTCTTCCCTCCCGATCCAGATAGTTTCTTTTGCTCTTCGTGTTCTTTGTTCAGTTGCGTCATTTTGTTTGCGTTTGCTTCGAATCGCTCCAGCACTTCCGGCTTCAACAAGTTTCCATCCACGTCTACTATGGATTTATACAGCTCTTCTTTTTCCGTCGCTCGCGTCGTGTGACCTCTCGTGCTCAATTGTTTCATTTTCATCGCAGCTTCGTCTTTTTCTCTCTTTTCTCGCTCTTCCGGAGTTTCTTTGATATATTCTTGTTGCAACTTCATGACCTCCTTGAGAACGTTTTGATTGTTCATCACGTTGCTCCGTTCTTGATCCAAGCTCATCGCGGCGTCGGCTAGTTGCATGGTTTTCGGATTCGTTTCTTTTTGTTTCTTCGTTTTCTTTTCTCCCGGTTTCCTCTCTTGCGACGTCGCTTTGTCGCTGTTGCTCTTCTTGTTCTTCTTCTCCGCCGAGCGTTTCTTCTTTTCTTGCAAACTCTTAACTTTCATAAGTTCGCTGGTGGTAAAGATGTTGTTTCCGTCGCCGCCAGAGTTTGCAAAAGGACTAAACGCAGAGTTGCCCCTCGATCCGGGTTGTTGATTCACGCCTGAATCCGGTTGTTTCCTTTTGTTGTTGATGTTAATATTCTCCGTGTTTACCTGCGACAATTTTCTCTTCCTCGCCGCGTCGCTGCTGTTGATCTCTCCGATACCCGATCCTCCAATCTTCTGTTGCAACTTTGAACTCAACAGCTCTTTCAAGTCCTCGTTATCGAAAATGGCGTTCCCTCCGCTACTCCGCGTCCTGTTTGACATGGTCGGCTGCGTTCCACCTCCCATACCGGTGGAAAAGTTGCTCAAAAAGCTCAACTTCTCGTTGTTGAGATTCGCGCCGTTGGGCAGCGCCTGCTGCGTCCCTTGAAACTGCTGCTGCTGGTTATATAAGCTCCCAACCAACGCTTGCTGCGCGAAAAACTGGTTCCAAAAGGACGGACTCCCCGGTTGCCCTCCACTGTTCGCCGGACCACTCAATCGTAACGAGCTATTCCCGAACGACTTCAACTGCGAATTCACGCCCGACAACGTCAACGCCGTCGCCGCCGCAAAGTTCGCCGCGTTTTGCTGCTGCTGAAATTGCAACATCTGCTGTTGTGACGTGCTTCCATCTACTGGATTCACCGGCACACCCGCCGCGCTCAACAGCTGCGCTAAATACGGCGGCGCGGGCGAGGCGTTGTTAGTGTTCCTCCCGGCGTCGGCGTTCTCCTCCCGCCGCCGCCCTTTCTCCGAGGACGGCGCCATGACTGAACCGTGCGTGTAAAACTTCTCTATATATATGCACTATCGCGCCACTCGGAAACTCTGCGAGCGTCGTCGGTAGAAGAAGAACACCGAAAAGAGAAGACGGAATCGAGAAGAAGAGAGGGAAATAAGGGTCAGTTTTCTGCGCGTTCGCAAAGGAAACGGAAAAGAGGAAGCCTGCAAAGCAGAGAGAGAGAAGATTGATTTTCCCCCCTTTTTTTTTCCTTCTTTTTACCCGCGGGGAGAGAGAGAGGGTATACGACAATTACAAATTTCCGAAACCTTCCTTCTCTCTCGACGCGCGACGCGCTCTCTCTCTGGAAACGACGACAACAGCGCGAGCGATAAACAAAAAGAGCGAGAAAGGGGTCGAAAAGCTCTCTCTCTGGCGTTCGTTCGCACCTCTTCGCGTTTTCTTTCGCGTTGTTGTTCCGTGAAAAGTTATCAGAACTTTTTAATCTCCCACGCCGCGAGGCACGCGCAAAATTGCTTCTTTTTAAAAAAAGAACGTCGTCCTCTTTCTTCTTTGGGAGCTCTTCTCGTCGCAAAACTCAAAAGATGGAGAGATGTTTATCTCGCGTCGTCGTATTTCTTCTTCTTCTTCTTCAAAGGAAACGAACGAAGAGTGCGGACGCGCGCGAGTGAGTTATGGGTGACTGGTGAGATTTTCCTTCTTTTTTATAACGGGAAGAAAAAAGAAGAAATAAGTTATTTAGGGTTTCACCAGGCTAGGGTTTAGGGTTTTTCGCGCTCGTCGTTTTGTTGGCTCTCGTCGTTTACCCGAAAGTGACTTGACGACGAGAGACGTGTTGGTTCTCTCTCTCTCTCTCGCGCGCGCAAACGCGCGAACGCGCGGGCAAACGCAAACGCGAGAGAGAAAAGAAACTCGCTCGTTTTTGGCCTCTTCTCTCTCTCTCGCCCTCTCACGGAGAGAGGTCTTTCTGGGAAAGAGAGTAGTGACTGCGAGATATCCAGAGAGGGACCGAGCGACGACGCCGGCGTGGGAGAATAAAAGAGGGAGAAGAAACGGGAAAGAAAACCCAGACGACGATGAACGACGACGATAACGACAGGACTAAACAGCAGCGGACGACGAAGAAAAAAGAGAAACCAAAATCCGGGCGAGGCGCGCCTCCGAGGAGACCGGTCGGGGAAAACGGCAAAGAGCGAGTGGATTTGTTTCGAGAGGCGACGAAGTCGATTCCTAAAAAGAAGAAGAAGAAAAGCGAAGAAGACGACGACGACGACGGCGTCGACGACGACGACGATGGAACTTCAAAACCCTCCGACGTGAACGATAATAATAACGGCGCCCCCTCGTTGTCGAAAGATGCAAAGGCGTTCGTGCCGCCGCCGCCGAAAAATAGCAGTCAGCAGCAACAACAACAACAACAACAACAACAACAACAACAGCAAAAGAAGAAGAAAACGATAGTTCCGCGACAAGTTCCTTCTTCTTCTTCTTCTTCTTCTTTGCCGCCGACGACGACGACGATGAGAAAGCAACCGCAACAAAAGCAGGCGCCGAAATGGTGGAAGGATCTGCCGGAGGAAAAGTGCGACCCGATTACGTTGGAACCGTTTTGCGAGCAAGCGCACGCGCCGTTTGAGTTGCTCGGGAAGAAGTTTAAACGAGAACAAAGCTATTCGTCGCTGAACGAGGACGAAGGAGGCGGAGGCGAGGAGGATGCGAACGAAAGAACGACGACGACAACTATTATATCTGAAGAGCAACAGGTGAAACATCTTTTTGACCCAGAGGCGTTGGCGGAGTACGTCGTGAACGCGAAAACGTTTGAGAATCCGTTGACGAGAGAGGCGTTGGACGCGAGCGATTGTCAGAGGTTGGACGAGCACTTGCGGAAATTTTCATTAAAGAAGTTTAGCGTACACAAAGCGTATGTAAATTTACAGAAGGAAAAGAAAGACGAGTTGGAAAATGCGGAGAGGAGGACGGAAGAACAAAGAGCGAGGATGCAAAGAGAACGCGAGGAGTTGAGAAGGACGTTGGCGTCGTCGATGTTTACGAGCATTCGGGAGCGAAGGCAAGGCGAGAATAGTAGTGCGGGTGGTAGTAATAATAGAAGAAATAATCAACAGCAGCAAAACGGGAATAACACCAGTAGTAATAATAGCAGAGAAGCTTCCGAACAGCAGGCTTTAGCGGCGAATTTACAAACGTCCATCGAACAACAAGAAAATGCCTTTCGAGCGTTTGGTGCATTTGCCATGGTAGACGACGATATCGCCATGTCACGCGGACAAACATTAAGAGCGGCGCAGACTTCCTTTAGCGGTTGGTCAAACCCAGAGGCTATTCGTAGACACGGAAGTAATAGCAACATTGAGCTGTCGAGCGCGGAAAATTTCCCAAGTTTAGGATCAGGTTCGGGGAATGCAACCACTCGCATCGGTACCGGCGGGTGGAGCCAAATGGCGCAGAGAGCGTCGAGTTTGCACGACAATAACGATAGCGTCGTTCGTCGACCCCGAGTTCAACCGCCGCCGTCTCAAACAATACCGTCCTCGTCTGACACTCGAGCATTCAATCACCATGAACAACAACGAGAGCGTCAACGAGCGGCTGAGTTTGCCGCGGCGGCGCTTCCGAACGATTCCGTAAACGCAGACGAAGCGAGGCGCGCGCAACTCGCCGCGGCGTTTGGCATTTCAAATCCAGAGTCACGCGTGTCGGCGTTTGCCGTATCGGGTGCAAAGAGTGCGTTTAAACAAGAACACTTGAAAGCGGCAAAGAACAATCCTCGCTTGTGCGCGCAAATCGAACAGAAATTCGAAGAGATGGCGAGAGATGCCAATAATCGTCGCGCAACTTTTCCGGCGATGACGAAATATCTTCGCGGTGTCGTCCACGAGTACGCCGCGTTGTGGGGCTTCACGTCACAAAGCTACGGCAACGAACCTAATCGACGCGTGGACGTCTTTCGAACGGCAGCGTGTAAGAAACCGTCGATCAATTTGCGCGAGGCTATCTTAGCGCACGACGAGTTGAAGAAAGAAAAAGAGGAAAAGGATCGGATGATGATGACGTCCACGTTGAACGGAGCGCCAGGAAGTTCATTGAACCAACCACCCGAAGACGCCAACGAGGACGAATACTTCCCCGGATTCACCTCCTACCACACCAAGCAAAACGGCGGTATCGAATACGAACGGCTCACCGCCACGTTTTCCGACGGCGCAGAGAAAAAAACAGTATTTCTAATGCTCCGTCCTTGGTCCGGTCAATTTGCCGTCGAAGTCGACTCGGAGACTGATTTAGACGACATATACATCGCGCACTTTAAAAACCTCGATGCTTTGAGGAAAGCAAGCGGCGTCATCGGTGGCGGCGTCAAGGGAAAGTTCAAGGTGAAATACAGCGAAAAAATCGCGTCGAACGCCTCCTCCTCCTCCTCGCGACCGATACTTTTTGGCGCTCGCGACGACTTCAACGATAAAAAAGAGCGAGAAGAAAAAGCGAGCGCTTCTCCGCCGAAAATCTTCGAGCTCAGGAGGAAGAAGAAGCCGTGATTTTAGATGCGGACGGCCGGCGCGTGCGTAAAGTCGCACGGAGAGTTGTTGTTTTTGTTGATTTTCAATACTGCACTCACAAAAAAAATATTTAGGGTTTACAACACCCTCATTTTGCCCCCACGCGCCCCCCCTGTTTTTTCTCGTCATTTCTATCGCGAAACGCGCGCTCTCTTCTCTCGATAACACGGACTCTCACGCGCGAGAGACAACAATCCGCGGCTAGAGAGAGACAGAGATAAAAAGAGAGACAAAGCGTCGTCGCATTCAGAAATAGGGATATCAAAAAATGGCCTTGCCTCCGAAGCGACGACAAGACGAACATGATCGTCAACGGCAGAGCGTCACTCCTCTTTCCCCGCGCACTCGCAAGCGAGAGTTCGCGGAGAAGCAAAGCTGGTACGTGACGTGCCTCTCCGCCTGGTCGCACGACAATTCGTTCTCGTGGTTGTTCGTGACCTTGCTGTTGTTTTTCGCGAAAGCAATCATAACGACGTTAGAGTGCGATGGCGATTGGGTATCCGCGATAGTTGTTTTATTGGCAGCGCTGATTCCGTGCTGCATGTGGGCGGTGTTTTTCGTGTTCATGTCGAAGCGCGGCCACAGGGACGCGTTTCACGAGCACCTAAGTTTTGGGATTTTAGCGCAGACATTTTGGTGCGGGGCGATTGTAGCACCGATTGCGGTGTACACGGTGCGAGCGTTCGCGGCTGGGATCGTGACGGCGTTGCTCGGGTATTCGGCGATGGCGTTTAGCGCGGAACCGGCGGTGGAGGAAAGCGGTCAAGAAAACGTGAGCTTGGAGACGATCATGGCGACGGCGTGGTTGGCGTTTATTTTGGCCGGATTTAGCGAAGAGACGGCGAAGTATTTTGTCGCCAGCAGGTGGACGAGAGCGAGGGATGACGATTTAGGGAGTAAAGCTGAGTTGGAGGAGGATATGGGCGGGTGTTCGTACGCCATCGGTTGGTCCAAGCGAACGCGGTCGCCGAGGAAGGTTGTTTTGCTAGCCATGGTCGTAGGTTTAGGCTTCGCGTGGATTGAGAACGTTCAATACGGGGTTCGAACGTACGAGCAGATGCAAAACACGCAAGTGCTGATGGATGTGACGAGAGCGGATGTTACGGTGGTTTGTAACGATCCACAACATCCGAGGATTGTCGTGTTGAGCGGGTCGTTGGACGCACAAATGGGAGAGGACGGAGTGACGAAGGGAGCCACAACACCAGCGCACATGATGCAAGAGACGCAAATCATTCCGGCGCTAATCACGAGCACGAAGTCGAAATCGAACGTGGCAGTAGCAGCAGCAGCAGCAACAACAACAACAACAACAATGGAGGAAATGAATGATGGGAAAGACAAGACAAAATTCGACGCGCAAAGAGCATACGCTGAAGAACAACAGATAATTCAACAACAACAGCAGCAGCAATCACATAAAATGAGTTACTTCATGTCCACGGATTCTGGATGGATCCCGTTCCTCGGGAAGATGACTGGTATTTCAAGAAAAAGTAGCGGTGGTAAAGGGCAGTTGCATCCTGTGTACGACGACAGCGAGATCATTCGGGAGTTCAAGAACCAAATTTTGCAAGGTATCTACGAAAGTTTCGCGCAAACCAAGTTGACGGTAGAGAAGGCGACGGATGGCATGCACTCGTACATTACGAAGGGAATATTGAACCCGTCCGAGGCGAAGGATTACTTGCGATTATCGAGCGAGAGCGCCGAGGACGATGGTAGGTTGACGGTCGGAGAAATGGGTGCACACGAGAGCGACGAGAAAAATGGAGGAAAGAATAGCATTAGTGGCGGATTAGGAATCACGGATGATGTTAAACAACGCGAAACCATCATCATTCGCGCGTTGACACGGTACGGTTTCGCCGACCCGAACGGCAACGAAACCGAAGTCGCCATCACGAGTTGGAACGATACCGCCATCAACTGCACAGTTCAAAGCATGGACGGACGCTCGTTATACGACGTTGAACGCGGCGCCACAGCGACGATGATCACCGTTACAAGAGGCTTCATGCCCATGCACGCCATCTGGGCCGGTATCTCTGGCATGCGGTACGTTCGAGCGCACTGGATCATCCAAGCATCCAATGGATTTTTCATCGATCCAATCAAGTGCATTTCGCGCTCTTGGCTCTACCACGGCTCGTTCGACTTCTTCCTCATGTCCGCCGACCAACTCCGCGTCGCCATGCAACCCGAAGTCACGAACCCGTACGTCTCCTGGCTCATAGTCATGGCCGCCGGCACGTTCATCATCCTCTCCTCCTGGATCCATTTAGTCAAAGAAGGCGACCAGTTAGAAAAAGACTTAAACCGAAACGGTTACCCGGGCTCTCGCGACATCGCCAACGTCGCCTTGTGCTCCGCTCGCCGTCGAAGAGCGTGTTGTTGCGTCTGCGATTGTTGCTGCCCCTTTGGCGACGACGACGACGACGACGAAGAACTCTTCGACGACGAAAACGACCGCCACGCGCCGCTCCTCCAAAGGAAAGGAGGTGATTACGACGCGCCGAACAGTCAATCGCCGCCGAATAAGTACGG
>Ga0181601_10000776_pt1 | contig 26530 bp, 26 predicted proteins | sample 041ome_8_FD_133020 | JGI IMG/M metagenome (GOLD analysis project Ga0181601, IMG submission 133020) | Coastal salt marsh microbial communities from the Groves Creek Marsh, Skidaway Island, Georgia - 041407BS metaG (megahit assembly) | ecosystem: Environmental > Aquatic > Marine > Intertidal zone... | reverse complement strand
TACAAAGTGGTGTCAACCTTGGTGGACCCGGTTTCATCGCTGGAATCGTGAGTCAAGGAGCGGGCAGGGCAGTGGGCGATCCCGTACCTGGAGTTGATATTGTTTTGATGAGTGATGAAGAAACTCCAATCGCACATACCAAAACAGATGTAAATGGCGAATTCAGATTTGATGACTTAAGCAATGGCGATTACTTGGTATACGTAGATCGTTGGTTGATTCAAAACAATTTGGCTCCAATGATCACATTGACCGAAGAGTACAATGAAGTGGACGACTTAGAATTCATTTTGTATTCTAATCGATTAGAATTGATCAAGCCAAAAGGAATTTCTACATCAGATGATTTCAAATTCGAAGTTTATCCAAATCCCACTCATAATGAGGTTAATATAGTTTCGGATAAATACATTTCATATGTAAGACTCAAGGATGTACTTGGAAGCGAACATCGAATATTTTCAATCAATGCGAAAATGGGCACCATAACTCTGGATGGTCTTGCATCAGGGTTGTACCTGCTCGAGTTTTATACCGATGAGGAGCTGATTTCTGTGAAGGAGTTGATTTTGAATTAGGCCTTCGAACAAGCTGAAATCATTTCGTACCAGAGCAACTCATTTTTAACTTATCCGTCAAAACGTTATAATCTACTAACTGCATGCCCATGAAAAAGCTACTGTTCATTTTACAAATTACTTTCTTACTTAGCGTATTTGCTACGACAGAAGTAAAAGCAACTCACATATTAGGCATGAACATCACCTATGAGAATATTGGTGGTGATACGTTCGTGGTTTACCTAGATTTTTACCGATACTGCGGGGGCACAGCATTTAACAATGGTAATTGCACTGGCGCAGCTGGAATAGGAAATACGGCATCCTATTATTTGCGTTGCGAGGATAATTCTTACCAATTAAATAGAATAGCTTATTCCGATACCATTCGCGATGTGTCTCCTATATGCGCTTCATTGAATCAAACTCAAAATTCATGTATAGTGGGTAATTGTGGTCTGCTCGGAATACAGCAAGGTATTTATCGAGATACTATCGTTATGGACTCCACACTTTTCGGAAGTGTACAATGCGATAACTGGATTATGGTTTATGCCTCAGGAGCAAGAAATACAGGCGTGAACTATATAAGTCAGCCCAGTATTGTAAGCTATGCTCGATTGAAAACGGGTAATTTTCCTCAGAATACTTCAGTAAATGTTGATCCAAATAATCCAATTCCTGTTTTTTGCGAGGGTCAAGAGGTGCACTACGGCTGGTCAGGATATGATATTGACGGAGACAGCTTGTGGTGGGAATTGGACACTGCATTTAATTCATATGTTAATGGGGTGTTCAGCTCAATAAATTACAGTCAAATTGCTGGATACGATACATTTTCCGCATTTGATCCACTGCCTGGCGATGTGGCCATTAACAATCATACTGGTGAATTGACCTTTACTGCAGATATCCCTCCAGGATACAATTATGCCAACTATGCCGTGGCAGTTACCATTTCGGAATATGATCAACAGTCTGGATTATTAAAAGGTGAGGTGCATAGAGATATTCAGTTTTTTGTAACGGACAGTTGCAACAATCTGCCGCCAGTTTCGGAGGCTACCTATTCAAATTTGAGCGGTGCTACGTTAATTGACTCGGTCACCATCGATGTATGCAGCAATGATGGATTTGAATTTGACATTGTAATTGCCGATTACGATTCTTCGGGTAACCTCAGTGTGGACTCGATCAATACATCTTGTAACATAGATCAGCTCATTCCGAATGCCACGTGGAACGCAACAGGCACAAATCCAGATACACTTCATATTGTTTGCCCTTCTTATCAGACTTATTACAATCCCTTGATGTTTACCGTTTCCTCGGTCGATAATTTCTGTCCGATCAATGCGGTACGAACATTCAGTTTTTTCATCAAATCCACTTGTACAAACTACGATTCATTAAATATTTGTCTTGGCCAATGGCAAGAGTTCGAATACCAAAACGATTCTGTGGTGCAATTAGCAGTGATTTCTGGCTCACCGCTTACTTCTCAAACCTATCAATGCTTAAATGCATCCTGCAGCGAATTTGAGTTGTCGCCTACTGCACCGACTACTTATGCAGCAACGGTTTGGGAAACTGGTGGACTGTTTATTGTTGATACCTTTTTTGTGGATGTTGTTACTTATTTGAATGCGACACATACAGTCACAGGTGCGGCTTGTTTAGGTAGTGAGGTTACGTTGGAAGTAGATGTGCAAAATGCCAGCATTTACGATATCCTGTGGACTGACACAGCAAACATGATTTATGTAGATACGGTCGATTCGGCTACAGCAGGGTTGACTCAAGCTGGAACCGTTGGTTTTATTTATTCGATTTCAACAGATTCCAATTGTTCCACCACTGATACCATCGAACTCATAGTTCATTCACTTCCGAATGTTACAGCAGGTGCGGATCCCAATGTTTGTGCAGGTCAACAATTTCAGTTGACTGTAACAGGTGGTGCGTCATCGTATCAATGGACTCCGACCACTGGGCTGGTGAGTCCTTCAAGCGATACAACAAATGGAATCATCGGTCAAGAACAGGTCTACTACGTTCATGGAACGGATGCCAATGGATGTGTGAATTTCGATAGTTCAACTGTCTTTGTAACACAAAACTTACTTCTAGGAGTGGCAGAAGATACCACGGGGTTGCCTGTTTCATCCAGCACAGTTTATTTCATTGGAGTGAGCGCGGCATTAGATTCTGTATATCTACTTGATTCAACGGTTACAAATGCCAACGGAGAATTTTCTTACAATCCTGTGGATAGTTCATTTTATGTAAAGGTGAATCCGAATTTTAGCACATGGCCAAATTTGATTCCTACTTATTATGATGAGAAAAATTCGGTGCAAATCGCGGATTTCATGAACACAGACTTCTGCGATACAGTGTCTTACGTTCATAAGGTCATTACTGGCTTTAACTCTGGCGGCATCGGATTCATTGCTGGACTAATAAGCCAAGGTGCGGGTAGAGCAGGGGAGCCAGTAGCGGGACTTCCAGTATTTGCTTTGGATAGTCTGGATCGTATTGTCGGATGGGAAAAAACAAATCAAAACGGAGAATTCACGTTTGATGATTTAACCACTGGAGATTATCGAATCTACGTAGATAAGTTAGGGGTAGAAAACAATTTGAGTCCTTCCATCTCGTTGACCACAGAGAATTACATGGTGGATTCATTGCAATTCATTTTGTATTCTAATCGATTAGAATTGGCGAAGCCTTCATCCGTTGAAGGAGTTGAAAAGGAAAGGATTGAAATTTTCCCGAACCCAACGACAGGACAAATAACAGTGATGGGTGATGCATTATTTACATCCATTCGTATTGTCGATATTCTAGGAGCGGTGAACGGCACCTTTCAGGTAAATTCTGACCAATCTAGCATTAACCTAAGTGACTTACCCGATGGAGTATACTTTGTGGAGGTATTCAATGGACAAGAATTGATCAAACAACAGCGCGTTGTTTTGATGAAATAAACCAAAGGAAATTGCTCGTTCAGGTCAACTAATTAGGGGGTTGTCGCGTCTCAAAATTCAGATGAGAAAACTCCTGATTATCATTCCTGTGATGCTTGTCGTAAATGATTTGTTGGCAACACATGTCATTGGGTTAAATGTATCTTACAAGCACATTTCAGGAGATTCATTTGAGGTGTATTGTGATGTTCCATCAAATTGTCCTGGCACCTTCTTCAATAACGGAAATTGCAGTTGGAACGGGCCTTTACCGTCTTCAACAATATTCAATCTTTATTGCGAAGATCAAGGGTTCATGGATACGATCATCGCTGATTTTGATACCGTCATCGATGCCTCACCCGTTTGCAAATCAGATCCAGTTTACAATGCATGCTCCTACGGTCCATGTGGTTATATGGGCGTGCAAATGATGAGGTACAAAGCGATAGTGGACTTTTCAATCATAGATACAGGCAGCTGCAATCAATGGTTGATGGTTTATCTATATGGTGCTAGATCCAGCGGACAAAACTATGTGAGTCAACCTTCGAATACCGTTTGGTCAAGCCTGAACCGAGAGGATTATGCAGATAATAGCAGCGTTCAATTTAAAAATCCGCGACCCATTCCCTTTTATTGTGCGGGTCAGGAGGTAACGTATCATTGGGGTGCTGTAGATCCAGATGGGGATAGTTTGTTTTGGGAACTGGACACAGCTTGGGACGAGTTCAGTTCGGGTTCGTTCACTTCTATAAACTATGCAAGTGGTTATTCTCCAACACAACCTTTGCCTGGCGCCATTTCCTTCAATTCTTCCAATGGAGATATAAGCTTTACGACCACTCTTCCAGCGGGATACATTGTTGGAATTTATGCAGTAGCCATTAAGGTAAGTGAATACGACAAGTTCACAGGAGAGTTAAAGGCCCAACTGCATCGCGATGTTCATTTCATGGTAGTGGATACATGCGATAATGAAGCACCAACACTAATTTCAGAGCTAAACTCAAGTGCAATTGTTTCGGATTCATTTAGTATTCAAACCTGTCAAGGACAGGACATTGAAATCGAACTTGTATTCGCAGATTATGACAGCAGCGGAGCACTGAGTGGAGATTCATTGTCTTTCATGTGCAACTTGGGTGATTATGTGGACAGTGTTTCCTTTACCCACACAGGAACTAACCCCGATACATTTCACATCTCAATAGTCAACTTCTCATCAACTACACCGGAGATTTGGTTTAACGTTTTTGTGGAAGATAATTTTTGTCCGCATCCCGGTTACCAGGACTATAGTTTCAGAATCCTTTCGGGCAGACAGACTTTTTTACGATCAGACACAAACATTTGTGTTGATGATACCATCTGGTTAAACGCTCATGGTGGCGATACTTTTAGCTGGCAAGTACTGAACGGCCCACCAATACAGGTAGGTACAAACTTTGGTTGTATTGGGTGCCAGAAACCTTGGATACATCCCGATCAAACTACGACTTATGTGGTGGAAAGCAATCAACCTGAGGCTTGTGGAAACCAAGATACTTTGACGGTTACCGTTTTCGATCAATATGAGATCAATCTAGAGCCTGTCAACGGGGGCACTGTTTCTCAATGGGTTTATTGTGTTTCAGACCCCATCGATTCTTTTATGGTGGACATTGAAAGTGGAGTGTATTCGGGGCACGGCATTGTAGATTCTGTGCAAGGATGGTTCGATCCAAGTTCTTTGGGGGTTTCGCCCGGATTGGATACAATTGTGAGCGTTCATTTTGTTTACAGCGGTTCTTGTGCCAATTCGCATACCATGCAAATTCGGGTGCGTGGCTTGGCAAATACGGAAATCACCTCCTCAAATACGTTTTATGACACCTTGACTTCAGTTCAGCTTACATCTTATTTTAGTGAAGGAAATTGGTCGGACGCAAATAATTCTTCCAACATCACAGCTACTGGTCTATTCTTTCCAAGTGCATTTAGCGGTCCTGATTCAGTATTGATTATTCATGTTGGAAATGACAGTGGATGTGTGAATTCAGATTCTATGTTGGTCTACATTTTAGAGCCTGATAGTTCGGTTGGAATCCGTTTGGAAAGCAAACAATCGGGAATTTATGTATTTCCGAATCCTACTATTACCAGCGTAAACGTGGTTTCAGAAGAGCTTATAAAGTCGATTTCACTGCATGATCTGAATGGAAAATTAGTCCTGACTCAATTCTTCTCTACACATTCAGCAATGCTCGATGTTTCTGGCTTTCCAAAGGGGACATACGTCTTGACTTCAAGCCATGAAACTGGTGTTGAATATCGGGTACAAATGGTCATTCAATAATCTCGTTGATTTCCATTGTTTTAAGCAGATAATCCTACATTTGCACCCCTTTTAAAAACGAGGTGTATCGGCCACCTTTTATAAATAACTCTCTTGTCCCAGTCGATATTGGACACGATACAAATTTTCGCCACATGGCAAAAAAGACAGAAGAAGCTGCAGAAGCAGCAAAACCAGCAGCGGCTAAAAAGCCTGCAGCTAAGAAACCAGCAGCAAAGAAACCAGCAGCTGAAAAGGCAGAAGCAACAGCTGAAGCTAAAACCGATTCCAAAGAAGAAACTACTGAAAAAACGGCTCCTGCAAAGAAGCCACGTGCTCGTGTAAAGAAAGCTGAACCAGCGGTTGAAACACCTGCTGAAGAAGCTACAGTAGAAACAGCTACAGAAGCTGCTCCTGCAGAGGAAGCGAAAGTGGAAGAAGCGCCAGTAGTGGATGAAAGACCAAAACTGGAAGATTTCGATTGGACCAAGTTGGATAAGAAAAGAGAAGTATATTCAGACAGCGAGCGCGAAGAAATGGAGCGCATGTATGACGAGACTTTAACTTCAATCACAGAACATACTGTAATAGATGGTAAAGTGGTCGCTATGACTGCTCGTGAAGTTGTTGTGAATATTGGCTATAAAAGTGAAGGTGTAATTCCTGCACCTGAATTTCGCCACAATCCTGATTTGAAAATCGGTGATGAGGTAGAAGTTTATATAGAGAAAACAGAAGACGCAAACGGTCAGCTTGTTTTATCACACAAGAAAGCTAGAATGAGCCGTGCTTGGGAGCGAGTTAACCAAGCCAAGGAAGATGATACTATCATTCGAGGACACGTAAAGTGCAGAACAAAAGGTGGATTGATCGTGGATGTATTTGGGTTGGAGGCTTTCCTACCTGGATCTCAGATCGATGTGAAGCCTATCCGTGACTATGATATCTATGTTGGAAAAGACATGGAATTCAAAGTAGTGAAGATCAACAACGAGTTTAAAAACGTAGTTGTTTCTCACAAAGCACTTATTGAAGCTGAGCTTGAGCAACAGAAAGTTGAAATCATGCAAAAGCTGGAGAAAGGCCAGGTATTGGAAGGTACTGTGAAGAATATTACTTCTTACGGTGTGTTCATCGACCTAGGTGGAGTAGATGGTTTAATCCACATTACTGACCTTAGTTGGGGTAGAATCAATCACCCAGAAGAAGTGGTTGAGCTGGATCAGACACTCAACGTGGTTATCCTGGATTTTGATGATGAGAAGAAGCGTATTGCACTTGGTGTGAAACAACTTCAATCTCACCCATGGGATGCCCTTGACACAGAGATGAAAGAAAACGATACCATCAAAGGTAAAGTGGTTGTTCTCGCTGATTACGGTGCGTTCGTGGAGGTAGCACCAGGAGTAGAAGGTTTAATCCACGTTTCAGAAATGAGCTGGTCACAACACCTTCGCACTGCTGATCAATTCTTCAAAGTTGGAGATGAAGTAGAAGCTAAAGTAATTGCTATTGATCGCGAAGAGCGCAAGCTTTCATTGAGTACACGTCAGTTGACTCCAGATCCATGGGAAGATATCGAGAAGCGATATCGAGTGGATAGCAAGCACACCGGTAGAATCACTAACCTATCTAACTTCGGAGTTTTTGTAGAGCTTGAAGAAGGAATCGATGGTTTGATCCATATTTCTGACCTAAGCTGGAGCAAGAAAATCAATCACCCATCAGAATTCACCAAAGCGGGCGAAAACATGGAGGCTGTAGTTCTTGAAATTGACAAGGAAAACAGAAGATTGAGTCTTGGTCACAAGCAATTGGAAGAGAATCCTTGGGATGTATTCGAAACGGTATTCCAGATTGGAAGCGTTCACCAAGGAACGATCATTCAGCGCAACGATAAAGGTGGAGTAGTTAACTTGCCTTACGGTGTTGAAGGATTTGCTCCAAGTCGCCATTTGATCAAAGAAGATGGATCAAAAGCGGCAATGGAGGAAACATTAGACTTCCAGATCATTGAATTCAACAAGGATTCTAAGAAGATCATTATTTCACATACGAAGACTTATGATGCAGGAGCAGCGGATCCGGAAAGCGATTCAAGCGACAACAAGCGCAAGTCTAGCGGTGGTGGCAAAGCGAAGAACGATCGTAGAGCGGTGAAGAAAATCAATGATTCTATTGAGAAGACTACTCTTGGGGACTTAGATGTTCTCTCTTCATTGAAAGATGAAATGGAACAAGCTGAAAAGAGTTCAAAGAAGAAAAAGTAATGCAATGGCATTCTTTTAAATAATGAAATCCCCATCCAATCGGATGGGGATTTTTTTTGCGCATAACAGCAGTATATTTGCACCTAATAGATGGATAACCGACTCTTACTGAATCATGAATCACTGAGCCACATGCTGGACAGGCTTGCATATCAAGTTTACGAGCGGCATTTAGATCTATCTAAAATGGCCCTATTGTCCCTGCAGCCAAGAGGTGTAGAGCTTGGACGAAGAATATTGGAACGACTGAAAACCATGTATAATTCGGATGACATCCGATATGGTGAAATAGACATAACCTTTTATCGAGACGATTTTAGAAGACGCGAGGAAATGCTTGTTCCCTCCGCAACAAACCTCGACTTTAGTCTGGAAGGTCTAGACATCATTCTGATTGATGACGTGCTTTACACTGGGCGCACTGTGCGCTCTGGGTTGGACGCAATGCTCGATTATGGAAGACCATCAAATGTTGAATTACTTGTCCTCATTGATCGGAGATTCAGCAGAGAATTACCTGTACAGCCTGACTATACGGGACGCGTGGTGGATGTGGTCAGTGAGGAAACGGTGAAGGTGATATGGTCAGAAGATGATAAGAAAAATGAAGTTCAATTATTTAGTCCAAGTCCAAAGGCATGAGTAAACTGAGCACTAAACACCTGCTTGGGATAAAGAATATCACGGTTGATGATATTAACCTCATTTTAAGTACAGCTCAAAATTTCAAAGAGGTCATCAATCGACCAATTAAGAAAGTTCCATCACTTCGAGATGTGACAATTGCCAACATATTTTTCGAAAATTCAACTCGTACAAAACTGAGTTTTGAACTAGCCGAAAAACGACTTTCAGCCGATGTAATCAACTTTTCAGCGAGCCAATCTTCGGTGAAGAAGGGTGAGACACTGGTTGATACTGTGAAAAACATACTTGCGATGAAAGTGGATATGGTAGTCATGAGGCATCCGAACCCTGGTGCTTGTGTTTACCTAGCTGACCGTGTTGATTGCAGCATCGTAAATGCGGGTGATGGCGCCCATGAGCACCCTACTCAAGCACTATTAGACGCCTTTTCGCTTCATGAGAAATTGGGAAGTCTGAAAGACAAAAAGATATTAATTGTCGGAGATATTCTTCATTCAAGAGTTGCGTTGTCAAATATATTTTGTCTCCAAAAGCTCGGAGCGGAGGTAGCGGTATGTGGACCATCCACCCTCATTCCAAAACATATTGAAGAATTGAATGTGAAGGTCTTTTTGAATCTTAAAAAAGCTCTGCAATGGTGTGATGTTGTCAACATGCTGCGCATTCAATTAGAGCGCCAAGACATCCAGTATTTCCCAACTATTAGGGAATATACAATGCAGTATGGTCTAAGTCGTGAGCTATTGAAAAGCATCGATCGAGAGGATATGATAATCATGCACCCTGGTCCAATCAATCGGGGGGTGGAAATCACGAGTGATTTAGCGGATGGGAATTCAGCGATAATACTTAATCAAGTGGAGAACGGTGTAGCTATTAGAATGGCCATTCTATACTTACTTGCAGGCAGTATGAAGTCGAACACTTGATTTGATATATTTGTTACGCTAAGCTTGGCACTATGAACTTTACAACTACATCTGGAGATAGGCACTCGATTGTGACAATTGAAGCTGAGAAATTGGGTGGAGTGATCTCTCCCGAATTGAAAGCTTTATTCGTTGAATTGAACAATAGTGGAGTAAAAAATATTCTCCTTGACATGTCTATTGCTAGGTATTGTGACTCATCTGGGTTAAGCGCTATCCTTGTAGGAAATAGGATTTGCAAAAATTCGCATGGTACATTTGTAGTTTGTGGATTGACAGAAATGTTGATGAAGTTGGTTCAGATTTCTCAATTAGAAACTGTACTAAATATTACCCCTACACGTCAAGAAGGTGAGGACTTTATAATTATGGAAGAGCTAGCTCGTGATCTTTAAAATGATGGTTAGTATGAAGCAAGGCTTTACTTTTTCACTGTCGGTTTTTTTTCTTTTTGCAATGAATTCGGTGTATTCGCAGTGTATACCTGATTCAAGTGTGACAGAGTTATACTCACCATCTGCCGCTGAGGGCTTGCCAGATGGTGAAATTGGTTTGCCATATGAGGCGGTCATCCACTTTAATATTCCCGCTGAAACGACTATCGTAATTACGGCTCAAATAGATAGTGTGGAGTTTACGGATGTTTTGGGTCTTCCTGAAGGAATCGATTATTTCTGTAACCCTCCATCGTGCAATTTTCCCGGAGGTTCATATGCTTGCATTCAGCTGGCGGGTACTCCAGAAAACAAGAATGATGTTGGTGATAATGATCTTGAAGTGAAGTTTACATTGAACACGAGCATTACGGATGTTTCTGATAAAATCACCGATTATTCAATTTACATCAATGATGGAACACCTACAGCAGTAGTTGAAACATCCATTAAATCACAGAAGCTCATAGTCAATCAAAATCCTGCATCCAACAGAGCTAAACTACTTTTCGATTTACCAAACTCGGGTCCGTATAATCTAGAAGTTTATTCATTGCTAGGAGCTAAGGTTTATTCCACGAATTCCACGGGTAAACTCGGTCACAATGAGATGCCAATTACTGACTTCGGCTTAGAACCAGGAATGTATTTCATTTCCATTTCAATGGATGGATACAGCGACTCCACCCGATTTATTTTACAATAACTTTTTGGCTGCGGGATCGTTTTCGGTAACCATACTAGGCTCTAGTGCTGCACTGCCAGCAAATAATCGCAATCCTACTTCACAACTTTTAAAAGCGGATCAATCGTATTATTTAATTGATTGTGGAGAAGGCACACAATCTCAAATGCGCAGGTATCATGTGAAAATGCAGCGTATCAAAGTCGTCTTTATTTCACACTTGCATGGAGATCACTATTTTGGATTGTTGGGGTTATTAAACTCCATGCATTTGTTAGGCCGACAAGCGCCAATTACTATAGTATGCCCTAAGATGCTGAAGGAAATAATCGAACTGCAAACCCTGGCGGGAGATGGTAAACTTCAATTCACTATTAACTATGAATTTACTGACGAGGTGAAGGGAGGAGATTGTCCTAGTGTATTTGAAGATAGTAAAATTCAAGTTTCTGCATTTAGACTGAAACATCGAATCCCGTGTTGTGGTTTTATATTCAAACAACAAGAGAAGCCTTTAACCTTTGATGCTCAAGCAGGCAAGGAATACAAGGTGCCCATTAGGCAAATACCGGCTATTAAGGCTGGGGCAGACTTTATTGATGAAAACGGAAATAGAGTGAAAAATGAACTTTTAACGCATCCATCCGAACGACCGAGAACATATGCATTTTGCACAGATACATTGGCAAGAGAAGAAACGATAGAACATGTGCGAAATGCAGATTGTTTGTATCATGAAACAACATTTGTTGGCTCTGAAACCGAAAGGGCAAAGGCCACTTATCATTCAACAACATATGAGGCGGCAGAAATTGCTCGGAAAGCTGAGGTGGGACAATTGATAATTGGACATTTTTCAGCCAGGTATCCTGATTTAGAGGTGCTTAGGCGAGAAGCCTCAGAATTGTTTCCGAATACGTTACTGGCAATAGAGGGCACAGAAATATTTATTTGATCATTCGGACATTATTTAGAATCGTTCTTAATAAATTTACGGTTCATGAGCGCGATACGATTACATATAGCCGAGTCTAATTTTGTCATTCGAGAGGGGCTGAAATCGGTTTTTGATAAACTTGATTCAGTAGAGATAGTGGGAGTTACCGCAAAGTCCGAAGACCTTAAATCGCAAATCATGGAGACAAATCCTCAAGTATTATTGATCAATTATGACGCCCATGACTTTCATGCTTCTGATGTGATGCAGTCATTGCGATTAATTCCCGGAATACGAGTGGTGGGAATGACTCATACTTGTGATCCAGATACTTTACAACGACTTTTAGATGCTGGTATCGCGGGTCATTTAATGAGTGATTGCGATTTGGATGAAATTGTGGATAGCGTTAAAAGCACTGCAAGAGGCGAAAAATTTTTTTGCGGCAAGGTGATCGATATTCTTAATGCCAGTAAAGGCGAATCTTCTAAACACAGTTGTGAGCCCGTTTCAATATCTGAAAGAGAACTGGAAATTTTGCAGCTAGTTGCTCAAGGACTAACCACTAAGCAGATTGCTGAGAAAATCCACTTAAGCTTTCATACCGTTATGACACATCGAAAGAATATGATGGGAAAGCTCGGGATTACCAATACAGCAGGATTAATCATTTACGCTGTCCGAGAAAATTTAATAAGTCCTAATCGATTTTTATTCAGCGAGACAAACACTACCAGCTAACCTCATCGTCAGCACCTAGTAACAACAAAGCTTCGGATAATTCTCCCTCTGTCTTAAGGTCCGAGTTCTTCTTACTTACATCCAATCCTAGGCGATAAATCTTTATGGCTTCTTTTTCCTTGCCTTCTTCTTCGTAAAGTCTACCAAGTTTATAGTATCCGCCTAAGTAGTTAGCATCTTTGGATAGTAGGTCTTCTATAATCGAAATTGCTGATTTTCGATCACCTTCCTTTTCGTATTCAAGTGCAGCTGCGTACTTCAGAAAAGAATCCTCTGGATTGGTTTCCAGCATTTCTTTAATCAGTTTGAGTCGATCGTTAGCCATACCTTAAATTTTTCCGAAAATTAGTCACTCCAACCAATTTTTACAGAAATACATTTCAGAATCAATCAACAACTTATCAAAGTGGCATATTAATCAGCTTGTATGTGATAGGATAGCTGATTACGCCTGAAGCCAGCATCTTAGCCCGAAATGCACTGTTTTTTTCCATTTTCTCCACATAATCGTGGTCGTTTACGGCAAAAATCATCGCTATTTGTCCGTTATCTTCGATTCCTTGCATGACATTTCGTACTTGAAAGTCTCGCGTTGGTTCATCTATATAGTCTTGTAAAAATGCTTTTTCCCAGCGGTCATAGTTAATTACTTTAAAGCTCATAAACATCAAGATGGAATCGGTAATTGCCGATGTATATCTCAATCGATTTACCATCCAATACAAATCCATAGCATCCGTTACGCCCGCATTCTGCATGGATTGTTGTAGGTTGTCAGAGGTGATATAGTCCTTTGCTTCATTTAGGTTGGTTACGTTGGTGTACACCAATGCCAAACTTGAGTCATTTAATTCTCGATAAACGTTGAGGGCTTCAACCCCATGTTTTTCTCTAATGGGTTGTGCGAGATCAAAAGCTGCTTTCCAAACATCATAATCCTTAACTACATGTGCAATAAAGAGACAGGTGTCATACTTCACAGCTCTCGTAAAAGGAGTGTTGGGAACATCTTCTGCTGGATCGTTTTCGGACTCACTACCTTCCTTGTTTCCGGAACAATTGAATAGAAATAAAACGGAAAGGAATAAAAGACAGAATCGAAGGAAAGATAAATTGATCATTGGCCAAAAATAGTTGGTTTTCATGTTCATTTTTTAAGGACTTGTATTACTTGTAAAATAGCTTGATACCTTTACCTCACATATGAATACGATTTTTAGAGGGATAAGGTTTTTGGTATTCATTCTACTATTTATTTCATGCAAACGATCTGACTCAATAGAGGTTAGCGGAGTAATAACGGACGGTAAGACAGGGGATGCTGTGGCTAATGTGGATGTGACGGTTGGGGTAAATACAATTACCAAGGGAGTTTATTCGAACAATTTCATTGACGTTGGTTCAGCCGTTTCTGATGAAAATGGGAAATATTCGATAAGCTTTGACATTGATAATGCAGTAGAATATCAAATAAGTGCTGCCAAAAATCGCTGGTTTGGAGCAGCGGATACAATAAATAGAGATAGGTGGCAACCAGGAGAAGCCAACGAATACGATTTGGTTGTATACAAACGGTCAAATATTGATTTTGAATTTTCGAATGGAAATTCAAGCGCTATCCTGTTGTTCAAAATGGATCCAATGTCGGATGGCTGTGTTGTTTGTTGTAATTCCAATTCAATCGCAATAAAAGCGTATAGCGATACCAGTTTTAATTGTAATGTATATGGTAATCAAACACTCAGTTATGAGGTCAACAGAATTGAGGGTGGAGGAACCGAATTAATGAAGGGTACCATTGGGGTGTATGATGATCAGGTTACGTTTCGTTACACGCGGTAGATCATTGTTTACCTGCGGCTTTTGCTGCTTCGGCTTCAGCCTTTAACTGATCGTATATCGTCTGGTTGAGTACGTTTTCTGATATAAGTTTACCACTGCTTACTGTTTGGGTATAATATTTTACTCCCGCATGATAGTATTCGTAAGTTCCATCATTGTCATTTCCAGAATAATTGATCACCTGAATCAAGTCACCATCTTCATCTCGAAAACTCCAAGCTCCATTTTTGATGCCGTCATCATGACTTTCTTCGTAATACACAGATCCATTTCTGTGGTAGTGAGTGCCAATACCGTCTAAGCTTCCGTTTTTCCAAGTTCGCTTATACTGAATGTTTCCATCAGCATAGTACACAGTCTCTTCTCCGTGCTTTTTGCCAGCTGCGTTTTCTGTGTATTCAGTGCTGATTTGACCGTTATCAAAGTGATTCTGAATATGTGTGCATTTGCATGACTCATCATAGCTTTCTACCAACCCTTGAGCAAAGCCAAAACTGAACACGGAAACGAAGAGTACGGTAATAATAGTTTTCATCTTAATCAATATTTTACGAAAGTAAGCAAGCTATTCATCTAGACGTCTAATTAGGCATTAAGATGCTTTTGTATAAACGACACGGCATTGTCTGCAACAGGAATAAAACCATCTTGTTTTTTAAACCAAGTAACTTGACGCTTTGCGTAGTTTCTTGTATGCTGCTTAATTTTTGCCACTGCATATTCAAATGAATACTCCCCATCCAAAAAGCTGAATAGCTCAGAATATCCCACCGTTTTTAATGCGTTTGAGCCTTTGTACGAAACATGAGACTTTACCTCGTCTAAAAGTCCAGTATTTAACATGGTGTCCACTCTTTGATTTATTCTTTCGTATAAAATGGCACGTTCAGGATTTAGATAGAAGTTCTGACATTGAAAGTCTCTGTTTTTTGAGTTTCCGATTCTTAAATCGCTGAGTTTTGCACCCGTAGTTTCACAGACTTCTATGGCCCGAATTAATCGCTGAGGATTATCTAATTCTGCTATTTTAGCGAATACAGGGTCAAGTTCAATGATCCGTTCTTGGAGACAACGAATCCCGTGCTTGGTAAATTGTTCGTTCCAATTTTCGCGAATGTTTTCATCCCTCGGCAAATCATCGAATCCTTCGATTACAGCTTTTAGATATAAGCCGGAACCGCCAACGAGAATGGCGATATCATGGTTTTGGTAATATTCCTCCAAAAACGCCAATACGTCACTTTCAAAATCACCAGCACTATAAGGTTCATTTGGTTTTTTGATATCCAAAAAATGATGTTTTACCTGAGCTTGTTCTTCGATTGTTGGCTTGGCCGTTCCAATATCTAATCCTTTGTAAAACTGTCTTGAATCCGCGTTTATGATTTCGGCATCAAGTAACTGTGCTAGTTCAATGGCCAACTGGGTTTTACCCGAGGCAGTCGGCCCAGCAATAACTACCAATTGCTTCAAAGCCTAGTAGTTTTCTTCGTCAAAACCTTCCATGGAGCGAAAGATTTCATCTAATTCGTTCTCATCATCATCTTCTTCTTCAGACTCATTTACTTCAATACCGTCAAAAACGATATCTCCGGTTTTACTGTATTGGTCTGGGGCGGTTCCGAACTCTTGTGTGATTCGAGGTAAAATCACAATATCCTCGACTTCATGTACCGATATGGCATCAATATAGAAGCACCACATGACCATAAAATCGAATACATAAATAAGCTTTTGATCCTTTTCAAAAATGATTTTACTCAGTTCTACATCTTGCATTAACCAAATTGGTTCGCCATCTTCTTCGGGTTGCATCACTTCCATAAGGGTGATTTCCTGTCCCTTTTCCCATTCGGCATTGGAAACATAGAATGAAGCCATTTGCGAATTGTCAAATCCAAACGCTTGCTGGATCATTTCATGGAGTGTCTGGAAGGTGTCGTCACTTCGAATCTCGATGTCTCGAAAAACGTCTTTTTCGTAGTCAATTAATACTCTCAGATGAATGACCTGTTGCATTATGTTGTCTTTTTTGGATGAAATCCCATATCGTAGGCTAGTGCTAGTAAATAACCGTAGGCATCATCATAGTTGTTATCAATTTTACCGTCTAAGATAGCCTCTCGAATGGCGGTTTTTAGCACTCCAACTTCACGTCCAGGATGCAATTCAAAGATATCCATAATCTCTTGTCCTCCGATGGGAGGCTCCCAATTTCGCAGCTTGTCCTTTTCTTCTACCTCATGACATTTTGTTCTTACCCGCTCAAAATTCTGAAGGAAACGAACCACTTTGCGCTCGTTTTTAGATGTAATATCAGATTCGCATAGAATCATTAAGGCTTCTAGATCTTCCCCTGCATCGAAGACTAATCTGCGAACTCCTGAGTCACTGACATGATCTCCGCTCAAGGCGATAGGGCGAAGGTGTAGTTTGACCATTTTTTGGACAAAACGCATTTTATTATCAAGTGGGAGTTTCAATTGTTTGAATAATTTAGGAACCATCTTGGCTCCTCTATCTTCATGTCCATGGAAGGTCCAGCCATGTTTTTTGTCAAACCTTTTGGTGTCTGGTTTTGCAATGTCATGAAGTATGGCTCCCCATCTCAACCATAAGTCTGGGCTACGATCTGCCACATTATCTAATACTTGTAGCGTATGGTAGAAGTTGTCTTTATGTGAAAGTCCATTGATGGTATCAACTCCATGAAGTTCAACCATTTTTGGAAAAATCAGCTGTAGTAATCCGGTATTGAATAACAGCTTGAATCCTATACTAGGTTTGGGTGAAAGAATGATCTTGTTCAGTTCATCAGTTATTCGTTCCTGAGAAATGATTTTAATTCGATCGCGTTGTGATTGAATTGCCTCTAAACTTCCTTTTTCAATTTTAAAGTTCAGTTGTGTCGCAAATCGAATTGCGCGCAGCATGCGCAATGGATCGTCAGAATAAGTTGTTGTTGGGTCGAGTGGAGTTATAATTCTACCTTCTTCTAGATCTTTTAACCCATCAAATGGATCAATCACTTCACCGAAGGACGCCCTGTTTAGGCTAATACTGAGCGCGTTAATCGTGAAATCCCTTCGTTCGCGATCTTCCTTTAATGTGCCACTGTGAACTTCTGGATTGCGCGAATTTGCTCTATATGATTCTTTTCGCGCACCAACAATTTCAATTTCTAAATCACCAAAAATCAATTGAGCAGTGCCAAAGTTTTTAAACATGTGCACTTCTGTGGCATCTAATTTTTTGGATAGCTGTTCGGCATACTCCAATCCTTTGTCAGAAACAACGATGTCTAAATCCTTGCTGTCTCGATCTAAGAACAGATCGCGCACATAACCGCCTATCGCAAATGCTTCCACGTTCATAGAATTCGCGACTTCGGCAACGGCTTTAAAGACAGGTTGTGAATCGATGAACAGTTTAATTTCCTTGGTATTCATGCTACCCTCGAATGATTTTAAATGATTCGTCTTTATTGAATTTGATTATGTCTTTAGAGAATACCAAAGGCTCAAGAATGTCGATTTCAAGGTTCGCGGTTATTGAAGTGTCTGGACTAGCTGAGAATGAAAGCAAAGGCTTGCGAAATCGATCAATCACGTTTTTGACGAATCCATTGTTGATCAGAACGATGGTTGCCGAACCATCGCTTGAGATCGCGGAGACTGATAAATTTTTAACCAATGGATAGGAGATTCTAATACATTCTTCACTGACTTCCATTAATTGATAAGCCGATTCTGGAACAAATTCTGTGTAGCCATCCAGCATGTTGAAACCTGAAACCAAGATATTGGAATCAGTCTGCAAAGGAGCGGGTAATTGCTCAAAACCACTTTTCGATACAATATCTGTTTTTGTTGCGTCACAACATATCCAGCTTCCGCTTGAATGATTGAGACTTACTATTTCTCCTTCTCTAAGAGAATTTACAACGTCATTTATTGAATTCCTCGTTTCCATTATATCACCTTAGAAATGGATAATTGCGCACATTTAAAATGTTCCTTTGGACAAGCCTTATATCCATGAATTCCGCAAGGTCGACAATCAAGTTGCTCTGACGTTTCAACAACTTTATGATTATCGCTTAAAGGACCAAATCCAAAACTCGGAACCGTACTGCAATAAATTACGGTAGTCGGAGCGTTCGTTGATGAAGCCAAATGCATAGGGGCACTGTCATTTACATAGTTCATTTTGGCATCTTTCATCAATGCAGCAGATTGCAATAGGTTGATTTTTCCAGCGAGCACTTGAATGTTTGGATGTTGACTCGACTTCGAAATCTCCTCGCAAACCGAGTAATCATTTGGTCCGCCTAGCAAGTATATGCCCTCATCAGCTGGAACTTGATCACAGAGTTCGATCCATTTTTCCTTCGGCCATTGTTTAGTGATCCATACTGAAGTAGGAGCCATGCAGCGATAATTTCCACTAGCCTTGTAAGGTTGAACTACTTCGAAATCTAGAGTTGATGGATATAACTTTGGTTTCGACTTTCCATTCTTCGCTATGAATGGTTCGAGCAATTGAGCGTTACGCTCGCATTCGTGTTGTCCATTAAAAGTATGGGCGCAATTATGAGTGTAGGTGAAGGATAAAGGGTTTTTATCAAAGCCAGATTTAATTTTCGCCCCAGATATCCAAGTCAGAAACCCAGAACTGGCGAAGCGATGTGCATTGAAAACCGCGTGATAATTGGCTTTTCGGATTTTTAAACCCAGTTTCCAAAGGTTTAAATACCTATTACTTGATTTGTCCCAAACGAATACTTCTCGAATGAAAGGATGTGCTTTGAATAACGATTCATTGCCATTCCTAACTACTAAATCGATATTAGCATCTGGGAATGAGTGATGCAGTGATTCTAGAATGGAGGTAGCTAGGATAGCATCTCCAATAAAACTTGTTTGTATGACCAGAAAGGACTTCAACAGATTATACAGCTACCTGAAAATCGCGTAATACATCATTTAACGAGGTCTTTTTATCGGTGCTTTCTTTTCGCTTTCCAATGATCAATGCACAAGGCACATGATAAGTGCCCGCATTAAATTCTTTCGGTAATGTTCCAGGAATAACCACTGATCCTGCTGGCACTCGGCCCTTCATCTCAATGGGTTCAGGACCCGTAACATCAATGATTTTAGTGCTCATCGTTAATACCACATTCGCACCTAGTACTGCCTCGCGTTCTACTCTCACACCCTCTACCACGATGCATCGTGATCCAATGAAGCAATTGTCTTCAATGATAACAGGAGCGGCTTGAACAGGTTCTAAAACACCCCCAATTCCAACTCCACCACTTAGGTGTACGTTTTTACCAATTTGAGCGCAGCTGCCAACAGTTGCCCATGTGTCGACCATTGTTCCTTCATCCACATAAGCACCGATATTGACATAAGAAGGCATCATGACCACGCCTTTGGAAATGTATGCTCCATAGCGAGCAATGGCATGGGGAACTACTCGAATACCGCGTGAAGCATAGTCTTTTTTAAGTGCCATTTTATCATGAAACTCAAATGGTCCCACTTCAATTTGTTCCATTTTTCGGATTGGAAAATAGAGAATGACTGCCTTTTTAACCCAATCATTCACTTGCCATTCAACTCCGTTCGGTTCAGCACATCTTAATCGGCCATTGTCAATTTCTTCGATGATTTCATTGATACACTGCACGGTATCCTCATTGTTAAGTAAGGCTCGGTCATCCCAAGCCGCATTAATCATCCTTTCCATTTCCTCTCTTGAACGTGCCATAAAACCAATATTTTTTTCCGCGACAAAAGTACTGTTTGTGGTGCGTAGCTGTGCGATTTGTGAACCGTACATTTGCCGTATGCCAAGAACCGTTGCTATTGATTTTGGAATGAAACGCTGTGGGATTGCCATTTCAGATCCTTTAGGTATGATTGCCAACGGATTGGAGACAGTGGAAACGACACATGTAATGAGCAAACTAGAGCATTTGAAATCAGAATCTGGATTCGATACACTGGTGGTTGGCAAGCCGAAACGAATGAATGGTGATGACTCGTTGGTTGAGCCGAATATCAAACTGTTTGTAGAGGCCTTGGAAAAGAAGTTCCAAGGGGTCATTGTAAAACGATTCGATGAACGATTTACCAGTAAAATAGCCGCTCAAACCATGATTAGCGCAGGATCAACAAAATCTCAACGAAGAGAAAAAGGAACAATCGATAAGATAAGTGCAACCTTAATTTTGCAGGACTATCTAAACACACAACAAGGATGATTTTACCCATTTTAGCATATGGTGACCCAATTCTGAAAAAAGAAGGAGTTGAAATTGATAAGGACTATCCCAATTTGAAGCAGTTGATTGCAGATATGTTCGAAACAATGAATAACGCACACGGAGTAGGTTTAGCCGCTCCGCAAATTGGACTGGGCATTCGACTTTTTATCATCGATACGACTCCATTTACCGAAAGAGGGGAAGAGGAAGATGAAGACCCGTTGCCAGTTGAAGAAATGAAGCAATTAGCTGGATTAAAGAAGGTGTTCATTAATCCTATCATCTTGGAAGAATCGGGGGATACATGGCCTTTCAATGAGGGTTGTCTCAGCATACCGGGTATTAACGAGGATGTAAATCGACAAAGAGATTTAGTCATTGAATACTACGATGAAAATTTTGAGTTGAAAGAAGAGACATATACTGGAAAGGCGGCAAGAGTGATTCAGCATGAGTATGATCATATTGAAGGAATCCTTTTCATTGATAGGCTCAATCCGCTGAGAAAGCAATTCTTGAAAAAAAGACTGAATGAAATATCGCGAGGTAAGACAAATGCAAAGTATAAAATGAAATTTCCGAAAAGATGAAAAGATTAGCTTGGATAATGTTGGCCATTCCATTGATGGTGGCCTGTGGAGAAGAAGTGAAAGAGGATAAATCAAAACTTGAACCTCAATCTGCAGAAGCGAGGCAAGTGGAAATAACTGAAATGGAAAACGACCTTTTGGCAACCAAGGACTTGAAGTCGCAACCCAATCGAGTCAAGGCCGATTTATTGGTAAAGCGTTATCGAGATTATGTGTCCATGAACCCAAGAGATTCCATCAGTGCCGATTATTTGTTCAAGGCAGCGGACCTTTCCATTGGCATTGGAAACTTTGAGGCAAGCATTAATTTCCTGACTCGCTTAACTGAAGATTTTCCAAAATATGATAAGATCGTAGAGATCTGGTTATTCAAAGGGTTTGTTTATGAGAACTACCTAAATAATCATGCTGAGGCTGTAAGTACTTATGAGCGATTAATCGAGAAATTCCCAAATCACCGATTGGCTAAAGACGCTCAATCTGCTATTGATAATCTCACCTTGACAGAAGAAGAATTGATGGAAAAATTCAAAGCGATGAACGCAAAGCCCGCGAGTTAAACGGTCAACAATTGCTGTAATCGTTCTCTGAATTTGAGTTTATCCTTGAAAATGGACAGCTGACCATCTACACTCAGCGCTATTTCACCAGATTCTTCGCTCACGAGTATGACAAGCGCATCAGACTCCTCACTCATTCCTATCGCGGCTTTGTGACGCATACCGTAAATGCTAGGAAGCTCAGTTTTACTTGAAAGTGGCAATGTACATGATGCTGCAACCAAACGATTTCCGCGTATTACCAATGCGCCATCATGTAATGGACTGTTCTTAAAGAAGATGCTTTCGATCATTAATGCGCTGATGTCTGCGTTGACTTTTTTACCTGAATCAACCACCGACTGAATATCTGCTTCACGCTCAATGACAATCAATACTCCCGTTTTTGTTTTTGCCAAGTTGAACAAGGCTTCAGACAGCGCATGAATATTTAGGCTGAATTTCTTCACTGCGTTTTTACCTAGCCAGCCCCAAAGACCGCCCTTAGCGCCAATGTTTTGAAAGAAGCCTGAGTTTCCGATGGCTAATAAGAACCTTCTGATTTCTTGTTGAAATACAATGATAAGAGCAATGACTCCCACATTGATGAATTGCCTGAAGATTTGACTCATCAGTTGCATTTGCATCGCAGTGACTAAAATCCAGAGTAGGTAGATAGAGATAACCCCAAAGAAAATGCGAATCGCGATGGTCCCTTTGATCAGCTCATAGAGCTTGTAAAGCAAAAAGGCCACGAGTAAAATGTCGATCAAGTCGAGTAGCCCAAAGGGTAAGAATCCAAACAAATCGAGGGAGCCCATTACGCGAATGTAAATTAAATGTGATGCTTAGTTTGTGAGAAATTGATCAAAACTTTTTAGGAGGCAAGTTGTTTGGTCTTCGAGATAACTAGTCCTAATTTCGCATTCGAATTATTTAAATAAATCAACACAAAAATGGCAGTATTAGTAGGAAAAGATGCTCCTGGTTTTTCAGCGAGCGCAGTGGTAAATGGAATAGAGATTGTTGAAGATTTTACGCTTGAGCAATTCAAAGGCAAATACGTGGTGCTGTTTTTTTATCCAAAGGATTTCACATTTGTATGCCCAACTGAATTACACGCTTTTCAGGCGCGTTTAGCAGACTTCAAAGAGCGTGGAGTAGAGCTCATAGCTGTGTCCACAGATTCAGAGCAAAGCCACTGGGGATGGTTGCAAATGGAAAAGAAGCATGGAGGAATCAAGGGAGTTACATATCCTATCGTAGCGGACACCAACAAAACTATCTCAAGCAATTACGATGTTTTGGCAGGCGAATTCTTCTATGATGAAGAAGGAATGCTTCAAGCGGAAGGTGAATTGATCGCTTACCGTGGTTTGTTTCTAATCGATAAGGAAGGAAAAGTACGTCACCAATTGGTGAACGATCTTCCTCTGGGTAGAAACGTGGATGAGGCGCTTCGTATGATCGATGCTTTACAATTCTTTGAAGAAAACGGTGAGGTTTGTCCAGCAAATTGGGTGAAAGGATCGGAAGGAATGAACGCTACACACGATGGTGTTGCTGACTTTCTTGCGTCTCACTAAGCATAGAAGTCCAATTGTTTTAAAGCCTCTTCGAATGATCGGAGAGGCTTTTTTTATAAGAAACAGCCTACATTCGGCTTATGGATATCCATAAACGCATAGGTCTTGTTCTAGGCCCGTTGATGTTTTTCGTTTTCTTGCTTTTCGATCTTGGATTGGAAAGTGAAAAAGCAAAGGTATTAGCCGTTTCGAGCTGGATGATTATTTGGTGGATATTGGAAGTGTTTCCGATATACACCACAGCCATGCTTCCCATGGTGTTTTTTCCATCATTGGGCATCATGTCCATCAAGGAGACGTTTACACCATATGCTAGTCCGATCGTTTTCTTGTTTTTAGGTGGATTCATGATTGCCTTGGCCATGGAAGAACGAAACCTTCACAAGAGATTGGCCTATTCACTAATTCGATTGACAGGAACCCGTCCTAAAGGGATATTGCTTGGATTTATGGCTTCCACGGCCTTGGTTGCTATGTGGATCAGTAACACTGCTACTGCGGTAATGATGCTCCCAATTGGGGTTTCTGTAATTACCCTAGTCAATGATCAATTGAAAGATGAGGTTTTGAATAAACGATTCGCATTACTCTTAATGCTAGTCATCGCCTATGCGGCTAATATTGGTGGAACCATGACGTTGATTGGCACTCCTCCCAACCTTGTCTTCGCAGGTTTTTACTTTGAGGAAATAGGAAGCGAGTTTAGTTTTGCACGTTGGATGCTAATTGGTATTCCTATTGGATTATCCATGCTAGTAGCGGGATATGTGCTACTTACTAAATGGATCTATCCCATCACCAACAAACCGATTGAAGGAGCTAAAGAGTTGTTTGATCAGCGTTGGAAATCACTTGGAAAAATGACGACAGCAGAGAAGTTAGTCATGATGGTCTTTGGGCTCACTGTTTTTTGCTGGATTATGTTGGAACCCATCAATAATTGGATAGGTCAGAAAGCCTTGAGCAATACGGTCGTCGCTATGGCTGGAGGGTTACTGATGTTTTTCGTGCCCGTGAATCTGAAAAATGGAGAGTTCATATTGCATTGGGAAAGCACTGTTCGCTTACCCTGGGGAATCATCATTCTGTTTGGGGGTGGATTGACCATGGCGGCAGGGTTGGAGTCTGCGGGGATAATCAATGACATTGCTCAATGGGTTAGCGGTAGCCTGTCTGCCGACCCGCTGGTTCTTGTTATTAGCCTTACCCTGCTAAGCATCTTCCTCACCGAGATCATGAGCAACGTGGCCCTAGTGACAGTCTTACTTCCCGTGGTGTTTAAAATTGCCGCCCAAACGGGAGTCGATCCGCTTATTTTGACTATTCCCGTCACTTTTGCTGCGAGTTGCGCATTCATGATGCCGATCAGCACGCCACCCAATGCTATCGTCTATTCTAGCGGCCAAATCAGCATAGCTCAGATGTTGAGAGCTGGCGTTTGGATGAATTTGGCAGCTGCCATTATCATAATCTTGATCACATGGCTTGCATTGTAGCTTCATTTATTCAATTCCGTTTCGATATTTGCAGCCCTTTCAAAAATTCGGGATGTAGCTCAGTCCGGTAGAGTGCTCGTCTGGGGGGCGAGAGGCCGCAGGTTCAAGTCCTGTCATCCCGACTTTATTACTTTTAAAGTACTCAATATCAGTGAATTAACTTCACTGATATTGTTTACTCCCCATATTACTCCCCAAAATCTATAAATTTCATAAATTTGGGTAGTGAATGTTTCCCTCAAATTAGATTCATCCAATAACGGAAAAGAAAAACCCCTTTACATCAGGTTAAGGGGTAAATCAGTAAATGGTAAAACTGAAGAAACATCTATTTCAACAGAAATAAAACTACTTCCTCGTCACTTTAAGAACAACGGTATTTCTAAAAGTTCCCCGAATTACAGTTCGAAAATTAAAGTTGTTAATTCAATTTTGGATGAAATTGAGAATATTATAGGTGAGATAAACCATCAAGGAGAAATACCTAATCCTACTCTCGTCAAACATCTATATTTTGAAAATCGAGTTTCTAAGGAAGTTGTTACCCCCAACTACAAAAGTTTTTGGAATTCATTCGAAGAGTTTTATTTGAGTAAGAAACATAATTCAAGAGGGTACGTTAAAACTTTGTTGACTTTAAAGAATCATTTACTTGGGTTTCAGAATCATTCAAAACGAACAATCACATTTGAATACATCACGGGTAAAACGATTCTGTTTCAATCTCACTTTCAAGATTATTTATGGTCTCAAAAGAATTTGAGTAATGGGTATATCAATAAACTATTCAATAATCTTTCGAACTTTCTTTTTTGGTCTCAACAACTGAATTATATCCAACAAAAACCAAAATTCACCAAACTACGTGAGGTTGATAGAGATGAGAAAATCTATTTGAAGACTGAAGAGATATACAAGTTGTTTTCTTCTTCAAAGTGGAACTATAAAGAGAAGAAGGGTTTTAAAACAAATCCACATATTACCATTATATGTGAATCATTAGAAGGAACCCGAAGTAAACATTTTGGAAATGAACTGAAGGTAACTAATTGGGAATTAGTGAAAGACGTATTCCTATTCATGTCTTCGGTTGGTTGTAGATACTCGGATATAGAACACTTTAAGGTAAGACATTTTGATTTCGACTCTAATGTTCAAACATTGACTTGGATTCAACAAAAAACCAATAAAAGTGTCTCAGTACCGGTCACCGACATCAGTGGTAATATTTTCAAAAAGTATAGTGGTGGTAAGAGTTTGGAACAACGATTGTTTCCTAAAATATCACAACAAAAATTCAATAAACATCTAAAACTATTACTGAAAGATTTAAAGTTTAATCGATTGGTCTCACACCCTAAAATGAAGGGTTCTGAAATTATCGATAATGATGACAAACAACTATGGGAACTGATTTCCTCTCACAGTGGAAGAAGGTCATTCATAAAGAACTTGATTGATTTAGGAAACATGGACTACAAAACCATTATGAAATTATCTGGACACAGGTCATACTCAGAGTTCCTTAAATATGTTTCGGTGAACCAAGAGGACTTAATGAAAGGTTCTCAATTGTACAAACTACAATCTAGAGACGAACAGGATGAAATGGAAGAAATTATAAATACAATTTCTTCTTTCGATGATGATAAACGGAAGTTAGTGTTACAGATGATTAGGAGTTTGAAGTAATGGGTTAATCTATAC
>Ga0181601_10000760_pt1 | contig 26702 bp, 24 predicted proteins | sample 041ome_8_FD_133020 | JGI IMG/M metagenome (GOLD analysis project Ga0181601, IMG submission 133020) | Coastal salt marsh microbial communities from the Groves Creek Marsh, Skidaway Island, Georgia - 041407BS metaG (megahit assembly) | ecosystem: Environmental > Aquatic > Marine > Intertidal zone... | reverse complement strand
CCTCAGGGTAGTTTACTTGAGATTGTTGGCTTTAAAACAGACGACAAAATTGTTGGTGTAAATGGAAATTATGTGGATGCTTTTGAGGAATTAGTTTCTATTTTTGAGTTAACCAATAGCAACCTTTCGTATCAAGTGGTACGTAATGGAATGACAATGGATCTTTTTATTCCATCAACCATCTTAGACAGTCTGCAAGAACAAACCTTTATTCACGCCATTAATGTCTACCCTCCAATTATATCGAGTATAACTCTTGGGTCGCCCGCAGATGATGCAGGTTTACAATCAGGTGATCGTTTTATTGAAGTCAACGGAGAGCCTGTTAACTATTGGTTACAATTAACTCAGGCTATACGAGTCTCAGAAGGTGTGATTGATTTCGTAGTTGAACGAGAAGGGCAGAGATTAACCCTGAGTATTGAGCCTTATGAAAATCGAACGATAGGAATAGCAGCTCCTAGTTTAGCTCAAGCAGGTGCGACATCCACACAACTAAGTTTTGGAGAATCTATTATAGAAGGCTGGGAGCAAGTAGGGGAACAAACCATGGGTATCATTGGGGGCTTTTCTAGAATGTTTTCTGGTGACATTTCTATTCGGCAAAATATTGGCGGGCCTATTGCTATAGCTGATTTAACTAAACAAGCAGTAGATCAAAATGGATGGTTAGGGTTTTGGCAAATAACAGCTTTATTAAGTATCACATTGGCTATCATGAATATACTCCCTATACCGGCCTTAGATGGGGGACACTTAGCCTTTTTGATTTATGAAGGAATAGCCCGTAAAGAACCCACCGAAAAAGTTAAGATTGCGGCACAAAATATTGGTTTTTTATTGTTGGTTAGCTTGATGGTGTTTGTCATCTTTAACGATGTGTTGAGACTCTTCTAATGAAGATAGCACACGAAGGTTTTCCTACCATTACAATAGTAGGAGTAAGTACAGCCGTAGCTTTAATGCTAAGCTGGAGTTATCTCCCTTTAGTAATTAGTATTAGCCTAAGCTCCATTCTTCTACCACTATGGTTTCTGAGTATCTACTTTTTTCGAGATCCAGAACGTACTCTACCAATAGATCTATCAGAGGAAGTGCTTTTATCACCGGCAGATGGGAAAGTAGTTGTAGTCAAAGAAGTAGAATCCGTTGAGTATCTAGAGCAAGAGGCTGTTCAAATCAGTATTTTTCTTTCCCCATTGAATGTACATATCAATCGTATCCCAGTGAGTGGTACTTTGGAGTATCTGGTCTACCAAACCGGAGAGTATTTAATGGCATGGGATGACCGAGCAACTATGGATAATGAACAGGCAAAATTTGGGGTGAAACACGTTTCCGGGCAAAAGATTTTGTTTCGTCAAATAACCGGCTTTTTAGCTCGCCGCGTTGTCTATTATTTAAATGAGGGAGATATATTAGAAAGAGGTAAACGTTTCGGTCTCATGAAATTTGGTAGTAGAATGGATGTCGTAGTTCCACATTCTGCAAATGTACTCGTTAAAGAGGGGGATAAAGTAGTTGCTGGTGAATCTATTATTGCTAAATTAGCCATACAATGAAATACCCTATTCAACATAGATATCAAAGTTTCAAGCAAAAAAGACAAGCTAAACGGGAATCAAAGCCACCTGTAAATCACAAAATTGCGGTTCCTAGTTTCTTTACTTTAATGAACCTTTTTTCTGGCTTCCTATCTATTGTAGCAGTATCTGAAGGAGAGTTATTTCGAGGAGCTTGGTTCATTGTAGCGGCTGGGTTTTTTGATGTAATGGATGGATACATTGCGCGATTAGCAAATGCAGATAGTGATTTTGGAGTGGAACTAGATTCATTAAGTGACATCGTTTCATTTGGTGTGGCTCCATCTTTCCTTATCTATACCTTTGCTTTACACGAGTTTCAGTTTTTAGGTATGTTAATTAGTGCCGTGCCCGCTATGTGTGGCGCTGTTCGTCTGGCTCGTTTTAATGTTAATACCCGACTTACACCGAATCAGCATCATTTCATCGGCTTACCTATTCCATCTTTAGCTATCATATTGGCGGCTTTCTATCTTAGCTTTCATCACCAGTTGGAGTTATTTGATATATTTCGAAACGGGGTAAGTAGTGTATTAGGACCCTTAATCATTGTGTTGTCCGTGCTTATGCTGAGTACCTTACCTTTCGACAAAGTTCCTAAAATGGACCGTGTTTCCTTTCAACAAAATGGGTTCAAATCCTTTCTATTTCTAGGTTATTTTAGCCTGATTCTACTGTTCAGAGAATTAGGACTTATGGCTGTTATTCTCATCTATATTTTGAAAGGAATCGTTGATGGGTTAAGAGAGTATTTTTCAACGGAGCAGCGATTCATAAGCAGCTAAGCTCATTGATCCGACAGTATCCCAGCTATAATGCTTTATAATATGATCTTTTAGTTGAGCGTTTTGGGTTTGGAGTTGTACCACTTCGGTGCTAAGTAGCTCATTTATTGATGCAAGTAATTGTCCGGTGTCTAATGGATTAATATAGCTTGCCATATCCTTAAAATATTCTTTGGTTCCTCCATTTTGAGTAATTACAATCGCGCAACCGGATAGTGCAGCTTCCATTGCAGCTATACCAGGTGTTTCAAAAAGCGAAGGAAGCACAAAAACTTTAGCCGCGGCATAGGCAGAAGTTAATAGGCTAGAGTGGTGTTCAAGGGTAGGTAAATGAATAACATTATGTTTTTTAATTAAGTCTAAACACTTTTGGCTATATGCATCATTACCTAAGTCACCGATAACCACCAAAGGTGCGTCTAAGCTCGGTGCTATCTCAAGAAGTCTAAGAATATTTTTTCGGGTTGCCGATGCCTGTCCCACAAATAAAACGAAGTCCTTTAACCCGTATAGCTGCTCAAATTCATCTGATTTCGTTTGCATAAAACGTGTTTCTACACCATTAGGAATGACTTGCATACGATCTATAGGAATGTCAAACAACTGGTTAATTTGATTCTGTTCCGCTTGCGTATTAGGGAGGATTTTATCAGCCAGTTGGCATATTTGTTTTTTTATACCGTATTCGGAGCTAATCCCCTTAAAAACTTTTCCAACAACAGACTCCACTTGTAGTTTAAACTTCGTAGTCTGAATATGCTTTGGTGCAAAAAAAACGGGAGATAGTACAATAGGCGTTCGATCTTTACCGCTTAGTTGAGGAGTAGAGTTTAGTTGGCGCAACAATCCCCAATGTTCACTGCTAGCCACAAAAACATGCAGTATATCGATCAATGGGAAAGGTTCATTACTTTGTATCCATATTATTTTATGCCCTAAACGCTGTAGTGCTTCTGCGGTTTGGATAACCTGTGTTCGTACACCACCATTTACTAAGGAGATACTCGGAGGAGCCAATATACCAATGCGCAATACTTTACTCATAAGCGAATTCTGTTTCTATTTTGAATAAAAGATTCCTTCCAGAGCTGCCATTTATTTGAAAAACGATTTTGTAGAAATTCATTATCTGCCATTGTTCCGCTCTTTTTTGTTTGCAAAGACAGTGTGTGAATCGGTACCATACTCTGAGCATCCCAATCATTAGGATGTATAATAGCAATGTCAGGGCTGTCTTGCTTTAATTCATACAACAAGGTGGGCTTATCCTTGGATATCAACAGTTTTTTTTGCTTATCGTAATAAATATCGATTCGCTCTGAGGCTCTTTGCATCCAAAAAGTGGCCCATTCATGATAAGAAAGCCATTGTAGATCTAATTCTTGAGCGTACTCCATAATAAATTGAATACTACTTAAACCAGGTTGTAGGGGATGGTGATACAGCATAATAGGTTGTTGCATTCCATATTGAATATCCATGTAGTGCTTAAAATAGGCGTTAAAATCTTTTTCAACGGCCCGGTATCGGTGGAGACTTCCGGTGCAAATTGGATGCACTGGAATCTGTAAACGCTTGCTGTATAGGGCAGGTTTAGTGGCTAAAGCGTCAGGCAGGCAATAAGGAAGAGCGTCATAGCCATGCGTGAATTCAGAACTATAAGAAAAAGGATAAGCATCTAGGGCCTTGGAAAGTTGTTCGGTCCAGATGCCATAAGGGGCGGCGTAGCCTTTAGGTGTCATTCCTGCATCTACCATGGCTTGATACCCATTTTCGATATCTTGATACAAAGGATAGGAAGAGCGTATATGCGCATGCTCATAGCCATGTAAGGAATGTTCATGGTTAGGCCATTGAGTAAACCATTCTAGCCAATCTTCATGTGCTTTAACATGCAGGAAGGTTGTTAGAACGGCTGAATATGTATTGGCGAGTTCATAGATGGCCTGTAAAGATTTCTCCGTGCCAAAATCACTATCAATACGAAGGGTTATAATAGCTTGGCTGGTTGGGAAGTTCCACTTGCTTAGGTAAGGTAAATCTATTGAGTAAAATAACCGCTCAAGAGCATAACGTAAAAGGTGTTGCAGGTGACCCTTATGAGTGCGTGACACTATTTCATTAGGTTTATGGCCTGTTGGGCTTGGGAAAAATTTTCTAGTGTATGAAAATTTAGATACAGAAGCCTCCAAAGGTATGCCTAAGTAAATAGATTGCTCAATATGTTCGCTTTTCTGCCTTTCTACATAACATATTCCATCCAGATCTTGCTTCCCGCCGTAAAAACTAACTTTTGAGAAGCAATCGATTACACTGAGATGGGCCAATGGTCCTGCCATTAAATGAGGGCTATGCACACTAGCACAATACGTTTTTTGCACCGAAGTACTTTTGGGTTGGATGCCGGATTCTAATGTAAAAAGTACAGCTAAGGATTTAGCTTTTTCGTGTTGGTTCTGTAACCATTTTTGTTCTTTGCTAGTTAGTGCACGATGTACAATATATACCGAGTAAGAAGGTTCATCGACTTTCTGTGTATAACATTCCTCATAATTCACCCCTAAACTGTCCAAGAGGGACATTAAGCCGGTGCTAAGTCCAAATACTCCAATTCCTAAGTTGTGGGGGCTATCGCTCATCTAGTTAACTTATGGCTGTGGCCTGTGTTTCATTAGTTCTCGAATGTTTCTCCAATCCGATCTTTTTATGGTCTTAGTTACCAAGAGAGGGATTAAGGCCATTAAGAGTGTAAGGCTTAACATCAACCAGTTAGATAATCCTGCCAGATGGATGTTGGGTAGAAAGGTTAAGGTACTCATTAACACTGTATTCCCCGTGAACCATAAATAACTTAGTAAGCCAACGGCTAATGATAGGTACATAGGATAGAAGGGGAAGGAAGATTTAAGAAGGCTATATTTGTTGAAAAAATAATAGGCTAAATACATCATAATTCCTTCACTAAGTACAATAAAAAAGAGTGCATAATTTGGATAATCTATGAGAAAATAAGTCCCTATTCCAATAAATATTGCACAAATAACTCCTCCTAAAAGATTCGCTTTTAAATAGTATTTACTCTGCTGTGTAGCGATTAAGGAGGTCGCAAATACACTGTTTTGAAAGGTTAAAAATAGTAGTGGAGAGAGTATTTGGAGCATTGGAATACTTTCAGTGTACAAATCCCCATAAATAAGTGGTATAACAAAGGGTGCTAAGAATAATATCCCAAAGCTACCAAATAACCCAAGCAAGGTATGGTATCGATAGGCTTGCTGAATCCTCTTGCTCATTGTTGCTGTATTGCTATTCCAACCTTTAGATAGGTTTGGAAGCAAGAGTTGTACGAAAATTCGATCCAGTACCATATACAGCATAATTATTCGTAATGCGGCACCATACCATCCCACAAATGATTCACTATAAACCAATGCAAATATGAGTGGCGGAAATAGTAGGATAACTTGGCTACTTACCCATCCAACACCAAGCTGAAGAGATTCTTTAATAAGAGAAACTAAGCTAGTAATCGAGATTTTTGTAACGGTGTGGTTTGAAAAGACTAAATGTCTTTTATGCACGCTAATTACCCATAGTAAAAGGGATGCAATCCCCACCGATATGCCATAATAGACCGGTAGCTTCTCTAGGTCATCTGCTTGTTGAATACCATACACGATGAAGCCAAAAAATACCGTAGCCTGAAGGGCTTTAATCCCTTGTAAACTTAAAAAATCCTGCTTTCCGGAAAATAACCACTCCGTATGCAAAGCATAGGGAATCAAACTAAATAGTAAGAGCCAAATTAGTGCATTTATATCCTCGGAATAGGGTAAAAATGGTGAGATTATAAACAAAATAATAAACGCAAGAAGGGCCCATAGACACTTACCAAAAAATAGCTCAGCGGCACTAAAAACTTGTTCATCGGCTTTTTTTGCCATTTCTCTGGTTCCTAATTGCATCATTCCAAGATCCGAAAACCATAGCATATAACTAAAAATAGCCAATGCTGTGGTCCATATTCCATAGCTTTCAGGTCCTAAGACTCGTGCAAGCACCATGCTACTTATAAAGCCTAAGCCTCTAGCTACCATGTCTCCAATGGCTAAGCTCGCTACTTTCTGGGTGATGCTACTCATGCCTAGTACTATGAGTTGAGGAGTGCAATCGGTCAATGATTTGACGAAGCTCATCTTTTCCCTTAAATAGTTGAACCCTTGAATCATTACGGTGGCTTGAAAATATGCCAATATCGGGTGCAATCACCTTTCTGTCGTATGATAACGCCATCATTAATCCACCCGAACTATGGATATTTTTATAATTAAAAAGGCAATAATCCGATGCAGAAAGTAAAAACGGATATTCTTCTTCAGGAATAAAATGGGGGAGATGGCTAAAATATTGTGGACGCTTTGTAACCGCGGATGTTATTTGCTGATGATAAGTCTCCTGTCCCTTTTTCACTGGTCCGGCGATGATAACATGTATCGATTCTCTCGAAATCCCTGCTTCTACAGCTTCAACAGATTGAATAAACAACTCAACAAATTCCAATATACCTTTGTAGGCACTTATATTACCAAACAATAAAAGGATAGTGGCATCCTCGGGTATCGTACAAGAATAACGTCTATTCAGTTCATCAATGGAAGTAGATCGGTCTTTAATTTCAGCTGGAAAGCTAGGATGAGGTATTACACACCACTTACTACTATCTAATGGAATATCTAAATAGTTAGACGTTCTCTCCAATAATGCTTGTGAATGTATGTGTAGCCTTTGAGCTCGATTAGCCATACTACGATGAAGCCATCGGTGAAGCCAAAGCCATTTTCGATCATGAGGTTCTAAATTATGAACCGTCCAAATGATTGGAGTATCTAACGAGCTGAAAAGACTAAACCACAGTAATTTATAAGGAAAAGCTAAAATTGATTTTAGATCTTGGAACTCGAGCCAATGATAATGCAAAGCCACTTTTCCGCGGTGCTTTATGGCAAGAAAAGGTAGTAAAAGATGCTTTAATGCATTAATACTTTTTAAGGAATAGGGAGCTGGTCTTTGTTCCAACAGATCAGAGTACAAGAGGTAGAGATAATCCGTCTTTGGAAACTTTTCTCGAATGGGTGGGAACACAAGTACCAAGGAACCACGGGGCAACATATCTTCATAACATTCGGTGATGTTTTCAAAGTAAGAATAGGAAGTACTAAGATTCATAAGGTAGATCGTTCATGATACCGAGAAACTTCTACTTAAATAGGTACTGTAAACCGACCGAGTGCACGGTGCCAAAGCCAGTGTCAAAAGGGATAATCGCGTAATTAAATCGGATATCTGGAAGTACATAACCTACCCCAAATGAATACGGACGTGTTGTAGTGCCCGTTCTAACTCCGCTGGTAAGTTGTAAGGTTTCTGCTATTAATAGTTCTAATCCTAACTTGGTATATGGATTGGGATTGAAATACTCGCCTTGAGCTGAACCAGACTTATCATTGAGAGGGTAGATATAATCTGCATGCACTAGTATAAAAACAGGTAATTCAGGGTTTTTACTACCACTCCATTCTAATAAACCTACAGATAGTCCGCTAATCCAAGCCTTTGGTAGTGGTGTTGCTTCTACATCTAGTGATTGCATTTCTCCTAAGCTTCGTAACGCACTGCCTAATTGAATACGGTCTTTAGCAAAGGAACGAGATAAGCCTACATTGAAAGCATATCCATTTGAACGATAGGGATAGATTTCTTCACTAATATAATGCACACTCGCCCCTACATTAAACCATTTAAATGATTGAGCGTAAGCTGCAGAAATGCTTAGATACTGCACTGAAAATAATCCATTGGTAGGCCCAGGCTCGTCTCTTTGCTCTAAATCCTGAAGTCCTGAACTATAAAAACTTATGGCAAATGCACGATCTTCTAGTTTTTTATGAAAAGAACCAAAAATATTTTTTGTATCGGCAATCCAATTTGTATATCCGATTTCAATGGATGATCGCTCCGAGCTAACCAATAAAGAGGGATTACCAAAGGAGTTGCTTCCGCCTTGTCCCCAAGCGCTCCCTGCTTCTGAGAGGGATAGAGCAAATGGGTTAGGGGCAACATCCAGCAAAGCGACCCCCGAACGCTGGGCATGAATGGAGGCCTGGCTTGACCAAAGCATCAACAAACTATATATGAAAAAACGTGTTCGAGAATGCAATAGATAAGAAGAACAGCTTTTTTGAAAATCGGTAATAGTTATCATAGAAAGAATATCATAAAATATATCGTAGGGTAAAAATGTGCGTGGATTTTAGGTGATCAGTACTGGTCGAAAATCCATAATCCACCTTTAACGCAGGTTGAAAGGGCATAGATAGACTAAATCCGCTACGCCATTCATTTGAAGATAACCCACCTAAGTAGCGGTTCCAACCCATGTGTAAACGAAGAATGGGGTGGAGTGATCGAGAAGCTGCTATTCGGAGAAAACTGGCACGGGTAAAACGTGTCTCTAGTGCTTCTACATATTGTACAGATGCACCATCTGATAGGAATAACTCTCGTGTAGTAACTTCCGAACTAAATCGCTTTATCTCATATTCTGCGAATAAGTTAATATCTAGGATATAAGTGCTAACACTAGATTTAAGCCTTAAAGGCATGGCTTCGACTCGATTTTTTGATTGAGGTTGATTGTATAAATCTCCAGAATTCCAGGTATGTTCCGCTAATAAGTCTTGTACTACGAATGCCCAACGTGTATGCTGACTTAGTCTGAACAGCATACCTATATCCACACCCACACTAGTAGAGGGCTTCATTTCGGCATGATAATCGGCCCGGTTTATTTTAAATCCTATACCCGCGTGAACCCTCTCACTCAATCGTATGCCAAAAGCTGTTTGAAGTTGTACATCCGAGGTAGAAACCATTCCTAAAGGATAACCACTTAGGCTTCGTGTGTCTATATCATGGACACCCGCTCTAATTAATCCTATAAACAAACCTGCTTTGGGAGGCAGAGCTAATCGAGCACCTAGACTCTGATAGTGCCTGTCCAAGCCCAACTGAAATACACTAAGGCTAAAATGGGTATTGGAAGTATTTCTAGCAGCTAAAGCAGGATTATGGTAGGGTTGGACCTCTAAATCGGTACTATCCATCGAATTTTGTGTACCGAATCCGGCACTAACGGCATTACCTAGCGCGACACTTTGAGCATCAAAACCTAACTGAAGGCTGGACCCAGCATATCCTCCAAACTGGGCATGAGCAATAGTGGACTGTATTGTGATCAAGATCAGCATGGTGGTGAGAGCTACAGAGATTGGGCGTACTTTCTTCATTAATCGATGACCAGGATTTTTCCGTTAATCTTAGTCGAGCCTTGGGTAATTTCATAAAAGTACACCCCATTACTCACTTTAGAACCCATATCGTTATAGCCAGTCCAAATTATTTCGAACTCCCCGGGCAGAACCTGTTGCTGCTGTTCATGCACTAGATTCATACCAAAATCTACTATTCGTAAGGTTGCTGTACTGGTTGATGTGCTCTCGAATCGTATTCTAACCTCGCCGTGTAGATTTGGTGAAAAGGGATTTGGGTAAGCATAGGTGGTGACAGATGCAGCCTCCGGGCTGTATTGATTACCACCACTAAGCGGGAAATTTACTCGTTCGATATTCCAACCAGTGTCTGGGTTATTGGTCCATAATAATCCATCTGAGGTGCCAATAAACAAATAATCAGATGTGCTACTTATGCTCTGATATGAGGTGTTGGGTTTTAAACGGTTAGTTGCTGTTATGGGCACCGATATCATTTCCCAGGTAGTACCCTGATCATTTGAACGGAATAAACCATTTTCACCTGCAGCCCATACATCACCTTTGAAAAAGCCAATAGAGAGAATCTTTTGACCTATAAGTCGTTGTTCAAAGCTAGAGCCTCCATCTTCCGTAAACACAATCCCATATTGATCTAAGCCTTGTAAATTGGAAGAACTATTTTCCGCGATCCAATTTGTCATCCATATTCTATCATGATCAGGATCCTCTGCAATTTCAATAACCCAACGGGCTAATAGACCATTAGGATCATAGCTAAAACCCACGTTATCCCATCGTATCGAGTCAATGGGGGCGAAGAGTGCATTGTCAGAGACATTTATTCCCCCAGCACTTCCATACCAAACGCGGTTATTGCGATCGATGTGTACTGCGAATCCCTTCAGGTTATCGTCACTTACAGCCGTATATAATTCTTCGAATTGAGAACAGGCATTTGCTGAACCGCTAATGCAATTTCGCCAGATGTATCGGCTCCCATCTGGCCGCATGGTAGAATTTCCAAAAGGTGGGAGGCTAATTCGTTCCCAATTATTTCCAAGATCTGTACTTCGAAGCAAACCAGACGCCCAGTTAGCAGAAAAGAGAACACCGTCTTTAACTGCTATACTATAAGGGGGTGATTGCTCGGGAACAATAATTCGTGCTCTGTTGTATTGTATTCCACCATATACAAAGGTGGTATCCTCATCTATGTAGCGGTCTAATGGGAAAGGTGAAAAATTCCAATTTTGACCGTTATCAATACTTGTATAGTATCCATAACCTGCAGGCACTGTACCTGCAGGGGTAGAAGAGCTAAACCCCAAACCAGCAACAATAGTGTCTCCTTGGGTTGCTATGGAGAACACTCGTCCTTTACCGTTAGTTAAACTATCCACACCCTCAGGAATGGCCCAAGTGCGATCGGGTTGTTCAATTGAAGCAACATTTAACAGAGGGGAGATCCAAACTAGGCCATTACTGGTTTCAACGGTCGAAATGCCATTTTGCCTAAACCGCTCAAAATCAGTGTTCAAAGGCCCAAGCCATTGTGCTTGGGTAGCTATTGGGTAACATATTGTCACCACTAACACCAGAAAATAGGCGAATTTTGGCATATTAGGGATTGATAATATTAAAAGTAGATTTCAATGTATCACTAAAAAGTCCCGCTTTATCCCTTGCGTAATATAAAACCGTTCTGTTCTGAGGACTGTTAGAACTGTTTACAGAGAATGTAATGGTGAATACCGAATCACCCGCTACTTCATCCAATCCAGTACCTGTATCGGTTAGGATGTTAGGATTGGGTATTAGGATGCTCCCATCTTCGTTTTCAAATGCAATGAATACACGATCTAGGGTTTCTTGCCCATCAGGATCCGTTACTTTGGCCTGGAAAGGAATATTTAAAGTGGTGGAACCTGTCGGGATTTCAACTGAGCCTGGGTTGTTAACCCATATTATTTGGGGTGGTGAACTCGCAATACCTTCTATGCTTAGGGTAGCTTGATGTTGTATACCATAGCCATACCGGTCCAAGGCGTATAACTCTACTAATAATTGCTCAAAGTTAGTCGTGCTTGTTTCCCAGCTGAATGTCCCCTGTACTTCAATAGGTAAAGGATCGGAAACAGGGGTGCTTAATTGTTCTTCTAGAAGTATCACACCCGTCCTTGGTTCCCGTATAATGTAGCCTAAATACTCTAATAGTTCGGAATTATGGAGTTGAGCATATAAGGTGAATTGGAGGGTAGTATCCTTGAACCCATCCATTTCTACATTAAAAGTAACTTCTGTTGGTTCGACTCGAAAATGGCTCAGATCTACATATGCATAGGATTGAGTAGGCGTATCTGGTAGGCTATCACAATGGATACTACCAAGAATGGCAAGAACAAGTATAGATAAAATTGCTTTACTAAACATCCAACATGCTGTATCTAAAATTTAGAGAAGGCTTTGAACGCCGTCTCTTTATAGATATAAAATATAAGGCAAGTTTTACTATTTATTTGCTCAAAGAGCCATCTAATTTTTGCTATCTACGCTACTTAGATTAATATGTTATCGTTCATTGCAATTAGACAACATCTAGAGTATATTTGGAGTGATAGTTGCGTATTGTTTAATTCAAACCTCCAAAGGTTGCCAACATTATATGTAAAACTGTCACTAGTGTTTACCCACTTTTTTATACAAAAAGTGGGTTTTTTTTATGTATTAAACGGAATGTTTTGGAATCACTTAATTCTCAAACACTTTTACATACCTTAGTAAAATGAATGTTGAATCATTTAAGCACTTAGCCAAAACATACACGGCTATACCAGTATATCGACAGTTGTTGGCCGATACATTAACTCCTGTATCTCTTTTTTTAAATATTCGAGAAGGTAGTCATCATCCATTTCTTTTTGAATCCGTTGAGGGGGGTGATCAATTGGCTAGATACTCTTTTTTGGGCTGTAATCCCTACGAGCTTCTGCGATTTGATGGAAAAAAAACAGAATTACAGCATAAGGATGGAACGGTTACTGAATTCGATTCATACTTTGACGCCCTGAGAACCTGTACCACTAAGTACACGGAACCTAATTTACCTGGATTACCTAGGTTAACAGGCGGGGCTGTCGGCTTCTCCTCTTACGATACTTTTAGGCAAGTTGAGTATTTGCCAAACACCCCTCATGATGACTTAGGACTGCCCGAAGCAGTATGGGGATTTTATGATGAAATTTACGCCTTTGATCACGTTAAACATCAAGTTATACTCATACACACTGTCCTTATTGAGGAATTTTCAACAGATGATAGCCTACTAGATGAATGGTATGAGCAAGCTCAATTTGCATTGGACCAAATGGAGGCTAAGGTGAATAGAAGGGTGAACAAAGCACCCGATTTTTTTATTGATCCCGATCAACTTACTAGTAATATGGAGGAGTCATATTTCTCTAGTATGGTTGAAAAAGCTAAGCAGCATATTTATGAAGGTGACATTTTTCAAGTAGTTTTATCTCAGCGGTTTGAAACAGAAATGTCAGGAGATACTTTCATGCTTTACCGTGCCTTACGTATGGTTAACCCGTCACCTTATTTGTTCTATCTAGATTTTGACTCATTTACTTTAGTGGGTAGTTCACCCGAGGTATTAGTCAGTGTACAAGACCAGAGAGTACGAGTATTACCGATTGCGGGAACAAGAAAAAGGGGGGCTACTTTTAAAGAAGATCTACAGTTAGAAGCTGATTTAAAGCAGGACCCAAAAGAAATTGCCGAACATATCATGTTGGTTGACTTGGGACGAAACGATGTTTCTAGGGTTAGTAAGCCAGGTTCGGTTCGGTTGGATAGAAATCAGGTAATTGAACGTTACTCCCACGTTATGCATATTGTGAGTGATGTTTCTGGGCAATTAGCTGAGGAGAAAACAGCGGTTGATGCCCTAATGCAATGCTTTCCTGCTGGCACTGTCAGTGGTGCACCTAAAATTAGAGCCATGCAAATAATCGATGAAATGGAACCCACAAAACGAGGAGTCTATGCAGGTGCTGTCGGCTATTTTGACTATTCGGGTAATATGGATACCTGTATTGCAATTCGAACAATGGTAGTAACAGGTAATAAGGTGTATATTCAAGCTGGCGCAGGAATTGTCGCAGACAGTATAGCAGAAAATGAATTTGAAGAGACCGTTAATAAAGCTGGCGCACTTGTCAAGGCGTTAAGTACTGCCTTAGATATTCGAGACAACTAATTTATTATGCAAAACGAATCAACCCTTCCAATAATATTATCCGGTATTCAACCCTCCGGTAAACTACATATTGGTAATTATTTCGGTGCAATTAGGCAACATATTGCTATGCAAGAAAAGGGTAGAGCCTTTTATTTTATTGCAAATTTTCATTCCCTTACCTCTTTAAAGAATGGTAAGGCATTACGAGAGTATACTTATGAAGTAGCATTAGATTATCTTGCACTTGGCCTAAATCCTGATAAAGCTACTTTTTTTGCTCAATCCGATGTGCCTCAAGTAACTGAATTGGCTTGGATTTTATCTACTCTAACACCCGTTAGCCTAATGGAGAAAGGGGTTTCATATAAAGACAAAATCGCCGCTGGTTTAAGTCCTAACATAGGTTTGTTCACTTATCCGATACTGCAAGCTGCAGATATATTAATCTATCATTCAAATATTGTACCAGTAGGCGAGGATCAAAAACAAAATATTGAGATTTGCCGAGATTTGGCGGGTAAATTCAATCGAATTTATGAGGGTGATTTTTTAATAGAACCAGAAGAGTATATCGTCAAATCGGTTGCGACTGTACCTGGAACCGATGGGCAGAAAATGAGTAAGAGTTATGATAATACCTTGCCCATTTTTGAAGATCCAAAAGTACTGAAAAAGAAAATTATGAGCATACAAACAGACTCGACTCCCTTAGAAGAACCTAAGGATCCAACATCGGATAATGTATATGCCTTAATTTCACTTTTTGCCACTCAAGAACAAAAAGAAGAAATAGCTCAAAAATATCGAGATGGTGGATACGGATATGGGCATGCAAAGAAAGAATTATTAGGCCTCATGACGGATTATTTTGCGGAAGCTACCGAACGTAGAAACGAACTTCAGCAGCATCCTGATATGGTGTTTGATGTACTTCGAGAAGGGGGCAAACGAGCTCAAATTCAAGCCGAAAAAGTTATGCAGCCCATACGTGAAGTGGTTGGAATACATAGAAGTCTTTATGGTACGATATGATATTAATTATAGATAATTACGACTCTTTTACTTATAACTTGGTTCATCTAGTTGCACAACAAACTGAGGATTACAAAGTAATTAGGAATGATGAATGTAGCATAGATCAAATCAAAGCCTTAAAGCCTACCAAAATACTAATATCACCTGGTCCAGGAACACCTGAAGATGCTGGTGTGACAAAACAAGTAATAGCAGAATTAGGCCCTACAATACCAATACTGGGTGTTTGTTTAGGTCATCAAGCGATCGGGGAGGTATTTGGAGCAAAAGTTGTGCATGCGCCAAGTCTTATGCATGGTAAAACCTCAATGGTTACTCATGGGGGGAGCAACTTATTTAACTCTATCCCAAAAGAATTTATCGCAACCCGATACCATTCGTTAGTACTGAATCCTGAAAGCATACCTGACTCTCTTGAAGTGACCGCGATGACCGATGATCATACCGGAACCATCGTGATGGGTGTGCGCCATAAAACCTATCCTATTGAAGGAATTCAGTTCCATCCTGAAAGTATTTTAACCACTGAGGGACCTCAAATGATCAATAATTGGTTAGATCAGTAAAGGATTGACGTAATTCATCCCAATAGCTTAGTCAATCAAGCCTAACAAACTTTATAAGAGCTCCAAGACTAATTAAGCCAGATAATCATGAGTTTTAGTTTCAAAGAAATACTTCAAAAAATTACCTTGGGGCATGACCTTAGTTCCAGCCAAGCTGTCCATGCCTTAGAGTGTATTATGAATGGGGAAGTTAGCTCCGAAGAGATTGCATCCTTTTTAACTGCAATGAAGATGAAAGGAGAGACTGTTCAAGAGTTATCATCTTTTGTTCAAGTAATGAGGTCAAAATCTCTTAAAGTTGAAACCGACATAACAGGTGCGGTAGATATCGTTGGTACTGGAGGAGATAAATCTGGTACTTTTAATATATCGACTATTACGGCATTTGTTACCGCTGCAGCAGGTGTACCGGTCATAAAGCATGGAAACAGAAGTGCGTCAAGCAAATGTGGCAGTGCCGATGTATTAGAAATCCTAGGCGCAAATATAGAGTTGCATCCAGACCAGGTTGCGCAGGTATTTGAGCGTGTAGGTATTGCCTTTATGTATGCTCCAATGTTTCATCCTGCTATGAAATATGTTATGCCAGCGCGAAAAGCCATCGGTTTTCGAACATTTTTCAATATACTCGGACCTTTGACAAACCCTGCAGGTGTTCGAAACTATGTCATAGGAGCGTACAATAAAGATGTTGCGCATCAAATGGCTCAAATATTGGCAACACTAGATACCCAATTTGCCTATACTTTTAGTTCCGAGGATGGCCTCGATGAAATAAGTTTATGCAATCCAACCACTTTTTTTGAAGTAAAAGAGCAATTAAGTTCACAGCAAAGAACTTTTAAACCTGAAGAATTAGGCTTTAATCGTGTGGAAATGACCGAACTTATAGGTGGGGAACCATCGTTGAATGCTCGTATTTTTACCGATATTTTAGCCAATAAGGCAACAGAAGCTCAAACAAACATGGTAGTACTAAATGCAGCATTTGCCATTCATGCTGTTACCGATGTACAAAATCTTCAGGAAGCTAAAATATTAGCCGAGGAAGCCATTCAATCGGGTGCAGCATTAACTAAACTTAATGAGTTCATCACTGCGACTCAATCTTGTTAATATGAGTATACTTCAAAAGATAGTCACCCAAACCAAGATTGATCTCAAAAAGCGTATTTCAAAACGAAGTTTACAGAGTTTAGAATCGGAATGGGGATATGAAAAAGAAATTAAATCTTTCTCTCAAGCTATTAGAGGAAATGAGGTTAAGTTTATAACCGAAGTAAAAAAAGCATCCCCTTCAAAGGGTATAATTCGAGAAGATTTTGAACCCGTCACCCTCGCTAAAATCTATGAAGACTCAGGGGCTTCCGCTATTTCAGTCCTAACCGATGAGCCTTTTTTTAAGGGACATTTGTCGTATATGAATGATATCGCAAAACAAGCAAGCATTCCTATTTTGCGAAAAGACTTTATCATAGATCCCTATCAAATCGCAGAAGCCAAGGCCTATGGTGCAGATGCCATTTTATTGATCGTTCGTATACTTTCTAATGCTCAACTAGATGAGCTGTTATCTGTAGCAAAGGAGCTACACTTAGATGCTTTAGTCGAATGTTACGATATAATTGACCAAGAACGCATTGACTATGAAAAAGTATCCATTCTTGGGGTAAATAACCGCGATTTAGACGCCTTTAATGTAAACGTTCACCGCGGGGTAGCACAATTAAAAATGGCTCCTGAATCTACCATAACAGTATCTGAAAGTGGTATTTCTACGGTTGAAGATATACAGTATCTACAGCAAAACGGAATACATGCGGTACTAATAGGCGAACACTTAATGCGACAGTCCAATGTTGGTGAAGAACTTAAAAAACTGGTCTTAGCAGCCCATGAAGCAGCTAACATACCTAATACCTCACACTAGAATAGTAGACTCAATTTACATGCTCAGATTATATAAACTTGATCAAGCATATTCGAAAACATATACACAATAAATATGGTTTTAAATGAAAAAAAGTAAGGTGAAAATATGTGGTCTTACTAACTTAGCGGATGCCCGATTCGCTGCCGGAGCGGGTGCTGACTTTTTAGGATTTATTTTTGTCGAGGGAACCCCGCGATACATAGAACCGGCTATGGTAGGTGCAATAATTGAATGGGTTGAGGGTCCAAATAAAGTTGGAGTATTTCAAAATCAAGATCTTAGTTTTGTGACTGAAACAGCTAGGCTAGTGGGGCTGGACATGATTCAACTACATGGGCAAGAATCCATCGAATATTGCTCACTTTTGTCAGAAAATCATCGCTTAATCAAGGTCTTTTCTGTGGATGAACAGACTAATTCAGCGGACCTTTCTCGAGAACTTCAAGGCTATAAAGATGTATGTGAATACATCATGTTTGATACTAAAGTAGGCAGCCAAAGTGGTGGCACTGGTGTATCTTTTGATTGGAAACTCATCAATGAACTAGACATTCCATTGCCTTATTTTCTTTCAGGTGGTTTATCACATGAAACGGTTAATGAAGCCTTGAAACTGCTTTCAGGGAACCCTCCAATGGCTATTGATGTATCTTCTAAGATAGAAGAAAGTATCGGTATTAAAGATTTCGATAAGTTATCTTTACTTATGGAAGCCGTGAATTCAACGACCTAAATTTTGGCATCCCTTTTTTTGCTTTGTTGTGTTTAACTAAATTGGACTTAATCTCAACTCACTATCATGTCAGTCATTACTAAAACCAGCTATTCTGAACCCAATCACAAGGGCTATTTTGGTGCTTACGGGGGTAAATTTGTGCCCGAAACCCTAATTCCTGCCCTTAACGAGCTTGAAAAAGCATACAAAGAAGCCAGTGAAGATCCTGAATTTGAGAAAGAGTATCTCTATTTACTGCGTGAGTATGTTGGGCGTCCTACCGAGCTAAGTTTCGCCAACCGCTTAACAGATCATTATGGTAAAGCGAAAATCTATTTAAAGAGAGAAGACCTTTGTCATACGGGAGCGCACAAAATAAATAATGCTATAGGTCAGATACTTTTAGCCCTCAGGATGGGAAAAAAACGAATTATTGCCGAAACGGGTGCCGGCCAACATGGGGTGGCTACGGCAACAGCATGTGCTAAATTCGGCGTTGAATGTGTGGTATACATGGGAGAGGAAGACATGGTGCGGCAGAAACTCAACGTCGACAGAATGAGATTAATGGGTGCTGAGGTACGAGGAGTCAGTAGTGGTTCCAAAACGTTAAAAGACGCAACAAACGAAGCCATTCGAGATTGGGTAACCAATGTTGAGGATACTTTTTATATCATTGGCTCGGTGGTAGGACCACATCCATATCCTATGATGGTAAGAAATTTCCATCGAATTATAGGTGACGAAACCAAGCGGCAGTTAATGGAAATGGAGGGCTGTCTACCTGATTATCTTATAGCCTGTGTGGGTGGTGGTTCCAACGCTATGGGTATTTTTTATCCATTCATTAATGATGATGTACACATCATTGGTATTGAAGCGGGTGGATTAGGTGTAAATTCCGGACAAACAGCGGCTACATTAACAAAAGGTCGTCCTGGTGTACTACATGGATCTATGAGTTACTTGCTCCATGACCAGGAAGGGCAAATCGAATTAGCTCATTCCATCAGTGCTGGTTTAGATTATCCTGGCATTGGTCCTGAGCATGCTTACCTACATGATACAAAGCGAGTAGAATATCGTGCGGTTACCGATGCCCAAGCACTTGAAGCGGTATCCTTATTATCGAGGATGGAAGGAATAATACCGGCACTAGAGACCGCTCATGCTTTTGCTTGGTTGGAGGAACTTATGCCAACCACTTCTCCAGATGAAATAGTTGTGTTGAATTGTTCTGGTAGAGGAGATAAAGACATGGAAACTATTTCTAAGTATCTTTAAAAAGTCAATTTAACCAAATGAATCGAATAAATAAGGTTTTCGAAGACAAGAAGAATGAGAAGATAATGAGTCTTTTCATCACGGCTGGTTATCCGGATGTAACTGAAACCGTAGACTTAGTTTTAGGTTTTGAACGTAACGGTGCCGATATCATTGAATTAGGTATTCCCTTTAGTGACCCATTAGCAGACGGTCCGACCATTCAATACTCATCGAATATTGCTATATCAAAAGGAATAACAATCCAAGGCATTTTTAATATGGTTGTAGATATTAGAAAGCAGTCGGAAATACCCATTGTTTTAATGGGCTACATAAATCCTATGCTTAGGTTTGGCTTGGAGAATTTTTTTATCACAGCAGCTAAGGCAGGTGTGGATGGCTTAATTGTACCAGATTTGCCACTCGATGAAGGGGGTATGATTGAAGATTTAGCCCGTGTAAATGGAATTCAACTTATTTATTTGATAGCACCCAACACTAGTGATGAACGAATGCAGCTAAGTGATCAGAAGTCTGATGGATTTGTATACTGCGTCTCTGTAACAGGGGTAACCGGTGCTAGGGAAGGGAGTGAAGTCCAACAATCAGTGGATAAATTTATTCAACGATCGAAGACAAATATCACAAAAAATCCCTTAATGGTGGGTTTTGGGATAAAAAACTTTACTGATGCACAAAATATTTCTAGGGAAGTGGATGGTTTTATTGTTGGTAGTGCTCTCATTGAAACGATTAGAAATACCTATCCAAAAGATCACTGGAAGGAAGAGGTATTCACCTTTGTGCATCAACTCAAATTTGGCTATCCTAACACCTAATTAAACGTCATTGGATTAACTTTATTCCACATATTCAAATGAATCCATTGGTTATAAATTTTAGCAAAAAATCTGATCCATGCGCTTTTTATCCTATTTAGCCTTAATTACGCTAGTTGTTCATTCGTTGGCTTGTAATACTGATTTCCGAGAACGAGCGAAGGGTGATACCCGGGAATTTGTGGTGGTTATGGATTCCGTTGAGTGGAATAGTGAAACGGCCAACGCTTTACGGGAAACCTTTGGTAAATTCGTTTTCAGTCTACCTAACCCCGAACCATATTATGACCTCACGTTTATGCATATACGTTCTCGATCGCAACTAGAACGTATTATGGGGTATAAAAATATTATTTTTGCTGCGCCAATTGATGATTCAACCACCGTAGCAGCCCAAGTACGAGCTTTCTTAGATGATGGTACAGAGCAACGTGTCCGGAGTGGTGAAAGCTTTGCCTTTCCACTAATTGACCAATGGTACAAAGATCAATACGCTTTAATTTTGAGTTCAAGTACTGATTCAGCATTGGCGGCTAAAATTCGTAATACCGAAAGTGCGTTATTAAACAACGCATTAAATAAAGAGCTTTTGCGATGGAATTGGTTTGTTTATGAAAAAAAAGAACAAACCCAGTATAGAGACTCCCTATGGAATGACCATGGTTTTATGGTGAGGATTCAACATGATTATATTAAACGAATTGATACCACCAATTTTATAAGCTATCGCCGATTTTTACCGGACAATGATCGATGGATGTGGGTTTGGTGGCAGGATGATGTAAGAGATATTAGTTTCCTTGATGATGACTGGATCAATCGAACCAGGGATTCATTAAATCAACAGTTTATCAAGGGTAGAACTGATTCCATGTTTATTACGACAGAGTATCGAAGACCTGTTGAAAGTACTAGTTTCCAAAAAGGGCGATATCTTAGCTATGAGACACTGGGTACTTGGCAAATGATTAATGGAGCAATGGGTGGACCATTTGTGAACTTTACCTATTATGATGAATCAACCTCTAGGCTATTTATGATTGAATATTCTCAGTTTGCACCTTCTGTTAGGAAAAAACTACCATTTGTACGTCAATTTAGGGCAATGGGCAGAACTTTTGAATCTGATAGCCTTTATTCAGTGCGTCCCTAATACACCTGCTGCTAAAGTGATTTGCACAACAAATCGTACATTACGACGCCTGTAGCTACTGATACATTTAGTGAATGTTTCGTACCAAACTGGGGTATGATCAAGTGATGATCAGCTGAATCTAATACTTCATCATCTAAGCCCTTAACTTCATTGCCAAACACAAAGGCCATGTTTGGTTTAGCAGCTTCGTTAAAATCAAATTCGGTGAGTGGTTTAGATTTTTTGGTTTGTTCTACCGCATATACTTCAGATTCAATCATCTGAAGTTCTTCATTACAGGCACTCCAAAGTGTGAAATAGCTCCATGGAACCTCTTTTTCAGCCCCAATGGCTGTCTTTGAAACTTCAATATTGGTTTCCGGAGTAGGGGTAAAGCCTGAAAGAAATACCTGCTTTATACCAAATGCATCCGCATTTCTAAAAACAGCCCCGACGTTGTAGGCACTTCGGATATTATGAAGACATATGATCGATTTAGTTAACAGACTCGGTTTATTTGCTTTTGCATGCTGAATAAACAGCTCTTCGGTGGTTAATTTCATTTAATTCTCTAGTCTTTTCAGTGCTTCCCTAACCGCTCTATAAGCATTTATAATACCACCATGTTTTGATAAGCGGTCAAAAGGAACATATTGCGATTCTAAACTTTGACCAGGAAGTAAGATTTGTTCATCCGTTTTTACGACAGATGCAACGATTATATCTTTTATTTCAAGTGGGGAGTATTCAGGAAAATATTGCATTAAAAGAGCAATTACACCTGAAACGACAGGAGCGGCCATACTGGTACCATTACTTAACTCATACTCTTGGTTTGGCATAGTTGAATAAATATCTACCCCAGGTGCAAACAGATCAACTGTGGACCTCCCATAGTTACTAAAGGAGGCCGCCAGTTCATTAACACCCTGCCAACCCGAAGCTCCGACCGTAATTAGGTATGGGCTAGATGAGCCATCACTAATTATAGGGCTGGGGTAATTAGCAACACTATCTATATTTGCCCCATCATTTCCAGCAGCATGAACCATAAGAACTTCATTTTGTGCCGCATATTCAATTGCTTGTTGAACATAAAACAATTCGGGTGAATATGATTTACCAAAACTCATATTTATGACATCTGCGCCATTATCGACTGCATATCGTATGGCATTTGCCACATCTTTATCGCGTTCATCACCATTTGGCACAGCCCGAATGATCAACAATTCCGCTTGTGTTATCCCATTTACTCCAATGTTATTATCCCGGTTAGCTGCTATAATTCCTGCAACATGAGTCCCATGATCATAATCGGGACCTTTAACGTCGGAATTTCCATAAAAACGATTGTCAAGGTCCTCATAATAATCCCCAACGATACTACGTGGGTCAAAGGAAATATTGTACCCGTATTCTAACTGCACACCAATCTGTTCGATGTATTCCTCAATAAGTTCCTCATTAATTCCATTATCTTGTAATAAGGCAACAAAACCTAATGCTTCCTGCATCTGCATAGATGGTTCAATCTCTTCACTCAGATAGCTATTTACATTTACCGAATCAAGGGATGATTCACCCAAAAAAAATAAGATACTCTCGATATTTTGTTGGAGTTGTTTTATTTGAATCAGTTCTGACTCTAGGGAAGATCGCTCCGCTTCAAATTCTTTCTCTATTTCTTTGAATTGTAGAAACTCATCATTTAATGAATCTGGAATAATGGTCAAAGTATCAAAAGAAGAAAACAGCTCAAGCCCCTTCACATATAACCTAGTTAACTCATAGGTATCATAATTAACATGACTCGAATCTTGACCTCCTATAAAATTCCACCCAAACACATCATCTACATATCCATTATCATCATCATCTAGCATATTTCCAACGATTTCATCCTCATTGATCCAAATATTATCCTTTAGGTCTTCGTGATCAACATCAGAGCCTGAATCGATGATTGCCACCACAACTTTTTTTGGACTCCGTGCGGTCGAATCTAGCAGAGAATAAGCTTGATGGAGCGCAATACCTTGGTTAGTCCATTCATTAGCAGATGCTTCCATAGCGGTACTAGCTCCCAACAAATGCCAACCTTCAATGGGTTTAGCTACGGTCACTATATTTTGTTGAGCCGTGCTGTCATATTGCTGTTCGGTATTTACCTCATTCTTCTTTATTTGATCACTATTTGTGATGGCTCTATTTGTGCTACAACCATGAAAGAAAACAACACTACCTAATATTAGGCATCCATATTTTATATAGGACATAAGTCTAATTACTTTTGAATTTTATATAGAAGCATATCTAAAAGATACAAGCTTAGCAATAGTATTGCGATGGAAATCATGCTAAAAACAGGGTTCCATATCACTAACCCACCGATTGTACCTATCACAGCCCCAAGCTGCTGAATGTACTGTAGTTCTTCGTTGGTTGAAGTTCGAATTAAAGCTTCAATTTTAGATTCATCATACTCCTTTAAATGTTGAGCAACAAATTGGTAAATGTCTAATCGATTGATTAGTTCATGTATCCAATTTGTGATTTGTGTCTCTATGGCCCCAACGTGCTCATCTATTAGAGTTGGTAATTTGTCAAATAGACCGTCTAATTGTTCGATTTGACGTTCTAATTCAACGGGTAATTCCAAGAGTGCTTCATTGACTAATTCCTGAACATTAGCCCCTTTAATAATGGTGTAGGTTTTTAATGCGATACGATCTAAAGTTCGGTTTTCAACTTTTCGGTTAACCTCGGATTCAATGGTTGAGGCTATACTCATTCTAAATTCATCCTTATTTAGAATTCGAATGACCAATTCTAAAATAATCTGTTGAACTTCTGATCTAAATGTTTTGTCTGACAATATATTCTTTGAACGAAGTACCCATAGCTCTCTGTAGTATTGAATGAAAGCGGACCGATGGACATATTCACTTATAAGCTCAGGATGTAGAAGTTCAGAAGAAATGGTTTTTGCCAATCGGTCAGCTATTCTATTTTTTTGGCGAGGTATGAGTCCTTGACCCAAGATAGGTCGTTTATGAACTGGTTTGAAGAGCATGGTTATGGCTAACCAATTAGTAGCATACCCAATTAAACCACTTACGCTTAAAATTCTAAGTAAATGTTCTAATGAATAGGAAGTATTCAGTAATATGATTTCTTGAGTTGTGAAATCCCAAAAATAACTTATAGCAAAGACTACTAACACAAAAAATGGATACCACCTAAGTCCTTGAGTGAGGAGTACTTTTTTTACTCCAGTGTGATTTTTATGTGTGCCATGAGTTGGAAGTTCTTGGTCACTAGAAGAGGGGTGAGTCCATTCGTTTGGCTTGGAATATTTAACCCAATATCGCCCAACACTCTGGCTTAATTGTTCAAAAAAATGTAATAGCACGTACTTACCAAGAAAACTAGATGGTTATCTGTTGGATGATCGCGTCCTCTTCTGTGGTCATTGTTTCTTTCTGTTTCACCGTAGAATCCTCATAACCAAGGATATGTAATAAACCGTGAACCACAATTCTTAGACACTCTGTATATGCGTCTACGTTAAACTCTGTAGATTGTTCTATAATCCTAGGCAAACAACAGTACATAGTACCCTCTAAAGCAGGTATCATCGATGTATCCTTGGTTTCATTAGAATCATGATAATGAAAACTGATAATATCGGTTACATAGTCCTTTTGAAGGTACTCACGATTAATGCGTCTTATTTCTTCCTCATCCACAAGAACAATCTCAACGAATTCTATGGTGCATGAATGTCGTTGCATAAATAACTTCATGACCTTTTCAATGGTACTCTCAGCAACAGGAAAATCTAGTTTTGTGGTATTGAAAAGCTGAAAATTATTTGGATTAGGCATACACTTGAGGCGTTAGCAGCTAGTCCTCAAAGCTGAAATCATCATCCATTGACTCGGTTAGGGACAGAGCTATACCACACATCATCAAGTCTTCTGGAAGTTGAGTAAAGTCTCCAGATTTAATTGCTTCATCCACATTGGCATATAAACTGCATCCTGCTTCTTTTTCAATGATTAAACCGGACGTTTTACTTCCTGATGTTCCAAAAAATGTGACTTGATGTAAAATATCACTTGCTACAAATGCCGTGCAATTATGTAGCTGGAGAAAGGTGTTACTTGCATATACAGACACCATATTCATCGATTCTCCTTGAACAAGTAACCCAAGGTGTATTTCTAAAGCTAATTTTCTGTCTGTTTCTGTATGGGTAAGTTCTAATCGAAAAACATCTTCACCCAAGGGTTTTGCTTGTGTGCCCAAAACCTTAGCTATAGTTTCAATATTTTCAGATGTGAATGTATGTATCATATAAGATGTGTGATGGTTCACCACTTAAGTTGAGGTAGTATAAATTAAATTACGAAAAAATGATACTCTCGGGTCTAATCTATCTTCCTTTGTAGTTCCTGTATTTTAATTACTTAGCATGAGCTAGTTTACAATATCCCATACCTACGCACTTCTTGATCACTTTCTTCCTTGCTAAGTGGTAGGGTAGGGAATGGTGTTCCTAATAGAAGGGAATTCACCTCTTGCGATAACTCAGATGCTTCATTTTCATTACCAGACTCATAGAGTAAATATTGGGCAATTACAAGGTACTGTCGTATCTGTATAATTTGCTCACCAAGTCGTTGCGTTTCGTTGTAAGCTGCCTGAACACTTGCCCTTAAATCACGCTGTTTTTTGACATCACCGGATCTTCTAGAGGCTTCGAATTCGTTATTCAATTCATCAAATTCTTGTTGGTACCGTTGAAAGACTTCAAAATCGTTGATGAACTCTCTATTAATAATCGGTTTAATCCTTTTAGCTATGGCTGCAGCCTGATCTTGTGCATTTAACTTGAGATAATTAATAGCGAATAAAGACTGAATATTATAGCTCTCTTCATCAGGTCTGAAAGGAATGTTTTGCTCCGAAAAATCCAACCAATATCTTGCAGAATCTGGCTCATTTAGCTCTTGATAGCGCTCAGATAACTGTAAAAAAGTATACCGATAATTGCTTAGCATTCGACGAATATTCTCATCAAAGTAGGCATCTGGATTATTCCATTCAGTAAATGAAAAATTACGTAAGCGCTTAGCATGAATAGCAGGATCAATATATCCCATGGTTCTTGCATTAAACCTCTTGGGTATAACACGGTAGGCTTTTCCTTCCGTTCTGAAGTAGGGTTGAAGATCTAACATACTGGAAGATGAAACCGTATTT